>FTAI01001123.1_pt1 | contig 12909 bp, 13 predicted proteins | sample 1638941 | NCBI WGS metagenome assembly FTAI01 (sample SAMEA3914813, study PRJEB12502) | metagenome | biome: forest; material: soil | place: Canada | collected 2011-07-07 | depth 0.3 m | reverse complement strand
GAGCTGCTGGATGAGCATCTTGTCGCTGACGCCCCCAACCGCGCGCCTCAATTCGCCATAGCGACGCGTGCCAAATTTCCGCCTCCAATCAGGATTGCCGCCCCCGCGGCGCGAGCGCTGTTTCGCCGCCAGCTCTAGCTCTCGTCGCAGACTTCTACAAGCACAACCGCGAGCAGCCGTGGACCTTTACAACAAGCCGGAGTCGTTCGCCACCCCTGCGCGAGGGAGATCGACACTTTTCCGCGGACTAACGCGCTCTCCATCCATCTTGACGTTCCACGAAATAACGTGACAGTCTACGATCATTCGTTGTTCGCACAGAGGCGAGCCGCAGGGAGGCGACATCATGAACCAGGTCCTGGAGGAGTCGCATCGCGGTCCGACGCTCGCCCATCGGATCGCGGCGGTCTTCCGGCCACGTCGGCCGCAGCCCAGACCGTGCGAACCCGAGGCCTTGGGGGAGGGCCTGACGCCGAGCCCCGAAGAGGCTACGCGCCACGCCGGATCGCAGCGCTGGCTGGAGGGCCTGCTGACGTCCTACTCCTGGCTGGACGGGATTTAGGACCCAGGGGAGCCGACTCCTATGGTCTCAGCCGAGCGGCGCCGCGATAGGTCAGTCGACGTCGATGACGATCTTGCCGAAGTGCTTGCCGCTCTTCAGGTGGTCGTAGGCCGCCCTCGCTTCCGTGAAGGGGAACACCGTGTCGATCACGGGACGCACGGCGTTCGCCTGGATGAACCCCATCATCTCCTCGAACTGTCGCCGGGAGCCGATGCGAATGCCGCGAATCTCCAGCGCCTTGTACACGAGCGGGTAGACTTCAACCGTTCCTTTGGCGGCGCCGACGACCTGGATCGTCCCGCCGATCGCCGCCGCGCGCCCGGACTGCTGAATGGAACTGCCACCCACAGTCTCGATTACATGGTCCACACCGCGCCCTGCGGTCGCGCGGAGCACCTCCTCGTCCCAATCGGGATGCTTGTCGCGCACGATCACCGTCTCCAACCCCAGCGCGTGGAGGCGCTGCGCCTTGTCGGCGGTGGAGGTGGTCGCGATGACCCGCGCGCCACGCCGGGTGGCGAAATCGATGGCGAACAGCGCCACGCCGCCCGTCCCCAGGACGAGGACGGACTGATCAGGCTGCAGGTCGCGAAGCGCGCTCCACGCCGTCACCGCGGCGACCGGCAGGGTGGCGCCCTCCCGGAAATCGTAGCCCGCCGGGAGCTTGAGCAAGGAGGCCTCCGGCAGGACCCGGTACTCGCAGAGAACGCCGTCGATCCCGTAGCCGAGCGCGTGGTCTAGGGCGTCCGGCGGGATCACGCCCTCCTCCCAGCCTTGCACTACGATATTGACAACGCGGTCGCCCGGGGCGACCCGAGACACTCCCTCCCCCACGGCCACCACCTCGCCGGCCGCGTCGGAGAGCGGGATGATCGGGCGCGCCAGGACAGGCGAGACGCCGCTGGGGGGCTCGACGAAGGAGAGGTCCTTGAAGTTGAGCGAGACGGCGCGGATGCGGACCAGCACCTCGCCGCTTCCGGGATCCGGCCGCGGCGCCTCGGCCGGAGTAAGGGTTTCAAGGTCGCGCGCCTGGAGACGGTACAGCCTCATGACTCTGATATCCTCAGGGGTTGCAGGGGCGCGGCGGCGCGCGATGATGGATGGCCAGGGCGGCCGGGCTAGCGCGCACGGAACACCGGCTTGCGCTTCTCCGCGAACGCTCGCCCGGCCTCCTTGAAGTCCTCGGTTTCGTGGAGGCGGCTCAGTTGGATCTGCATGTCGTAGTCCGTGCTGATGTTCACCCACTGCTTACGGCTGACGCGCACCCCGTCGCGCACGGCGAGGGGCGGAGCCGCCAGGACCAGTTGGGCGAGTTCCTCCGCGACCTCGACCTGGCGGCCGGGCTCGCAGAGCCGATTGGCGAAGCCGTGGTCGCACAGCTCCCGCCCGGTCACCCGCCGCCCGGTGATCAGCATCTCAGTGGCGAATTTCGAGGGCATGAAGGTCTTGATCTTGGCCCAGGTTCTCGCCCCCGACATCCCGCGCGTGGTCTCGGTGATCGCCAGCTGGGTGTCCTCCGCGACCACGAGGAGATCGCACTCCGCGGCCCAGTGGGCGCCGGCCCCCAGCGCGTAGCCGTGCACCGCGCCGATCACAGGCTTGTAGTTAATCGTCCGCCCCAGCAGCCCCTCCCCGCCGGTGCCCCGAAGGTGCATGGAACCCGATTTGTGGCCGGCCTTTAGGGCCGCGACCTCGCCGGCCCGCTTCTCATCCGCCGTCTTGTCCACGGCGAAGGCGGAGAATGATTTCAGGTCGGCGCCGGCCGTGAAGCACTGGCCGGCCCCGTAGAAGATCAGAACCCACGCGTCGTCATCGAGGTCAAACTCAAGCAGCGCCTCGTTGACCTCGTCCACGGTCTGGTTCGTGAGCGTGTTCAGCGGCGGCCGATTGATCTCCAGGTAAGCCACCTTGTCCCGCACGAAATATCTGATGTCCGAGTAGCTACCCACCGTATTCTCCCATGCCAATCACCACGTCTACAGTTCAGCCTAGAGATCGAATCCGCGGGAAATCATGACTTTCATAATCTCCGAGGTTCCGAGATAGAGACGATGCAGGCGCGCGAATGCGTACATCTTCGAGATCGGGTACTCGTTGCTGAACCCGAAGCCGCCGAAAAGCTGTACACATTCGTCCATCACGCGCGCCTCGAGCTCAGAGATCCAGAGCTTCGCCATTGCGACTTCCGTGGCGTCCAGCGCCCCTGCCAGGCTCCGCTCGAGCAGGCTGTCCAGGAACACCCGCCCGACCCGGATTTGGGTGCTGAGCTCCGCCAGCTTGAAGCGGGTGTTCTGGTAGTCCAGCACCCGCTGCCCAAACACCACCCGATCGCGCGTGAACTCCAGCGTCAGCTGCACTGCGAGCTCGCAGGCGGCCATCATGCGGGCACACACCGTCAGGCGGGCGTTGGTGAGCGCTTGGAGCAAGCGCGCCATCCCACGCCCGTTGCGGCCCCCAAGAATCCTGGCTTCTGGCACGCGCACGTTGTCGAAGAAGATCTGGCTCACGCCGCCGGCGCCCCGCACCATTAGCTCGGTTGGCGGGCTTACAGCGACGCCTGTCTGCCGGGCTTCCACGAGGAGGAGTTCGACAGGCGCGTTCGCGGGGTCGGGCCCGTCCTCCAGGCGCGCGGCGACCATGATCAGGTCGCAGATCGGCGCGTTCGACACCCACATCTTGTGGCCGTCGAGCACGTAGTCCCCAGCAGACCTGCGGGCCGTGGTGCGGATCGCCCTCACGTCACTCCCGGAGTGCGCCTCGGACATAGCGATCTCGGCGATCACCTCCCCCGACGCCAGCCGCGGCAGCCACTCCCGCTTCTGGTCCTCCGTGCCAGCGAAGAGCAGGCCATAGGCGCAGCTGTCCGTGCACAAGCCTGCCTCAAGCGCGGCGCCGGCAACCGAATAGCCGTGCTCTTCATGGAGGATCACGTGGTGCAGGAAGTCGCCGCCGACCCCGCCATAGTCCGTGGAGATCCCGGCGCAGAGCATGCCGAGCTTGGCGGCTTCGACGAACAACTCGCGCGGGAACATGCCCTGGCGCTCCCAGGCGGCGACGTTCGGCTCGACCTGCTCCGCGAAGAAGCGGCGTACAGAGCTGCGAAACGCCTCGTGCTCCGGAGAGAAGACGGCGCGGCCGAACCCCAGGGCCGCGCGCTCCGAGGGAAGGCTCATCGTGACCTCCGGGAAGTGGCCGCGCCGAGCCCCGGCCCGTGCAGATGAGACGACGCGGCCGTCATGCCACGACCCTTCGGGCCCGGAGATCGGCAATCTGCGCCGAGCTATACCCTAGCTTCCCAAGGATCGCGTCGGTGTGCTCTCCGAGAGCCGGGTTCGCGCCGTCCGCCGTAACCGCGCTCCGGGAGAGGCTGAAGAGGGGGCGCAGCCACCCGGTGACCTCGCCGTGCTCGCCGTCCACCACGCGCGCAAGGAGGGGGTGGCCGTTGACCTCCGCGACATCCGCCAGGGTGCGCCAGCCGTCGGCGACGCAGGGCTCCGCCCAGACCGCCGCCGCTCGCAGCAGGGCGAGCGCGGCCTCGGTGTCTAGACCTGCGAGGGTCGCGGCGATGGTCTCCCGCTCCGCTTCGCCCCATCCGGCGCGCCGCGCCGGCAGGACGATCCCGAACGCCCCGGCCAAGCGCGCGGCCATGGCGTCGGAGCGCAGGGCGATCGCGATCCAGCCGTCCCGGACCGCGTAGATCCGTTCCCAGACGTGGAAGCCGGCCCGCTCGCCGTCCAGGACCGGAGCGCCCGCGAGCATCCCGTCGGGACGCCTGACCAGCTCGGACATGAGGAAGCTACCGGCCTCCAGCAGGCTCGTCGCGAAATCCCCGCCCCGGCCATGGGCCAGCTGCTCGAACAGGCCCCTCAGCAGCGCGATGGCGCCGAGCGCGCCGGCGGTGAAGTCGACGAAGAACGCGCGAGAGCAATGCGGCGGGTTGCCCGCGCCGCCCTCGCGCATCTCGTGGCCACAAAGCGCCTGCATCAGCATGTCGAAGCCCGGCAGTTCAGCCTTCGGGCCGACGGGGCCATAGGCGGAGGTCTCGAGTGTCACCAGGTCGGCGCGCAGGGCCCTCAGGGCGGCGGGGTCGAGCCCCAGGCGCTCGGCGACGCCCACGCGGAAGTTATGGTGCACCGCGTTGGCCGTGGCGCAGAGCGCGGCCACGACGCGCGCGCCGTCGACCGTCTTGGCGTCCACCGCCAGGCTCCGCTTGCGGCGGTTCGCTACCACGGTGGTGCGAGCCTGCCGGCGGTTGAAGTCACCCGTCAGTGGCTCAACCTTGATGACGTCCGCCCCGAGATCGGCGAGCAGGGCGGAGGCGTAGGGTCCCGCGACCACGGCCCCGAAATCCAGCACCTTGAGGCCCCGTAGCGGGCCCTCGCGGTCGGCTTCCGCCACCGTATCGCGCGGCGCGGCGTCGGTCACCGGCTTGTGCAGCGCGACCCGCAAGGGACAGCGGACGTGTCGCCCGACGCCGGCGGTCTCCGTCGTCAGCCCATTGGCGAGGCTCTGCGGCTCGTCCCAGACCTCGCCGGGCGCAAGCACCGCCTCCGCCGCGAAACCGGCCCGCCAGAGCGCCGCGAGGAGCTCCGCCCTTGGGAAGCGCTTCACGTGGCGGGCGATCAGGGCCGTGTCACCGAAATAGTTCTCCAGCCCCCGCGCGGGGTCCGGCGCGCCGCGGTCCAGCGGATCCGCGGCCTCTGGCGCGCCCAGGATCTGGTACAGTTTGGCGAGGGCCCCCGGGACACCCATGGCCAGCTGCACCCAGCCGCCGTCGGCGCACTGGAAGATGAGCTGCCGCACCCCTTTCGGGGCGAGGCGCTCGAACGCCGGCGACGAGCGCGCCGCCTCCAGCCAGATCGGGGACCAGTACATGGCTCCACCCTGCAGCAGGGAGGTGCTCACGACCTGGCCACGGCCGCTGCGGAGGCGCTCGATCAGGGCGCACCAGACGCCGATCACGCCCTGCAGCACCATCCCGTAGGTCGGCAGCGAGGCGCCGAGCGCATAGGGCCGCTCCAGGTCCTGCTCCCAGACCGCACCGGTCCGAGCCTGCACGAGCAGGTCGACCGCCGGCAGGCAGCCCTGCGGATCGGCCGGACCGAACCCGCTCATCTCGAGGATCACGATGGCCGGGTTGAGGGCCGCGAGGTCAACGGACTTGGGCGCCGGCGGCAGGTCCGGGTGATCCTCACCCCCGAGGATGCAAACGTCGGCCGTCTTGAGCAGGGAGACCAGCTCGTCAGGCTCGGCGCGGCGCTGGCCGCGCCGCCAAGCCGGATAGGCCGGGTACATCTCTTCGAAGGGATCCGTCTCGCCACCGACCCTGACAACGTCGGCCCCGAGATCCGCCAGCAGGCGCGACACCAGGGCGGCCGGCATGCCCCGCCCGTGATCGACGACCAGCAGCTTCTCGTACCGCTCGTGCGCCGAGGCGACCGGCGGCCCGCTCATGGCCGCCTCGCCTCGCCGCGCACGGTCGCGAACGGTGTGGACGCACGCCGGCGCCCGCCAGCCCCGGCGGCGGGCCGGCCCGCCGCCTGGGCGTCAATCACGCAGCTGCGCAGCAAACCTGCCTCCTCCCTCCGCGCGAGGCGGATGCGGACCGCCCGGCGGCGCCGGCGCCGGGCTGGCTCGCCCGCCCGCGAGCCGACGGCGGGCTCCATCGCCACGTCGTGTCTTCGTCCAACCGATAGAGCGCCTGCGGCCGGCATGTCAACGATATACTGCAGTGTTGAGCGAAATGCCGAGCAACGCCGCCACAGATCGACCGGCGGACAGACGCGCGCCGCATCGCGGTTAAGAGTTAGCCATCGCGCCTCACAACGAGACCGAGACCGAGTCCACCCGCACGGGCGCATACCCTTTTTGACAACGGCTTATCGTTGACATACACGGCATTCCGTGTAGAAACCTGAGGCAAGCAGCGTCAGCGCCACCCCCTCACAAGGATCGCAAGATGAGCATGAAGGTCCGGGTCCGCGCGGACGCCTGCCAGGGCCACGCCATGTGCCTGCTGTGCGCGCCCGCCGTCTTCCAGATAGACGACGAGACCGGCCACGCCCGGCTGACGATGGAGGCGGTCCCGCCGGACATGGAGGCGGCCGTTGAGCAGGCGGCGCGGAGCTGCCCGGAACAGGCGATCATCATCGTCCGCACGGACGTGGCGACGCAAGACTAAAGCAACATCCCTTCAAGCTGCAACGCGCCGCGCAATCAGTTGGGCCACGGGGCGAAAGCAAAATCGTAGAGGCCGTCATGACAAGACCTGCAGTCCTCATCGTCGATGATGATTTCCTGGTAAGACTCCATGCTGCTGATACTTTGGAAGACGCTGGTTTCGAGGTCGTCGAGGCCAGTGATGCCGCAAGCGCGTTGGCCATATTGCAAGAAATGCCGTGCTTTCAACTCATCTGTACGGACGTACAGATGCCGGGGGAACTCGATGGAATTGACCTCGCGCTGCGCGTCCGAGAGCGGCATCCCGAAATGCGAGTGATCATCATGTCTGCGCACAGCGGACATGGCGACCGCCTGCCCAGCCTACCATTCCTGTCGAAGCCCTTTCAGGCGAGCCGTTTGGTCGACCTCGCTCGGAGAGAATTGGCGGCATGACTCAATCAATACGGACACCGCTTTAGGGAGGAGGGTGTGACGGAAACCGCATTCAAGGGACTCAAGCAGTGTCCGGTGGACTTCGACCATCACTCGGCGGAGCACGCGCAAAATTGGCCCTCCATCTATGATGAGCTGCGGAGCGCGCACCCGACCGCCTGGAGCCCCCGCTACGGCGGTTTCTGGGTCGCGTCCCGATACAGCGACATCGTGAGCATCGCTCAGAATCTTGATTGCATCAGCTCACTCAAGATTGTGGACCCAGAGACAGGGGAGGAAAAGGGGGGCAACACCATCCCCATCATCCCGAACGCGCGCACCGAGCCGGGCGAGATCGACTCGCCGGAGTGGGACGCGGTGCGCGGGTTCCTCATGCGGCGCTTCTCACCTAAGGCCGCCGAACAGCTCCGCGAGCGGGCCCGGACCATCGCGGCCGCCCTGCTAGACCGCGTGATCGAGACCGGCCGCATGGATCTTGTCCACGACCTCACGGGCCCTCTGCCGGCCATCATGACCGTAGTCGACATCTTCGGCTTCGGAGTGGACGAATGGCAGCCCTTCGCCGAGGCCTTCCACGCGCGTGCCGCCCTGAAGAGAGGCGATCCCGCATGGGAGGCCGCAAGCGCGGAGCTCCGCCGGTTCCGCCGCCGCCTAGGCGAGGAGATCGAACGCCGGCGCGCAGAGCCGAAGGACGACCTCATCGGGCTGTTGGCCAACGGCGAGATCGACGGGCGCCCGCTGGACCAGGACCGAATCCAGGCCATCGGCTGGCAGCTCTTCTCCGGTGGTGTCGACACCACCACGGCGCTTACCTCGCATGCCCTCATCTACCTCGGTGAGAACCCGGCCGAGCGTCAGCGGCTGATCGACGACGCCACCCTCATCCCCCGCGCCTGCGAGGAGTTCGTTCGCTTCTTCACCCCGATCCACGGAGCCGGCCGCAACGTGAAGCAGGACGCCAGGATCAACGGCTTCCCGCTCGAGGCCGGGGACCGGATCTTCCTGGCCTACGCGGCGGCCAACCGGGACCCCGCGGTGTTCGAGGACCCGCACGAGCTTAAGCTCGACCGCACCCCAAACCGACACGTGGGCTGGGGCTCGGGGCAGCATCGCTGCCTCGGCTCGTTCTTCGCGCGGATGATGTTCCAGAGCATGCTGGAAGCGGTGCTCACCCGCCTTCCCGACTACGAGCTCGTGCTCGGCGGGGTGCGACGCTACCAAAGCATCGGCTACGCCAACGGGGTGGTGAGCGCCGAGATCCGCTTCACCCCGAGCAGGCGTGTGGGAGCCGTCCTTTGAGCGCGACCGCGACCCCCGCCGCCCGCCCGGCGGAAACGCGGGGCGACGACATGCTTACCGGCAAGGTCGCGCTCGTCTCCGGCGGCGCCTCGGGGATCGGCGCCGCCACCGCCCGCGCCATCGTCAAGGCGGGCGGCAAGGTGACGATCGGCGATGTCAACGAGGCCGACGGCCAGGCGCTCGCGCGGGAGCTCGGCGGGGGCGCGGCCTTCGTTCGGCTCGACGTGACCCATCCGGAGGCCTGGGCGCAGGCGGTGCAGGCGACCGTCGCCCGCTTCGGACGGCTGAACGTGCTGATCAACTGCGCGGGCGTGGTGATGAGCGGGGCGCTCGGCGAGTTCGCGCTGGAGCACTGGCGGCGCGTCCTCGATGTCAACCTGACCGGCGCGTTCCTCGGCATGTCTGCCGCGGTCGAGTCCCTCAAGGCGGCCGCGCCCGCCGCCATCGTCAACATGTCCTCTGTCGCCGGCCTGCGGGGCTCGGCGGGGATGCACGCCTACACGGCCACGAAGTTCGCGATTCGCGGCCTGACGAAATCCGCGGCCGTGGAGCTCGCCCCGGCCGGGGTCCGCGTGAACTCGATCCACCCCGGGACGATCCGCACCCCCATGACCCGCAACGTCCCGCCCGCCTTCGCGGAGCGCATCCCCATGCGGAGGTTCGGCGAGCCGGCCGAGATCGCCGACCTCGTCGTCTTCCTGGCCAGCGACCGCTCGAGCTTCTGCACCGGCGCCGAGTTCGTGGCCGACGGCGGCGAAAGCGCCGGGCCCGTCCGCGAGCCGGTGAAGATCGAGGGCTGAGCGCCCGCACCGCCGCAACGGGCCTTCCGTGACGCACCTGACCGCACCCTACGAGGCTGCGATCTGCCGCCGCAACCTGCAGCGCCTCCTCCCCTTCTACGGAGACGTGCTGGGCTTTGGGGTGGTGGAGGCCGCGGCTCGGCGAAGCCTCCCGGCCTGGCTCGCCGGGCGGTTCCTCATGGTGAAGCTCCGCGGCGGCGAGGGCGAGCGGCCCAAGATCGTCTAGCCAGGCCGGCGACACGGCGCCCGCGCCAATGATGGTTCGCCAGAGGCCGGACGACCTCACTTGGCCCGTCGCAGGAGGTCATGGGGTTCGCGAATCGCCGGCTTGGGCCGAGGGGCCGTTGCTCTCGGGCGAGACTCCGTTCCTGCTCGGAGGCTGGCAGGCGGTCGTCTGCCAGAGGCCGGAGGGCAATCGCCAAGCGGCGAGGTCGCTGCGTGACGGCCAGCCGCCTGCCTCAGACCGGCGTCTGGCAAGGCGGCATGTCCACGACGAGGCCGTCGCAGGCCGCATCGATCTTGATCTGGCAGGAGAGACGCGAGGTCGGTCGCCGATCGGCGACCATCTCGAGCATCGCCTCCTCGTCCTCGAGCGGCGCCCCCAGGACGGCCGCCCGTTGCGCGTCGGCATAGACATGGCAAGTGCCGCAGGCGCAGGCGCCGCCGCAGTCGGCCTCGATCCCCGGGACCGAGTTGCGGATCGCGGCCTCCATCACCGACATGCCTTCCTCAGCGCGGACGACGTGGGCCGTCCCGTTGTGTTCGACAAAGGTGATCTGCGGCATCTCACGCTCCGGTGTAGAGGATAATCTTCCGACATTTCGGATACTACCACGATAGCCCGTTGACAACCCGACACTGCAAACTCACACTCCTCCCCTGGGCGCAGCCCCGCGGACGATCCCCGGCCGCCCGCGACGCCCAGGGCTGGACGTTAGTCTGATCGCCGGCGGCGACGGGCTACGCGTGCCGAGCAGCATTCCGCGGGAAGGTAGGATCGTGTCGAGATCAGAAGCGGACGCGGAGATCGCCCGGGCGCCCCGGGGCCTGTTCATCGACGGAGATTGGTTCATGACGGCGGGCGCCGAGCCCCTGAGCGTGCGGGACCCGGCCACCGGCGAGGTCATTGCGGACGACGTGGCCGCCGCAAGCTCCGGGGACGTCGACCGGGCGGTCGCGGCGGCGCGGGCCGCCTTCGACGATGGCCGCTGGACCGGACAAGGCGGAATGGAGCGGGCTCGCGTCCTCTGGCGCATCGCGGATCTAATCGAGGCGCAGACCGAGCGTCTGGCGAGCGTGGAGGTGCGCGACAACGGCATGTCCGTCGCGGCGGCTCGTCATCTCGTCCGATTGGGCGCAGAGACATTTCGCTACTTCGCGGGCTGGTGCACGCACATCGCCGGCCTTGCGCCCGACGTCGACCGGCCTGGCAGGCCGCTGCTTGCCTACACCATCCGCGAGCCGGTCGGGGTCGCGGCCCTCATCATCCCCTGGAACACCCCCTTCTCCTCGGCGTGCACCAAGCTGGCGACCGCCCTCGCGGCCGGCTGCAGCACAGTCCTCAAGCCGGCCGAGGAGACGCCGCTCACGGCGCTGCTGCTGACCGCCCTTTGCCGGGACGCCGGCCTGCCGCGGGGCGTGGTCAACCTCGTCAACGGCCGCGGTCCAGAGGCGGGCGCCGCGCTCGCCGCCCACCCCGACGTAGACAAGATCGCCTTCACCGGATCGACCGCGGTCGGTCGCGAGATCGTGCGGGCCGCGGCCGGCAACCTGAAGAAGGTGACGCTGGAGTTGGGCGGCAAGTCCCCGGTCATCGTTCTTCCCGACGCCGACCTGGAGGCGGCAATCCCCGGCCTGGCGCTCGGCGCCTTCATGAATTCCGGACAGGCTTGCATCGCCGGCTCGAAGATCCTCGTGCACCGCAGCCGCTACGCCGAGGTCGCCGACAAGCTCGCCGCCTACGCCGCCGAAATGCGCCTGGGCGACGGCTTCGACCCGGCGACAGAGCTTGGCCCGCTCATCTCCGAGCGCCAGCTCGAACGCGTCCTGGCGCTCATCGCCTGCGGCCGTCGCGACGGCGCTGAGCTGCTCGCCGGCGGCGGGCGGCGCGACCGCCCCGGCTTCTTCGTCGAGCCGACGGTCATGACCGCTCCGGCCCTCGGGTCGGACATCCTGCGGGAGGAGATCTTCGGGCCAGTCGCAACCCTCCTGCCGTTCGTCGAGGAGGAGGAGGCGGTGACCTTCGGCAACGCCACCGAATACGGCCTGTCCGCCGCGGTTTGGACGCGCGACATCAAGGCCGCCCATCGGCTGGCGCGCCGCCTCAGGGCGGGCACCGTGTGGCTGAACTGCCAGATGGTCACCGACCGCCGCATGCCCTTCGGCGGCTACAAGCAATCCGGCTGGGGCCGCGAAAATGGCGCCGAGGGGATCGACGCCTACCTGCAGACCAAATCCGTCTTCGCGGCCTTGTAGGAGTTCAAGAGATGCCTACACGCATCATCGCCGCGGTCGCCCGCGAGACACATCGGCCGCTCACGCTCGAGGAGCTGGAGCTCGACGAGCCCCGCGCGAACGAGGCGGTGGTACAGATGGTCGCGTCCGGCGTCTGCCACTCCGACCTCATGGTGATGGACGGGCAGTTCCCCATGCCCTTGCCGATGGTGCTGGGGCACGAGGGGGCGGGCCGCATCCTCGAGGCGGGCGCCGACACGGGGCTTGCGCCCGGCCAGCCTGTGGCCCTGTCCTTCGCGGCCTGCGGTCACTGCGCCTCCTGCGCCACCGGCCATCCCTCCTACTGCGCCGAATTCGCCGCGCTGAACTACTCCGGCCGACGGGCCGACGGGTCGCCGACGCTGCGCGACGCCGCCGGGCGGCCGGTTGGCGGCCGCTTCCTCGGACAGTCCTCCTTCGCGACCCATGCCCTGGTCGACCGGCGGAGCATCGTGCCACTGCCTGCGGACGCCCCTCTGCGCATGCTCGGCGGGTTCGGCTGCGGCTTCATCACGGGCGCCGGCGCCGTCTTCAACGTGATCAAGCCAGCAGCCGGCAGCGTCATCGCCATCCTCGGCGCGGGCGCCGTCGGATTCGCCAGCCTGTTCGCGGCGCAGATCGCCGGCTGCGGCCAGATCATCGTCATCGACCGGGTCAAGGCCCGCCTCGCCCTCGCCCGCGAGCTCGGCGCCACCGAGGTGATCGACACCAGCGAGCAGGACCTGGCCGGTGCGCTCGCCGAGCTGCCGGAGCTCCACAACATCGTCGACACCACCGGCGTCGCGCCGCTCGTGCGCGCGGCGCTCGGCCGGCTCGCCAAGCGAGGCGCCTGCGTCCTGGTGGGCGTCGGTCCGCAATCCGCGCTGGAGCTCGACATGCGGGTGCTCATCCCGGGCCGACGCCTGGTCGGCTCCGTCGAGGGCGACTGCGACCCGCAGCAACTCGTCCCGCGGTTGGTCGATCTCTTCATGCGCGACCGCTTCCCCGTCGACCGGCTGATGCGGCACGTGCCGTTCGAGGAGATCGCCAGCGCGACGCACCACGACATCGCCCGGCAGGCGATCAAGCCTGTGCTGGTGTTCGCCGATGCGTGAGGCCGCCACCGCCCGTCCGGCCATCGAGCCGACCGCCCCCGCCGTC
>FTAI01001416.1_pt1 | contig 12915 bp, 14 predicted proteins | sample 1638941 | NCBI WGS metagenome assembly FTAI01 (sample SAMEA3914813, study PRJEB12502) | metagenome | biome: forest; material: soil | place: Canada | collected 2011-07-07 | depth 0.3 m | reverse complement strand
GAACCACAGTTCGTAGTCCTTCCAGTCGCCAGCGAGCGCGAACGCCAGATCGCCGTCGTCGGTGCGGTCGAAGGACAGGTTTTCCGCCGAAAGCACATGTTCGACCACGTCCAAGGGGTCGATGCCCAGGTCGACTTCGTCTTCTTCGGAATGAGGAACGTCCATGAACCCTCGCCACTGCCCGCTAAGCTCGACAACGCACCGCGTCGAAGGAGCGCCCCTGAATCACAGTCTAAGCTGCTTCGCCGCCGGCGTCTCAACCGGCTTCTTGTCACCGGCGAGCGAAACTCTCGTCTTAAGGTTTCGACTTCGGCGCTTTCGACGCCTTCAGCGACGCGACTTCGTCGCGCAGCGCCTGCAGCTCGGCCCTGAGAGCCTCGTACTCGTCGCGGCGGACCAGATCGAATTCGGCGGCCAGGCGGTCGGCCTGGGCGCGCATAGCGGTCTTGGCCTCTTCGCCGGCGGCCTGGGCGACGCCCATGGCGGCGGTGGCGAGCTTGGCGACCTCGTCTAGGAAGGGGTTCTGGGTCTGCATGCGCCTCTATATGGGAAATAAAGGGTGAATGCGAAACGGCTAATGCAGTGTTAACGCCGCTCGCGGCGAACACGGCTCCCGTTTGCCCGTTCGCCCTGCTAAACCGCCCGCCAGCGACGCAGGAGGCCCGCCTTGCATTTTCCGAATTTCGACCCGGTGCTGATCCATCTCGGGCCGATCGCGATCCGCTGGTACGCCCTGGCCTACATCGCCGGAATCATGGCCGGTTGGGGTTATGGCCACTATCTGGTCACCCGTCCGGCCCTGTGGGCGCCCCGCGCCGCACCGTTGAACAAGACCCAGATCGACGACCTGATCCTGTGGATCACCTTGGGCGTGATACTGGGCGGCCGGACCGGCTATGTGCTGTTCTACGGCGGCGACACCTTCGCCAAACACCCGCTGGAGATCTTCGCCGTCTGGAACGGCGGCATGTCGTTCCACGGCGGCATGACCGGGGTCACCATCGCCATCATCGGCTACGTCTTCACCGCCTGGTACGCCGGTCGCGATAAGAGCCGGCCGATTCAGTGGCGCGCCGCCCTGGGACAGGTGTTCGACAAGGCCGCCGGCGTCGGCGATCTCGTCGCGCCTTGCGTCCCGTTCGGCCTCTTTTTCGGCCGTCTCGCCAACTTCATCAACGGCGAGCTCTGGGGCCGCGAGACCCATGTCCCCTGGGGAGTGATCTTCTGTAACCCGCGCCTGATGGGGCCGGACGGAACCTGCCCGGCGGGCATGCACGCGCGTCATCCAAGCCAACTCTACGAAGCCGGGCTGGAGGGAATCGTCCTCTTCCTCATCCTGCGTCTGGCCACCCATCGCCTGCATCTGCTGCCGCGCCGGGGGGCGACCTGCGGCCTCTTCTTCGTCTGCTATGGCCTCTTCCGGGTGCTGCTGGAGACGGTGCGCAATCCCGACCTCAACATGCCGACCTATCCCCTCGGCCTGACCATGGGAATGATGCTGTCGATCCCCATGCTGGTCGTTGGCGCCGGCCTGCTCTGGTATGCGCGCCGGCCGGTCGAGATCGAGGTTGCGCCAGCCGAGCCCGCCCCCTCCGCGGCCCCGGCCCCGGACGCCCCGGCCGCATGAGCCTGAAGGATCGGCTCAAGGCCGAGATCCGGGCCGGCGGGCCGATAGGGATCGACCGGTTCATGGCCGCCTGCCTCTACGACTCCAAGCACGGCTACTACGCCACCCGCCCGGCCCTGGGCGAGGGCGGCGATTTCATCACCGCCCCCATGGTCTCGCAGATGTTCGGCGAGTTGATCGGCGCCTGGGCGGTGGAGGTCTGGCGGCGGCTGGGCCGGCCGGCGCGGGTGCTGCTGGCCGAGGTTGGGCCTGGGGACGGGAGCCTGATGAGCGACGCCCTGCGCGCCGCGCGGCTGGACCCCGGCTTCCTGGCGGCGGCGGAGGTTTGGTTGGTCGAGGTCAGCGCGCCGCTGGCGAGCGTTCAGCGGGCGCGCCTGGGCCACGCCGCGCCGAAGCCGCGATGGGCGACGACCCTGGCCGACCTGCCTGACGACGCGTCCCTGATCCTGATCGCCAATGAACTGCTCGACTGCCTGCCGACACGCCAGTTCGTGCGCCTGGAGAACGGCTGGGCGGAACGCGCCGTGGGCCTCGACGATGCGGGCGAGCTCTGTTTCGGCCTCGCCCCGCCAGGCGGCGACACGCCCGACGCCGTCGCCGGCCTCGACGTGGAGGTGGGCCAGGTGGCCGAATCCTCCCCCGCCCAATACGCCCTCGCCGCCGACGTCGCCTATCGGGTCATGCGCCAGGGCGGGGCGGCGCTGCTGATCGACTACGGCGATGAAGCCGCCGCGGGCGACACCCTGCAGGCCCTGAAGGCGCACGCCAAGCTTGGCCCCCTGGAGACTCCTGGCCAAGCGGACCTGACCGTCCACGCCGACTTCCGCGCCATCCGCGCCGCCGCCCTGGATGAAGGCGCCAACCTCGCCCTCGTCGAACAGCGGACGTTCTTGCACCGGCTGGGGATCGAGGCCCGCGCCGCCGCTCTCGCCGCCGCCCGCCCTGATCAGGCGCCGGTGATCGCCCGCCAGCTTGCGCGATTGACCGACGCGGATCAGATGGGGAGGCTGTTCAAGGCGGCCTGCCTCCATCCCCCCGGCCCGCCGCCGCCCGGTTTCGAGGACCTGCCATGACCGGCCCTACACCGCTCCAGTCCCCCCTGCTCGCCGCGGAACCCGGCGTGCGCCACGCCTTCTTCACCCGCGAAGGCGGCGTCTCGACCGGCCTCTACGCCGGCCTCAATGTTGGGCGAGGTTCGAATGACGACCCGGTGGCCGTGGAAGCCAATCGCGCCCTTGCCGCGGGCTGGTTCGGCCAGGGTGTCGAGGCCCTGGCCACAGTCTACCAGACCCACTCCGCGATCGCCCACGTTCTGGACCGCGCGCCCGCCGCCGCGCCGGACGGAGACGGCGTGATCACCGCCACGCCCGGCCTGATCTGCGCGGCCCTTTCGGCCGACTGCGCGCCGGTGCTGATCGCCGACAGTCAGGCGCGGATCGTCGCCGCCGTCCATGCCGGATGGCGAGGCGCGCTTGGCGGGGTGGTCGCCTCGGCGGTTGCGGCGATGTCTCGCCTGGGCGCCGATCCGGGGCGGATGACCGCCGCCGTCGGACCGTGCATTTCCCAGGCCTCCTATGAGGTCGGTGTCGATTTTCTCGAATGCTTCACCGCCGCCGACCGCGACTTCGAGGCGTTCTTCGCCCCTGGCGCCTCGCCGGAAAAGCGCCAGTTCGACCTGCCGGGATTTGTGCTGGGGCGCATCGCGGAGGCGGGAATTCGCAAGGCCGAATGGGTCGACGCCGACACCTGCGCCGATGAGGCCCGCTTCTATTCCAATCGCCGGGCGGTCCGGCGCGGCGAGGGCGACTATGGCCGGCTGATGTCGGCGATCATGCTGACGCCCTGACGGCGGCCGCCTGACTGGGCGAACACGGACCGCGACAAACCGTCCGTTCGCGTATCACAAGGGGTTGCTACCGCGTCTCCGGCTGTTAGAAGCCGCGACAACAGCCGCGCTATGGATCCGATCATGAAGCTGCTCGCCGGCAACTCCAACCGCATCCTGGCCGAGGCCATCGCCGACTACCTGGATGTTCCCCTCACCAAGGCCCAGGTCCGGCGCTTCGCCGACAACGAGGTCTTCGTCACCATCGACGAGAACGTGCGCGGCGAGGATGTCTTCATCATCCAGTCGACCAGCTTTCCGGCCAACGACAATCTGATGGAGCTGTTGATCTGCATCGACGCCCTGACCCGGGCCTCGGCGCGGCGGGTCACCGCGGTCATGCCCTATTTCGGCTACGCCCGGCAGGACCGGAAGATGGGCGGCCGCACGCCGATCTCGGCCAAGCTGGTCGCCAACCTGGTCACCCGCGCCGGCGCCGACCGGGTGCTGACCATGGACCTGCACGCCGGCCAGATTCAGGGCTTCTTCGACATCCCCACGGATAATTTGCTGGCCACCCCGGTGCTGGCCGACGACATCCGCGACAATCACGATCGTCCGAAGGAACTGATGATCGTCTCGCCGGACGTCGGCGGGGTGGTGCGGGCGCGAGCGCTGGCCAACCGGCTAAACGCCGATCTCGCCATCGTCGACAAGCGCCGCTCCGGCCCGGGGGTCAGCGAGGTGATGAATATCATCGGCGATGTGAAGGGCCGGCGCTGCGTCCTCTTCGATGATATCATCGACGGCGGCTCTACCTTGGTCGGCGCCGCCGCGGCCCTGGCCGAACAAGGGGCGGCCGAAGTCTCGGCCTATGTCACCCACGGTGTGCTCTCCGGCGAGGCCACCGAGCGGGTCAAGAACTCGGTGCTCAAGGAGCTGGTGATCACCAACTCCATCGAGGCGACCGACCTGGTGATCAAGAGCGAGAAGATCCGCGTGGTCAGCGTCGCCCCCCTGATCGGCGAGGCGATCCGCCGTATCGCCAACGAAGAGTCGGTGTCCAAACTGTTCGACTAGGGCTAGGTTCGCGGCCGGCGAGGTCCGCTCAACCCGCTCAAAGGGTTAAGACAAGGACCGCCATATTGTTGTCGCCTCGGGCCGCTAAGGCCGTCGCATCGGTCGGGGCAGGCGCCTGTTTCGCGTCGAAGCGTTTGTAACCAAGGGGAGGCCGCGCCATGTCCGTCATCCAACCGCGTCGGATTGGGCTTTGTGCGGCCGCCGCCGTCGCGATCGCCGCCGTGGCCGCCCTCGCCACCACCGCCGCCACCCGCCCCAAGCCCGTCGTGGAGGCCGCGCCCGCGCCGCCGCCTGTCGCCCTCTCCGGCGCGGTGATCCAGAGCGCCGCCGCCTACGCCGCCTATATGGAAAAGGCCGGCGCCATGAGCACCGACTTCAAGAGCGGCGCCGATGTCGCCCAGTCCCTGAGGTTCGGCGACGGCTATGATCCGCAACAACTGCTGCGCGGCGAGATCGCCTATGGCGCCGTGGCCGCCCTGCAGGACCCGGCCTTCATCGCCGGGGTGCGCATCTACGCCGCCGACCCCACCTCCCGCCAGCAGATGACCGACGCCATTCTGCGCGATCCGGCCTATGTGGTCGCTCTCAAGGGCTCCGACAGCGCCGCGGGCCTGGTCATGTCCGCCCTGATGGCCCAGGGCCAGAAGCTTGTGGACACCGGCGGGGCGGTGAAACAGTCCGCCTACGCCATCCAGCACTTCGCCTGGTCCAAGGAGCCGGTGACCAACCGCGAGCAACGGCTGATCGACGCCAAGGCCATGTCCGCCACCTCGCTGATGTCATCCAGCGAAGACGTGTCGCGCCTGCAACAGGCCGCGGTCGGCGCCGCGCCCCTGACCCTCACCGGCGCCCCGACGCCGCCGCCCTATACCCCGGTTGTCGTCCGCGGCATGGCGGTGGCGGCCCTTGCGGTGCTCGGCCAGGCCGGGGACGAGAACGTTGAGATGATGGCTCCGCTGTTCTCCGAACCCTCCAGCGCCGCCTGCTTGAACATGGCCAAGCTGAACCTCTACCAGTGCCTGGCGGTCTCCAAGCCGCACTACGAGGATGTCTTCTGCCTGGGCCAGCACGTGCTGATGGATACGGGCCAATGCGTGACCCTGGCCGCCGGCGCCGCGCCCGAGGTGGTTGCGCCGATGGCGGTTTCGTCCACCGAAACCCCTTATGGCGGCAAGCCCAAGCCGGTTAAAAAGCGCCGCCACAAAAGCTGAGCCCTCGGGCGTTGCGCCCGGACGGCTTAGCGTGTAATTAGCCGCCCCTATTCATCCGACCAACGCCGCGCGTGAATGCGCGGCGTTTCGTTTCGAGAGCATGGCCATGGCCGAAATCGTCCTGAACGTCGAAGTCCGCGAAAACACCGGCACGGGGGGCGCCCGCGCGGCGCGCCGGGCCGGCATGGTGCCCGGCATCCTCTACGGGGGTACGCTCGAGCCGGTGGCCGTGGCCGTCCGCGCCAACGAGTTCCGCAAGGCCCTGCACTCGGGCAAGCTCCTCGGCCACGTGGTGACCCTGAAGCACAGCGGCGAAGCCCAGTCGGTCATCGCCAAGGCCATTCAGTTCCACCCGGTCACGGACGATGCGACCCACTTCGACCTCTACCGGGTCGACGAGCACCAGCTGATCAAGATTTCGGTGCCGGTGCACTTCATCAATCACGAAGCCTCTCCGGGCCTGAAGCGTGGCGGCGCCCTGAACGTGGCCCTGCACGAGCTGGAGTTGATGATCCCCGCCGACTCGATCCCGGAAGAGCTGGTCGTCGACCTGACCGGCCTGGAAATCGGCGATTCCATCCGCGCCGCCGACATCACCCTGCCCAAGGGCGCCACGGTCAGCGTCCACGACCGCAACCTGACCGTCGCCTCGGTGGCCACGTCTTCGGCGATGAAGTCGCTGACCGACGACGAGCCGGCGGCCGAACCGGCGGCGTAAGGCGAGTTGTTTCGCTCCTCCCCCATTTATGGGGGAGGTGTCGCGCGCAAAGCGTCGCGACGGAGGGGGCAAGTGGAGGCCGCAGACCTGCCCCCTCCGTCCCCTCGCTACGCTCGGGTCCACCTCCCCCATAAATGGGGGAGGAGCATTAGCGGGGACCTCGCATGTTGATCCTCGTCGGCCTCGGCAATCCCGGGGCCAAATACGCCCACAACCGCCACAACATCGGCTTTCTGGCGCTGAGCGCCATCGGCCAGCGCTGGCGATTCGGTCCCGAGCGGATCAAGTTCAACGCCCTGATCAGCGAGGGCGCCATCGAGACCCCGGACGGGCCGGTCAAGGCCCTGCTGGTCAAGCCGCAGACCTTCTACAACGAGAGCGGCCAGGCCGTGGCCCAGGCGATGAAGTTCTACAAACTCACCCCCGCCGACGTGGTGGTCTTCTACGACGAGATCGACCTCGCCCCCGGCCGGTTCCGCATGAAGACCGGCGGCGGGGCGGCGGGCAACAACGGCATCCGCTCCATCACTGCCCAGATCGGGCCCGATTTTCGCCGCGCGCGCATGGGAACAGGTCACCCGGGGCACAAGGACAAGGTCATGGGCCATGTCCTGTCCGACTTTCACAAGGTTGAACGCGATTGGGTCAACGCCCTGTGCAACGCCTGCGCCGACGCCCTGCCGATCCTGGCGGCCGGCGAGGACGAGCGCTATCAGGCCGAGGTCATGCGGCTGGCGCCGGCGGAGAAGTCCGATCCGCGGCAGGCGGCCCGCGATGGCCCCCTCGACTGAGCCCCCGACTGAGATTGACGTGGCTCAACCGGCCATGGGATAGGCGATTGTCCAACACACGAGCCGGTTGATGTTCCCCGTCTTCGGAATCTCCCTGATCTTTTCCCTGGTCCTGGCGGTGCACGCCGTGCGCACGCATCAGCAGATCTATTGGGTCTGGATCATCTTGGTCATCCCCTTCGGCAATCTCGTCTACGCCGTGGCCATCGTCCTGCCGGAGCTCCTCGGCGGGAGCACGGCGCGGCGGATGGCCAGCGCGACCCGCGACACCCTCGATCCCAGCCGCGACTACCGCCAGGCCCGCGCCGCCTATGACGACACCCCGACCGTCGCCAACGCCATCCGCCTCGGCCACGCCGCCGCGGGCATGGGCCGGCACGAGGACGCCGAACGGCTGTTTCGAGAGGCCGCCCAGGGCGTGCACGCGGACGATCCCACCCTGTTGCTGGGCCGCGCGAACGCCCTGATCGAACTGGGCCGTTTCGACGAGGCCCTAAGCGAACTGGAACACCTGGGCAAGGACCAGGCCCAGGGCCGCACCCCCCAGGCCGCCCTGGCCCTTGGGCGGGCCTACGAGGGCCTTGGCCGCTTTACCGAGGCCGACACCGCCTACGACTGGGCCGCGGGCCGCCTGCCCGGCCTGGAGGCTCCCGCGCGCTATACCGCCTTCCTGGCCCACACCGGCAAGCTGGACGAGGCCAGGGCGCAGCTGGCCGAGATCGATCGTCGCGTCGCCCGCGCCGACCCCGCCTTCCGCAAGGAAGGCCGCCAGTGGCGCGACCTGGCCGCGGCGGCGATCGCGGCGCAGGGATAGCGATACTTCCCCTCCGTCATCTCGCTGCGCTCGATGACACCTCCCCGCACGCGGGGAGGACTCAGGAGCTGGTTGCTCCCCGCGTGCGGGGAGCTGTCGGCGTAGCCGACTGAGGGGCCTCGGGCCATCGCACCGCCGACCGGTTCCTCGGTTGCAAAGCCCCCCTCTGTTTTCATTGCGCGCCTGTCCGTGCTAGGTCGCGCCCTTCCTGAAACCTGACGCTCCCGAGACCCCATGGCCCTCAAAGTCGCCATCGTCGGCCTGCCCAATGTCGGCAAGTCGACCCTGTTCAACGCCCTGACCCAGACGGCCCAGGCCCAGGCGGCCAACTATCCGTTCTGCACCATCGAGCCCAACGTCGGCGACGTGGCCGTGCCCGAGGCGCGGCTGGAGGTGCTGGCCAAGATCGGCGGCTCGAAAGAGATCATCCCGGCGCGGATCAATTTCGTCGACGTGGCGGGTCTCGTGCGCGGCGCCTCCAAGGGTGAGGGCCTGGGCAACCAGTTCCTGGCCACCATCCGCGACTGCGACGCCGTCGCCTTCGTCGCCCGCTGCTTCGTCGACGACGACATCACCCATGTGGAAGGCCGCATCGACCCGATCTCCGACCTGGAGATCATCGAGACCGAACTGATGCTGGCCGACCTGGAAAGCCTGGAGCGCCGCACCAACGCCCTGGAGAAGCGGGCCAAGGGCGGCGACAAGGAGAGCGCCAACACCCTTCGCCTGGTCAATCTGGCCCTGGCCCAGTTGAACGCCGGCCATCCCGCCCGGGCCGCCGACATCGGCGCCGACGACGAGAAGGCCTGGCGGATGCTGCAGCTCTTGACCTCCAAACCCACCCTCTACGTCTGCAACGTCGAGGAGGACGCCGCCGACGCCGGCAACGCCCTCTCCGCCCTGGTCGCCGAGCGCGCCGCGCGGGACCGGGCCAACTGCGTGGTGATTTCGGCCAAGATCGAGAGCGAGATCGCTCTGCTTGATCCCGAGGAACGCACGGAGTTCCTGGAGACCCTCGGCCTGCATGAGCCCGGCCTGAACCGGTTGATCCGCGAGGCCTACAAGCTGCTCGGCCTGCAGACCTACTTCACCGTCGGCCCCAAGGAGACCCGCGCCTGGACGATCCCGGTGGGCGCCACCGGACCGCAGGCGGCGGGGGTGATCCATACGGACTTCGAGAAGGGCTACATTCGCGCCCAGACCATCGCCTACGACGACTATGTCCGCCTGGGTGGCGAGGCGGGGGCCCGGGACGCCGGCAAGCTGCGCGCCGAGGGCAAGGAATACGTGGTCCGCGACGGGGACGTGATGAACTTCCTGTTCAACGGCTGATCCCCCTCGCCTTGCGCGGCGGGCTCGCCGCGTTCAAGCGCCCCTCTCTCCCGTCACCCCCGGGCTTGTCCCGGGGGCAAGGGAACGCGAACCGGACGCCTTGAGCCTCGGTGAGTCGACTTCACCGCCGGTGTTCCCTTGCCACCGGGACAAGCCCGGTGGTGACGGAGAGTGAGGATGGTTCAACCGGGGCCGACTTTGCTCTAGGACTTCGCCAACGAACGAGCAAGGGAGACGCGCCATGGGCGAGCTGATCAAGATCAAGTCGACGGCCGAGGACGGCTTCACCTTCGACGCCTACCACGCGGCCCCCAGCGGCGCGCGCAAGGGCGGGGTGGTGGTCATCCAGGAGATCTTCGGCCTGGACGAGCATGTGCGCCGGGACGTGGATCGCTGGGCGTCCCTGGGCTTTGAAGCCATCGCCCCCTCCCTCTACGACCGCCGCGAGCCGGGCTTTGTCGTGGCCCATGATCAGGCCGGCATGGTCGCCGGGGTCACCCACGCCCGCGCCACCCCCCTGGACCAGCCTTTGGCCGACATCGCCGCCTGCCGTGACCGGATGGCGGCCGCGGGCAAGGTCTGCGTGGTGGGCTATTGCTACGGCGGCTCGCTGACCTGGCTTTCGGCCTGCCAGCTGGACGGCTTCGCCGCCGCCTCGAGCTACTACGGCAGCATGGTGCAGGCCAATGCAGCCCTGACGCCCAAATGCCCGACGATCATTCACCTGGGCCGCCTCGACACCGGCATTCCCGCGGACGAGGTCAAGGCGGCGGTGGCCGCGCATAACCCGGGCGTGCCGGTCTACATCTATGACGAGGCTGGCCACGGCTTCAACAACGAGGACCCGGCGCGCTACTGCGAGCCCGCCGCGGAGCTGGCGCGCAAGCGAACCCTGGAACTGTTCGAGAAGGCGTAGGCCGCCGTGGGCGAGACCATTCGCCTGACCAGCGCCACCGACGGCTTTTCCTTCGACGCCTATCGTGTCCCGCCCGGCAATGCGCGCCAGGGCGGGGTCGTGCTGATCCAGGAGATCTTCGGGGTCACCGATCATATCCGCGAACTGGCCGACGGATACGCCGAGGCGGGCTACGAGGTGATCGCGCCGTCCTTCTACGACCGGCTGGAGCCGGGGTTCGAGGCCGACTATGGCGCCGAGAGCGTGGCCAAGGGCGCCCGGTATTCGCAGGCCACGCCCTGGGATCAGGTGCAGGGGGACCTGCAGGCCGCCATCGACGCCCTGGCCGGGCCGGTATTCGTGGTCGGCTATTGCTGGGGTGGAACGGCGACCTGGCTGGCCGCCTGCCGCTGCGATGGGGTGGCGGCGGCGTCGAGCTACTATGGCCGGCGCATTCCCGAGCTGCTGGGGGAGACGCCGCGCTGTCCGACTATCCTGCACTTCGGCAAGACCGACGCCTCGATCCCGCCTGAGACGGTTTCCGCCATCGGCGAGGCCCACCCCGATCTACCCATCTACCTCTACGACGCCGGTCACGGGTTCAATTCGGACCGCCGGGCGGACTACAGCGCCGACAGCGCCCGACTGGCGCGGCTCAGGACCCTGCAACTGTTCCAGCGCTCAAGCGGGGTGCGCAGCGAGCATTGAAAAAGGCCGGGGCTTTCACCCCGGCCTTTCCAATCTTGCCATCCGTTTGGCTAGGCGATCAGTGCCCGACCTTGCGCCAGACCAACCGGTAGCTGGCGTAGAGGACGATGGCGAACAGGCCCAGGAAGATCATCACCGCAAAGCCGAGCGTCTTGCGCTCGTCCGCGTGCGGCTCCGCCGCCCAGGCCAGGAAGGCGACCACATCCTGGGCCTCCTGCTCCTTCGTGGCCTTGACGCCGTCGTCGTAGGTCACGCGGCCGTCGATCAGCTGTTGGGACATGGCGATGAAGCCGCCTTCGGGCACCTTGTCCGCCGCCCCGGTCCAGAAGGCGGTCATGTCGCCGGGCATGTAGGGGTTGTAGTACTTGCCCGGGGGCACGGTCATGCCCGCCGGCGCCGGCACATAGCCGGTCAGGATCGAATAGACGTACCGCGGGCCATCTTCCCGCGCCTTGATGATCAGCGACAGGTCCGGAGGCAGGGCTCCGCCGTTGGCGGCCCGGGCGGCGGCTTCGTTGGGGAAGGGCGAGACGAAGGCGTCGGCGGGGGTGGCCGGCCGCTTGATCACGTCGCCGGTGTCGGAGTCGATGTCCGGGACGTTGAACTCCGCGGCGATCGACTTGACCTTGGGGTTGTCGCCCGGGTTCTTGTATTTCGGATTGGGATCGTAGAACGGTCCCCCGGGCTGGCCGAGGTTGCGGTACGACATCAGCTTCATCGAGTGACAGGCCGAACAGACGTCGTGATAGACCTTGTAGCCCCGCTGGAGCTGTTCCTGGTCAAAGCGGCCCATGGGCCCTTCAAAGCTCCAGTGGACGTCCTTCGGATCCCTGTGCGTGGTCGCCGCGGCGGCCGGCAGGGCGCCGCCGGCGAACCCGATGACCGCCGCGATTAAGAGCGCTTTGCGCAGCATCAGGCTCAACCCTTCTTTTCGGTCGCGGCCGCGCCGGCAGGCAGCACCGGCGAGGAGATGGAGTCGGGGGTGGGGAGCGGCTTTTCCAGCAGGCCGAGGATCGGCATGACCCCGAGCATGTAGGCGAAGTAGCAGAAGGTGAAGATGCGCGAGAGCCAGACGTAGCTGTTCAGGTCCGCATCCCCCAGGGCGAACCACATCGCGCTGCCGAACACCTTGTCGTCCGGCTCATGGGCGCCGCAGAAGCCCAGCACCACGCAGGTGATCAGGAACAGCACGAAGAAGATCCGCGCCGTCGGCCGATAACGCATCGACTTGACCTTGGCCCGGTCCAGCCAGGGCAGGACGAACAGCACGCCGATGGCGGCGAACATGGCCAGGACGCCCATCAGCTTGTTCGGGATCGCCCGCAGGATGGCGTAGAAGGGCAGCAGGTACCATTCCGGCACGATATGCGCCGGGGTCACCAGGGGATTGGCCGGGATGTAGTTGTCCGCGTGGCCGAGACCGTCCGGATTGAAGAACACGAAGGCGGCGAAGAGGATCACGAAGAGCGCGATCGCGAAGCCATCCTTCACCGTATAATAGGGGTGGAACGGCAGGGTGTCGGCCGGGCTCTTCACCTCGATGCCCGTGGGGTTGTTGTTCCCCGGCACGTGCAGCGCCCAGACGTGCAGCACCACCACGCCGAAGATCATGAACGGCAGCAGATAGTGCAGCGAGAAGAAGCGGTTCAGGGTCGGATCGTCGATGGCGAACCCGCCCAGCAGCCAGGTGTGGATCGGATCGCCCACCACCGGCAGGGCGCCGAGGATGTTGGTGATCACCGTCGCGCCCCAGAAGCTCATCTGGCCCCAGGGCAGGACGTAGCCCATGAAGGCCGTGATCACCATGAGCAGGTAAATCACCACGCCCAGGATCCACAGCACCTCACGCGGCGCCTTGTAGGAGCCGTAGTAGATGCCCCTGAACATGTGGATGTAGACGGCGAAGAAGAACAT
>FTAI01000203.1_pt1 | contig 12922 bp, 12 predicted proteins | sample 1638941 | NCBI WGS metagenome assembly FTAI01 (sample SAMEA3914813, study PRJEB12502) | metagenome | biome: forest; material: soil | place: Canada | collected 2011-07-07 | depth 0.3 m | reverse complement strand
TCGGCCTTGTCGGCCTTGCCCGCGATGATCGCCTCGGCCAGGTCGCTGTGATCGTGCACGATCTGGTCCTCCAATACGCCGCGTTCCGGGTTGGTCAGGACCTGTTCGGTGGAGATGAAGCTGATCGAGTTCAGCACCAGGGCCAGGACAGGATTGTTGGCCAGCCGCGCCACCCGCTCGTGGAAGTCGACGCCTTCGACCGGCGACCACTTGCCGTGGTCGTGGCTGTGCTCGCCAGACAGGAACGGGGTCATCATCTCGCGCACGCGGTCGCGGTCGGGGTTCAGCGCCGCCAGCTTGGCCAGGACCGGCTCGGTGGCGATCCAGGCGTCGAGGAGCTGGTTGTAGGTCGAGCCGGCCATGTGCAGGTACAGTGTCAGGGTGCGCGCCAGGTTGCCCGGCAAGACGCGCCCGACCACCGTCCCCGATCCCGGCCCCGGCCGGATGGCGATCAGGCCCTGGACCTCCAGCAGGCGCAACGCCTCGCGCAGGGACGAGCGGCTGACCCGGTACTGGACCAGCATCTCCGCTTCCAGGGGCAGGCGGTCGCCGGGCTTGAGGTCCTGGGCGACGATGTTGCGGACAATCTCAAGGGCGACGATCTCCGAGGTCTTCGACGAGCGCCGGGCCAGTTCCCAGCCGCTGGCGGTCCTGGGCGTCTTGGGCGCCGAATCGGACTCCTGCCGCTCGGAGGCTTTTGTGCGAGGCGCCATATCCGTCCTATCTCCCTCCGATGAAAACGCCCCCGCCCGCTCGATGCCTGGCGAGGGATAGGCCCCTGGAGCCTGCCTTATTAGATCACGCTTCGCGCTTGCGAACAGCATCGTGACATTGACAACACACATCGCAAGTTCATAATAATGATTATAACGGACAGGCGCCGAAAGTCGCGGCCTGGGTCAACCCGAAATGGGCAGCCCTCGCACCCAAGGCGCCAATTGAAAGTCCGAATGGGGAGCGCCAACCTGGGCGGAGCGATGATGCAGTCAACAAGTCCAGAGCGTGTAACCGCTCCACCCAAAGGCGGCGCCATGCCCGATGGCCGCCGGCCCGGCGCGCGCCAGGGCCCGCTGGCGGGCGTGAGGGTGACCGATTTCTGCTGGATGGGCGTGGGCGCCTGCGCCACCCGGTTGCTGGCCGACTTCGGCGCCGAGGTGATCCGGATCGAGGACCGCCAGCGGCTCGACATGCCCCGGCGCCTTCCGATCTACAAGGGCGAGCCGCGCACCTACGGCGAGGAAGACGCCAACCCCGATCCCAACAAGGGCGGGCTGTTCAACAACTACAATCGCAACAAGCTGGGCGTGACCATCAACATGCGCGACCCCCGCGGACGCGCCCTGGCCGACCGGCTGATCGCCTCCTCCAGCGTGGTCACCGAGAATTTTGCGCCGGGCGTGATGGAGCGCTGGGGCCTGACCTATGAGCGGCTCGAGGAACTGTCGCCCGGCGTGATCTTCGCCAGGATGAGCGGCTTTGGCCACTCCGGCCCGCACGCCGAATACCGCAGCTACGGCCCGGTGGTGCAGGCGGTCAGCGGCATCTCCCACATCAGCGGCCTGCCCGGGCGCGAGCCGTCGGGCTGGGGGCTGTCGTACATGGACAACGAGGCGGCGTTCTTCAACGCCGCGGCCCTGCTGATGGCCATCTACAACCGCAACGCCACGGGCCTGGGCGCCGAGGTTGACGTCTCGGCGGTGGAGGCGGGGATCAGCCTGCTGGGACCGGTCCTGCTGGACGTGGCGGTGAACGGACGATCCACCCGCGGCCCGGACTATCCCACCGGCAATCGGCTGGAACATCCGAACGCGGCCCCGCACGGGGTCTATCCCAGCGTCGGCGAGGACCGCTGGATCGCCATCGCGGTGTTCAACGACGCCGAGTGGCGGGCCCTGCTGGCGGTGATGGGCGAGCCGGCCTGGGCGGCCGATCGGCGCTTTTCGACCCAGGCGGCGCGGTTCACCAACCAGGACGCCCTGGACGGCCACATCGGCGCCTGGACCAGAGGCTTTGACCGCCACGACCTCATGCACCGCCTGCAGGCCGCCGGCGTCGCCGCCGGCGCGGTGCAGAACACCGAGGACACCATCGACCACGACCCTCAGATCGCCAGCCGTGGCCTGTTCTTCGAGCTGGACCATCCGGTGATCGGCCAGGCGCTGTTCGAGGGCACGCCGATCAGGTTCTCGCGCACGGTGCAGGAGAACTGGCGTTCGGCGCCGCTGCTGGGGGAGGACAATGAACACGTCTTCCGGAACCTGCTGGGCATGGGCGCCGACGAATACGAAACCCTCGTTCAGGAAGGCGTGCTCTGATGGATGCGGAACGTCATGGGGGCCTGCCCACGCCGCTGGCGGGCCTGACGGTCGTCGAACTGGCGGAGGATCCGGGCGGGGAATACGCCGGTCAGCTGCTGGCCGAGATGGGCGCGCGGGTGATCAAGGTCGAGCCGCCGCAGGGGTCCCCCAGCCGGGCAACCGGGCCCTACGCCAAGGGCCAGGCCGGCCCGAACACCAGCCTGAACTTCTGGTACTACAACTCCGGCAAGCAGGCTGTGACCCTCGACCTCGACGCGGCGCCCGGCCTGGCGCCGTTGATGGCGCTGCTCGGAGGCGCCGACATCTTCATCTGCACTCTGCAGCCCGCCGCCCTGAAGGCCCGAGGCCTGAACCTGGAGGCGCTGACGCAGGCGTTCCCAAGGCTGATCGTGCTGTCGGTGACGGCCTTCGGCCTAACCGGGCCGTGGGCGGACTACAAGTCGTCCGACCTCATCGCCCTGGCGGCGGGGGGGCCGCTGAACAGCTGCGGCTACGACGACCACTCGATTCCGCCGATCCGGCCGGGCGGCAACCAGGGCTACCATACGGTGGCCAGTTTCGCGCACATCGGCGTGATGCTGGCGCTGCTGGAGCGGCAGAAGACCGGCCTTGGCCAGTTGCTGGACATCTCCATGCACGAGGCCTGCGCGGTGAACGTCGAGCTGGCCAACCCCTACTGGTTCTATCCCAAAGTCCAGGTGAAACGGCAGACCTGCCGACACGCCCAGCCTTCGCCCACCCAGCCGGCGCTGTTCCAGTGCGCGGACGGCCGCTTCGTCTACTACACCCTGATCATCGCCGACCAGAAAGCGTGGCTGTGCCTGGTCAAGTGGATGGACGACGCGGGCATGGCCGCCCACCTGGCCGATCCGGCGTTCCTGGACGTGAAGTATCGCCAGGACCACTTCGACGAGATCCAGGAACTGGTGGAGTGCTTCTTCCTCGTTCACCCGTCGGACCAGATGTACAAGGAGGGCCAGGCCGCCGGCCTGCCCATCGGGGTCCTGAACGCCCCCGAAGACCTGTTCTGCGATGAGCACCTGGTCGCCCGCGGCTTCTTCGTCGACGTGGAGCACGAGGGGCTGGGCAAGGTGAAATACCCCGGCGCCATGTACCGCTTCTCCTCGTTCGGCGAAGTGGCGCGCACGAGGGCGCCCAGGCTGGGCGAACACACCCAGGCGGTGTTGGCCGAACTGACCGCCGATGCGCGCCAAGCCACCGTGGAGGAAGTCCGATGATCGACGACGAAACCGCATTCGCCGGCCGCGACAAGACAGCGGTCGTGGGCCTCGGCCAGACCGCATTCATGCGGGACTCCGGCCGCAGCGTGCTGTCCCTGGCCACCGAGGCGTCCCTGGCGGCGCTGGCGGACGCGGGCCTGACCGTGGACGACGTCGACGGCATCGTGCGCTGCGACTCCGACACCGTCCGGCCCTTCACCCTGGGCGCGGCCCTGGGGGTCAACAACCTCAGCTACTGGGCCGACACGGGGCCTGGCGGCGTCGCTCCCTGCATGATGATGGGCGTGGCCATGGGCGCGGTGCTGTCGGGCCAGGCCAAGACGGTGCTGGCCTTCCGCTCGCTGAACGGACGCTCCGAGGCGCGCCTGGGCGCGGCGGTGCGCAGCACCGGCAAGGAGATCATCGGCGGCTTTGGCACCTATGACGAATACTTCCAGCCCTACGGCCTGCTCACCGCCGGCCAGACCTTCGCCCTGATGACCCGCCGGCACATGCTGGAATACGGCACCACGCCCGAACACCTGGGCGCCGTGGCCATGGCCTGCCGCGAACACGCCAATCAAACGCCGCATGCCCAGATGCAGTCCAAGACCATGACCATGGACGAGTATCTGACATCGCGGATGATCTCGACGCCGCTGCGGCTGTACGACTTCTGCCTGGAGTCCGACGGCGCCTGCGCGGTGGTGATCACCAGCGCCGAGCGGGCAAAGGACCTGGCCAAGCCGCCGGTGCTGATCCGCGCCGTGGCCGGCGGGGCGCCGCCGGACCGGCGTCCAGGCGAGATGTTCCCGGTGGTCACGCGCAAGGACATGACCGACCTGGGCGGGCGGCGCGCGGCAGAGACCCTGTGGAAGCGGGCCGGGGTGGGGCCTTCGGAGATGGACATCGCCCAGCTCTACGACTGCTTCACCATCAGCGTGATCCTGCAGCTTGAAGCCTACGGCTTCTGCGCCAAGGGCGAGGGCGGACCGTTCGCGGCCAGCGGCGCCATCCGCAACGGCGGCAGCCTGCCGATCAACACCGGCGGCGGGCACCTGTCCGAAGGCTATGTCCACGGCATGAACCACATCGTCCAGGCGGTGCGCCAGCTGCGCGGCGAGGCGGACATGCAGGTGGAGGGCGCGGAACTCAGCCTGGTCACCGGCGGGCCGTTGCCGGTGGGATCCAGCGTTGTTTTCAGGAAGGCCGCGTGATGGACGCCAAACCCCTGCTGCCCAACGTCACCGACCGTGAGACCCACGGCTTCTTCGACGCCGCCGCGGAAGATCGCCTGGTCTTCCGCGCCTGCAACGACTGCGACCATGCCCTGCACCCGCCCTCGGCCCACTGTCCCTATTGCGGCGGCTGGAACACCGATTGGCGCACCGCCAGGGGCACCGGCACGCTGCACACCTGGACCACGGTGACCCACCAGATCCACCCAGGCTTTCCGGCGCCCTACACCGTGGTGGTGGTGGAGCTGGACGACGCCCCGGAGGTGCGTCTGATGGGCCGCCTCGACGGGGAGCCCGAGCTTGAAGCCGGCATGCCGATGACGGTCTGGTTCGAACACCTGCCCGACGGCCCAACCCTTCCGCAATGGCGACCCGCATCATGAGCCGCAAACCCACCATCGGGATCACGACCTACAACTACGCGCCGGCGGACATGATGGCCCTGGCCGTCCACGCCGACCGGCTGGGGTTCGAGGGGCTCTGGTTTGGCGAGCACTATGTGATCCCCGAGAACTACGGCAGCCACCATCCCACCAGGGAAGGTAGCGCCAGCGAGTCCAAGATCATCGCGCCGACGGTGCGGATCTACGATCCCTGGTTCCTGTTGGGCGCGGTGGCCGGGGCCACCAAGCGGCTGAAGATCGGCACGGCGATCTGCATCGTGCCGATGAACAACCCCCTGATCCTGGCCCGCCATACGGTCACCGCCCATGACATCTCCGGCGGGCGGTTTCTGCTGGGAACCGGCGCGGGGTGGCTGAAGGAGGAGTTCGACGCCATCGGCGTGCCGTTCAACGAGCGCGGGTCGCGTCTGGATGAGACCATCGAGATCCTGAAGAAGGCCTGGGCCGGCGGCTATTTCTCCCACCAGGGCAAGCACTTCGCCTTCGAGTCCCTGCAGATCTCGCCGCACCCGGTGAGGGTGCCGCTGGTCTGCGGCGGCAACACCGGACCGGCCCTGCGCCGGGTGGCGGAGGTGGCCGACGCCTGGATCAACTCGGCCATGGTGTCGCTGGAGGAGGCGCTGGAGCTGCGCCAGACCATCGAGCGCGAGCGCCAGACGCGCGGGACGGCGGCCCGCCCGTTCGAGTATTTCGTGCGGCCTCACACGGCCGAGCCCGACGAGGTGGGCGGGTTCATCCGCGAGGGCTTCGAAAATATCGTCTTGTGGGGTCCCAATGTCTGGCCCAATACCGACGAACTGAGCCTGGACGAGAAGATCGCCGGGCTGGAACGTGTGGCGCGGGACCTGGGCGTTACGCCGCCCGCGCGTGTGCCGGAGAGCGTCTGAAATGGACCTGAAGCCTGGATCGCGCTGGAAGAGCGCCGTCTGCGCCACCGAGGTGGTGGTGGTGCGTCCGCCCAGTGCGGCGGTCGTGCTGGAATGCGGCGGGACCCCGATGCTGGCGGTGACGGGCGAGCGGCCCGCCGGCGGCGCCGTCGATCCGGCGCACGCGGGCGCCAGCGTGATGGGCAAGCGCTACGTCGACGCCGACACGGGGCTCGAAGCCCTCTGCGCCAAGTCGGGGGAGGGGTCACTTTGCGTCGACGGCCGGCCGCTGGTCGTCCGCGACGCCAAGAAGCTGCCGTCGTCGGACTAGGCGGGCGAGGGAATGAACACCGCCCTGCTTCTGGAGATGGCCGCCGGCGCGCTGGGCGATCGGGCGGCGATGGGCCCGGCGGCGTCGTCCGTCACCTATGACGAGCTTTGGGCCCGGTCCCGAGCGGCCGGCGCCATGCTGGCGCGGCTGGAGGCCGGCAACGTCGTCCACATCGGCCTGAATTCCCCGGCCGTGCCCCTGGCCATCTTCGCCAGCGGCCTGCTGGGCCGGCCGTTCGCGCCGCTGAACTATCGGCTCCCCGACGAGGATCTGCGCCGTCTGCTGGCGCGCACCGCTCCGGCGACGGCGATCGTGGACGACGACATGGCGCCGCGGGTCGCCGGTGTGCCGGGCGTGGAGATCATGCCGCGCAGCCTCTTCGAGGCCGGCGCGCGGGCCGGGGCGGAAGGGGAGCACGATCTGCCCGCCGCCGAGCCGGACATCGCCGTCCTGCTGTTCACCAGCGGCACCACGGGCGAGCCCAAGGCCGCCATCCTGCGCCACCGCCACCTGGCGTCCTACGTTATCTCGACGGTCGAATTCGCCGGCGCGGAAGACGGGGAGGCGGCCCTGGTCTGCGTGCCGCCGTACCATATCGCCGGCGTCTCGGCGGTGTTGACCGGGGTCTATGGCGGCCGCCGGATCGTGCACCTGCCGGCCTTCACAGCGGAGGCCTGGGTCGAGGCGGCTGTGAGCGAGGGCATCACCCACGCCATGGTGGTTCCGACGATGCTTGGCCGGATCCTGGACGTGCTGGAGGCGCGCGGGGAGACCTTGCCGCGGCTGCATTCCCTGTCCTATGGCGGCGGCCGCATGCCGCCCAGCGTCATCGAGCGGGCTCTGAACCATCTGCCGCACGTGAACTTCGTCAACGCCTATGGCCTGACCGAGACCAGCTCGACCATCTGCGTGCTGCGTCCTGACGACCACCGCGCGGCGCGGGCCTCGGACGATCCGGCCGTCCGTCGACGCCTGGGTTCGGTGGGGCGGGCCTTGCCGGGACTGGAGCTGGATATCCGGGGACCGGACGGCGAGGTGATGCCTCGGGGCGCAGCCGGGGAGGTCTGGGTGCGCGGCGAGCAGATTTCCGGCGAATACCTGGGGCGCAAGCTGATCCGCGACGACGGCTGGTTTCCCACCAAGGACAGCGGCTGGCTCGACGACGCCGGCTACCTCTTCATCGAGGGCCGGCTGGACGACGTCATCGTGCGGGGCGGGGAGAACATTTCGCCGGGCGAAATCGAGGATGCGCTGCGGACCCATCCGGCCGTGGCGGATGTGGCCGTGCTTGGGACGCCGGACGACGACTGGGGCGAGCGGGTGGTGGCGGTGGTCGTCACCCGCGCGCCGGCCGGGAGCGATGAGCTGAAGGCCTGGGTCCAAGGCCGGCTCCGCTCCACCAAGGTTCCCAGCGACATCCTGTTTCGCGCCGAACTGCCCTACAACGACACCGGCAAGCTGCTGCGCCGCGTGCTCAAGGCGCAGATCGTTTCGGCGCAGCCGCAGCGGCAGCGGGATGCGCTGGCCGGCTGAGAATCGGTGGCGGCGTTCGCCATCAGTCTCGCCGGTAGAACGGGTCGTCGCGATCCCGCCGGCCGCGCTCACCGGGGGGGCGGTCAAAGAAGCCCCGCTCGCAGGGCGCCTCGTAGCGCAGCCACTCGTTGACGCCGCGTCGATGAGCGATCCGCCAGACGCCGTCGCGGCGCTCGAAACGGTCAATGTAGCGTCCGCCCATAGTCCGGTCCTCACCGGGATTGCCGCCGGGCGGCGGCGTGTCGCCCAAGCGATGGTAGGAGGTGAAGTAGCTCTCGACGTGGGCCCGCTCGCCGTCGATTTCGATGGCGATCTGGCCGAGCTGGTGATGGGTCAGGGCCAGCCCGCTCACCATTTCAAGACCCATGGCGCAGAAGTCCGACGAGCGGCCCTTGAAGGCGCCGTGTTCGTGCGTCGCATCCGGATGGAAGCAGCTCAGCAACATGTCGCGGTCGCAGCGATCAAAGCCGCGGCAATAGCGCATCACCACCTCGGCGATCTCGGAGCGGCTGCGGAGCTCGTCGATGGAGCGCAGAAGATCGGGGACCATGGAAGGCTCCTAGGCCGTCGCCTGGGCGGCGCAGATCGCCTGGGCAAGGCTTTGTTCCGCCTGGACGAAGATGTCGGGATCGACCGCCGCGCCGGAGGCGGCCACGTTTTCGTCCACCTGACCTGGCCGGGAGGCGCCGATGATGGCCGAGGTCACGTCGGGATTGGCCAAGGTCCAGGCGATGGCGAACTGGCCCAGGGTGAGCCCGGCCGAGGCTGCGAGGGGCTTCAGGGCCTGCACGGCGCGCAGGACTTCGGCGTTGAACCAGTGGCGCGTGTACTTGCTCATCTCCACGCTGGCGCCTCGCAGGCCGCCTGGCGGACCGGCGCCGGCGCCGTACTTTCCAGTGAGCACGCCCTGGGCCAGGGGTGACCAGATCAGCTGCCCGATACCGAGGGTTCGGCACAGCGGGAAGATCTCCGCCTCCGGCGTACGCCAGAGCAGGGAGTACTGCGGCTGGCTGGAGACGAACCGTTCCATGCCGAGCATGGCCTGGGCCTGGCGGATCTTGTCGGCGGGCCATTCGCTAAAGCCGAGGTAGCGGACCTTTCCCTGGCGAACCACCGCGCTGAGGGCCTCCAGGGTCTCTTCCAACGGCGTGTCGTCGTCGTAGCGGTGGCACTGGTAGAGATCGACATGGTCGGTGCGCAGGCGCCGCAGCGATCCGTCGATCTGCTTGAACACCTGGTCCCGTGACAGGCCCTGGTCGCCATCGTCCATCGCGCCCCAGAGCTTGGTGGCCAGCACGTAGGAGTCGCGGGGCAGGCCGGCCAGGGCTTCGCCGATCAGGCTTTCAGATCGTCCGAAGCCATAGACGTTGGCGGTGTCGATCAGGGTGACGCCGAGGTCCAGCGCGCGGTGGATGCAGGCGATGTGACGGGCCCGTTCCTCGCCCTCGCCGAAGCTGAGCCAGGTTCCCAGTGAGATTTCCGAGACCGTCAGGTCGCTGGCGCCCAGGCGGCGATATCGCATGCGTTTCCTTCCCAAGGCCGGCGCCGGCAGCGTCGGCGCGTATTGACAGTCGCTGCTTAATTCATCGTAATGATCATAATATACATTCGGCCACGATCAAGCGGCCGGCCGACGGCGCCGCAGGCGCAGCACGAGGGATGGGAGCGAAGATGTCCTGGGACTTTGAGACCGACGCGGAATTTCAGGCGAAGCTGGATTGGGCGGACGACTTCGTTCGCCAGGAGGTCGAGCCGCTCGATCACCTGCTGGGCGCCGTCTATGACGTGAAGAACCCCAACAACATCCGCCTCGTGCGGCCGCTGCAGGACAAGGTGAAGGCGCAGGGCCTCTGGGCCTGCCATCTGGGGCCGGAACTGGGCGGGCCGGGCTACGGCCAGGTGAAGCTGGCCCTGCTCAACGAGATCCTCGGCCGCAGCGACTTCGCCCCGGTGGTGTTCGGCTGCCAGGCTCCGGACACTGGCAATGCGGAAATCCTGGCGCACTACGGCACGCCGGCCCAGAAGGCCCGCTATCTGCAGCCGCTGCTGAATAACGAGATCGTCTCCTGCTTCTCGATGACCGAGCCGCATGGCGGCGCCGACCCGCTGGTCTTCACCACCCGCGCCACGCTGGACGGCGACAGCTGGGTGATCAGCGGCGAGAAGTGGTTCTCATCCAACGCGCGCTGGGCCGACTTCCTGATCGTGATGGCGGTCACCGACCCGGACGCCGCCCCGCACCGGCGCATGTCGATGTTCATCGTGCCGTCGGAGACCCCTGGTATCGAGATCCTGCGCAATGTGGGCTTCACCGGCGAGCGCGAGCCGGCGCACGCCTATGTCCGCTACGACAAGGTCCGCGTGCCGCTGGACCACCTGCTGGGCGACCGGGGCGACGGCTTTGGCGTGGCCCAGACGCGGCTGGGGGGCGGGCGCATCCACCACGCCATGCGCACCATCGGCGAGGCCCGCAAGGCCTTCGACATGATGTGCGAACGGGCCCTCTCGCGGGTCACGGCCGGCGAGCGGCTGTCGGAAAAGCAGATGGTGCAGGAGAAGATCGCCGACAGCTGGATCGAGCTCGAACAATTTCGCCTGCTGGTCCTGCGCACCGCGTGGCTGATCGACAAGCACCAGGACTATCGCAAGGTCCGCAAGGACATCGCGGCGGTGAAGGTGGCCATGCCCAAGGTGCTGCACGACATCGCCGCCCGCGCGCTTCAGATTCACGGCTCCATCGGCGTTTCCACCGAGATGCCGTTCATGAACCAGATCGCGGTGTCCTTCATCATGGGCCTCGCCGACGGGCCGACGGAGGTGCACAAGGTTACGGTAGCCAAGCAGGTGCTGCGGGGCTACCGCCCGACCAACGACCTGTTCCCGTCCTACAGCCTGCTGTCGATGCGCGACCGGGCGCTGGACAAACACCCTGAACTCGAGGAGCTGGTCGCCGGCGAGGTCGCCTGAGAGTTCACGGCGCGCGGCTGAACGCCTATGGTTCGGCGCTCAGTGTTACGGGGCGCGAGGGAATGGATCGCGTCGACGCCATGAGGGCGTTCGTGGCGGCTCTCGACGAGGGGAGCCTGGCCGACGCGGGCCGCAAGCCCCGAAGGTGCGCCTTCGTCGACTTCGCCATTCCGCGGCTGAAGGCCCGCCGACAGGAGAGTGTGCGGGCGATTGAGGTTCGCGGATATCACGCGGCCCGCGCGGGCTGGCCGCCACGGGCCGCGGCCAGCTCGTCCCTGAGGACGCCGACCAGGTCGGCGGCCGGCATGCCGCGGGCCAGGGGCGCGCCCTGGCCGGCCCACTGGGCGCCGAAGCCGCCTTCGCCCTTGGCCTTGGCGGCCGCCGCGAGAGCTTTGCCGGCGTCGTAGGTGATCGGGTAGTCGGGGATGGAAAGGCCGCTCAGCTCGGCGTCCTTCAGGGCGGTGAACCGGTTGGGCAGGCAGCGCGCCTGCCGGCCCGAGATCAGGGCGGTCATTTCGGTCCTCGCCGCGCCGGGTCCGAACAGGGCCTCGCGGTAATAGTGATCGGCGCTGGATTCCGGACAGGCGATGAAGGCCGTGCCCAGCTGGGCCGCCTCGGCCCCGAGGTCCAGCGCCGCGGCGAGGCCGGCGCCGTCCATGATGCCACCGGCTGCGATCACGGGCAGGGCGATCCTGCTGACCAGGAGCCGGGTGAGGGACAGGACCCCCAGCTGGTGGTCCGGAGCGTCTGGGTCGAACACGCCCCGGTGGCCGCCGGCCTCGTAGCCTTGGGCGACGATGGCGTCGACGCCGGCCCCCGCCGCCTGTTCGGCCTCATCCAGGTTCGTCGCCGAGGACAGCAGCACGATGCCCACCGCCTTAAGCCTGGCGATGGTCTCGGCGGGGGGCAGGCCGAAGTGGAAGCTGACCACCGCGGGCCGGGACTCAAGGAACAGTTCCAGCATCGCCTGGTCGACGACGAAGCTGGTGTAGATCTCCTTGATGGCCGCGGGTGGCGGCGCGCCGTAGCGCTCGAAAAGCGGCCTCAGGCCCGCCAGCCAATCGCGCTCGCGGTCGGCGTGCGCCACGGCGGGCCTGTGGCAGAAGACGTTGACGTTGAACGGTCCCGATGTCTGAGCCTTCAGCGCCTCGATCATGCTGCGCGCGCCGCCGGCGTTGACGGCGCCGACGCCGATGGAGCCCAGGGCCCCGGCGTTCGTCACGGCCGCCGCCATGGCCGGGGTCGAGGTCCCCGCCATCGGGGCCTGGATGATCGGCAGTTCGATCCCGATCCGCTTGAGCAAGGTCGACATGGGGCGCCTCTTCCTGATCTTGGCTTGCAACGGGTCCGAGACCCATCGCCGGCCCTGCCGCTCATTTTACCGAGGAAAACTCGGTTGGCTCCAGCAACTGGCTGCTGATGTTCTGCACCAGCGGGCCGTCCTTCTCAGACTCCGCAAAGATCGCGATCCGCTCGGGGTCGGCGAGGAACGCGCCCCAGCGCTCCTCGCGCTCGGCCAGGCTCTTCCAGGCGAGCATGTAGGTGAGCTGCCGGTCGCTCTCGCCGATCACCGTCGTCCAGAACCCGGCCTGGCGGATGCCGTGCTTGTCCCAGCTTGGCAGCGTGTGGTCCTTGAAACGCGAGATCAGCGCCGGCAGTCGGCCGGGAACGGCGTGATAGATGCGTAGTTCGTAGATCATTGGCTTTTTCCTTTCCGGCCGTCCTCGGGCGGCGGTGTCAGTGGCCCGCGCTCTGGCCGCCGTCGACGTGAAGGATTTCGCCCGTCACGAAGCCGGCTGACTCGAGGTAGAGGATCGCCTCGACGACATCGGACATCTCGCCCATGTGGCCGACCGGGTGCAGGCCGGCGAGCGCCGCGTGCGTTTCGACCGGATGCATCGGCGACTTGATGATGCCCAGCGCGACCGCGTTCACGCGGATGCCGGTCTTCGCATATTCGATGGCCAGCGACTTGGTGGCGGCGTTCAGCCCGCCCTTGGTCAGCGAGGCCAGCACGGAGGGCACTCCTTCGATCGCGTGGTCGA
>FTAI01001203.1_pt1 | contig 12962 bp, 10 predicted proteins | sample 1638941 | NCBI WGS metagenome assembly FTAI01 (sample SAMEA3914813, study PRJEB12502) | metagenome | biome: forest; material: soil | place: Canada | collected 2011-07-07 | depth 0.3 m | reverse complement strand
GCCGACGGGCCCATCCGGTCGTAGGGCAGGCAGTCCCAGGAGGGGAAGTGGATCACCTCGACTTCAGGCGCGAAAAACCGCAGGGCGTCGATGAAGGCCGAGGCGCGGGCGCCGTCGCGAGCGACGAAGACGGAGAGGCCGCCCCGCGCGCGGACGATGTCGGCCATCAGCAGGGCGTCGAACCCTTCGGGCGCGCCGGTCAGTTCCAGGCCGTCATGGGACTGGGCGATGGTCTTAAGGTCGGACGGTTGAGCCACTGCGCCTAGGCCCCGGGATTTTCGCCGCGCGCGGCGGGCAGTTGCAGATGGAAGGCGCGGATGGCCTCGAGGACCTCGCCCTGGAAAGCCGGCGGCGCCGTTTCCTGGCCCATCACCCAGGCGTAGACGTCGTGATCCTCCTGATCGAGGAGCGCCTCGAAGGCGTCGACCTGGGTCGGCGTCAAGGCGGCGAGGTTCGCGTCCGCAAAGCCGCCGAGGATCAGGTCGGCCTCGCGGAAGCCACGGCGCCAGGCGCGGAAACGGAGCTTGTTGAGGCGGGGGTCGGTCATGGGAAGCGCGCATATAGAACGCCCGCGCGCGCGCCGCCACCCGCGCTATGCTGCGCGCGATGCGCCCAGAGATTCTATTTCCCCTGTTCGCGCCCTCGGCGTCCCTGAAAGGCGTCGGGCCGAAGATCGCGCCCCTGGTGGAAAAACTCGCCGGGCCGCTGGTGCGCGACCTGATCTTTCTGGCCCCGCAATCCCTGGTCCATCGCGGCCTGACGACCGTCAGCGCCGTGGACGAGGGCCAGACCGGCACCTTCCTGGTCTCCATCGACGCCCACTTCGGCTCGACGCGGCCGGGCCAGCCCTACCGCATCCGCACCTTCGATGGCACGGGCTTCCTGACCCTGGCCTGGTTCAAGGGCGGCGGGCCGCACATGGTTCAGCAGCACCCGGTGGGCGCGCGGCGCATCGTCAGCGGCCGGATCGAGCGGTACATGGGCGAAATCCAGATGGCCCATCCGGACTACCTGCTCGCGGAAGACCAGGCGGCGAAGATCCCGCAGGAGGAACCCGTCTACGCCGCCACGACGGGCCTGCCCGCCCGCACGGTGCGCCGCCTGGCCCTGGAGGCCCTGGACCGGGCGCCGGACCTGCCGGAATGGCAGGACGAGGCCTGGCTGCGGCGGGAGCGGTTCCCGACCTGGCATGAAGCTCTCGCCCGCCTGCACGCCCCCACCTCCATCGCCGACCTGTCCCTGGAAGCACCCCATCGCCGGCGTCTCGCCTATGACGAACTCTTCGCCCACCAGCTGGCCCTGGCCCAGCGCAAGGCGGCCCGGCGGGTGCATCCGGCGCCGGCGATCCCGCCCAGCCCACTGGCCGATCAGGTCGAAGCCGCCCTGCCCTTCAAGCTGACGGGCGCCCAGATTCGGTCCATCAGCGAAATTCGCGGCGACCTCAGCCAAGGCGAACGGATGTCGCGCCTGCTCCAGGGCGACGTGGGCGCGGGCAAGACCGTGGTCGCCCTGCTGGCCATGGCCGACGTGGCGGCCGCCGGCTATCAGTCCGCTCTGATGGCGCCCACCGAGATCCTTGCGCGCCAGCATTTCGAAACCCTGTCCGCCCCCCTGCGCGCCCAGGGCCTGACCCCCGTCCTGCTCACCGGCCGCGACAAGGGCGCCGCCCGCGCCGAGAAGCTGCGCGCCCTGGCCGGGGGCGAGGCGGCCGTGGCCGTGGGCACCCACGCCCTTTTCCAGGACGACGTCGTCTTCCACGCCCTGGCCCTGGCGGTGATCGACGAACAGCACCGCTTCGGCGTCTCCGAGCGCCAGCGCCTGCAGGAGAAGGGCCGCTCCACCCACCTGCTGGCCATGTCGGCGACGCCGATCCCGCGCACCCTGGAGCTGACCGTCTACGGCGACCTCGACGTCTCGCGCCTGGATGAAAAGCCACCCGGCCGCAAGCCGGTGGCGACCCGGGCCGTGCCCATGCCGCGCCAGGGCGAGGTGGTCGCCCGCCTGGCCGAGGCGGTGAATTCCGGCGCCCAGGCCTTCTGGATCTGTCCGCTGGTTGCCGAGTCCGAACTCAGCGACCTCGCCGCCGCCGAACTGCGCTGGGCGGACCTGCGCAAGACCATCGGCCCCGGCGTCGGCCTGGTGCACGGCCGCATGACCGCGGGCGAGAAGGACGCGGTGATGTCCGACTTCGTCGATGGCCGGCTCAGCGTGCTGGTGGCGACGACCGTGGTCGAGGTCGGGGTCGACGTGCCCAACGCCTCGATCATGGTCATCGAACAGGCCGAACGGTTCGGCCTCGCCCAACTGCACCAACTACGCGGTCGTGTGGGCCGGGGCTCGCGGGAGAGCAGCTGCGTGCTTCTGTACGATCCTCCCCTCAGCCAGGCCGGCCAGGCGCGGCTGGACGTGCTGCGCCGCACGGACGATGGTTTTCTCATCGCCGAAAAGGACCTGGAGCTGCGCGGCGGCGGCGATCCCCTCGGCCTGAAACAGAGCGGCTTTCCCGCCTACCGCCTCGCCGACCCCATCGCCCACCGGGACCTCATCGTCGTCGCGGCGGATGATGCGCGGCTGGTGCTGGCCCGCGATCCTGACCTGACCAGCCCGCGCGGCCGCGCCGTGCAGGTGCTGCAGGCCCTGTTCGACTGGCGGGCGGCGGGGCCGATCAACGACGCGGGGTAGGTGTCGGACCCTGGCGTTGCGTTCCGTGAATCTGCCCGAAGCTTTCGTCCGGTCACGGATAACTGCTACGCTCGTCGTTCCGGAGCCGAAGCGCGCCAAGACAAGCCAGTCACACCCAAATGCCCCGAGATTCGTCGCCAAATGAGCGGGCGTGGCCCCTCTTCCAATCGTTACGCGGGGCGACGCTCGCCGACATGGCCCCCGATGTGCTGGCTGGGTTGACGCTCGCGGCGATCGCCATTCCCGAGCAGATGGCCACCGCCCGCCTCGGCGGCTTCCCACCGCAGATCGGCCTCTTCGCCTTCGTCGTCGCCGCCCTGGGTTTCGCCGCCTTTGGCGCCAATCGCCAATTGTCGGCGGGAGCCGATTCCACCATCACCCCCATCTTCGCCGGCAGCCTGGCGCTGATGGCGGCTATCGGGTCGCCGCAATATGCCGAGCTCGCGGCCGTTCTGGCGCTGATGGTCGGCGGGATGCTGGTCGTCGCCGGCGTACTCAAGCTGGGCTGGATCGCCGATTTGCTCTCAAAGCCGGTGTTGACCGGGTTTCTGGCGGGGATCGCACTGCACATCGTCCTGTCGCAGGCGCCCTCCGTGCTTGGGCTGCCCGAGGGTTCGGGCGACGTCTACCATCGGCTGGCGGCCCTGGGCGCCGCGTTAGGCGGGACCAACCTGGCGTCCGTCGCCATCGGGCTCGGGGTATTCGCCGTCATCTTCGGCGCCGAGAAGGTCAGCGCGCGCATCCCCGGAGCCTTGATCGCCCTCGTCGGCGCGACGGTTCTAACCGGGGCGCTGGGCCTGGAACGGCACGGGGTGAGGGTGCTGGGACAGGTGCATGGCGGGTTTCCGCACCCAAGCCTGCCACGGCTGGGCTTCGAGAACGCCCTGCCCCTGGTCGGCCTGGCCTTCATCGTGTCGCTGGTGGTGATGGTGCAGACGGCGGCGACGACCCGCTCGTTCAGTGGAAACGACGGCGACCCCGATGTCGACCGCGACTATGTGGGCGTGGGCGTCGCAAGCCTGCTCGCCGGCCTGTTCGGCGCCTTCCCGGTCAATGCGAGCCCGCCCCGAACCGCCATCGTCGCCGAGACCGGAGGACGTTCACAGTACGCCGGCCTGCTGGCCGCCCTCGCCGTCCTGCTGCTCGCGGCGTTCGGCGCGGATTTGCTGGCCACGGCGCCCATCGCGGCGCTCGGCGGGGTCCTGCTCTTCGTCGCCCAGCGAATCTTCCACCTTAAAGACTTCGCCGACGTTCTGCGGCGCACTCCGGCCGAGTTCGCCCTGGCGCTGCTCACCACGGTGGCGATCGTCGCCCTGCCGATTCAGACCGGGGTGGCCATCGGCATCTTCCTGTCATTGGCGCACGGTGTCTTCACCATCACCCGCGCGCGGCCGATCCCCTTTGAGCGCGTACCGGACACCACCGTGTGGTGGCCGGCCTCCACCACCACCAAGGGAGAGACGGAGCCAGGGGTCCTCGTCATCGGCTTTCAGGCGCCCTTGTCGTTCGTAAACGCCAATGACTTCCATCGCGGCATGTTGGAGGCGATCGCGGGCGGTCAGGATTCCGTGCGCCTCATCGTGCTCGAAGCCAGCAGCATCGTGGAGATCGATTTCACCGCTTCGGGCGTCCTCAACGACGTCATCGCAAAGGCCTGTGGCGCCGGGATGGATTTCGCCGTCGCACGCCTGGAATCCGTGCGCGCCCAGGCCGCCTTCGATCGCTTCGGTGTCACCGAGCGCCTTGGCCAGACCCATGTGTTCCAGAGCGTCGAGGCGGCGATCCGAACCCTGGCCGGGGGAAAGCCGAACGCCGGCGCCCGCCTCACCGCACCCGATGAACCGGCGAATCCTTAATGTCGATCGTGGTGGTGATCGGCGGCGCCGGTATCCCCTGCCCCGGCTGGTTCAGCAGGCCCGCCACCCGCGCCAGGGCGTCGGCCTCCTCGTCGGCGTAGAAGAGGTTGTAGCCGGGCTCCTTCAGGTGATCGAGCCAGCCGCCTGTCTGTCTCAGCGATGGCGACAGGGGCGCCGAAACCCGCAGGACCCCGTCGACGCAGCGGGCCGAGACCTGGCGGGTCATGAAGGCGGGGCGCGCGCCCCACTCGATATCGGAGGCCGCCACCGCGCCGCGGTTCAGGCGGGCGGGCGCGACCGCGCCGGTTTCGACACCCAGCAGCGGGTTGACGCAGAGAAACGGGCGGCCCTTGGTGTCCTCGAGTTCGCCGGTCTCGCCCCAGACCAGGGAGCGATGCAGGGTCTGGCGGATGTCGGCCTGGTCGAATTCGAAGGCCTGGGTCCAGCCGACCACGCAATGGGCCTCCCCCCAGGCCGCGCAGGCCGGCAGGACCGAGCCAGGGGCGAAACTCGTCCTCAAGGCGGTCGCGTCGATGAGGTAGACGGCGGCGATCTGTTTGCGCAGTCCCGGCCGCGCCTTGATCTCGTCGTGAACCAGCCGATCGACCAGGGTCGCGCCTTGCTCCACCCCGGCCAGGACCAGCGGCCGGCCGTGGTTCATGTGGTCGAGATAGAAGTCGAAGGCCCGGCGGACATCGTCATAGGCGAACTGGCGCGCTTCCCGCGCGTCGTCGCGCAGGGTCAGGGAGGTGTAGACGCTGGCCTGGCGATAGCGCGGGGCGAACAGTCGCCCGACCCGCGCGAACGGCCCGGCGTAGTTGGGCAGGATCACCCGGGTCAGGAACCGGTTCGATTTTTCGTCGTCGATCGGCCCGTTCCAATTGTGGCCGCCGTCGAAGGTCGTCGGGTGCACGAAGAAAACGTCGGCCGGCGGATCGCCGGTCGTCCAAGTGGCCGGATTGGCGGGCAGCAGGGCCCAGGCGGAGGGCTTGGCGTAGTCCGGCGAGGGCGGCGGATGGTAGGTCTGGAACGGCTCCTTGGGATCCAGGGTGCTTTGCAGAATATCCTGGCGCCAGATCAGCGCGGCGCTCAGCACCAGGGCGATCAGGGCCGCCGCGACAAGAGTCGTCCAGTCCTTGGCGGTCAGGGTCTGGTGGCTCAGACGGCCGATGGCGGCCTTCACCCAGGCTCGCAAGCGATCGATCATCGCGGGTGGATGTCCTTGGTGCGGACATGCTCCATGCGAAAGCCCATGCCGACCACCCGCGCCGGCAGCCGGCGCAGCAGGCCAAAGCCGTTGAGCAGCCGCGCGACGGCGGGGACCTCCAGGGGCGTGGTGCTGTCCAGCGCCGTCGACAGGACGCGATCCTGCACCGCCAGCTGCACGGCCTGCATCGTCTTCACCGCCCGCTGACGACGATATTGGACGTCTGCAAGGTTGGCGTCACGAAGTTGGTCCCGCGCCAGGGGCGACGCCAGGGCGTTGGCCGCGGCCACGGCGTCGGCCACCGCGAGGTTGATTCCAACCCCGCCTACGGGGGACATGGCGTGGGCCGCGTCGCCGATGCAGAGGAATCCGGGACGCCACCAGCGCTCCAGCCGGTCGATCGTAACGGTTAGCAGCTTGATGTCGTCCCAGCGCTTCAGGGTCTCGACCCGGTCCGCCATGAAGGGGACGATCTCGGCGATGCGATCACGGAAGGCCTTCAGCGGTTTCTTGCGCAGGGTGTCGAAGCCGCCCTTCTTCACCACAAAGCCGCACTGGTAGTAGTCCGTGCGCGGGATCATCACGAACATATAGCCCGGACCAAGGTTGCCCAGGGCCGCGACCGGATCGCCCGCCTCGCGCGGCAGGCGCATCCAGAGCACGTCGATGGGCGAGCCGAGGTCGTGGACCTCCATCCCGGCCTTCTCGCGCAGGGTGGATTTGCGCCCGTCCGCCGCGATCACGACGTCGGCTTCAACGGTCAGGGGGCCATCCGCCGTAACGACCTTGACCCCCGTAATCTTGCCATCCGCCTCGGTAAGATCGACGGCTTCGGCGGACATCATCACCTGGAATTCGGGATATCGCTTGCCGGCTTGGACGAGGAAATCAAGAAATTCCCACTGCGGCGTCAGGGCGATGAACTTGGCATGGGTCGGCAGGTGGGTGAAATCGGCGATCTTCACGACAGTGTCGCCGATGCGCCCGGCGAGCTCGGTGACCTCGTCATGCGGGCGTTTCAGGAAGTCATCAAGCAGGCCCAATTCGTAAAGCGCCTCCAACGTCGAGGGGTGCACCGTGTCGCCACGGAAATCGCGCAGGAAGTCGGCGTGCTTTTCCAGCACGATCACCTTCACCCCGGAGCGCGCCAGCATATAGCCCAGCATCATCCCCGCCGGCCCGCCCCCGGCGATGCAGCAGGTGGTCTTAAGGGTGGCGGGCTTGGCGGCTTTGGTCACGGGGTTATCTGTAAGGATCCGGTTGCGACAGGAATGAACGCACATAGTCGCCCGCCCCGTCCTCGACGCTGGTGAGGGGCGCGACGTAGCCGGCGGCGCGCAGACGGCTCATGTCCGCCTGGGTGAAATACTGATATTGCCCGCGCAAGGTCTCGGGCATGTCGAAATATTCGATCCGGGGCTTGGCGCCGGCGGCGGCGAACACCGCCTCGGCCATGTCGCGGAACGATCGGGCCTGGCCGGAGCCCAGATTATAGACCCCGTTCACCTCGGGATGGGCGATCAGCCAGTCGACGACGTCGACCACGTCGCGCACGTAGACGAAGTCGCGCAGCTGGCCGCCGTCGGCGTAGTCGGGATTGTGCGACTTGAAGAGCCGCACGGTCTCCCCCGCCGCGACCCGCGGCCACATCTGCGTCGCCACCGACTTCATGCCGCCCTTGTGGCCCTCGTTGGGGCCGTAGACGTTGAAGAACTTGAGCCCCACCCACTGCGTCGGCGCCTGGCCCTTGGCTGCTTCCCGCGCGGCGAAGATGTCGAACAGGGCCTTGGACCAACCATAGGCGTTCAGGGGCCTGAGCGCCTTCAGGCTCTTCAGATCGTCCTTGCCGTCGAAGCCCAGGCCGCCGTCGCCATAGGTGGCCGCCGAAGAGGCGTAGACCAGCCGGCGGCCATGCTCGGCGCACCAGCGGAAGAGATCGCGGGAGAGGCTGAAATTGGTGTGGATGATGCGGTCGGCGTCCGGCTCCATGGTCGAGGAGATGGCGCCCATGTGCACCACCACCTCCACCCGCTCGCCATTGGCCGCCAGCCAGTCGTTGAGGGCCTCGGGCGCCACGAAGTCGGCGATGGCGTGTTTGGAGAGGTTGCGCCACTTGCCCAGCGCCGCCTCGCGCAGGCGGTCGCAGACCACTACATCGGCGGCGGCCTCGTCGCAGAGGCGCGCGACAATATTGGAGCCGATGAAGCCGGCGCCGCCGGTGACCAGGATCGCCCCGCCGCTCATGCGCGCCCCGAAAGTTTGGCGCTCGAAAGCTTCGCGATCGCCGCCGTCGTGGAATAGCCGTCGACGATCTCGGCCAGCTTCACCTGGCCGCCATAGCCCTGCACGAACTCATGACCAACGACCCCCTCGATGGAATAGTCGGCGCCCTTGATCAGCACATCGGGCCGCGCCGCCTTGATCAGCTCGATGGGGGTGTCTTCGTCGAAGGGGGCGACCAGATCGACAGAGCCGAGGCCGGCCAGGACCAGGGCGCGGGATTCCAGGTCGTTCACCGGCCGGCCCTCGCCCTTGAGGGCGCGGATCGAGCGGTCGCTGTTGAGGCCCACCACCAGGCGGTCGCACCAGGAGCGCGCCTGGGCCAGGTAGGTCACGTGGCCGCGATGCAGGATATCGAAACAGCCGTTGGTGAAGCCGACGCGAAGGCCCTGGGCCCGCCAGCGGTCGATCTCCAGCACCATCCGCTCAGGGGTGGCGATCTTGGCGTCGGCGGGGGCGCGGTGGACGCTGAGTTCGGCCTCGATGAGTTCGCTGGGGGTGACGACGGCCGTCCCCGCCTTCCCGACGACCACGCCCGACGCCAACAGAGACAGCTCCACCGCCTGTTCCAGGCTGGCGCCGGCCGCGAGACCAAGGCCGAGGGCCGCCAGGGCCGTGTCGCCCGCGCCAGACACGTCGAACACCTGGCGCGGCACGCCCGGGAAATGGCGCACTGGCGCGCCGCGCACGGCAAGCGACATGCCCTGGGCCGAGCGCGTCACCAGAATGGCCTTGGCCTGGCTGAGCTCCAGGGCGCTGGCCAGGGCCGCCTCGATCTCCGCGTCGGTCCGCGTCGGCAGGCCGGTGGCGGCATGCAGTTCGGCGGCGTTCGGCTTGACCAGGTCCACGGCGCCATAGCGCAGGAAGCTGCGGGCCTTGGAATCCACGATCACCGGGGCGCCGCTGGCCTTGGCGGCGGCGTGGCAGGCGGCGATCACCTTGTCGGTGACGGCGCCCTTGCCGTAGTCCGACACCAGGATCGCCCCGGCCTCGGCGGCGGCGTCGGCCACGGCCTTGATCATCGCCTTCTCGGTGTCGCCCTTGATGTCGGCGACCTCTTCGTGGTCGACGCGGAGCAGTTGCTGGCCGCCGGCGACGAAGCGGATTTTGAGCGCCGTGGGTCGGCCGACCTGGGTGACGAGATGGCCCAGCAGGCCCTTCGACTGGCCGATCAGGCCGGCGGCCTCGTGCGCGACGGCGTCATCCCCGACCACGGCGGCCAGGGCCGCGCTGCCGCCCAGGGCGACGATGTTGCGGGCCACATTGCCGACGGCGCCCAGCATCACATCCTCGGACCGGCGGGCCATGACCGGCACCGGCGCCTCTGGGGAAATGCGCGCGACTTCGCCATGCACGAAGCGGTCGACCATCAGATCGCCGACGCAGGCGACGCGCACGCCGGCCAGGGCGCTGAGCAGGGGCTGGAGTTCGGACAGGTCCATCGAGTCCGGGTGTCGAGCTTGCCGCGCCGGGCGTCAAGCCGCCAAGCGCGACTTGGCCAGGGCGTCGAAGGCCAGCAGGTCGGTCATCAACGCCTCGAACTGGTTCAGCGGCACCATGTTCGGTCCATCGGAGGGGGCGTTGTCGGGGTCCGGGTGGGTCTCGATGAACACCGCGGCCACCCCGATCGCCACCGCCGCGCGGGCCAGCACCGGCACATATTCCCTCTGCCCGCCCGACGTTGTCCCCTGCCCGCCCGGCTGCTGCACCGAATGGGTGGCGTCGAACACCACGGGACAGCCGATCTGCTTCAGCACCGGCAGGGCGCGCATGTCGGAGACCAGGGTGTTGTAGCCGAAGGTGACCCCGCGCTCGGTGGCCATCACATTGGGGTTGCCGCCGGAGAGAACCTTCTCGACCACGTTCTTCATGTCCCAGGGGGCCAGGAACTGGCCCTTCTTCACATTGACCACCTTGCCGGTGGCCGCCGCCGCCAGCAGCAGGTCGGTCTGGCGGCAGAGGAAGGCGGGAATCTGCAGCACGTCCACCGCCTGGGCGGCCTCGGCGCATTGGTAGGGCTCGTGGACGTCGGTGAGCACCGGCATGCCGGTGACTTCGCGGATCTCGGCGAAGATCGGCAGGGCGTCGCGCAACCCCATCCCGCGCCCGGTGTTCACTGAACTGCGGTTGGCTTTGTCGAATGAGGTTTTGTAGATGAGGCCCACGCCAAGGCGCGCCGAAATCTCCTTGAGCATGTGCGCGCATTCCAACGCGTGCTGGCGGCTCTCCAGGGCGCAAGGCCCTGCAATCACCGACAATTTCAGGGCGTTGCCGATCCGGACCAGGCCGCCGTTCGGCGCGCTGATCTCCACGATGGCGTTGGGGCTGGTCATAGGCGGCAGGTCCGTTGATCCGATGGGCTGGGGTCGCCGTACAAGTGACGTGTCCGATGTGGCGGCACAAGGGCGAAGGCTGAACACAAAATGAAGGTCGCCATCATCGGTTCTGGCGTGTCCGGACTTGGCGCCGCCTACGCCCTGAAGGACGTTCACGAGGTCACGCTTTTCGAGAAGGACGACCGCCTGGGGGGCCACGCCAATACGGTGCGGATCGACTACGACGGGACGGCGATCGACGTCGACACGGGCTTCATCGTCTATAATCAGCGCAACTATCCCAACCTCGTCGGCCTGCTGGACGCCCTGGGCGTCGAGAGCGCCGAGACCGACATGAGCTTCGCCTTCGCCGGCGGCGGCCGGCAGTGGTCGTCGAATTTCCCCCGCGGCGTCTTCGCCCAGAAGCGCAACATCGCCAGTCCGACCTTCCTGCGCATGCTGGCCGACATCAGCCGGTTCAATCGTCAGGCCCACGACGACCTGGCCAGCGGCGCCGTCGACGACCTGACCCTCGGCGGCTATCTGCGCCTGCGCGGCTACTCGAATGCATTTGAGCGAAGTTATCTGCTGCCCATGGGGGCGGCGATCTGGTCGACCAGCGAGTGTGGCGTCGCCGCGGCGCCGGCGGAAAGCTTCCTGCGTTTCTTCGCCAACCACAGCCTCCTGCAGATGGTCCAGCCGACCTGGCGCACCATCAAGGGCGGCAGCCAGGCCTATGTGTCGAAGCTGGCGACCATCCTCGGCGATCGGGTCCAGGTCGGATGTGGCGCGCGGCGGGTGCGGCGGCTTGAGCATGGGGTCGAGGTTACGACCACCTTCGGCGAGCGCGAGGTCTTCGACCAGGCCATCTTCGCCTGCCATTCGGACCAGGCCCTGGCCCTGCTCGAAAACCCGCACGCCGACGAACGCGACTTCCTCGCCGCCGTCCGCTATGCGCCCAACACCGCCTATCTGCACCGCGACATCGCCCTGATGCCGTCCCGCCGCGCCGCCTGGGGCAGCTGGAACTACATGGTCGGCGAGGGCGGCGACGCCCCGGGCGGCGTGACCTATTGGATGAACGGCCTGCAGCATATCGATGCGAGCAAGCCCCTGTTCGTCAGCCTGAATCCGGCCACGCCGCCGGATCCGGCGCTCACCTTCCAGGTCTTCGACTACGACCATCCCCAATTCGACACCCCCTCCCTCGCCTCCCAGCGCCAGTTCGGCCGGGTGCAGGGCCGGGGCGGCGTCTGGTACGCCGGCGCCTGGCTGGGCTATGGCTTCCACGAGGACGGCCTGACGGCGGGCCTGCGGGTGGCTCACGCCGTGGGCGGTTCGGTTCCCTGGACGTTCGTCGATCACCGCATCCCGGGCGGCGCCTTGATCTCGCCGGTCGCCGCGCCCCAAACGGCGCCAGAGCGCCGCGTGGCCCGCGCATGACCGATCTGGCCAGCCTCTATGTCGGCGAGACGACCCACCATCGCTTCGCGCCGAGGCCGCACCGCTTCAAATACCGACTGTTCCAGTTGTGGATCGACATCGACCGGCCGGCGCAGGCGCTGGGTGGCCTATGGGCGATCCGATACGGCCGGTTTGGCCTATTCAGCTTCGCGCAGCGCGACCATGGCGCCCGAGACGGCTCGCCCCTGCGGCCCTGGGTCGAGGCCCAGCTGCGGGCGGCGGGAATAGCCGCCACGGCGCATCACATCCGGCTGCTGTGCTTCCCCCGGGTCCTGGGCTTCGTCTTCAACCCGATCTCGATCTTCTTCGTCCACGCCGCCGACGAGCGCCTCGAGGCGGTGATCTATGAGGTCAACAACACCTTCGGCCAGACCCACGCCTATGTGATCCCCACCCGCGGCGGCCCGGTCGAACGGCATGACGCCGACAAGGCCCTCTACGTCTCGCCCTTCTATCGCGTGGAGGGCGGCTATCGCTTCCGCCTGACCCCGCCGGGCGAAACCCTGGACCTGACCGTCCAGAAACAGACGGGTGGCCGACCCAACTTCCTCGCCACCCTGAGCCTGCGCCAACAGCCGCTGACCAACCGCGCCCTGGCCGGCCTCTTCTTCGCCCTGCCCTTCATGACGCTGGGGGTCGTCATCGCCATCCACTGGGAGGCAGTGAGGCTCTGGATCAAGGGCGCCCCGTTTAGGGCGCGGCCGCCGGGGCCCAGGGCCGGGATGAGCGTAGGGCGTGCAACAACGCCAATTCCGTGACATGCTCCGCTTGTTCGACTGACTGGAATGGAGGCGCCCATGAGCGACCTGGTCCACTCTACGACGACGGAAACACCCTGGATGACGCTGCCGGATATCCGGCGCGCGCCCGCGGTGTTCCGATCAGCCCTGAAAATCGCCGCCAGCAACTGGATGTTCGGGGGGATCACCATCGTTCTTCCGTCGGGTCGTGAAATCGCTATCCGAGGCAGCGAACCCGGCCCGGAGGCGACGGTGATCATCCACGACTACCGTTGCATGCGTCGGGTGATGGCCGGCGGCGCGGTGGGTTTCGCGGAAGCCTATATGGCCGGGGAATGGGAATCCCCCGACCTGACCGCGGTGCTGGAGTCCGCCAGCCTGAACTTCGATCGGATTCAGCAGTTGGTCGTGGGCAATC
>FTAI01000800.1_pt1 | contig 12972 bp, 13 predicted proteins | sample 1638941 | NCBI WGS metagenome assembly FTAI01 (sample SAMEA3914813, study PRJEB12502) | metagenome | biome: forest; material: soil | place: Canada | collected 2011-07-07 | depth 0.3 m | reverse complement strand
GCGCCTGGGTGTCGCCAATGTGGCGTTTGCGGATCAGGACCCCGGGCAGGTACTTCAGGGCGTCCTCGGTGTTCACGGCGTTGACCTGTGTGGCGAGGGTCTCGGCGGTCACGCTCTCGGTCTTCACCGGCCGATCGGCCCTGTCGGCGGCCGGGGCGCCGATTACGTCGATGGGCGACACCTGAGCGTCAACGTCGGCATCGGCGGCCAGCGCCGGCGGTCCAAGAGTCGCGCCGAGAGCCAGGGCCCCCGCGGCGAACGGAAACTTCGTATGCATTTGAACCCTCTCTGGCGCCGTCTCCTCGAGACCGGCGTCCAGGCGAAATGAAAGGCGCTTCGCCGCTTTAGGCGCGCGCCGGCTCACGTCGTCAGAGGAGGGAGGGGGGACCCCGGGCGCTGGGGGGACGGTCGGGCGGACCTCGCGGCCCAAGGGTCGAGAGCGCCGGAGTCCAGACCATGCGGACCCGCGTCGGCGCGGGCAGATCGAGGCCGGCGCTGGTCGGCGCGGAGACCAGGCCGGCCGCGGCGCAGGCGCCGGCGCAGCAGTCGTGCTCGTGTCCGCTGTGGGCCGGCGCCTGCTTCTGGCTGGCGTTGGAGCGCACCCCCTCGCCGGTGCAGATCGGCTGTCCGAAGGCGTCGCGCCCCATCGTCGACGCCTGCGCGGGACCGAGCCCCTGCAGCGCCATGGCGAGGATCAACAATGGCAGGGCGATCAGCCGCCCGAGCCGCTCCATCGATACGAAGGCCCTGTTCGCGAACCCGCCGCCTATAGACCTGCGGGACCCGTCTGCAAACGGGCGGTAAGGTCTCGCCTCACAGCCATTGCGACGCCAGCATGGCCACGGTCGCCACGGCCATGGCCGCCGTGGCGATCCAGCCGAAGATTGTCAGGGGCAGGCCGATGGTGAAGCGACCCATTTCCCGCGGCTTGCTGGCCGCGATCATCATCGCCAGCATGATCGGCGCGGCGATGACCCCGTTGACCACCGCGCTCCAGAACAGCGCCTTAATGGGGTCCAGGGGCGAGAAGACGATGCCCATGCCCAGGATCGTGGCCAGGGCGATGATCGTATAGAAGCCGACAGCCTCCCAAGGCTTGTTCTCAAGCCCGACCTTCCAGCCCCGGCTATCGCAGACCGCATAGGCGGCCGAGCCGGCCAGCACCGGCGTCGCCAGCAGGCCCGTGGCGATGATCCCCAGGGCGAACAGGGCGAAGGCGAACGGTCCCGCGGCCGGTTCCAGCGCCTTGGCGGCCTGGGCGGCGGTGTCGATATGGGTCATGCCCCGGGCGTTGAGGGTGGCGGCGGTGGACAGCATGATGGCCAGCGCGATCAGGTTCGAGACCGCCATGCCGAAGAAGGTGTCCAGGCGGATACGGGCCATCTCCGTGCGCGCCTGGCGTGGAGCCTCCTTCAGAGGCTCGGCCTTGGGGTCGGCCTCGACCTCCTCCACCTCCTGCGCGCTCTGCCAGAAGAACAGGTAGGGGCTGATGGTGGTGCCGAAGATGGCCACCACCATGGTCAGGCTATCCTTGCCAAGCGTGATCTGGGGTCGGACCACCGACACCGCCGCCCTGGCCCAGTCCAGATGCACCACCAGCACGACGGCGACATAGGCGAACAGAGAGAGCGTCAGCCATTTCAGATATCGGACGTAGCGGTGATAGGGCACGAAGAGCTGCAGCAGCAGAGAGAACAGGGCGAACCCGATCGTCAGGGCCGTCTCGCCCGTCCCGATCACCAGCGCCCCGGCCTCGCCCATGGCCGCCAGGTCCGCGCCGATGTTGATGGTGTTGGCCACGAACAGCAGGCTAACCAGGGCGGTCACCACGGGCCTTGGAAAGACGTCGTCCAGGATCTTGGCCAGGCCGGATCCGGTGACCCGGCCGATCTGGGCGCTGACCAGTTGCACCGCGCTCATCAGCGGATAGGTCAGGACCATGGTCCAGAGCATGCCGAAGCCGAACTGGGCGCCGGCCTGGGAATAGGTGGCGATGCCCGACGGATCGTCGTCCGCAGCCCCCGTGACGAGGCCCGGCCCCAGCTGCTTGAAGAATGCCCCGCCGCGCAGGCGCCGTCCCAGCCATGCCATGGGCGCCTAACGGACGGGTGTCGGGGCGGTTCCTGGTACGGCGGGCGGCGTAACCCCTCACCCTCCCAATCGCTGCGCGATCGGGCCCCTCCCTCAACCTACCGAAGAGGTGTTCCCCGGCCAGGGCGGAGACGGCTTTGGGATCCCTTCTCCCGGGCGGAGAAGGAGGCCCGCGCTCGAAGAGCGTGGGAGGATGAGGGGTTCAGGCGTCTCAGGACGCGCTTAGCCCCCAGCCCGCCCGCGCCCGCTCTATGGCCGCCAGCTTGGCCTCGAAGGCGGACCAATCGTCCGCTTGCGCGATGTGGGCCCACAGGGCCTCGATCTGGTCGTAGAGCAGCTCCTCGGGCTCGAGACCGGCGAAGTAGGCGTCCTTGAGACGCTCGGGGCGGTCGGCCTCGAAGTCCGCCAGGCGGGCGCGGAAGTCCGCGAACGCATCGGCGCCGTAAATCCCTGCTCTGGGCCCGGCCAACGCCCTCTCTTCCGACGCCCGGCCGCCGAACCAGTCGAAGAAGAACGGCTCCCAGCGCAGCGCTTCGCCGCCCTCGGCCAGGGCCTTGAAGGCGGAATTGACCAGGGCGACGTCCGCCTCCGGCTCGCGCGCCTTCAGTCCCAGCCGGGTCAGCATCGCCGCGCCGAGGGCGTCGCGGTAGGCCGGGCCAAAGCCGTTCAGCACCTCCACCAGCGGCTCGGTCTCGCTGACCAGACTGAAGGCGCCGCCCAGCTGGCGCAGATTCCAGAACACCGCTTCGGGCTGGCGGCCGAAGCTGTACAGGCCGCTTTCGTCGAAATAGGCGGCGGTGAAGTTGGGGTCGTTGCGCGGCAGGAAGCGGTAGGGCCCGTAGTCGAAGCTCTCACCGGTGATGTTCATGTTGTCGGTGTTGAGCACGCCGTGCACGAACCCGGCCGCCATCCACCGCGCCGCCAGGCGCGCTGAGCGCGCCGCCGCCGCGCCCAGCAGGGCCGCCGGCCGGTTCGGGGCGTTGCCCAGTTCGGGGTAGTAGGTCTCGATCACATGGCCGATCAGGGTCTCGATCAGATCCGGCCGCTCGTTGAAGGCGTGGCGCTGGAACGTGCCGAACCGGATGTGGCTGTGCGACAGGCGGGTGAGCACCGCCGAGCGCGTCGGACTGGGCTCGTCATTGCGCTGCAGCGGCTCCCCCGTCTCGATCAGCGAGAACGACCGAGACGTCGGCACGCCCAGCGCCTCGAGCATGGCGGTGGCCAGCACTTCCCGCACCCCGCCCTTCAGGGTCAGGCGCCCATCGCCGCCCCGCGACCAGGGCGTCTTGCCAGAGCCTTTCGTGCCGAAGTCCAGCAGGCGCCCGGTCCCCGCCTCGCGCATCTGGGCGAACAGGAAGCCGCGGCCATCGCCGAGGTCGGGGTTGTAAACGCGGAACTGGTGGCCGTGGTAGCGCATGGCCAGGGGCTGGGGCAGGTTGCCGGGCAGGGGCTCGAAGCGGCCAAAGTGGGCGATCCACTCGGCGTTGGTGAGCGTGTCGAGACCGACGGTCGCCGCCGCGCGGTGGTTGCGGAACCTCAGGGTCGTCTGTGGAAAGTCCGCCGGCGCCACCACGTCGGCGAACTCACTGCCGAGGGTCTGGAAACGCGGGTCGGGGCGGTAGTCGGCGGAAACGGGCATTGGCGGCAGATGCGCTGTCGACGCACGCGGGGCAAGGGTGGACCGCGCTGCCTACCCGTCCCGCCGCCCCGTCAGCTTCGGCCCGGCCACGCTGCCCAGCACCTTGCGCGCGCCGAGCACCGCCTCAGCGCCGCCGGAGCGATAGGCCATCGCCATGCGCTTGCGCAGACGCTCTCCGACGCGCGCCTCCAGCGCTTCGCCGGCCGGCGTCAGCACCGCGTCCTTGCGGCGGCCGTCGAGGTCGCCGCGGGGCTTGTCGGCCAGGCCCGCCCGCTCCAGTTCGCTCACCGTCTTGCTGGCCGACTGCTTGGAAAGTCCGCTCAGGGCGGCCAGGTCGAGGACGCCCAGGCCCGGCCGCCGGCGGATCAGGAACAGGGCGCGCCAGTGCGAGCGGTTGAGGTCGTGGGGCTCGGCGGCAAGGGCGGCGTCGACCTCGGTCCAGATCGCCGTCTGGGCCAGCAGGATCAGTTCGAGCCCCAGATCCAGCTCGTCGTCTCGCAGAATCAGGCGTGGATCGGCGGTCATTTCATCCAGTCCAATGCGTTTGGCGGGCCCATTCCATTTGACGGGCGCGGCCTCGCGGCGTCTAAGGAGCGCTTCCTTTTCAAAGGAGATTTTGGAGCAATGTCACTCGTTCCCTACGATGATCGCGATGGTTGGATCTGGCTGGACGGCCAGTTCGTGCCCTGGCGTGAGGCGAAGGTGCACGTATTGACCCATGGGCTCCATTACGCCTCGGCCGTATTCGAGGGCGAGCGGATGTACGGCGGCGAGATCTTCAAGCTGGCCGAGCACACCGAGCGCCTGTTCCAGTCCGCCCGCATCCTCGACTTCGAGATCCCGTTCACGGTGGAGCAGATCAACGAGGCGAGCAAGGCGGTGTGCGCCAAGAACGGCCTGACCGACTGCTACATCCGCCCCATCGCCTGGCGCGGCTCCGAGACCATCGGGGTCTCCGCCCAGGACACCAAGATCCACGTGGCCATCGCCGCCTGGGAGTGGCCCAGCTACTTCAAGCCGGAAGAGAAGGCCAAGGGCATCCGCCTGACCTGGGCCAAGTACAACCGCCCCTCCCCCGCCACGGCGCCGACGGCCTCCAAGGCGGCGGGCCTGTATATGATCTGCACCATCTCCAAGCACGCGGCCGAGCGCGAAGGTTATGCCGACGCCATGATGCTGGACTGGCGCGGCTATATCGCCGAGGCCACCGGGGCCAACGTGTTCTTCGTGCGTGACGGCGTGCTGCACACCCCCGACCCGGACTGCTTCCTGGACGGCATCACCCGCCAGTCGGTGATGGCGCTGGCCCGGGAAAAGGGATTCGAGGTAGTGCAGCGCCACATCAAGCCCGACGAACTGCCCACCTTCAGCGAGTGCTTCATCGTCGGCACCGCGGCGGAGGTCACCCCCGTATCGGAAATCGGCGAGCACCGCTTCACGCCCGGAAACATTTCGCTGAGCCTCATGGACGATTTCGCCAAGATGGTGCGCCGCGAGTTGGTGACGGCTTAGGATAGGGCGGCTAACGGCTTGCCCGTCTTGATCCTCCCCTCGTGAAGACGAGGGGAGGTGCGGCGCGCGAGCCCGCGCAGAAGGCGATGCGCCGCGGAGACGCCCACCGGCGTGCGACTGGGGTCAGCGTTGAACGTGGGGTTTGCCTGCCACTTCTCCCCCTCAGCGCGCCTTGCTCGCTCGCCCACGCCACTCCCCTCGTTCCATGAGGGGGAGATCAAGCTAAAGCACCCAGCTGTCCGGGTTCGGGTATTGCTCGCCGTTGGACAGGCGGATCAGGCCGACGATGGAGCGGACGACGAGATAGAGGCAAGCCAGGGCCCAGATGCCGAAGGCCAGCTTGAGGAACAGGATGCCGATCAGCACCAGCAGCAGCGGCAGGCCGATGATGAAGATCACAAGGCCTATCGCGCCCAGGATGAGGGTCCCGACCACGGTGCGGATCTGGAAGCGGTAGTGGGTCTCGAGCATCGGCGGCGCCGAGGCTCGGCTGCCGAGCGCGATGATGAAGCCGATCAGCGTCGTCAGGCCGTTCACGACTCCGACCAGGTAGAGAACATAGACCACCGTCGCCAGGGTTCGGTCCTCGGTGATGGGCGGCGGAGGCGCTTGGGCCGGCGACGGCGCGGGAGGCAGGGACGGCGTGGTTTGCGGATCGCTCATGGCTTCAGGCCCTCACCGCGGTGATCTCGACGCCGGCGGCGGCGGCGTGCGGCGACAGGGCTTCGGGTTTTTCCACCCGAACGCGGGCGCGCAGGACCCGGGGCTCGTCGAAGCAGGCTTCCGCCAGGCGCTGGGCGAAGCTTTCCACCAGTCCGATGTGGCCGGAGGCGGCGATGGCCTGGGCGGCGTGGACAACGGCCTCATAGTTCACCGTGTCCGCCAGGTGGCGCCACCCTCCCGCCGCCACGTCCAGCTCCACGTCCACGAGCAGCGGCTGACGCCGATGCAGTTCGTGGTCATAGACGCCGATCTCGGCCTCGACCCTCAGGCCGCGCACGAACACCTTGGTTACGAGGATCTTGAGGACCGGGTCGTGGTGCGGGGCGTGGTTCTTTGCGATGTGGGTTTCGGCCGGAGCCTCCTTGGGCTGGGACATGTCAGTCGCTCAGGATGTCGGGCGTGCGCCAGGCCAGATGCTGGCCGCCGTCGACCGCGATCATCTGGCCCGTCACCGATCCAGCGTCAATGAGATACGCCAGCGCGCCGGCGATCTCCTGCGGCGATGGGCCCTGGCCGAGCAGCACCGCGGACGCCTCGGACGCGAATTCCTGCGGCGACTGGTGGACGGACGGCAGGGTCGGTCCGGGCCCAATGGCGTTGACGCGGATACGGGGCGCCAAGGCCTGGGCCAGGGTCTGGGTTGCCGCCCACAGGCCCGCCTTGCTGAGCGTGTAGCTGAAGAACTGGGGCGTCAGGCGCCAGACCCTCTGGTCGACGATATTGACGATCAGGCCCTTGGCGTCCGCCGGCAGCGTGGCGGCGAAGGCCTGAGCCAGCAGCACCGGTGCGCGCAGGTTGGCGGCGACATGGGCATCGAAACCGCCGGCCGTGAGGGTCTCGATGCGGTCGTCGCGGAACAGGGAGGCGCAATTGACCAGCAGGGTCACCGGCTCGCCCGCCGCCTCCAGCAGGCCGGGCAGGGCTCCGTCCAGCGTCAGGTCCGCGATCGCCACCCGATGTCGCCGTCCCTCGGCCTCGACCATGGCGCCGGTCTCATGCGCGTCCTGGCCGGATTCGTGGGCGTGCAGGACGACGTCGTAGCCCGAGCGCGCGGCCTGAACGGCCAGGGCCCGGCCGATCCGCCGTCCGGCCCCGGTGACGAGCGCCCAGCCCCTGGCCTCGCCGGCGGCCGGCATGACGCCTTAGTCGATCCGCTTGAATTCGTAGAAGTTCAACGCGCCGAAGACAACGAGGAAGAGGACGATCAAGCCGATGGCGGCCATGGCGGGCTCCAAGCCTTTCAAGAACGCTCCGGCTTTAGCGAGCGCCGCCGCCCACGGCAAGGCCAGGGCCGCCTTCGCCCCGCCTTCGCCAGGCCGCGCGACTGGGTTAGCGTGCCCCCATGTCCTGGCGCCTCGCCCTCGAACCCATCGTCCGACCGGTCTACCGGGTGATCTCGCGCTTGAGCCGGCCGATGACGCTGGGCGTGCGCGGCCTGGTGCTGGACGGAGAGGGCCGGGTGCTGCTGATAAGGCACACCTATGTGAAGGGCTGGTACATGCCCGGCGGCGGCATCGAGCGCGGCGAGACCGCCGAGGAGGCCCTGGCCCGCGAACTGGTTGAGGAAGCCGGCGTGCGCCTCACCGCCCGGCCACGGCTGGTGTCGTTCCATTCCAACCACGTCCGCTTCCCCGGCGACCACGTCCTGATCTACCGCATCGACGCCTGGGCTCCCTGCCCCGCCACCTCGGTGGGCGAGATCGACGAGGTCGGGTGGTTCTCGCCGGACACCCTTCCGCACGACATCACGCCCTCGACGCGGCGGAGGATCGAGGAAGCCCTGGGTGGCGAGGAGCCCCACCCGCATTGGTGATGCGCTTTCCCCAACGGCCCCCTTCCCCTCTGAACCGCGATCACTAATATGCGCGGCCGAACACGCCCCTGTGGATAACCTAAGGGGTCAATAGGATGGGGCCCAAGGAGCAGCGCATGCGCGAATACATGAAATTCTACATCGACGGCGAATGGGTCGATCCAATCGCGCCCAAGAGCCTGGACGTCATCAACCCGGCCACCGAGGAGGTCTGCGGACACATCTCCGCCGGCTCCGCCGCCGACGTGGACAAGGCCGTGAAGGCCGCCCGCAAGGCCTTCGAGACCTATTCCCAGACCACCCGGGAAGAGCGCATCGACCTGCTGCAGCGCGTCCTGGCCGAGTACCAGAAGCGCTTCCCCGACGTGGCCGCGGCCATCACCGAGGAAATGGGCGCTCCGGTGTCGCTGGCCCAGCGCGCCCAGGCTCCGATCGGCATGGCCCACCTGGCCACCGGCATCGAGGTGCTGAAGAACTACAAGTTCGAGGAAGACCGCGGCCCCACACGCATCGTCAAGGAAGCGATCGGCGTCTGCGGCCTGATCACGCCCTGGAACTGGCCGATCAACCAGATCGCCTGCAAGGTCGTCCCGGCGCTCGCCACCGGCTGCACCATGGTGCTGAAGCCCTCGGAGGAAGCCCCGTTCTCCGCCATCATCTGGGCCGAGATCATGCATGCCGCGGGCGTTCCGGCCGGCGTGTTCAACCTGGTCAACGGCACGGGCGCTGAAGTCGGCGCGGCCATCTCCAGCCATCCGGACGTGGACATGGTGTCCTTCACCGGCTCGACCCGCGCCGGCGTGGAAGTGGCCAAGGCGGCCGCCCCCACCGTCAAGCGCGTGGCCCAGGAGCTGGGCGGCAAGAGCCCGAACATCATCCTCGACGATGCGGACTTCAAGTCGGCAGTGGGCGGCGGCGTGCGCTCGGTGATGAACAACTCCGGCCAGTCCTGCAACGCTCCGACGCGGATGCTGGTGCCCTCCAAGCGGATGGGCGAAGCCATCGCCATCGCCAAGGAAGCAGCCGAAGCCACCACGGTGGGCGATCCCAACGGCAACGCCCAGCTTGGCCCGGTGGTCAACAAGACCCAGTGGGAAAAGATCCAGCGACTGATCAAGGCCGGCATCGCCGAAGGCGCCACCCTGGTGGCCGGGGGCCCCGACCGTCCCGAAGGCCTGGACAAGGGCTACTATGTAAAGCCCACCGTGTTCGCCAACGTGAACAACGAGATGACCATCGCCAAGGAAGAGATCTTCGGACCGGTGGTCTCGATCCTGGGCTATGAGACCGTCGACCAGGCCGTCGACATCGGCAACGACACCGAATACGGCCTGGCCGCCTACATCTCCGGGACCGACATGAACAAGGTCCGCGCCGTGGCTTCCAAGCTGCGCGCCGGCCAGGTGTCGATCAACGGCGGCGGCGGTGACATGACCGCGCCGTTCGGCGGCTACAAGATGAGCGGCAACGGCCGCGAGTGGGGCGACCACGGCTTCACCGAATACCTCGAGCTGAAGGCCGTCCTTGGCTACACGCCCAAGCAGGCGGCGGAATAGTCCGCTTCAAGCTGCGATAAATCCTAAGACCCCTTTCCGCTGACGCGGGAAGGGGTTTTCCTTTGGGCAAGAACCACAAGCCCCGGGAGGGCCGCCCGTGCTCCAGATCCAGTGCGTCGCCGACATCGCCCGCATCCAGGGCCGTCTGCGGCCAGATGCGGAGGCCCTGTGGTTCGAAGGTCGCGGCACGACCTATGGCGAGCTCGACGCGGCCTCCAGCCGCTGCGCCAACGCCCTGATCGCGGCCGGCGTGAAGCCCGGGGACCGGGTCGGCGTGCTGGCCAAGGGCAATGACGACTTCTTCGTGCTCTGGTTCGGCTGCCTGAAGGCGCGGGCCTGCCTGACGCCGGTGAACTGGCGCCTGGCGCCGCCCGAGATCGCCTTCATCCTGCGCGACGCGGGGACCAACATGCTGATCTGCGGCGAGGCCTTCGCGGGGGTGGTCGCCAGCCAGGTCGAGCATACGCCCGACATCCATCACCTGGCGCAGTTCGAACCCGGCCACGCCCGCTGGCCGGACTTCCGCTCGTGGATCGCCGGTTACCCGGACACCGACCCGAACCTGACGCCCGAGCCGACCGACGACGTCATCCAGCTCTACACCTCCGGCACCACGGGCCTGCCCAAGGGCGTGCCGCTGACCGAGGCCAACTACCTGGCGGTGTTCGACAGCGCCACGCTGCAGTGGGCGAGGTTCGACGCCGGCGACGCGGTGCTGGTGGCCATGCCGCTGTTCCACGTGGCCGGCGCCAACATGGGCATGCTGGGCCTGCTGCAGGGCGCCCGCGCCATCGTCATGCGCGAGGCCGACCCCGTCGCCATCATGGCCCTGATCGGCGAGCACCGCATCAAGCAGGCCTTCCTGGTCCCGGCCCTGATCAACATGATCCTGCAGCATCCGGACGCCGACCAGGCCGACTTCGGGCCGCTGGAAAAGGTCTATTACGGCGCCTCGCCAATTTCCGAGGAGGTGCTGACCCGCGCCCAGGAGCGTTTCGGCGCCAGCTTCACCCAGCTCTATGGCCTGACCGAAACCATCGGCATCGGAACCTATCTGTCGCCTCAGGCCCACGCCGAGGGCCGGCTGCGCTCCTGCGGTGTGCCTTCGCCTGGGGTCGAAATCCGCATCACCGTCGAGGGGCGCCCGGCCGAGCCCGGCGAGGTGGGCGAAATCGAGATCCGGTCGGCCGGAGTGATGAAGGGCTACTGGAACCGGCCCGAGGCCACCGCTGAAGCCATCGACGCCGAGGGCTGGTTCCGCTCGGGCGACGCCGGCTACTTCGACGACAACGGCTATCTCTTCATCCACGACCGGGTGAAGGACATGATCGTCTCGGGCGGCGAGAACGTCTATCCGGCCGAGGTCGAAAACGCCCTCTTCAGCCACCCCTGCATCTGCGACGCCGCGGTCATCGGCGTACCGGACGAGCGCTGGGGCGAGGCGGTGAAGGCCGTGGTGGTGCTCAAACCCGGCTCGCAGGCCGACGCCGCGGCGATCATCGCCCACTGCCGCGAACGCATCGCCGGCTACAAGACGCCCAAGTCCGTGGACTTCGTCGCCGCCCTCCCCCGCAACCCCTCCGGCAAGGTCCTCCGCCGCGAACTGCGCAAGCCCTACTGGGAGGGCAAGGGGCGGCTGGTGGGGTAGTAGGGTCGCGGTGGATTTTCAGTTGCCTTCCACAGGGTCGGCGGGACATTTGCGAAAACCGGCCGGCGGCCAAGACCGCCTCCACAGGAAGCGCGCCATGCCCATCGACCCCCACATCAAGGCCATGCTGGACGAGCAGGCCGCCAATACGCCGGCGGAGACTCCGCCCCTGTCGGCTATTCCGCCGGACATGGTCCGCGCCGGCTACCGCATGCAGCGGCAGGCCCAGAACCAGGCCTCTTCGCCTCAGGACGTTGAGGCGCGTGACCTGAAGGTCGACAGCGCGGCGGGCGAGATTCCGGCGCGGCTGTACACGCCCCCTGGCGCAAAGGACCCCAGCGCCCTGCTGGTCTATTTCCACGGGGGCGGCTTCGTGATCGGCGACCTGGAAACCCATGACGGCCACTGCCGGCGCCTGGCCGCCTTCTCCGGCGCCCGTGTCCTGGCGGTGGACTATCGGCTGGCGCCCGAGCATCCGTTCCCAGCCGGCCACGACGACGCCCTGGCCGCCACCCGATGGGCCTTCGACCACGCCGCCAAGATCGGCGTCGACCCGGAGCGGATCGGCGTTGGCGGCGACAGCGCCGGCGGCAACCTGGCCGCCTCGGTGTGCATCGACCTGCGCGACGATCCGATCCGCAAGCTGAAGTTCCAGCTGCTGCTTTATCCCGCCGTATGGCCGCATGAGTGGACCCAGTCGCGCCAGGAACGCGACGGGCCGGTGCTGACCAAGGCGGCCATGGCCTGGTTCGAGACGGCCCTGGGCGCCGCCGGCCACCCCTGCGAGATCCGCATGGCGCCGGCCCGCCGGGACGACCTGAGCGGCCTGCCCGCCGCCTTCGTCGCCACCGCCGGCCACGATCCCCTGGAGCACGAAGGCCGAGACTACGCCGCCGCCCTCAACGCCGCCGGCGTTCCGGCCCACCACGCCAGCTACCCCACCCTGGTCCACGACTTCTACATCATGGGAGACGTCTCGCCGGCGGTGGTCGAGGCGGCGAAGCAAGCCGGAGAGGCGATCAGGGCGGCGCTGTAGGGCGGGGGGCCGGGCGCGAGATCACCCTCCCACGGCTTGGCTGTGGGCTCTCCTCGCGGGTCCCATGCCGATGCTGCGCATCGGCCGCTCGTCAGCCCTTTCCCTCCGCAAGAGGTGTTCCGCGTTTCAGCCGACAAGGTTTGAATGCAGTCGAGCTGGGAACATCTCTTCCGTAGTCGGGAGAGGCCGCCAACGCCCGATCACGAAGCGATTGGGAAGATGAGGGGTTACGCCCTCTCAGACCGGCCCCTACCGCTCGTCCTCACGCCGCTCCGTGCGCCTGGCCTGGGCCCAGGCAAGCAGGGCGCCCCCGGCAGCGGCTGCGGTCAGGGACGCGGCGATCACCGCGAGCCGGACCTGGGTTTGCGCCAGGGGCTCTTCCCCGAAGGCCAGCGCGCCCACGAACAGGCTCATGGTGAAGCCGATGCCGCTCAGCATCGCCGCACCGAGCAGTTCCAGCCACGTCACTCCCGTCGGCCGGCGGCCGATCTTCAGGCTGGCCGCCAGGATGGAGAACCCGAACACGCCAACCGGCTTGCCGATCAGCAGTCCCAGCCCCACACCGAGCGGCGCCGGCGCCAGCAACTGGTCCGGCGAATGGCCCTTGAACGCGAAGCCCGCGGCCGTGAAGGCGAACAGGGGCAGCACCGCATAGGCGACGTAGGGGTGCAGACTGTCCATGAAGTAGGTCAGCACGCTGTCCTGCCCCATCCGCCGCGCGCCCACCGGCACGGTGAGGCCGCAGGCCACTCCCGCCAGCGCCGTGCTGACCCCCGACTCCAGGGTGAAGGCCCACACCACGACGAAGCCCAGGGCGTAGAACAGGAACGGCGCGCGCCGCCACCAGCCCATCACGGCCAGCAGCGCCAGGGTCATGCCGGCGCCCGCCAGGGCCTTGAAGTGGACGGCGCCGGCGAAGATCGCCCCGTTCACCACCACCGCCGCCAGCGTGTC
>FTAI01000340.1_pt1 | contig 12980 bp, 7 predicted proteins | sample 1638941 | NCBI WGS metagenome assembly FTAI01 (sample SAMEA3914813, study PRJEB12502) | metagenome | biome: forest; material: soil | place: Canada | collected 2011-07-07 | depth 0.3 m | reverse complement strand
TCGCGGCACAGGTAGGTCTCGACATTGGGCAGGATGGCGTCCTGGTCCAGGTAGTAACGAATGATCGCTGGGACATAGGCGTAGACCGCCTTGTCGTCGGCGACGCCGGTGCCGGGCGCATTGGCGATAACGACGTTGCCGGCGCGATAAGCGTTAAAAAGCCCGGCGACGCCCAGGCCTGAGTCCCGCCGGAAGGTGAGGGGGTCGATGAAGTCGTCGTCGACGCGCCGGTAGATCACGTCCACCCGCCGCAGGCCCACCGTGGTGCGCATATAGACCATGTTGTCGTGGATCACGAGGTCGCGGCCTTCGACCAGGGGCGTGCCCATCAGCCGCGCCAGATAGGCGTGCTCATAGTAGGCCGAGTTGTAGACCCCGGGGGTCAGGACCACGACCTGGGGATTGGGCCGCCAATCGGCCGCGAGGCTCTTCAAGGTCGCCAGCAGAAGATCGGGATAGCGCTCCACCGGCCGAACGCCGGCGGTGCGGAAAGTGCCCGGGAAGGTCCGTTTGGCCGCGTCGCGATTGGCCAGCATGTAGGAGACGCCCGAGGGGACGCGCAGATTGTCCTCCAGCACCGCGAACGCGCCGTCCTGGCCGCGGATCAGGTCCGCCCCGCTGACGTTCACATAACTGCCGTGCGGCACGAAAAGGCCGAGCATTTCCCTGCGATAGGATGGCGCGCCCAGGACCAGTTCGCGGGGCACCACCCCATCGGCGAGGATTTTGCGATCGCCGTAGATGTCGGCCAGGAACATGTTCAGCGCCTTCAGGCGCTGGGTCAGGCCCGCGTCGATCTTCGCCCACTCCGCGCCCGGGATGATCCGGGGAAAAAGATCGGTGGGGATGATCCGCTCGGTGGTGGTGTCGCCGCCATAGACGGTGAAGGTGATGCCCTGCATCAGGAACGACTGTTCGAGGGTCCATTGCCGGTGGGCCAGTTCGGCGCCGCTTAAGGTCGCCATGCGCGCATGGAGGGCGGCGTAGTTGGGCCGCACCTCGCCGCTGGCGTCGAACATCTCGTCGTAGGAAAGGCCGGGCTTGTAGAAAGGGGGCTCGGATACCGGATCCCCCGAATGGATGTGTCGAACTGTCGCCACGCTGTTGGGATCCCCGGTCGGTTTCTTTGATGCTTCCACGCTTTACCGTTCACGCGCAAGCGCGCCGGCCAAGACGCGTTCCACCCTCGGCGCGAATGGGCCAACTTGCCGAGGCGAACGCCCGGCGCCCGAAAAATGGGCGCCGACGCCGGCTTGCCTCCGACGTGCATTTGAGTTGGCCTGGCTTACGCCGGTGACAACCGGTCCCGGCCCGTCTAAATCCGGCCAAGGGGGCGAGAGGACAGACGCTTGGATCGACTCGGTTTGGTCGTCGTCGCTTCCGCCGTCGGGGCGCTGGTCGCCAGCGCCATCGCCGTTGCGCCGGGATATTGCGCGCCGCCGAAATTCGGGCACGTCGAGGTCGCCCGGGCCGAAGTGCGTGGTGTCGACGACAAGGCGCTCCGCCTGCAGATTCAGGAAGCGATCGGCCAGACCGCGGCGCCGGCCTCCAGCCGCCTGGAAGCCCGCCGCCGCGCGAACGAGGCCGCCGACAAGGCCACGGCGGTGCTGCGGTCGGAGGGTTATTACGCCGCCGGGGTTGAGCCGGACATTGGCGAGGGCGATACGCCAACCGTCTTCGTCACCGTCACGCCGGGGATACGGTTCGCCTTGGCGGACCCGACGATCGAGTGGGCCGGCGCGCCGCCCGGCTCGGACGCCGCGGCCTTGGCGCGAACCGCGATGGCGTTGAAGTCGGGGCAGCCGGGCCGCGCCGCCGCCGTCATCGCCGCCGAAGGGCGCATCGTCGCCAACCTGCAAAAACATGGCTACGCCGACGCCATGGCGGGCGCCCGCCAGGTGGTGGTTGACTACGCGGCGGCCACGGTCACGCCGACGTTTCGCATCAGCGGCGGCGAACTGGTGCGCATGGCCGGCATCGATCGCCGCGGGCACAGCCGCACCCAGGCCGCATGGCTGAGCCGCCTGGCGCCCTGGAAGCCGGGCGATGTCTATCGGCCGGAGGATGTCGCCGAACTTGAGCGCCGGTTGCTCGACACCGGCGTTTTCGAAGCTGTCACCGTTGCCCTGGCCCCGGCCTCGGACGCCAATACCGGCCGGCGGCCGGTGATCGTCAGCCTCGCCGACCGGCCGCGGGGCCGGCTGGAACTGGGCGCCAGCTACTCCACGACGGAAGGCGCCGGCGTCGACAGCCGCTGGCTGGTGTTCAACCGCCTGGGCCTGGGCGACACCATCACCACCACCCTGCAGTTCGCCGAGATCGACAGCCGACTGCAGACCGAACTGGCGCTGCCCAACTGGGGCCGCCCCAACGAGATCCTGAAGCTGACGACGGCCATCTATCGAGACAACACCCCGGCCTATGATGAGCGGGCGATCGGGGTCAGCGGCGATATCACCCGCCGCTATGGGGCGACGTCCTTCCTGGCCTATGGGGTTTCCGCCGAGACCTCCGACACGATCGAAAAGCAGACCGCCAACTTCGTGACCCCAAGCCGTCATCGGCGACTGGACACCTTCGCCAGCCTGCTCAGTTTCACCTGGGACCGCTCGAACGATCCGCTTAACCCGACCTCGGGCTGGAAGGTCACGGCGCGCGCCGACCCGACGGCCAACTTCGGTGACGGGCCGGTCGACTATCTGAAGCTCAGCAGCCAGGCCAGCGTCTATCTGCCCATCGGCAATGCGGACACGGTGATCGCGGCCCGCATCAAGCTGGGTTCGATCCTGGGCGGGAACATACCCCTCGTGCCCGCGCCTCAGCGGTTCTACGGGGGCGGAGGTGGCTCGGTGCGGGGCTACGCCTACCAGGCGGTGGGGCCCCGCTACGCGGACAACACGCCCGAAGGCGGCCTGTCGCTGTTCGAAAGCTCTCTGGAATTGCGCCGCAAGGTCGTCGGGGACTGGGGGGCGGTGGCGTTCGTCGACGCCGGCGCGGTGGGCGATCGGGTGAACCCCGACTTTCGGCATCCCGATATCGGCGTTGGGGTCGGGGTTCGGTATAACCTCGGCTTCGGCCCGATCCGCCTGGACATCGCCACCCCGCTTCAGCGCCGCACCGGCGACGCGTCGGTCCAGGTCTATCTGAGCCTCGGACAAAGCTTTTGACCGACGAATTCGACCACAAGGCGGCGATGGAAAGTGAGCCGGAGCCGGTGGTCACGCGAAAGCGCGTGTTCGAGGCCGTCGTGCTGACCATCGTGCTGTCGCTGGTCGCCATCGGGCTCGCGGGCCGGTTCGGGGTGTTGACGCCGGTCGGCCGCGCCCTGATCGCCTCGCCTCTCCAGGCCCTTTCCCTGGGTCAGCTTGGCAAACTCAAGGTCGAGGGTATCGGCGGCGATGTCTGGCGCGATTTCACCATTCGTAGACTGACGATCAGCGATCCTAAGGGGATTTGGCTGGACGCGCGGGGTGTCGCCATTCGCTGGCGAGCCCTGGAATTGTTTCGCAGGCGCGCGCATGCGGAATCCATCAGTGTCCAGACGGTCACCATCCTGCGTGACCCAGAGCTGAGTCCCGGCGGCCCGGCCGGAACGATGCCCGCCTCGGTGCTGGTGGACCACCTGGCGCTCACCCTGGTCACCGAGCCCGAGTTCAGCGCCACGCCCGGCCGGTTCGCGATCCTCGGCAATTTCGACGCCGAACGCGCAGGTGGTCTCGCCGGGGCGATCGACGCCAAGAGCCTGTTGCGGACCGGCGACGGGCTGACGGCCCGGTTCACGGTCGGGGTCGGCAAGACCGTGGCCATCGAGGCCCATGCGGTGGAAGGCGGCGGCGGCGCGCTCGCGGGTTCCGCTGGCCTGCCGCCGAACCAGGCCTTCCGGCTGGACCTGCGGGCCGTCGGCGAGGTCTCCAAGGGTGAGGTCTATCTGCGCGCCTCGTCCGGGGCGCGCTCCATCGCCCAGGCCGACGGCGGCTGGACCGCCACCGGCGGGTCCGCGCGGGGGCGGATCACGCTTGAGGCGTCGCGACATACCGCCGGCCTGACGCGCCAATTGGGTTCCGAACTGCGCTTCAGCGCCACCGGCCTGGGTCGCGGCCACGGGCTTTACGACCTTCATGCCCAGGCGGACTCCGACAATGCGGCGGTGACCGCCGACGGGGTCGTCGCCCCCGGCGGCTGGGCGGCCCGGGACGGGATGGGGGTGCGCCTGCAGGTGAAGGATCTGGCCCGCTTCCTGAATGGCCCGGTCAAGGGGCGAGGCTCGTTCGACGGCCGCTGGACCGGCGATCCCAACGCCTGGCGCCTGGCCGGCCACGTCGCCGGGCAGAACCTGGAGGGGCTGGGCTACGTCATGGCCCAGGCGACGGGTCCGGCGAGCCTGGAATTCGGCAAGCATGAGCTGAAACTGGACACCACTCTCGTCGGAGCGGGCGGCAAGGGGCAGGGCCTGATCGCGGCCTTGGCGGGGGATCGGCCCGATGGCGCCCTGCAAGCCACCCGCCTCGCCGACGGCCGGGTGCTGATCCGCTCGCTGAAGCTGAACGGCGTCGGTCTGAAACTGCAGGGGCAAGGCGAGCGGAATCTGTTCGGCGGCCTGACCTTCAAGGGCGCCTTACAGGCCTCGAACCTCGTCGCGGCCAAGGTCGGCGCCAGGGGAACCGCGGACGCCCGCTGGACCGCGTCTCAGGGGCGCGCTGGGGAGCCGTGGAAGCTCGGCCTCGACGCGCAGGGCGCCGGCTTTGCCGTTGGGCTTGGCGAGCTGGACCGGTTGCTGGGGCCGAAACCCACGCTCCGGATGCAGGCGGACTTCGACAAGGACGGGCTGAGGATTGGCCAGGTGGACGTCGTCGGCGCGGCAGCCAGGGCGAATGGCTCCGGCCTACTCGACAAGGACGGCGTCATGAAGGTGGCGTTCAAGTGGAATGCGCAGGGTCCGGTGACCGTCGGTCCGATCGAGGTCGCTGGGCGCGCCAACGGCACGGGCGATCTGCTCGGGCCGGTTGGCGCGCCGCGGGTCGATCTGCTGGCCGATCTCGAAGGGATCGATCTGCCGGGCCTGGCGCTGAAGCCGGCGCACATGGTGCTGTCCTTCGGCCGGATCGCCGCGCCGGGCGGAGCCGCCGTCGACGGATCGATCGAGGTCAATGCGTCCAGCGCCTATGGACCGGCCCACGCCAAGGGCCTTTTTCACTTCGTGGGCGACGGGGTGGACCTGACCGGGGTGGACGCCGCCGGCGGCGGCGCCAGCGTCAAAGGGGACCTGTCGTTGCGGCGCTCCAGCCCCTCGGCCGCCGATCTGTCCGTCGCGGCGGGGCCGGGGGCGTTCATCAGTCAGGGCAGGCTCGATGGCCGGCTGCACATTGTCGATCAGGCGGGCGGACCGGTGGGTCAGCTCAGCCTGACCGGGTCGAACGTGGCGTTCAGCGACGCGGCGCTGACGCTGGCGTCCCTGCATCTGGACGCCAAGGGCCCCCTCGATCGGTTCGACTACAAACTCGTCGCCGAAGGGGTCGCTGACGGCACGCCGCTCAAACTCAACGGGTCCGGCGAGGGCGGGTTCAAGGCGCGGGGCTATCGGGCCAGTTTCGAGGGCGGCGGCCGCGTTCGCCGCGCCGACTTCCACACCCTGCAGCCGGCGCAATTCAGCGTCGATGGGACCGACCAGTCGGCCAAGCTGTCCCTGGCCGTCGGCGGCGGCAACGCACAGATCGAGACCCACCGGACCGGCCAAGCGCTGAATGGCCGCGCTGTGCTGTCCGGGGTCGACTTGTCGGCCCTCGGCGAGAACCTCGCCGGTCATTTCAACGCCGATGTCAGCGTCAGCGGTCAGGGCCAGCACCTCGACGGGGTGCTGAGCGCTCGCCTTCAGGGCGCGCGCAGTCGGGATGCGCCATCGAAACTGGCCATGGACGGCACGGTCCACGCCGTGCTGACCGGCCCGAAGCTGAGCATCGATGCGACCGGCATCGGGGCCCAGCCGGGGGATCACGCGCAGATCAGCGTGGTGCTGCCCGCTGTCGCCACGGCCGCGCCGTTCCGCATCGCCATCGACCGCACCCGACCCGTCGAAGGCCGGTTCGACGCCGACGGCGAACTGCAGCCGATCTGGGACCTCTTCTTCGGCGGCGAGCGCAGCTTTGGTGGCCACCTGACCACCCAGGGGACCATCGGCGGCAACCTGAACGGCCTGAAGTTCGCGGGCCATGTGGCCCTTAAGGACGGCCGCTTCGAGGACGCGGCGACCGGATTGAAGCTGCGTAACTTGATCGCGGAGCTGGACATGCGCGACGACACCCTGACCGTCAGCCGCTTCACCGCCCAGGACGCCCGCACCGGAACCCTGTCGGGCGACGGGCGGATGAGCTTCGCCAGCAATGGCTCCAGCACGCTCACCCTCACCGCGCGGGGTTTCCAGCTGCTGGACAACGACCAGGCCAAGGCGACGGCCTCCGGCGTCGTGACCGTCGTGGCGGGTGGGGACGGCAAGGCCAAACTCTCCGGCGAACTCACCATCGACCGCGCCGACATCTCGACGGAAATCGCCCAGACGCCGTCGGGGGTCACCGCCATGGACGTGATCGAGCGCAATAAGCCGGTGAGCGAACGCGAACTGCTGCAGCGGCCCATCGGCCGGGGCCCCCTGGTCAACCTGGATGTTCGGGTGCGGGCCGCGCGGAATATCTTCGTGCGCGGCCTGGGTCTGAGCACGGAGATGTCCCTGGACGCCAGCGTCGCCGGGACCACCGCCGCGCCCGTATTGCAGGGAACGGCTCATGTGGTGCGGGGGGATTACGACCTGGCCGGCAAGCGCTTCACCATCGACGACAGCGGCGTCGTCTATCTGGCCACCACCCCCGACCGGGTCCGGCTGGATCTCAGCGCCAGCCGGGACGACCCGTCGCTCACTGCGATCATCCGCATCAAGGGCACGGCGGCCAAGCCCCAGGTCACCTTGACCTCGACGCCGACCCTGCCGAGCGACGAGGTGCTGTCGCAGGTGCTGTTCGGACGATCCGCCGCCCAGCTTTCGCCCGTTGAGGGCGCCCAACTGGCCGCCTCGGTGACCAGCCTGGCCACCGGCGGCGGCTTCGACGTCATGGGGGGGCTGCGCAACTTCGCGCGGCTGGACCGGTTGGCCCTGGGGGGCGGGGAGGCGCCGTCCACGGTCAACGCCGGCGGGGGCAAATACGTAGAGACCAACGTCACCGTTTCTGGCGGCAAGTATATCAACAACCGGGTCTACCTTGAGTTGACCGGCGGCGGACGCCTGGGTCCGTCCGCCCAGGTCGAGGTGCGGGCCAACCCGGCGCTGTCGTTCATTTCCCAACTCGGCGGCGAGACCGGCGCGAAGCTGGAGGTGCGTTGGAAGATTGACTACGGCAAGCCCAAGGAGCCGAAGCCCTAGGGTCGCCGAACCGCTGACGTCAGTGCGTCTGGCGCTGTCGCGCGTGGTAGTGCCCGTCGCGGAAGCTGTCGAACATCACCCCCGTGTGCGGGTGGCCGACCGGTTCCCCGGTTTCGTCCGCAAGCAGATTCTGCTCCGAGACATAGGCGACGTAGGTTCCCTGATCATTCTCGGCCAGTAGGTGGTAGAACGGCTGGTCCTTTTTAGGACGAACGTCCTCCGGAATCGACAACCACCACTCTTCTGTGTTGTCGAATACAGGGTCGACATCGAAGATAACGCCGCGAAACGGGAAGACCCTGTGGCGGACGATTTGGCCGATGCCGAATTTTGCGAGGCGAGTGTTCATAATGTCCATATGATACACGACTCTTCTGACTGGAACATGAACGTGGCCCTTCAGACATCGTTCACAACCGCCCATTGGCTGCCATCCCTTCCTACGCACAATCGGCCTTGCTAGGGTCGCCACGAAGAACGGCGCCGCCGGCGCCGCCAGTTTTAGGTCGGCTTATGTCTGACGCGAATGCGCCGGGCGAGGGTGGCCGGACCGATCGGACAGGCCGCGCTGGAGAGCGCGGCGGCCGGTCTCCGGATGAGCTTTTCGCGGCGCTCGATCTGGGCACCAACAACTGTCGGCTGCTGATCGCGGCGCCGACCCGGGGCGGGTTTCGCGTTGTCGAAGCCTTTTCCCGTATCGTCCGGCTGGGGGAGGGCCTGTCGCAGACGGGCCGGCTGCAGGAGCCGGCCATGGAGCGGGCCATGGCCGCCTTGCGCATCTGCGCCGACCGCCTCCGCCGGCGCGGCGCTCCCCGACTGAGGGCGATCGCCACCCAGGCCTGCCGCTCGGCGGACAACGGCGCCGACTTTCTCGAGCGGGTCACGCGAGAGACCGGCCTGCAGCTGCAGGTGATCACGCCGCGCGAGGAAGCGCGGCTATCGGTCGCGGGCTGCCTCAACCTGCTGGATCGGGCGACCGACGCGGCCTTGGTGCTGGACGTCGGCGGCGGATCGACTGAGCTTTCCTGGGTCGATCTGAACGATCCCGCCGCCCGCGCCGGCGCCGGCCGGCCGGGTCTGGGCGCCATGCCGCCGATCCGGGCCTGGCTGTCCATCCCAATCGGGGTGGTCACCCTCGCCGAGCGGTTTCCCGAGCGCCGCCCGGGGGAGCAGGCCTGGTTTCGGTCGATGGTCGAGGCGGTCAAGGCGCCGATCGCCGCCTTCGAGCTGGCGGAGGCGATGCGGCCGGTGTTCCAGGCCGGCCGCGCGCATCTCGTCGGCACCTCCGGGGCGATCACCAGCCTGGCGGGCCTGCACCTGAACCTGCCCCGGTACGAACGCTCCCGGGTCGACGGCCTGTGGCTGACCCAGGCCGACTGCGTGGCCGCCGCCGATCGTCTGCTCGCCCTTTCGCCCGGGGCCCGCGCCGCCCAGCCCTGCATCGGCGTGGATCGGGCCGACCTCGTCCTCGCCGGGGCGGCCATCCTGCAGGCCGTGCAGGAACTCTGGCCCTGCGAGCGGGTGCGGGTCGCCGATCGGGGCCTGCGCGAAGGCGTGCTATTGTCGCTGATGGCCGAGAACGCTCCCAAGTCCCGCAACCGCCGCCGACGCCGGCGCAGTGCGCGAATCGTCGCCGCCGCATGAGCGAGCCGCCAAAGACCGAACCGCCCAAGAAGCGCATGGTGCGGGCGCCCACCCGCGGCAACGATGTGGGCCGCACCAGCGCCGTGCGCCTGAAGACCGCGAAGCTTCGCACCCCCTCGTCCCAGGCCTGGCTGGAGCGCCAGCTCAACGATCCCTTCGTGGTCGAGGCCAAGGCCAAGGGCTATCGCTCCCGCGCCGCCTTCAAACTGGCCGAGATCGATGATCGGTATAAGCTGCTGAAGCCCGGCGTGCGGGTGATCGACCTGGGCTGTGCGCCCGGCGGCTGGGTGCAGATCGCCCTGCAGCGGGGCGCCGTCAGCGTCGCCGGCGTCGACCTCTTGGCGGTGGATCCGATTCCCCCCGCCCACCTGATCCAGATGGACTTCACCCGGCCCGAGTGCGGCCCGATGCTGATGGAGGCTCTGGGCGGGCCGCCGGATATCGTGCTCTCCGACATGGCGCCCAACACCACCGGCCACCGGGAAACCGACCATCTGCGTATCGTCGGCCTGATCGAGATCGCCCTCGATTTCGCCATCACCGTGCTGAAACCCGGCGGCGCCTTCATCACCAAGGCCTTCCAGGGCGGCGAGACCACGGCCCTGCTGAAACACCTCAAGGCCAACTTCGCCGATGTGCGCCACGTCAAGCCCAAGGCCAGCCGCCAGGAGAGTTCCGAGGTCTATCTGGTGGCCGTCGGCTTCAAGGGCCGGCCCTGAATTTGAGCCTCTGAGCAGGCGGTATCCCGCGACGGGGTGACAAGCCCGCCGCCCCTCGCTATACGCCGCCTGCAAAATGGAGAGTCTCATGGAGATTCGCGAAGGGCTCACCTTCGACGACGTTTTGCTAGAACCCGGCGCGTCCGATGTCATGCCGGGACAGGTGGACACCGCGACAAAGTTCACCCGCGAAATCAGTCTGAACATACCGATCGTGTCCGCCGCCATGGACACGGTCACCGAGAGCCGGCTGGCCATCGCCATGGCCCAGGCCGGCGGCATGGGCATCCTGCACCGCAACCTGACGGTCGATGAACAGGCCGATCAGGTGCGTGAGGTGAAGCGCTACGAAAGCGGCATGGTCATCAATCCCCTGACCATCTACCCGGACACCACGCTTCGGGAAGTCCGCGAGATCACCGCCCGGCGCAAGATCTCCGGCTTCCCCGTCATTGAGCGGGGGTCGGGCAAGCTCTGCGGCATCCTCACCCACCGCGACATGCGCTTCGAGACCGATCCGGGCATGCCCGCCTCGGCCCTGATGACCACGGAAAACCTGGCCACCGTGCGCGAAGGCGCCTCCCTCGACGAAGCCCGCGCCCTGCTGCAGCGGCGCAAGATCGAGCGGTTGATCGTGGTCGATGACGCCTATCGCGCCGTCGGCCTGATCACCGTTAAGGACATGGACAAGGCCGAGGCCTATCCGCTCGCCGCCAAGGACGCGCAAGGCCGGCTGCTGGTCGGCGCGGCCTCCACGGTGGGCGACATCGGCTACGAGCGCTCCATGGCCATGGTCGACGCCGGGGTGGACGTGGTGGTCATCGACACCGCCCACGGCCACCAGGAACAGGTGGCCAATGCGGTGCGGCGGCTGAAGCGCGAAACCAACCGGGTGCAGATCATCGCCGGCAACGTCGCCACCTACGACGGCGCCCGCTCCCTGATCGACGCCGGGGCGGACGCCATCAAGGTCGGCATCGGCCCGGGCTCCATCTGCACCACCCGCATCGTCGCAGGCGTTGGCGTGCCGCAGCTGACCGCCATCGCCGACGCCGCCCGCGCCGCCAAGGACAGCTTCGTGCCGATCATCGCCGACGGCGGGATCAAGTATTCCGGGGACCTGGCCAAGGCCATCGCCGCCGGCGCCACCTCCACCATGTTGGGCTCGATGTTCGCCGGCACCGAGGAGGCGCCCGGCGAGGTGTTCCTCTACCAGGGCCGCTCCTACAAGGCCTACCGCGGCATGGGCTCCATCGGCGCCATGGCGCGGGGCTCGGCCGATCGCTACTTCCAGAAGGAGGTGGCGGATTCCCTGAAGCTGGTGCCGGAAGGCATTGAGGGGCAGGTGGCCTACAAGGGCCACATCTCCGCGATCATCCATCAGCTGGTGGGGGGCCTGCGCGCCGCCATGGGCTATTGCGGGGCGGCGGATATCCCGGCCTTCCAGGAACGCGCCCGCTTCATCCGCATCACCGGCGCGGGCCTGCGCGAAAGCCACGTGCACGACGTGCACATGACCCGCGAGGCGCCCAACTATCACGCGCCGAGCTGACACCGAGTCCTCCCCGCGTGCGGGGAGGTGGACCCGAGCGAAGCGAGGGGACGGAGGGGCAAGCGCACCGCCCTTCACTTGCCCCTCCGCCGCATCGCTTTGCTCGCGACACCTCCCCGCACGCGGGGAGGAATTAGGTCGCATTGTTTTGTATTGGAGTTCCCTATGCGTGACGCCGGCCGCCTGGCCGCCGCGATTGAGGTGCTGTCGGACCTGGAAAGCCGCCACAAGCCCGTCCGCATGGCCCTGAAGAACTGGGGCGAGGCCAGCCGGTTCGCCGGCTCCAAGGACCGCGCCTTCGTCAGCGGCCTGGTGCTGGACGCCCTGCGCCGGCGCCGCTCCCTCGGCTGGATGATGGGGGACGACAGCCCCCGGGCCGTGGTCCTGGGTGTCCTGCGCCATGTCTGGGCCTGGCCGACGGAGCGCATCGCCGAGGCCGCCGGCGAAGGGCCGCACGGCCCCGGCGCCCTGAGCGAGGCCGAGACCGCGGCCCTCGCCACGCCCCGCGCCCTGGAAGACGCCCCCGCGCCCATCCGCGGCGACTATCCCGACTGGCTGGAGCCGGCCATGAGCCGCGTCTACGGGGAGGCGAGGGCGGATGAGGCCGAGGCCCTGGCCCGCCGGGCGCCGGTGGACCTGCGGGTCAACACCCTGAAGTCCGATACGTCGCGCACCCTCAAGGCCCTGGCGTCGGTCGGCGCCGAGCCCGCCGGCCTGATGGCGGACGCCCTGCGCATCGCCGCGCCGGAAGCCAGCGAACGCGCCGGCTCCGCCGAATCCGAGCCCGCCTTCGCCAAGGGCTGGTTCGAGGTCCAGGACCTGGGCTCGCAGATTGCCGCCGCCGCGGCGGGGGACATCGCCGGAAAGCAGGTGCTCGATCTCTGCGCCGGGGGCGGGGGCAAGACCCTGGCCCTGGCCGCCGCCATGGGCCCCACGGGGCAGATCTACGCCTATGACTCTGAGGCCCGGCGCCTCGCCGACACCGTCACCCGCTCCCAGCGGGCCGGGGTGCGCAACCTGCAGGTCCGCTCCCCCTCCGACCCCAAGGCCCTGGCCGGGCTGGACGGGCGGATGGACGTGGTCTTCGTCGACGCCCCCTGCACGGGTTCGGGCACCTGGCGACGGCATCCGGACGCCAAGTGGCGGCTGAGCGCCGACCAATTGGAGCGCCGGCAGGGCGAGCAGGACGCGGTGCTGGGCGAGGCGGCGGTCTATGTGAAAGTCAAAGGCCGGCTGGTCTATGTCACCTGCTCCCTGTTCGCCGAGGAGAACGAGGACCGCATCGCCGCCTTCCTGGCTGGCCATCCGCACTTCGCGGCCGCCCCGACTCTGGAGGCCATCGCCGCCTCCGGCCGCGCCACGCCGGAGGGCCTCGACGCCCTGTCCAATTTCCAGACACCCGAAGGCTTCCTGCGCCTGACCCCGCGCGCCGCCGGAACGGACGGCTTCTTCGTCGCCGTGCTGGAGCGCCGGTCGTGACGGGGAGCCGATTCGTCTTTATGGAGCGTCCATGACAGACCCCGCCCGCCACCAGCGCGTCCTGATCGTCGATTTCGGCTCTCAGGTGACCCAGCTTATCGCCCGCCGCGTCCGCGAAAGCGGCGTCTACAGCGAGATCCATCCCTTCGATAAGGTCGATGCGGCCTTCATCGCCGCC
>FTAI01001573.1_pt1 | contig 13020 bp, 10 predicted proteins | sample 1638941 | NCBI WGS metagenome assembly FTAI01 (sample SAMEA3914813, study PRJEB12502) | metagenome | biome: forest; material: soil | place: Canada | collected 2011-07-07 | depth 0.3 m | reverse complement strand
GGCGTGTATCGTCGATGGTCAGGCGGTCGCGGTTGTTGGTCTCGACGCTGCGGCGAATACCCGAATTAATCTGGCCCCCGGTGAACAGCGGCATGCTCAGTGTGATCGAGGCGGATCGGACGTTGTCGTAGGGGGTCGGTTGGTAAGGCAAGGACGGCGTCCGCTGGACGTCAAAACGCGCCGTCACGCTCGGCATCCGCTCGGCCTTGGCCGCAGCGACGGCGGCGCGCGAACTCTCCTCGCTGTCGCGGGCGCCTTGCAGCTGCGGATTGTTGGCCTCGGCCGCGTCGAAAGCCGCATCGGCCGTCGCCGGCAAGGTTCCGATCGTCTGCGGCGGCGCGAGCGCCCCGGGCGGGCGCCCCACGACACCCAGGAACTGCGCGCGGCTGGCGCCGAGCTGAGCCCGGGCGCTGAGCAGCTGGGTCCTGGCTTGGGCGAGGCGCGCCTGCGCCTGCGAAAGGTCGGTCCGGGTCACCTCCCGGACGTCGAAGCGCGCTTGGGTCCCGTGCAACTCGCGTTCGAGCACCGCCACCGTATCGGCGGCGATACTGACGATCTGCTCGTCGCGCAGGACGCCTACATAGGCCGCGACGACGCGCTGCAGGAGGTCGATCTCGATCCGCCGGAGGTTCTGGCGTCCAGCCTTGATATCGGCTTCAGCGACGCGCACGCGGCTGATGGCCCGACCACCGGTGTAGACCGGCTGGACAACGGACAGGGCCGAACTCGTGGTGTCGGCGTGCGCCTGCGCGCTGCCCCTGCGGTCGGTATAGTCTGTCGTCCCCGCGGACACGCTGACGTTGGGGGCGTAGGCGCCCCGGGCGGAGACGTAGGATTCGTCGAGGGCCCGCATGGCGGCCCGCTGCGCCTGCACGCCGGGATTGACCTGGTAGGCGTAGGCAATGACATCGGCCAGGGTCTCGGCGCGCACGGCCGGCGCGCCCAGCCCGGCGCCGACAACGACCGCAATCAGAGCCGCGCGGCGAGGGAGTGTGATTCGCTGGGCCATCGTCACAGGACCTCTGGTGGAAAAGCGGCGGTCATAGGGTCGCCACGCGCCGATGCGCCGCGCCCCGGGGGCTGGGCTGCATGCCGCCTCCGCGAGCGGGGCGACCAGGCCCCGCCGGTCGCTCTGACGGAGGCGCGGAGCGGGGCCCAAGCCCTCTTGCTCTGGGGCTGCGAAGGCGCGCGGTCTCTCACGGCCTGTCGCGCCCTACCGCTCTCGCATGGTCTTGTGGAGCGCGCTGGTCAGCGGTCCGACGATGTATTGCAAGGCGGTGCGCGAACCGGTGGGCATGATCACCTCCGCGGGCATGCCGGCGCGCAACCGTCCTTGCAGCTCGGGCGGCAGCTTCCCCTCGTCGACCTCGATGATCGACAAGTAGTAAGGCGTATGCGTCGCCTCGTCGGCGAGGCGGTCCTGCGAGACCGACCGAATCTGTCCGCTGATCACCGGCACGGTGCGGGAATGGAAGGTGGGGAATCGCACCTCAACCGTCTGATCGCGGTGCACCCCGTCGATATCGTTCGGCGAGACCCGCGCCTGGATCACCAGCCGACCGTGATCGGGCGCGATGTCGACCAGCGGATCGCCGGCGCGCACCACGGCGCCTTGGGTGAACACCCTTAGGTTCTGGGCTGTGCCGCTCATCGGCGCCCTGACGTCGACCCGCTGGAACTGGTCCTGTGCGACGGTGAAGCGCTGTCGAAGGTCTGCGCTTTGGGTCTGAATGTCCGCCAGCTCCTTGCTGACGTCCTGGTAGAACTGCTGCTGCAGTTGGCGGATCTGCAGTTGGGTCTCGGCGATCGACTTCTCCGCCCGGGCCTTGTCGGCCAGGGACCGGCCGATCTGACCCTGCAGTTGCGAACGCTCCCGCTGGACGGCCAGCAGCCGCGGCTTCGGCACCAGGTCCTGCTTAAAGAGGCTCTGCAGGCCCGCGATCTCCTCGTCGAGGAAGGCGACCTGGTCGGTCATGCTGGCGCGCTCGGTGTTGATGCCTTCGATCTCAACCCGGAATTCGGCGATCCGCGTGTTGAGGACCGCGATCTGACCCTGCACAGTGGCCCGCCGTTCGGCGAACTGCCTCGTCTCATCGGCGAGGGCCTGGGACACGTCCGGATCCAACCGCTGCGCCAGGAGATCACTGGAGAAGGCCACGGTGGGGCGGCTGTCGCGTTCCGCGATCAGCCGGTCGCGCCGGGCGAGCGCGGTGTAGAGTTGGTTCTTGGTGATCCGGAAAGACGCCTCGGACTGAACACGGTCGAGTTCGAAGAGGGTCTGCCCGGCCTGCACGCGATCGCCATCGCGGACCCGGATCTTGCGCACGATGCCACCTTCGAGGTGCTGCACCGTTTGTCGATTGGACTCCACGGCCAGGACTCCGGGCGCGACCACGGCGCTGCTCAGCGGCGCAAGAGCCGCCCAGAGGCCGAACACCCCGAACGTCACGGCGATGATCGTCAGGCCGATCGCCGCCACCCGGCGGTATTCGTGATTGGGCGGCCGCCTTTCGCTGGCCCCCGTCACGGGTTGCGGAACATTCACGCTCATTGGGCGGCCGGAGCGACGACGGTGTTCGCGGCCGGCTGCATGAGTTGTCTGAGGACCGCATCGCGCTCGCCGATATGGGCGACTTGGCCGTGCTGCATGATCATGACTTGGTCAGCCACTGAGAGGAGGTTGAGCTTGTGGGTCACGAAGATGATGGTGCACTGTCCTTTCAGCTGCATCAGAGCATTGGCCAGCGCCTGTTCGCCGTCAGAGTCCAGATTGGCGTTCGGTTCGTCGAGGACGATGAACGGCGGGCGACGGTAGATGGTGCGCGCGAGCGCGATCCGCTGACGCTGTCCGCCCGACAGCGCCTGGCCGCCGTCACCGATCTGCGTGTCATAGCCGTCGGGCATGGTCTGGATGAGTTCATGCACCCCGGCCAGCCGGGAGGCCTCGATCAGGTCGTCCGACTGCAGCGGCCCGAACCGCGCGATGTTCTCCGCGACGGTGCCGGAGAATAGCTCCACGTCCTGCGGCAGGTAGCCGACGAACGATCCCAGCTGCTCGGGGTCCCACTGCTTCAGGTCGAACCCGTCCAGACGAATGGACCCGGAGATCGTCGGCCAGACGCCGACGAGCCCGCGGACCAGGCTCGACTTGCCGGCGGCGCTCGGACCGATGACCGCCAGGGCCGTGCCCGCGGCGAGGGTGAAGCTGGCGCCGATGACCGTGGGCGTCTGGCGGCCCGGTGGGACGATCGTCGCCTGCTCGACCGAAAGCCGTCCCGTGGGGCTCGGCAGCAACATGCGCGGCTCGCCGTCGCTGTCGCCGCGGAACACAAGCTGCAGGCGGTCCCACGCCCCGCGTGCGGCGACGAAGCCCTTCCACTGTCCGACCCCCAATTCGATGGGTGCGAGCGCGCGCCCGACGATCACCGAGGCGGCGATCATGGCCCCTGGGGAAAGCGATCCCTTGATCGCCAGGTAGGCGCCGCCCCCAAGGATCAGGGTCTGCACGATCTGGCGGAAGGCCTTGATGCCGGACATCAGGGCGCCGCCGCGGTCGCTCGCCAGCGCCTGCCAACCGATCACGTCATTCCGCTTGAGTTCCCAGCGGCTCTGCAGGCCGCCCCACATGCCCATGGCCTGCATGACCTCGGAGTTGCGCATGGTCGCCGAGGCGTCGTTTTGCGCTGAGATCGAGGCGACGGTCGCCTGCTGTAGCGGGGCTTTCGTCGCGTAGTCGTTGCCGATCGCCAGCCCCAGGATGATCACGCACGAGACGATGGCCAGAACCCCGAAGAAGGGGTGCAGGACGAAGGCGATGACGATGAACACCGGGGTCCAGGGAATGTCGCAGAAGGATATCAGCCCGGCGCCCGTCAGGAACTCGCGGACGATGTCGACGTCGCGGAACGCCTGCGCCCCGCCGGGCCGGCGCTGGATAGTGGCGACGAGCGCGCTGCGGAAGATCTGTCCGCGCACCTCGCTGTCGAACTTGATTCCCGCCCGGACAAGGACCTGGGTCCGCAGGGCTTCCAGCGCCGCATAGACCAGCAGCAGGAAGACGGCGATGAGGGTGATGAACAGCAGCGTCAGTTCGTTGCGGCTCGACAGCACCCGATCGTACACCTGCAGCATATAGAGCGGGCTGACCAGCGCGAGGAGGTTGATGAAGAGGCTGAAGACGACCGCGACAATGATCGCCGGACGGGTCTTCAGAAACGCCTTGTTGAGCTGCGTCGGCCTGTCTGCGGAAGTGCGAACGGATTTCATCAACTTCTAACGGCCACGCTTGGTTGGTGATTCGCCGGGACAGAGCCCATCGCGCCGTGACCCACGCCCCTATGGCCTAGATCGACGGCGCATCGCAACGCCGCAACGCCGCAGCGTAAGGTCGTCTCTCTATCGTATCACCTCCTGAGGATGAAAGGGCCAAGTGTGCGACATTTGCGATCGTCGGCGCGCGCTTGGGGCGCCGGCGATCCGGCGCCTGACGCCCTCACGGGGCCAGTTCCGCCAGCACCTCCCCGGCGCGGACGTCGAACTCCTGCCAGAGCCGGACAGCCCGGCGGTAGGCGGCGCGATTGCGCGGCGCCGCCGCCAGCCAGGCGTCGAATTCAACGCCGTCCTCGCCGCCGACGCCCCTACCCAGCCGCGCGACCCAGGCGGCGGCTTGCGCCATCGCCAGGTCGTCCTGCGACAAAGGGCGCTCCATTGGGTTCGTCATCGGCTCGCTCGCGTGATCTGCGCCAAAGGGCGGAACATCTGCCAAGACGGCGCCGCGGCCCCCTATCCCCAGGTCGGCCCTCAGAATCCCACGGAAATTTCGTGCGGCTCGAACCGAGCCGCCGCCGGCCGCGATCTGTCATCCGGCCGCGCCCCCCGACGACGCCGGGGCGGACTCACGGCGCCGTAGAGGTGTCTGCGGGCAGGGCGCAGCCCTGACGATGCGACGCCTCGATCGCCGCGCTCAACCCCGCCAGGTCGAAGTCGCGATGCCGCCGCCTCGCGTTGGGCTGGATGGCGACGACCTGGGCCGTTCGCAGGAGCCGGACGGGAAGGGCGACCCGCCCTTCGCCGGGATGTCGCAGGTTCTCGCCCGTCAGGGCCGTCCCCTGACCGGCCACTTCGACGGCCACGTCGCCAGCGCTTTGCAAGGGGCCTCCGTCGATCCTGAACTTCGCCTCGGCGGTGTCCACCGAACGCGGGAAACGGAACACCATCACGCTGCGCTCCATCGTCATCGCCCCGCGCTGCAGTCTACAGCTGGTCGTCTCCTGGAAACGATCGCGGCGCTGTTCAATCCGCCAACCCTGGACCTTCGAGACCGTGGTTTGCACCTCGCCGCGGGCGTGGCCGAGATGCAAGGAGAACGGGCCCGCGAGGGCCGCGACAGCGGAGAGGATCAGGGGTGTCATCGCTCGTGCCTTCTCGCGCGGGGGTGGGGGCCGATCCGGAGCGTTTCGACCACGACATCCCAGTCGGCGTGGCCTATGTGTTGGCGGACAGCCGCCATCGTGTCGGTCGACAGCGCGTCCCGCCCCGTCGCTAGTGAGCGGGCGGCGCCGCGTCAAGCACCGCCTTCGACGCGGCTGGACCGGCGAGACGCGCGCGCCTTGCCAAGGCGGCGCGCAGAAGGTGTGGCGTTGATGGCCGATGGGCCCGAGGACGTTTCCCGTGGCGAGCTCGATCGCGAACCGCGCGCGAAGCTGGAGGCCGCGACGGGGACCAAGGCGTCCGCCGGCGTCGCGCGGCGGATCGAGGTGCGGCCCGAGGACGTCATGCAGCCCGACCGCCGGCCTTGGCGACGCCTATCCCTCGATGGCGTGGTCGCTCGGCTGATGTTGCTCTCCGCCCTGGTCCTGGCGAGCCTGCTTGCGGGCGTCGCGGGGCTGGGGCGGCTGCTTGGCTTGTGGTGAGCGCTCGGCCCTCGGCCGGCGCAGCGCCGCCTCAGCGGCGCGGAACGCGTTGACGCGATCTCCGGCGCCGTACTACCAGTCCGCCGCGAGAGTCGTGGCGCGCTCCGGCGGACCGGCAAGGCCCCGAGGTCGGGCGTCCTTGGGGGCGCTGCGTCGGTCGCGGAGCCCGAAGTTTCGGCGAGTCCGTGCACGGCGCCGCGACCGCGCCTTGCGGTAGATGCCGCTATCGCGTCGCCCACCAGCCCAGGAAGACTTGAAGGTATGGCCAAACGTGCGTTGATCACCGGGATCACCGGTCAGGACGGGGCCTACCTCGCCGAGTTCCTGCTCCAAAAGGGCTATGACGTCTTTGGCCTGGTCCGCCGGTCCGCGTCGGCCGAGTTTGTCGGCGCCCGGTTGAAGTGGCTTGGGGTCTACGACCGCGTCACCCTGTTGGACGGCGATATCCTCGATCTCGGTTCGATCATCCGCGCCGTCCGCGAAAGCCGCCCGGACGAGATCTACAACCTCGCCGCGCAGAGCTTCGTCACCTCGTCCTGGCGGCAGCCGCACCTCACCGGCGATGTCACCGGCCTCGGGGCCGCCAACGTGCTGGAGGCCATGCGGCTGGAGGCCGCCGAGGCGCGATTCTACCAGGCGTCCTCCTCAGAGATGTACGGCCTGATCCAACGCCCCATCCAAGATGAGCAGACGCCCTTTTATCCGCGATCGCCCTATGCCGTGGCCAAGCTCTACGCCCATTGGGTGACGGTGAACTACCGCGAGAGCTTTGGCCTGCACGCGTCATCCGGGATCCTATTCAATCACGAGAGCCCCTTGCGCGGCATCGAGTTCGTCACGCGCAAGGTCACCGACGGCGTCGCGCGCATCAAGCTCGGCGCGGCCAAGACGCTGCGCCTGGGAAACCTCGACGCGGAGCGGGACTGGGGGCACGCGAAGGACTACGTGCAAGCCATGTGGCGGATGCTGCAGCAGACGTCCGCCGACGACTATATCATCGCCAGCGGCCGCACCGTTTCCGTCCGCGCCATGTGCGAAATCGCGTTTGGACAGGTGGGGCTGAAGATGGAGGACCATGTCGAGATCGATCCGGACCTCTACCGGCCGGCCGAGGTTGACCGGCTCGTCGGCGACCCGTCGAAGGCCCGCCGGATCCTGGGGTGGGAGCCGACGACGACGGTGGAGCAGTTGATCGCCGAGATGGTCGAGGTTGACCTTGCGCGCGTAAAGGCCAGCCTCAGTGGATGACCCCCTCGTCGGCCAGCTCGTGATCGTCGGCGCCGGCGGCCACGCCAAGGTGATCGTCGACCTGCTCCGCGCGGCGCATCCCTCGCTCGAGCTGATCGGTTTCACCGATCTGGATCCCAGCGCGCGCGCCGTCATGGGCCTGCCGGTGCTGGGCGACGACCGCGAACTCAGCGGTCTGCGCGCCGCAGGCGTGGCCTACGCGTTCGCAGCCCTCGGCGACAACGCCGTCCGCAGCCGCATGGGGGCGCGCCTGCAGGACCTGGGATTTCGCCTGCCCAACGCGGTCAGTCCCCGCGCCGCGATCTCGCCGGCCGCCCGGCTCGGCCAGGGCGTGGCGGTGATGGCCGGCGCCGTGATCAACGCCGATGCGGCCATCGGCGATCTGGCCATCGTCAATTCGGGCGCGGTCGTCGAGCATGACAGCCACATCGGCGCCGCCGCCCACGTGGGCCCGGGCTGCGCCGTGGCCGGGGGCGTGCGGATCGGCGAACGGACCTTGCTCGGGGTCGGCGCCAGCGTCGTCCCCGGCGTGACCATCGGCGCGGACGTGGTCGTCGGCGCCGGGGCCAGCGTGACTGATGATCTTCCCGATGGCGTGCGCGCGCTGGGCGTGCCGGCCCGCGCCGTCCGCCAGCAGCCGTGAGCGTGACGATGTCCGACCGTATCCCCGTCGCCGCGCCCGTGCTCGACGGGCGGGAAACCGAATATGTGATGGAATGCCTGACGACGGGCTGGATCTCGTCGCTCGGGCGCTTCATCGGCGACTTCGAGGCCGCCTTCGCCGCCTATTGCGGCGTCCGCCACGCCGTGGCGTGCAACAACGGCACGACCGCCCTGCACCTGGCGCTGGTGGCGCTCGGCGTGCAGCCGGGGGATGAGGTGATCGTACCGACCCTCACCTATATCGCCAGCGCCAACACTGTCAGCTATTGCGGCGCGACCCCGGTCTTCGTGGACAGCGATCCGGTCACCTTCAACATGGATCCGGCGCAGCTCGAAGCGAAGATCACGCCGCGCACGAAGGGAATCATGCCCGTCCACCTCTATGGACAGTCCGCCGACATGGATCCGATCCGGAGCCTGGCGGCGCGACATGGCCTGTTCGTGCTGGAGGACGCCGCCGAGGCGATCGGGGCGACCTACCGCGGGCGGCGCGCCGGCGCGCTTGGCGATTGCGCGGCGTTCAGCTTCTTCGGCAACAAGATCATCACCACAGGGGAGGGGGGGATGGTCACGACCAACGATGATGCGCTCGCCGCTCGCCTGCGGCTCTACCGCAACCAGGGCATGGACCCGGCGCGCCGCTACTGGTTCCCGGTGATTGGCTTCAACTACCGCATGACCAATATCGCCGCCGCCATCGGTCTGGCGCAGCTTGAGCGGATCGACGCGCATCTCGCGGCCCGCCGGCGGATCGCGGCGGGATATGATCGCCGGCTGGCGCCTCTGCAGGGCCGATTGGAGACGCCCCGCACGGCGGCGTGGGCGCAGCACGTCTTCTGGATGTACACCGTGCTCATCGGCCCGGACCATCCCGGCGGCCGTGACGCGGTGGCCGCCGCCCTGGCGGACGCCGGCGTCGAGACGCGGCCGGTCTTTCCCCCGCTTCACACCCTGCCGCCCTACCGCGCGCTTGACCGCGGTCCCTATCCGCAGGCCACGGCGCTGGCCGCGCGCGGGCTCAACCTTCCGACGCACGCTAAGCTCACCGAGGCCGATCTCGACCGCGTGACGGCCGTACTCGCCGACGCCTTGAGCTGAAGGCCGTGCGGTTCGTCCTGGCCTCGACCTTCGTACCCTTCGTCAACGGGGGCGCGCGATTTATCGTCGAATGGCTTGAGCAGAAGCTCCTCGAGCATGGCCACGAGGTCGAACGCTTCTACCTGCCGTTCGTCGAGACGCCGGACAGCCTGATGACCCAGGTCGCTGCGCTGCGGCTGATCGACCTGAGCGACGCCGGCGATCGCCTCATCGCCTTCCGTCCGCCGGCGCACGTCCTGCGCCACCCGCACAAGATCCTCTGGTTCATCCACCACATCCGCGCCTACTACGACCTGTGGGACAGCGAATTCGGGCCACCGCCCACCCCGGCGAACCGGGCGCTGCAGGGTGCGCTGCGCCAGCTCGACACCACGACCCTCGGGGAAGCTCGACAGGTATTCACGAACTCCCAGATCGTCGCCGACCGCCTGCGGATCTACAACGGGATCGCGGCCACGCCGCTATATCCTCCGATCCTCGATCCGAGCCGCTTCTATCCGGGCCCCTACGGTGACGAGATCGTGGCCGTCTGCCGGATGGAGCCGCACAAACGCCAGCATCTGCTCGTGGAGGCCATGACCCACACGCGCACGCCCGTGAGGCTGAGGTTGTGCGGGCGCGCCTCCAGCGAGGCCTATGCGCAAACGTTGCGCGCGGCGGTCGAGGCCGCCCCGCCCAACCGGGTCGTCCTGGAGAACCGATGGGTCTCCGAACTCGAGAAAGCCGACCGCTTGGCGGGCGCCCTGGCGGTCGCCTACCTGCCGCATGATGAAGATTCCTATGGCTATCCCTCGCTTGAGGCGGCGCACGCTGAAAAGGGCGTGATCACCACGTCCGACGCCGGCGGCGTGCTCGAACTGATCCAGGACGGCCGGAACGGCTTCGTTTGCCCGCCTGACCCGCAGGCCATCGCCGCCCGCTTCGACGAGCTTTATCTCGACCGGGCGCGGGCGCGCGAGCTGGGCTGCGCCAATCGCGACCGCGTGCGCGACTTGCGGATCGATTGGGATCGCGTCGTCTCGGCGTTCTGCCAATGAAGGTGCTGGTGGTGAACAACGCCGCGCCATTCATCCGGGGGGGCGCGGAAGAGCTCGCGGACCACCTGGTCGTCCAGCTGAACCAGACCGCCGGGGTCGAGGCGGAACTGCTTCGCGTCCCCTTCCGCTGGACGCCGTCGGAACGCCTGATCGATGAGATCGTCCTCAACCGGTCGCTGCGGCTGTGGAACGTGGACCGGGTCATCGGCCTCAAGTTCCCGGCCTACCTCATCCCGCATCCCGAGAAGGTGCTGTGGATCCTGCATCAGTTCCGCCAGGCCTACGACCTCGGGGACGCCGGCCAGGGTCTGGGGCGCGACGGCCGCGACGGCGAGCTTCGCGCGGCGGTCCGGGCCGCCGACCAAGCCTGCTTCGCCGCCGCCCACGCGATCCACGTCAATTCGCCGACCACCCAGGGGCGCCTGATGGCCTACAATGGCGTGCCGGCCGAGGTGCTCTATCCGCCGCTCAACGACGCGCCGTTGTTCACCGGCGGCGAACTGGGAGGCTATTTGTTCGCCGGCGGACGGGTCGCGCCGGGCAAGCGTCAGGCGTTGCTGATCGAGGCCATGGCGCTGGCGCCGGGCCCGGGCCGGCTGCTGGTGGCCGGACCCCCGGAAACGCCGGACTACGCCGCCCAGCTCGAACGGCGGGTCGACGAGCTCGGGTTGGCCGGACGCGTCGAGCTGCGGTTCGGCTTTCATCCGCGCCGGCAGATCGCCGAGTGGGTGAACGGCGCACGGGCCTGTGTCTACGCGCCCTTCGACGAAGACTCCTTGGGATACGTCACCATGGAGGCCTTCGCGGCTGGGAAGGCGGTGCTCACCACGGTCGATGCGGGCGGTCTGCTGGAGATGGTGATCCACCGCGAGACCGGCCTGGTGGTTGAGCCGGAGCCGGCGGCCCTGGCGGCGGCGCTTTCGGAACTGCTCTGCGATCCGGGTCTGGCCGGGCGTCTCGGTAAGGCCGCCCGCCTGGATTGGGATCGGCGCAATCTCACCTGGCCCGCCACCCTCGAGCGCTTGCTTGCCTAGCGGCGGCGCAACCCGGCGTGGAGGATCCGATGCGATCGCCTGGCCTCCGGCGCCGTCGCTGACGGCGGCGACGGCTTCGGATGATGGGGTGCGGGCGCGATGGAGGTTAGCCAGGATGACGATCGCGCGGCATGGCCTGGCGACCCGATGGGCGGCGGCCCTGTGAAGCGTGTCAAGACGCCGGGTCGGGCGTTCGGCGTGACGCCCTCGATGGGGGCCGAGAGCCCATTGCGGTCCAGCCTTTGGCGTCGCCGGTTCGGCAAGGCGGGCGCTGGGACCACGGACCGCCGGCCTTGGGTTGGCCCCCTTGTCCTGGCGCTCGCCAGCCTCTTCTGGCTGGTCGTGGCCTTGCACGTGACCGGCCCGCTGGTCCTGGCCGACGAGTACGTCTACCTCGTCCGCGGGATGGCGCTCGACCGCTTGGATCGCCTGGCGGCGATCGCGCCCTCGGCGCCCAGCGTCGGCAACTACCTGTTCCTGCGCATCCTCAATCTGTTCTCTCGCGCGCATCTGCCCGTCGAGATGGCGGCCAAGCTGTTCAACGTGGCCTGCTTCGTCCTGGCGGCGCATCTGATCGGCGTCCGCATCCTGCGCATCGGCGCGGCCTGGCGGGCGGCGGCCCTGTTTGCGCTCGTCGCCTTCCTGCCGCTCGGCTCGTACGTGGCCTATGTGATGCCGGAGAGCCTCTACCTGCTGATTTTCGTCACCCTGTTCTCGCGTCTGGTCGGCGCGTCCGGCGCGAATCTCTATCGCCTCTGGGCGATCGCGGGCGGACTCGTCGCGGTCCTGACCCTGGCCAAGGCGCATGGCTTGTTCGTCTTGGCCGCCTTCCTCGGCGCCACCATGGTCTGGAGCGCCATCACCGGCCGCATCGCCCTGGCCAAGGCCGCAGCGCTTTGCCTGACGGCGTTGGCGGCCTTTGCTGCGACTTTGCTCGTCGGGATCCAGCTGCTCGGGCCGAGCGGCGGCGCTCCGGGGGAGGACGTCGTCGGATCCTTCTATTGGAGCGTGGTGACGCAGTCGGCTGTGACCTGGACCAGGCTCGCGGCGACCGCGGACTTCGCGGCCATGCAGGCCTCAGCGATCCTCCTGCTCCTCGCACCCTCCCTGACGTTCCTGGTGTTCGGGATCGCCGCGGACCGACGCCGCCGCGATCGCGGCGCGCCCTCGCCGGGCCTGTTGTCCTTCTCCGCCTGCTTCCTGATCGGCCTGCTCAGCCTCGTGGTCCTGGTCGTTGCGTTCCTGCTCGGCGCCGAGCCCGATCGCATCCAACTTCGCTACGTCAACTTCGCCTTCCCGTGCGTGCTGGCGCTGGCGTGGATCTGGCAAGCCGACCGTCCCGATGGCGATACCCGCGGCTTCCGCCTAACCGCCGCGGCCGTCTGGCTCCTCGCAACAGCGGCCTTCCTCTATCGGGCGCCGAGCCTTCGGCCCCTGGCGGCCGACTCCCCGGAGATGTTCTTCAGCTACCGCGGCGGCGAGTTTGGCGCGTTCGGGCTCGGCGCGTCGATGGCCTGGTTTGCGGGCGGCCTCATCGCCGCCTGCGCCGGCGCGCTTCTCCATCCCAAGGTGCGCTGGTTCGACGCCCAAGTCCTCTCGCTGCTGGTGCTCGGCGTGATCGCCAACGTCAACACTCTGACCTGGCAGGGCCTGTGGTCGGCGTCGCAGGCGCCGTTGCGCGCGGTGGGCGAGGCCGCCAGGGCCGCGTGTGGCCCCGCGGAGACCGACGTCGTCGCGATCGGGACGCCCGGAGCCGCCGGCCAACTCTACACCGCGATGGCCAGCCTCGGCCGCCTAGCGCCCCTGCAGATGGACGCCAAGACGACGATCGACCCCACGGTTCCCCGCGCAAACGGCTGCGTGGTGACGTCGCAGGCCATGGATGCGGTCTGGGGTCGGCCCCTCGCGCGTGGGCCGGGCGTGAGCCTCTATCGTCCACGGACGACGTGGCGGGTCGAGAGCACGATCCCTTTCGACGCCGGGACCCGGCCCTCGATCCTGGGGACCGGCTGGTCGGCGCCGGAGCTC
>FTAI01000363.1_pt1 | contig 13037 bp, 8 predicted proteins | sample 1638941 | NCBI WGS metagenome assembly FTAI01 (sample SAMEA3914813, study PRJEB12502) | metagenome | biome: forest; material: soil | place: Canada | collected 2011-07-07 | depth 0.3 m | reverse complement strand
CTTCAATATGCCCAGCAGCCCCGCCACCATCTCCGGGGACCGGTTCATGCAGATGCCAACCAGCGAACCGGCTTTCACATCTTTCTGCGACAGCCGCGCCGCCACGGCGTCAGAGCGGCGATCCAGTTCCCGGTAGGTCCAGGTTTCGTCGTCCAGGGTGACGGCTATCGCCTCGGGGGTCCGCCGCGCCTGCGCCTGGAACCATTGATGCAGGGTGGCGGCGGGAAGGGGGGCCTGCGTCTGGTTCCATGTCTGCAGAAGCTGTTGCGATTCGGCCGGCGTCAGCATCGGCAGGCGGCCAAGCGTGCAGCCTGGGTCGGCAACCACGGCCTCGAGGATTGTATGCCAGTGGCTGATCATGCGCCGGATCGTTTCAGGCTCGAACAGATCTCGGCCGTAGAGGAAGCGGCCGATCATGCCGTCTGGGCGTTCGTCGAGTTCGAGATAGAGATCGAACTTGGCCCCCCCGACCGTGACGTCCATCTGGGTGAGGTCCCAGCCATCCGGAAAGGCCCCAACCGGCGGCTCGATCGAGAACAGGACCTGAAACAGCGGATGGGCGCCCGGCTCCCGGCGGATGGAAAGCTCGCGCAAGACCCGATCGAACGGGGCTTCGCTGGCGTCGAGCGCGCCCAGCACGGTGACACGGGTCTGCGCCAGAAACTCCCGGAACGGCAGGTCGGCGCCGGGCCGGGTCCGCAGCGCCATGGTGTTGAGGAAATATCCCATGAGCTGTTCCAGCTCGGGGCGGCGGCGCATGTCGGTCACGCCGCCGATCAGGATGTCTTCCTGCCCAGAATAGCGGAACAGCATGGCCTTGAACGCAGCGAGCAGCGTCATGTAGAGCGTTGCGCCCTGCGCCCGGCTGAGCGCCTTGAGCGCCTCGGTCAGTTCCAGTGAGAGCGTGAAGGTCTCCATCGCGCCGCGGTAGGTGGGAACTGGCGGGCGGGCGTGGTCCGTGGGAAGCTCCAGCTTGGGCAGCACGCCTCCCAAGGCCCCGCGCCAGTATTCGATCTGCCGTTCGATCCGCTCGCCGTCGAGGCTCTGCTGCCTCCAGATCGCGTAGTCGCCGTACTGCAGGGCAGGCTCCGCGAGGGGAGAGGCGGCGCCGCGCGAGAAGGCGGCGTAGATCGCCGCCAGCTCCGGCACGAACACCCGATAGATCGACACGCCGTCGAAGACGATGTGGTGGAGCGTGAGGTAGAGGCGGTGGTCGTCCTCGGCGAGCTTCACCATCCTGACGCGGAACAGCGGCGCTTCATGCAGGTTGATCGGGCGACGAGCGTCATGGGTCGCCAGGCGCAGCGCCTCGCGGTCGCGTTGGCAGGCGGGCAACGCGGTGAGATCGTCCAGCCCCAGAGGCACCCGAAGGTCGGGACGGACAACCTGGACGATGTCCCCGTCGACAACGTCCAACGAGGTCCGCCAGATCTCGTGGCGCCGCAGAACCTCGTTGAGGCTCCGCTCCATCACGGCAAAGTCAAACGGTCCGCGACGGTGGATCGTGATCGATTCGTTGTAGAGCGGGACGTCGAGGGCCATCTGCGCGTGCAGCCACACCTGGGCCTGGTCGGCGGACATCGGGACGCGGGCGCCGGCCGCGCGCGGCAGGATTCTCGCCGCATCGCGGCTGCGCGCGGGACTCGCGCCGCTCATCATCCTCTGCAGCAGTTGTCGTTTTGCTTCCGACAGTTCGACGCCGGTCGTCATTGGCCGCCACCAATGTCGAGGGGCGCTGGTTCGTGCGTGGGCTGGAACGTCACCGGCAAGGATTTCAGGCCACGCAGGCCGAGGTTTTCGCGCCAGGCCACGCGGTCTGTCGCCAGGGCGAGGCCGGGCAGGCGCCGCAGCAGGGCCGAAAAGGCGATCTGCCCCTCCAGGCGCGCCAGCGGGGCGCCGAAGCAGAAGTGCGCCGCCCAGCCGAACGCCAGGTGGCGATTGTCGCGCCGCGACAGGTCCAGCCGGTCCGGGTCGGCGAAGCGGTCGGGGTCCCGGTTGGCGGCCGCCATCACCGCCATCACCGCCTCACGCTTCCGGATGAGCTTGCCGCCCAGCATGATGTCCTCTGGGGCGAGGCGGGCGGTGTGCTGGCTGGGGCTCTCGTAGCGCAGCAACTCCTCGATCGCGGACTCCATGATCGTCGGGTTATCCCGCAACTCCGCCAGCCGTTCGGGTTGCCGCAGCAGCGTGAGCAGGCCGTTGCCGATCAGGTTGGTCGTCGTCTCCTGTCCGCCGACCATGGTCACGATGGTGTTGGCGATGACCTCGTCCTCAGTGAGGCGCAGACCCTCCACCTCAGCGTCCATCAGCGAGCGGATGAGGCCGTCCCTGGGTTTGCGCCGCTGCTGGTCGATCGCGTCGCGGAAATAGGCGGTCATGTCCTCGACGCTCCGCAGCACGCGACCCACGCGGTCGGGATTGTGCTGGAAGTTGCCCAGCATTTCAGCGAAGTCGGCGGACCAGGCCTTGAGTTGCTGATGATCGGCCTCGGGCACGCCAAGCAGCCCGGCGGTCACGATCGCCGGAAACGGGCTGGCGAAGTCGGCGACCACATCCATGCGCCCGCTCGCCGCGACAGTCTCGATCAGGCGATTGGCGATGTCCTGGATCTGGCCGGCCATCCGTTCGACGCGGCGGGGGGTGAAGGCGGTCGAGCACAGCTTGCGCAGGTGGGTATGCGCCGGCGCGTCCATGAACAGCATCTGCCTGACCATCACCTGGGCGATCGGCTCGATCGAGCCCAGCCCCATGGCGGTCATCTGTTCCGGCGAGGGGGTGCGGTCGGCGGAGAACCTGTGCAGCACCGTGACCACATCGTCGTAGCGGGTCGCGACCCAGGTATGGAGGAAAGGGTCCCAATGGACGGGATCCTCTTGGCGCAGGCGCCGGTACAGCGGGTAGGGATCGGCCAGGACGGCCGGATCGAGAAGCCGATAGAGGCTCAGGCTCGGGTCGTGAGCGAGAACGGCAGCCATCACTCCAGCTCCATCACCCTATGGCCAGCCGCCGCGCATCATCCTCGCTCATGGACTCGATCTCTGTGAGGATGAGCTGTTCGATGATCGTGGCGAGCACACCGATGGTCTGGGCGTCGAAGAGATGCAGGAGCGTGAGTTCGACGCCGAAGGCCTCGCGGACCCGCAGGACGACCTGCGTTCCGAGCAGGGAATGGCCTCCGGTCAGGAAGAAGTTATCGTCGACGCCGACATCATCACGCCCGAGGATTTCGGCGACGATCTCGACCAGGCGTTGCTGGGTGGGGGTCTCAGGAGCCCGGTAGAGCGTGCGCCCCAGGGCGTTGGTCTCGCTGGGCGCGGGTAGGGCGGCCTTGTCGAGCTTGCCGTTGGCCGTCAGCGGCAGGGCGTCCAGCCGCACGAAGCGCGCCGGGATCATGTATTCGGGCAGGGGCCCGGAGAGGAAGTCGCGAACGTCCTGTGCGGTGGGCGCGTCGCCCGCGGCGGGCTCGAGAATCAGATAGCCGACAAGCTGCTTGTCGCCCCCTGGCTCGGCCCAGGCCGCCACGGCGCAGGATTGGACCGCCGGATGGCGATTGAGGACGCCGGCGATCTCGTCGGGTTCTATCCGATGACCGCGAATCTTTTCCTGGGCGTCGATCCGGCCGCGAAACTGGAGTTGGCCGTCGGGCAGCTGCGCGGCGAGGTCGCCGGTCCGGTAGAGTCGACCTCCAGGCTGATCGCTGAAGCGATCGGGCACGAAGCGTGCCGCGGTGAGCGCGGGATCGTTGCGGTACCCACGCCCGACACTGAGCCCGCCCACGTAGATCTCGCCGACCTCGCCGGGGGAGACCGGCGTGCCATGCTCGTCCAGAAGATGGATCTGGGTGTTGGAAACCGCCGTCCCGATGGAGGGGGCGGTGTCGCCGGACGCCGAGATGGCCGTGGAGGTGGCGACCACGGTGCATTCGGTTGGGCCATAGTTGTTGACCAGCACAAACGGCAAGCCGGCGATGGGACGGGCGTGCAATGCATCGCCGCCGGTCAGTAGATACCGCAGCGCCGTGTCCACCGGCCAATCCACGGCGATCATCGGCTGGGCCAGCGTGGTCGGCACGAAGGCGACGCAGATTTGTTCGTCGATCAACCAGCGTCGGAGCAGCTCGGGCGAGGTCCGCACCGTGTCATCCACGAGAGACACGCAGGCTCCGACGCTCAAATAGGGCCAGACCTCCCAGATCGCCGCGTCGAACCCGAGACCCGCCAGATGCGCGGCCCGATCCGCGGCGGTGACGTTGAACGCGGACCAATGCCAGGTCACCAGATTGAGCAGGTTGCCATGCGTGATCTCCACGCCCTTGGGGCCCCCGGTCGATCCGGAGGTATAGATGACGTAGGCGAGGTCTTCCGGATCAACCTCTTCGGCGGCAGGCGCGCCCATGCGCTCGATCAGTGGCGCATCGCGATCCAGCGCGACGACCGGAGTCTGGACCCCCAGCCGGTCCGCCCCGCCGGCGGTCCCGATCAAAACAGCGCACCCGGCGTCGGATACGATGGTCGCCATCCGTTGTTCCGGCCACGCCCGATCCAGGGGCAGAAACGCGCCGCCGGCTTTCCAGACCGCAAGAGCCGCCACGATCTGATCGAAAGAACGCTCAAGGCAAATGCCGGCAAGGAATTGCGGACCAAGATCGAGCGAGCGCAGGTAGCCGGCGAGCTGTCCCGCTCGCGCGTTGAGTTGACCATAGGTCATCTCAACGCCTTGGATTCTCAGGGCTACGGCGTCCGGCGTTTGCGCCGCAACCTGACCAGCCAACTGGGGGACAGTGGCCTGGAAGGCCAGGTCCGGCGACCTGAGACCGCTCCGGCTGAACTGTCCGGTCCTTGGCATGACGAACTGTTGCATCGTCATGACCCCTCCTGCTGAGAGGAATTTGCGCCTGTTGCAGGCGAGTGTCTAGCACGGCGGAATTGTGGCGCTCGGTCAATTGCAGGTCGCATCGACATCGGAATCCTAAGATTAAATGCTGAGCTACGCCACAATTTGAATTTATCCACTCAATCATAGGTCATGAGTTGGCAATAGTTTACTTCAAGTTTCCGATTTGCAGAAATGTTGTATTTGCCCAATATATCGCCTGGCGAACTTGAGGCTTCGATCCTGCGGGCTGATGCAGCGCCATCCGGACGGCCGTGATCGATAGGATGGCCCCGGGAGGGGGCTGTATTGGCTGCTTTGCAAAGAGCCCAAGCGCCATGGCGCTTGGGCGGCCTGAGTTCCCAGGCTCGCGGTTCGTCCCGTTCCGGCCGCCGTTCGGCCCAGGCGCCCGGCCACTCGTCCCAGCCACGGCGCCTCGCGTCCCGCGCCGGCTGCGCCGCCGGCGTCGTGCTCCTAGTGTGCCGACAAACCTGAACTCGGACGCCGACATGACACGCCCCACACCCCTCCGCCGGCGCTGGCCTCTCAGAGCTTCGGTGGCCGCCGTCCTGATCCTGCCCGCCCTCTACGGGTGCGGCCCGGCGTCGGTGGGCCAGCCGCCCGCTGCGGCCGACGTGGACTGGCCCTTCTATGGCGGCGATGCGGGCGGGCAGCGGTACTCCGCCGCCGCGCAGATCCGGCCGGACAATGTGCGCGGTCTCAAGGTCGCCTGGCGCTATTCGACAGGCGATCTGGCGTCCAAGGGCTTGGCGATCCGCCACTCGGCGTTCGAGGACACGCCGATCATGGCCGGCGGGCGGCTCTATGCATGCTCGCCGTTCAACGAGGTGTCGGCGCTGGATCCCGGCACGGGGCAGGCGCTCTGGCGCTTTGATCCGCATCTGGACACGCAGGTGCGCTATCCCAATGAATTCAACTGCCGGGGCGTCGCCTATTGGCGTGACCTGGCCGCCAAAGCCGGCGAGCCGTGCGGCGAGCGGGTGTTCCTGAACACCAACGACCGCCGGCTGATCGCCCTGGACGCCGCCACCGGCAAGGCCTGCGCCGGCTTCGGTCGGGCCGGGACCGTGGATGTCGCCGCCGGCGTCAAGCTGAACCGGGCCGGGGAGATGCAGATCACCTCGGCGCCTGTCGTCGTGCGCGGCGTGGTGGTGGTGGGATCCTCCATCGACGACAACCAACGCGTCCGCGAGATCTCCGGAGCGGTGCGGGCCTTCGATGCGCGCACCGGCGCGGCGAAATGGACCTTCGATCCCCTGGCGACCGCGGACCCGGGTGTCGTTTCCGGCGCCGCCAATGTCTGGGCGCCGATGTCCGCCGACGAACGCAGGGGGCTGGTCTTCCTGCCGACCAGCAGTCCCAGCCCCGACTTCACCGGCGAAGCGCGCAACGGGTCGGACGGCTGGTCCAGCTCGGTGGTGGCGGTGAACGCACAGACGGGCAGGGTCGCCTGGGGCTTCCAGACGGTGCACCACGACCTCTGGGACTATGACAACCCCGCACAGCCTAGCCTCGCCACCATCGGCTACGGCGGGCGCGCGCACGATGCGGTTCTGCAGCCCACCAAGCAGGGTTTGCTGTTCACCCTGGACCGTGACACCGGCGCGCCGGTGATCCCCGTGCAGGAGCGCAGGGTCCCGCAAGGCGGCGCCGCCGGCGAGCGGCTGTCGCCCACCCAGCCGTTTCCCATCGCCCCGGCGCCGCTGGCGCCCAGCGTCATCAAGGACGACGACGCCTTCGGCCTGACGCCGTGGGACCGCGGCGCCTGCCGCAGGATCATCGCCGGCGCGCGCCACGACGGCCTCTTCACCCCGCCCTCGACCGGCGGAACGATTGTCTATCCCTTCACCGGCGGGGGCGCGAACTGGGGCGGCCTGGCCTTCGATCCCGGCCGGGACGTGGTCTTCGTCAATACCTCCAGCGCCCTGCACCTGGTCACCCTGATCCCAGGCGCCAGGGTGAAGGCCGCCAGGATGGCCGAGCCGAAGGTGGAAATCTCGCCCCAGGCGGGCGCGCGCTACGGCATGCGACGCCAGACGATCCTCTCGCCGCTGGGCATGCCCTGCAACCGGCCGCCCTGGGGACAGCTGCACGCCGTCGACATGCGGACCGGCAAGGTGCTGTGGGCGGTTCCCCTGGGGACCACTGCGGATCTGGCGCCGTTCTCCCAGTTCCTTCTGCGCGGCACGGGCACGCCCAACTTCGGCGGGCCCATCGTCACCGCCTCGGGCCTGGTGTTCATTGGCGCGGCCATGGACAACTACCTGCGGGCCTTCGACGCCGGATCGGGCAAGGAACTCTGGCGCGGCCGCCTGCCCGCCGGCGGGCAGGCGACGCCAATGACCTATGTCTGGAGGGGCCGTCAGTACGTGGTCATCGCCGCCGGCGGCCACGCCAAGTCAGGCACGAAGCTGGGCGACCAACTGGTGGCGTTTGCTTTGCCCAGATAGGGTCGCTCAGACCACCTCGTGGGACGCCAGTTGGCAGGGGTGGGCATCGCTGCCCGTCTCGATCTGCAGGGTGGCGTGGCCGATGGCGAAGCGGGCCCGCAACTCCATGCAGGCGCTGTGAAGGAGGCCGTCATCGAGCTCGCCGCCTGGGCGGACCAGGTGCGCGGTCAGGGCGGTCTCGGTGGTGCTCATGCCCCAGATGTGCAGGTCGTGCACCTCGGTGACGCCGGGCAGGGCGCCCAGGTAGTTCAGCACCGCCGCCTCGTCCACCGCCGCGGGCACGCCATGCAGGGCCAGGTCCAGGGACTCGCGCATCAGCGACCATGTGCCCCAGACGATGATGGCGCTGATCACCAGGCTGATGGCCGGGTCCAGCCACAGCCAGCCGGTGAAGACGATCGCCGCCCCCGTCGCCACGACGCCCAGGGCCACCAGCGCGTCGCCGGCCATGTGCTGGAAGGCGCCGCGGATGTTAAGGTCGCTCTTGCGGCCGGACATGAACAGCAGGGCGGTGAAGCCATTGACCAGCACGCCCCCCGCCGCGACGGCCATCACGGTCACCCCGGCGGTCGGGGCGGGATGCATGAACCGGATCACGGCCTCCCAGGCGATGCCGCCGGTGACCAGCATCAACACGATGGCGTTGGACAGCGCCGCCAGGATGGTCGAGCCGCGCAGGCCGTAGGTGTAGCGGGCGCTGGGCGGCCGGGTCACCAGCCACGACGCCACCCACGCCGCCAGCAGCCCCAGCACGTCGCCGAAATTGTGCCCGGCGTCGGCGAGGAGGGAGAGGGAGTTGGACATGACGCCGAAGGCGGCTTCCGCGGCCACGTAGGCGGTGTTCAGGGTGATGCCGATGGCGAAGGCCCGGCCGAAGGACGCCGGGGCATGGCTGTGACCATGGCCGGGGTTATGGTGACCGTGACTATGGTGGCCGTGCGAGGCGTGATCGTGGTCGCGGCCGTGCGCGTGTTCGTGATCATGCCCGTGGTCGTGCCGATGGGCGGAGTCGTGCGGGGTCGAAGCCTGAGTCATGGGGTGATGATTTTGGATCCTCTAGCGGCTAGAGGATCAAGCCCCCATCTGCCACGCATCTCGAACTCGAGGAGAGGCCATGAGCGAGCCAGCCTTCAGCATCGGCGTCCTGTCGCGCGAGACGGGCGTGAAAGTGCCGACGATCCGCTTCTATGAGACCATCGGCCTGTTGCCGGCGCCGGATCGCACCGCCAGCGACCGGCGGGTCTATGACCGGCGGGCCGCCCAGCGCCTGGCGTTCGTAAAGCATGCGCGGGACCTGGGTTTCACCGTGGAGGCCGTCCGGTCCCTGCTCGACCTGGCCGACCACCCCGACCAGTCCTGCCAAGACGCCGACCGGCTCGCCGCCGAGCACCTGGCGGAGGTGGAGCGCAAGATCGCCCAGCTCCAGGCCTTGCGCGATGAACTGGCCCGTGTCACGGCCCAGTGCGCCCGGGGGCGGGTGGCGGATTGCCGGGTTATCGAGGTGCTGTCTGACCACAGCCTCTGCCTGACGCCCGACCATCACTGACGGGCCTTTCATGACTTTGCGTGGAGGGAAGCGCGCTTGAGCGCTCCGCTGTTCCTGTCGATCGTGAGCCTGGGCTTCGTTGTGGCGTTCATGCACGCGGCGATCCCGACCCATTGGCTGCCCTTCGCCTTGACCTCGCGCGCACAGGGATGGAGCGCGCCCAAGACCCTTGCGATCACCGCAGTTGCCGGGATCGGCCACGGCCTGTGCACCACAGCCATCGGCGTCCTGATCGTGGCGCTGGGCATGCAACTGAGCGAGCGGGTGGGTTCGATATTCCAGCTGCTGGCGGGCGGAGCCCTGTTCGCCTTCGGCCTCTACTACCTGGTCCGCCAATGGCGGGGCGAGGGCCACGCGCACCTGATCGGCGGTCACGGACGACATACCCACGACCATGGCGCGGCCGATCACGATGAAACGCTTGGCGAGGCCATGCGGCACGGCACGCCCCGGCGCTCGGACCGCGCGGCCATCGCCAGCCTGTTCGCCCTGCTGACCTTCTCGCCCTGCGAAGGCTTCCTGCCGGTGTTCCTGTCCGGCTCTCGCTACGGCTGGGGTGCGTTCATCCTGCTCAGCGTCATCCTGGCCGTGGCGACTCTGTCGGGAATGCTGGTCTTCACCAGCCTCAGCCTGGCCGGCCTGTCGCGTCTGCGCCTGGGCGCGCTGGAACGCTATGAGGGCGCGATCCTCGGCGTCCTGCTGTGCGCCCTGGGCGCGGCGGTGGTGTTCCTCGAGACTTAAGGACCGGCTCCCGCCCTAGGTCAGTATCGGCTCGACACAGGGCGGCGAAGGTCACCCATGGCGCCGGTGAGGAGCGTCCTGGATCTTGCGCGCCCAGGGGGACGGCGGGGGACCTGGAATGCTCCTCAGGTTTGAGGAACCTCGTAGTGGTCGCGATACCAGCTCCAGAACGCTTCGACCCCTTTGTGGACGGGGGTGTCCGGATGATATCCCGTCAGCGCCTGAAGCAGGCTGTGGTCGGCGAAGGTCTCGACCGGATCGCCGTGCTGCAGGGGCATGTTGTTGCGAACCGCCACACGGCCCGTCGCGCGCTCCACTTCGGCGATGAAGTCGTCCAGCCGCATCGGCGCGCCGTGACCTATATTGACCACTCGCCAGGGGGCGACCGGGCTCAGCGAGTCCGCCGCGCCCTCGATCGGTCGGCCCTCGACGGGGCGCGTGGCGAGCAGGCGCACGATGGCCTCCACTAAGTCGTCGATGAAGGTGAAGTCGCGGGCCATCTCGCCGTTGTTGTAGACGTCGATGGGCCGGCCCTCGAGCATAGCGGCGACGAACTTGAACAGGGCCATGTCCGGCCGTCCCCACGGCCCATAGACCGTGAAGAACCGGAAGGCGGTGGTCGGGATCTTCCAGAGGTGGCTGTAGGCGTGGCTCATCACCTCGGTCGCCTTCTTGGTGGCGGCGTACATGGTGAGCGGATGGTCCGCGGCGTCGATTTCGCGGAATGGCATGGTCTGGTTGCCGCCGTAGACCGAACTGGTGGAGGCCAGCATCAAGTGGTTCACGGCGTGGGCCCTGGCGACCTCCAGGACGTTGAACGTGCCCACCAGGTTGGTCTCGACGTAGTCGCGCGGCTGCTCAAGGCTATAGCGAACCCCCGCCTGGGCCGCGAGATGGATGATCGCTTCGGGCTTGGCGTCCTCAGCGATGCGCGCCAGGTCCGGCATGTCCTCCAGCATCGCCACGTGGCCGCAGAAGCCGTTGTGGCGCTTCAGGATCGCGTGCCGCGCCTGCTTGAGGGCGACGTCGTAGTAGGGGGTCAACCCGTCCACGCCGGTGACCTCGTGCCCATCGGCGATCAGGCGCCTGGCCAGGTGGAAGCCGATAAAGCCGGCCGTGCCGGTGACCAGGATTCGCATCCGCCGCTAGGACCATGGCGGCGCGGGGATGTCCAGCGGCGGGGTCGCTTGACTTACCCCAAGGTCAGGAGGCGCCAATCATACCGAGCCTTCGACAAAGACCCCCCCGGGAGCGAGATGATGCACGATCTGGTCATTCGAGGCGGCACGGTGGTCGACGGCTCGGGCGGACCCTGCCGCATCGCCGACGTGGCGGTGGACGCAGGCCTGGTCACCAAGGTCGGCGTCGTGGAGGCCAAGGGCCGGCAGGAGATCGACGCGGCGGGCCTGATCGTCACGCCCGGCTGGGTGGACATCCACACCCATTACGACGGCCAGGTGACCTGGGACCCCTACCTGTCGCCGTCCTGCTGGCATGGCGTCACCACAGTGGTGATGGGCAACTGCGGAGTCGGCTTCGCGCCGGTGAAGCCGGATCGCCGCGACTGGGTGATCGCCCTGATGGAAGGCGTCGAGGACATCCCCGGCTCCGCCTTGGCCGAGGGCATCAAGTGGGAATGGGAGACCTTTCCTGAGTATCTGGACAGCCTGGAGCGCCAGACGCGGGTGCTCGACGTGGCCACGCAGGCGCCGCACGGCGCCATCCGCGCCTACGTCATGGGCGAGCGCGGCGCCCGCAACGAGGCGGCGACGCCCGACGATATCAAGGAGATGGGTCGGATCACGCGGGAAGCGGTCGAGGCTGGCGCGCTGGGCTTTTCCACGTCGCGCACCATGCTGCACCGGGCCAAGGATGGCGAGCCGGTGCCCGGCACCTTTGCCGGGGCCGATGAGATGATCGGCATCGGCATGGCCATGGGCGAAGCCGGCCATGGGGTGTTCGAGATCGCCTCCGACATGACCCCCGCCGAGGACGAGTTCGCCTGGATGAAGGCGTTCGCCTCCAAGACCGGCTTGCCGGTCACCTATGGCCTCCTGCAATCGCCCGGCGCGCCCCAGAAGTGGCGCGAGATGCTGCGCCTGACAGAGGAGGCGAGGGCGGAGGGGGCGCAGGTGACGGCGCAGATCGCCTGCCGCCCGACCGGCATGGTGCTGGGCTGGCAGAGTTCAGTGCACCCCTTCTTCACCCGCCAGGCCTACCGCGATATCGCCGGCCTGCCGTTCGCCCAGCGCCTGGAGCGCCTCAAGGACCCGGCGGTGCGCGAAGCGATCCTCGGCGAGCGGCCGGCGCCGCTGCCTGGCCTTGGGGCGATCCTGTTCCACGGCTTCGACCGCATGTTCCGCCTGGAGCGCGACGGGGTCCTGGACTACGAGCCCCGCGCCGAGGACTCGATCGCGACCCTGGCCGAACGGACGGGCCAGGCGCCGGACGCCATCGTCTACGACATGCTGATGGAGAACGACGGGCGCGGCTACATCTACCTGCCGCTGCTGAACTACGCGGAATTCAACTTCGACCACATCCACGAGATGATGCAGCACCCGGCGACGGTGCTCAGCCTCTCGGACGGCGGCGCCCACTGCGGGGTGATCTGCGACGCCAGCTTCCCGACCTACATGCTGACCCACTGGGCGCGGGATCGCGATCGGGGCGAGCGGCTGCCGCTGGAGACTGTGGTGGCCATGCAGACCCGCGACACGGCCCGGCTGTACGGTCTCAACGACCGCGGCCTGCTGGCGCCGGGCATGAAGGCCGACATCAACATCATCGACTTCGACGCCCTCAGCATCCTGCCGCCCAGGATGGTCTTCGATCTGCCCGCCGACGGCCGCCGTCTGGTCCAGGGCGCCAGGGGCTATCGCTTCACGGTGGTCAGCGGAGTGGTGACTTTCGAGGACGGCGAAGCCACCGGAGCGATGCCTGGCAAGCTGATCCGCGGACCACAGGCCGCGCCGGCGGCCATGGCGGCGGAGTAGGCGCGGGCGCCTCGATCCACGCTAGGCCTGGGAGGCCCCCTGGATCGGGTGGCCGTCCCTGGAGATCATCACCGCCAGCCAGCGCGTGGACTCAAACTCGGCCGCGACAGCCATGACCGTCACCGTCAGGGGGGTCGAAAGCAGCACGCCCGGGGCGCCGAGAATGGAGCCCCAGAAGCCGATCGAGATCAGCACCAGCAATGGGTCGATGTTCAGCTCGTCGCTCTGCAGCTTGGGCATCACCACGTTGTCGACGACGAAGACGGCGGAGCCTAGCACCGCCACCATCACCAGCGGCCGGGTCAGGTCGGGGAACTGCGACAGGGCCACCAGTCCGGGGAAGATGGAGCCGGCGATGGCGCCGACGATGGGCACATAGGCCGCCAGGAAGACCACGAAGGCGATGAAGAG
>FTAI01000579.1_pt1 | contig 13066 bp, 10 predicted proteins | sample 1638941 | NCBI WGS metagenome assembly FTAI01 (sample SAMEA3914813, study PRJEB12502) | metagenome | biome: forest; material: soil | place: Canada | collected 2011-07-07 | depth 0.3 m | reverse complement strand
CTGCTCCAGGGCATCGGCGGTGCGTTGGACCTGATCGATCGGCGGGTGCGGGCCGGACGGGTCGGGGAGATCGATCGCCTCCTGACGGCGGCGACGACGTCGGCCCAGCGCGCGGCGGAACTCACCCACCGGCTCCTGGCCTTCTCGCGACGTCAGCCGCTGGACCCCCGCCCCTTGGCTGTGAACCCCTTGATCGACGACGTGACGGACATGCTGCGCCGCACGCTGGGGGAGCACATCAAGGTGGAGCTGTCTTTGGCGCAGGAGGCGTGGCCGGCGCTCTGCGATCGCAGCCAGCTCGAAAGCGCGATCCTCAACGTGGCGATCAACGCCCGCGACGCCATGCCGGAAGGCGGCGTGGTGGGCATCAACACTGAAAACACGCATCTGGAGGCGGAAGGCGATAGTCCGGCCGGCGATTTTGTGTGCCTCAGCCTATCCGACACCGGCAGCGGCATGGCCCCCGAGGTCCTGGCGAGGGCTTTTGAGCCGTTCTTCACCACCAAGCCCATGGGACGGGGCACGGGTCTTGGGCTCTCGATGACCTATGGCTTCCTTCGTCAATCGGGCGGCCGGATCGACATCGAGAGCCGCCAGGGCGAGGGAACGACCGTGCGCCTCTGCCTGCCTCGGCATGTTGGGGCCGTCGAAGGCCCCGAAGCGCCGGTGGCCGCGCCGTCGGCCGAGGCCGTCCACGGCGAAGTGGTGCTGGTGGTGGAGGACGATGCGCTCGTTCGAGGGCAGATCGTCGAGGAACTTGATGAACTGGGCTATCGGACCCTGCAGGCTGACGATGGTCCAAGCGGGCTTCAGGTGCTGCAATCGGCGGGACGGATAGATCTGCTGGTCACTGACGTCGGCTTGCCGGGCCTGGACGGGCGCCAGGTGGCCCGCGCGGCGCGCAAGGCGCGCCCAGACCTCAAGGTCCTGTTCATCACCGGCTACGCCCAGAACGCCATCGGAGGGGATCTGAACCTTGAAGGGGGAATGGAGCTGCTCACCAAGCCCTTCGCCCTGGATGCCCTGGCCGCGCGTGTCCGCACCATGATCGAAACAGGGCGCGCATCGATTTGACACGCAGCGTCTGTCTGACCCGGCCTCGTTCCCCAAGGTCTTCGTCAAGTGCCCCGGGCTATCGCCGGGCGACTATCGGCGGCGGTCTGGAGCAAGTCGGCGGCTCGAGCCCAGCCCGGACGGCGCGCGGACCGGGGCGTGAACGGCCCGCCCCCATGCGTGGTCCAGCTTCAATGTTGGCGCATGGCGTCCCTGGCGCCCAGTTTGGGGTTGGCAGGTCCAACGCCGGACGAAACGGTAAGCGTTAGGACCTCTCGGTCTGGCGGGACGCGCCGACCTTTGCAAAAGCTGACGTCCTTACCCGCGGAGTGCGCGCATGATTGGTCATTTCCTGCACGGGCGCGGCCCGGTCCGCGCCGTGGTGCTGCACGGATGGTTCGGCGATTGGCGCGTGTTCTCGCCGATGCTGCCAGCGTTGGACCCCGAGCGTTTCACGTACGCGTTCCTGGACTATCGCGGCTACGGCCTGTCCAAGGCCGAGACGGGGCCGTTCGACGTCTCCACGATCGCCGCCGACGCGTGCGCCCTGGCCGATCACCTGGGCTGGGACCGCTTCGCCGTGGTGGGCCATTCCATGGGCGGCAAGGCAGCGCTGCGGCTCGCGGCGGACGCGCCCGAACGGGTGGAGCGCGTGCTGGCGCTGGCGCCCGTCTGGGCCGGGCCGGCGCCGTTCGATCCCGACACACTGGACCTCTTCCGAGGGGCGCCGGGGGATATCGCGGTGCGCGAAGCGATCATCCACAACACCACCGACGGGCGCCTGCCGGGCGCCTGGTCTGGTGAAATGGCCAGGCAATCAGCGCAGGCGAGCACCCAGGAGGCCTTCGCGGCCTATTTCGAGTCCTGGGCGTTGGACGATTTTGCGAACGAGGTCCAGGGCCTGCCGCACGAGACGCTAGTCGTCGTCGGCGCCCACGACCGCGGCGTGCCCGCCGATCTGGTTCGCGCCACGTGGCTCGCCAATCTGCCCAACGCGTCCTTGAGCCTGTTCGCGGAAGCCGGCCACTACCCCATGCTGGAAGCGCCACCGCGGCTCGCGGCGGTGTTCGACGCCTTCCTGAGCGGCGCGGGGAAGGGCTGAAAGCCCAGCGGCTGGCTAGCGCGACGCGGATTGGGCGGCAGGCCCGTCCGGTCGCAGCTCGGCGATGTAGTCGGCCACGGCCTGGCGTTCCTCGGGTTTGAGACGGGGTGCGATGATGCTCATCAGCTTGCCGCGATGCCCTCGTATCTGTTGCCAGCGCGCCAATTCGTCTTCCACATAGTCGGGGTTCTGCCCGCCGATCCGCGGAAAGTCGGGCCTGATGCCGCCGCCGAGGGCGCGGTGACAGGTGACACAGGCCGGCAGATCGTCATCGGGATCGCCCTCCTGGAAGACCGTCCGGCCGAGCACCAGGCGCGCCGGGCTGCGCGCCTTGGCCGGTGAGAGGGCGAGACTGGAGAAATAGGCCGCCACATCGGCCATGTCCGCTTGGCTCAAGCTGGCCACGATCGGCTCCATAACCGGGCTCGATCGCCTGGGCTTGCCCTCTGCTCCTGATTTGAAGGCCAGCAGCTGTTTCTGGAGATATTCCGGAAACTGCCCGGCAAGCTTCGGGATGTTAGGAGCGACGGCGTTCCCGTCACTGCCGTGGCAAGCCGCACAGGTTTTCTGCGCGATGCGCTGGCCAGCCGCCGCGTCGCCGGCCAATGCGGCCGGCTCGGGCGCCGGTTTTGGCTGGCAGGCCGCAAGGAAGAGGGCGGCGACAAGGACCGCCGCGGGCGCGGCGCTCCGACCTGCAGGGGCTGGCCGCCGGCGCTGCGCCGTCATGGCACGGGCGCGCCGGGCGACGCGTCGCCGATGACGGGATTGGCCAGAACGCCCAGGCCATCGATCTCCACCTCTACCTGGTCGCCGGGGCGCATGTGGACCAGACCGGGGGTCGGGAAGGGACCGAACTGGCGCTTCAGATCGAGGCCTGCCTTGTCGTCGGCGGTGGGTTTGAGGGCGCCGGGCGTGCCCATGGCGATCATGTCGCCGGGCCTCAGGCTGTAGCCTTGGCTGAGATAGCTGACGACCTGAGCGACGCCGAACAGCATGTCGTCCAGGCGCGCGCGCTGGCGTACGACGCCGTTGATCCGGGTAAGGACGCTGTGAACGGCCGGATCGCCGAACTCGTCCGCCGTCACCAGCCAGGGGCCATAGGAGCCGGAGGCCTCGAAGTTCTTGCCCAGGCCGAATTGGCGATTGTGAATCTGGTATTCACGCACCGAACCTTCGTTGACGCAGGTGTAGCCGGCGACGTGGCCGAGGGCCTCCGCCACCGGGATGTAGCGCCCGCTCCGGCCGATGATCACGCCCAGTTCGCCTTCGTAGTCGAAGGCGCGCGCCACCTGTGCCGCAGGGGCGCGAAGGGCCTCCCCCGCGCCGACATAGGACGCCATCGTCCTCAGGAAGAGGTGAGGGAATTCGCGTGAGGTGGGAAGGCCGGTCTCTTCGATGTGGCTCTTGAAGTTGAGGGCAAGAGCCCAGAAGGCGTTGGGCCGCGAGAGGAATGGCCTGAGACTCACCTCGCCGAGGGCGCGCCCGCCCTTTCGGCCGTCCACCGCGCGCCGCAGCCGCTCAAGCCCCCCGTCGAGCGCAAGGAGTTCGACCAACCCGGCTGGCAGGTCCGGCGCGACCTCGGCGAGCGGGACGAATTGCGTGTCGCTGGTCATGACGCCGAGCGCCGTTCCCTGGCCGTCGGCATAGGCAATGATCTTCATCGTCGAGGTTCCCTGCGCCCCGGGCGAGGCGCGATGAGGGTGTCTGGGAGGATGTGGTCAGGCGGCGGGCTGGGCGCGGATGGCCAAGATGGCGTGGGCCAGGGCCGCCTCGTCGACGTCCGATGGAGCGCCGCTGGCGCCCACCGCGCCAAGCAGAACCCCATCGCGCCAGATCGGCAGGGCGCCGGTCGCGGGCAGCATCGGGGCGCCGTAGCCCAACGCGCCCGCAACGCCCCAGACCATGGGATTCTCGACATAGCGCTGCGCCAAGGCGCGCCCGGACTGTCCGCCGGTGGCGACGCTGGCGAAGGCCTTGCCGCGGGCGACCTCGGTGGTCACGAACGGCGCGCCGTCCATGCGCCCGGCGGCGACGAGATGGCCGGCGCTATCAAGCACGACGAAGCTCAAGGCAAAACCGCGCTCACGGGCGTAGGCCATTGCGGCGTCGATCAGCCGGCTGGCCTCGTCGTAGCCGATCAGAGTGAGAGTGATAGGGTGTGCGGCGTCCGGCATGGTCGCTCCGTGGCTAGATGTTCTGGGATGTCGAAGACGGCGCCAGCGACGGCCTGGAGGCGCGGGTCAGCATGACGACACTGGCGGCGGCCAGGAGGAAGGACGCGGCTATGGCGAGATAGACCTCCGCGACCGGCCAATCGCGGGCCACCAGCAGGCCGGTGGCGGCCGGCGCGGCGACAGCGCCGATCCGCCCGACGCCGAGGGCCCAGCCGACGCCGGTGGCGCGGGCGTCCTGTGGATAGCTGGCCGCGGAGACGGCGAGCAGAGCGCCTCCGGCGGCGGAAGCGAAGAATCCGGCCAGGGTCGCGACAAGGGCCAGCTTGGCCGCGTCGGCGCTGAACCAGCCCATGGCGGCCAGGAAGACGCCCGACAAGGCCAGGGCTGCGGTCAGGGCGTGATGCGGTCGCACGCGGGTCAGGGTCGCCGCGACCAGGATCGTGCCGACCACGCCGCCGGCGTTGTTGAGACCGAGCACTGAGGCGGCCACGCCACCGGGTTGTCCAGCTCTCTGCAACAGGGCCGGCGTCCAGAAGGCCATGACGATGAGGCCGCTCCAGGTCATGAACGACGCCAGCCACAGCCAGACCGTCAGGCCGGCGCGGCCCTGCGTGAACAATTCCGCGATCGGGGCGGGACGGGCTTGGGTCGCCGCCTTGGCGGCCGTTCCGGTGACTTCCCGGGACTCGGGCAGGAACCGGACGAGCGCTAGGGTGAGGGCGAGCGGGGCGGCGCAGCCGACGATGAAGATCGCGCGCCAGCCTAGAGCCGGCAGCATGACGGAACTGGCGAAGGCCGCGACCATGCCCCCGAGCGGCACGGCGGCCCACAGCGAGGTCACGACGCGCGCGCGCTGCGCCGGGGCGGAATATTCCGAAGCCAGGCTCACGAAGTTGGGGCTGGCGCCGCCAAGCCCAAGCCCCTCGATGAACCGCGCCGCGAGCAGCACCGCCAGGGAGTCTGAGACAGCGGTAGCCAGCGAGCAGACGGCGAAGGTCGCCGTGGCGGCCACCAGCAGGCGCTTGCGCCCGAACCTGTCGCCCAAGGTGCTGAACAGCATCGCGCCGATCACGAAACCGATCTGGGACGCGCTGAACACGAGGCCGAAGGCGCTGAGCGGGACGCCAAGCGAAGCGGAGATCGCCTTGGCGGCGGGACCGACCGCCTGGGTGTCGAAGCCGTCGAGGAAGGCGACAAGGGCGCACAGAAGGACGACGCTCCAGCGTACAGCGGCGGCGCTGGGGGCTTGGGAGGCGCTGGCGGCGATCATGCGCGCACGCTCCTCAGCCGCCGGGCCGCATGGAACGGGAGATCCGCGCCAGAAGGGCTGGGTCGAACACGGCCTTGGGCAGCATCCCGTGGACGGTCTTGCCCGGGATCGTGGTGTAGTTCGAACTGGTTTGATGGGAATATTGGGTGATCCGGAAACTGCCGACGATGCTCATCAGGGCGTAGACGTCGACCTTTGGCAGACCCGCGGCGGCGCTGATCCAGGCGATTGTCTGGCGAAGCGAGGCGGTCAGGGCGTCCTCGAGCGTGTCGCCGAAGCCGAGCACGATCCAGTGGGCGGGGGTCTCGGCGATCGGGCTGGCGAGCGGGACGCGTTTGTGCAGCACATATTGGATCTGCAGATCCTCCATGGCCGTCTCGATCGCGGTCTGGTCGACGACGCCGTCGCCCTGGGCGGCGTGCGAGTCCCCGGTCCAGATCCGCCCGCCCGCCGCCTGCACCTGAAGAAAGAGCGCGGCGCCCTCGTTGAGCTCGCTAAGGACGATGTTGCCGCCGTAGGCGCCGCTGAGCATCGCGTTGACGGGCTGGTCGCCGGCCGGCTGAACGGCCATCACGCCTTGCAAAGGCTTCAAGGGGATGCGGACACTTGGCGCGAAGTCGGCATGGCGGCGCGCCGCGTCGAACTTGAGGTAGTGCAGATAGGGTTCGCTGAAGTCGGACGGCAGGGCCCCGACCCCCTTCGGCGCCGAGTTCCAGCCCCATTCAATGGGCCTTAGGCGCAGCATTCGGCACTCGATGACGTCGCCAGGCTCGGCGCCTTTCACCGTTACGGGACCGATCAGGGAGTACGGGCCCAGGGCTGCGTATTTCTTGCGGATGGGTTCACGCTCGGCGAAGGACATGCCGAACTTCGCTTCGTTGGCCCAGTTCACCCAGGTATTGGGATAGCGGACCACATCACCCGACTCGATTTCGAGCACCGAAGGAAGGTTGGGGTCCATCACCCCGACACGGACGGTTTGCGAGGTCGAAGGCAGGACGTGCGTCCTGCCGATACGACGTCGGTCGAAGACCGGCGCGGCCGCAACGGACGAGGGCTTGGCCGTCGTTGCGGCGTTCGCCAGGCCGGCGACGAAGCTGGCCGACACCCCGCCCGCCGCGCCGAGCAGGTCGCGGCGGCCGATGCCGCGGGTTTCGAGCGTGTCGGCCACCGCGCCGGCCTCGACCCCGTCCAGGTGAAGCGCCCGTTCGGCGTGAGCCGCAGCGATGGCGGGCGACACATGCCTGGGACACGGATCGTGGGCGGGGCAGCAGCCATTCCAAAGTCCAGCGCGTTCCATTCCCTCACTCCTCGTTCTGGGCCGAGCCCTTGTCCGGCCGGCGTCGTGGTCATTCGGCCAGCGTCGACGCGCCACCCTACCCGCGAACGCCCGTCGCCGGATGCCCGGCGCATCGCCTGGCTTACCCGATCGTCCGGCCTTCGGCCGCTCCGCGGCCTGGCCCTATCGGCTGACCGTGAGGATGCGGAAGGTTTCGGGCACGATCGCCGGCCGGCTCGGAATGTCCCCGACCTTCGGCAGCATCGGCCCGCGATCGGCGACCGGCAGGAAAACCCTCATCCCCCGCGGATCGAGCGCCATGGTGCGGGCGCTGAACGCTGTGGCGACGGTCTGGACGGCTTCGAACCGGTCCGGCGAGACTTCCTTGAAAATGCTGAGGGTCCCATCGTTGCAACTGACGAAGATGAGCTTGGATGAGTTGTCGAACACCACGGCGTCGGCGCCGGCGCCGATCGGCAGGCTGGCGACCAGCGACTGGCGCGAGGGATCCACCACGGCGAGCACCCCGCTACGGCATCCGATGAAGAGGCGCGCCGACGTCCTGTCCAGGTCGAGGGGCGTCGGCTCCTTGCAGCCGCCGCCGATGGCCCAGTGCGCCTCAACCTTCCACGAGCGTGTGTCGAGGCGCGCGATCTCATTCGTGTCGGAGAGGTCGACGTAGACGGAGCCTCGGCCGTCTGCGACGCCGGCTTCCGGCGATCCGGGCAGGACGATGTCGGCGACGGTCTTTCCCGTCACCGGGTTGAGCGCCATGGCGTCGGGGTCGTCCACGCCGAAAGCCACCGCGTCGCCGCTCGCAGGATCGAAGACGATGCTGTCCGGGGCATGGGCCAATGGGATTCGCCTCACCACCTTGAGGGTGGTCAGGTCGAAGACGGTGGCCGATTTGTCGGCGCCGTCGCTGGTCACGCCGAGCCCCAGCGGGCGGCCGATGGCGATGCCGTGCACCCGCGTGCCGGCATAGGCCGGGATGCTGCCTACGGACTTCATGGTCGCCGTGTCGATGACCAGGACACCGCCCACCCGGGTCACGAACAGCCGTCCGCTCGCGGCATCGTACTGGGCGTAGTCCCAGCTGCCCTCGCCGCCGATCGGAGTGGATTGGGTCACGCGGAACTCTGGCCCCGCAGCGGTCTGGGCCGCGGCGATCGCGGGGACACCGGCCAGGCCCAGCTGCAAGCTCAGGAGCGTCCGAACGGCCCACCTCAGGACAAGCGGCGCCCGCCGCGCCGGACCCGGGGACCGCCCGAGCTGACCAAACTCATCCATCTGCATCTCCCAACATACGAACAATGTTCTCTTGAATGCCCGGACCGCCCCGTCAAGCGCGGTTACATCCAGATGTAGAGAAGACATGGACCTTTGGTAGGGCGGTAACCGATCAATCCTACCACTTATCGAAAGATCCCGTTTTCTGAACAAAGCTCGCGGTCGGCGGCACAGCTTGGAATCTGATACTGTTGTCCATGGAAACAAGTCTTTGATCGGTAAATTGGACGCTATGGTAAGCGCTGGGACGGCGAGGTCATCCCACGTCCAAATGTTTCGCTATGAAAGAGGGGACGGCGTCGCCGCCCAGGCCTGACACCTGGGCCGAGGCTGACGCCATAACAACAGCCGGCGGCTCGTTCAGACCGGCGCGAACTCAGGGACGAGACATGATCGGCAAGGCAATCGCAGGGGCGGCGATGATTTCAGCGACACGGACAACGCGGCGCGGCGCGTGGATGAGCTCGGTCGCCATCCTGGCTGGCCTCGTCGCCGCGCCAGCGGTCGCGCAGGCGGCGTCATCGACGGCGGAACCGTCAGCCCAGCCCGACAATGTCCAGGAGGTCGTAGTCACTGCCCGCAAGCGCGACGAGACGATCCAGCAGATCCCCGCTTCAATCGTGGCGATCTCGGCCAGCGTCATCGCCAAGCAGCACATCACCCAGATCGACGACATTGGCAGCCTGGTGTCCAACCTGCACATCGTCCAGCGCAACGACAATTCCCCGGACGTCACCTTACGCGGCGTCGGCTCCTTCGGCGTCGTTCAGGGGGTCGGCTTCTACGTCAACGACGTCCAGCTCTTCGAGGGACAGATCATCCGCCCCGAGGACATCGAGCGGATCGAAGTCCTGAAGGGGCCCCAGGGCACGCTCTACGGCGGGGCGAACATCGGCGGCGCCATCAAGTACGTCACCAAGGAGCCCAAGAGCGTCTGGACTGGGGAGGTCACCGCCGAAGGGGGCAACCTGGCCACGCGGAACTTCTCAGCGGTGCTCTCCGGGCCAGTCGTCGCCGACAAGCTGCTCATCAGGGCCAGCGTCTACGACGATCACCAGAACGGCTACATCTACGATACCTACCATAAGCAGGATTTCGGAGACACGGCCGACGTCGGTGGGCGCCTGACGGTGCTGTTCGAACCGGATGACCGGACGAAGGTGCACTTCGTCCTCAGCGGCGATCACTTCAAGACCGGGGCCGAAAACCTTCTCTATACGCCGCCGGACGACCACACGTACCTGTACAGCGTCAATGACTACTATGTCCCGTCGTTCCGGCGCGATCTGTGGTCGACGACGCTGCAGGTCAATCGCAACCTCAGCGACGCCGTCGAACTAACCTCCATCACCTCCTACTTCAAATCGTCCAACGAGGGGGTCACCGACCTTGCCAAGCAGCCCGTCCCCATCGATCGGCTGGAGCAGAACCAGTACCACGAGAACTACAGCGAGGAATTGCGGCTGGCGTCCCGCCAGGGCGGCAATCTGGATTGGCTCGTCGGCGTCTTCTACCAGGTCCACAACATCAGGTTTCTGAACGTCGACAACTTCAGTACGGGCGATGTCAACAATCCCGTCGTCGTCGGTCAGGCGACCCAGGACGACGTCAAGCACCAGACGCAGTTCGCCGCCTTCGCGGACGCCGGCTACAAGCTCAATCACTGGAAGTTTGAGTTCGGTGTGCGCCTCGAGCGCTATACGAGCAAGGAACACGCGTTCGACGACGCCTTCACGCCGGTGGTCGACACCTCGGCGCGCCTGCACGGCTTCCAGGCGTCACCGCGAGCGTCGATACGCTATGAGTTCAGCCGCGACCTGAATGTCTACGGAACCTACGCCCGGGGCTTCGAACCGGCCGACGAGATCGAGGAAAACGGCGTCGTCCATCCCTACAAGGCCGAGATCGTCGACAGCTACGAAGTGGGCTTCAAGTCGACCCTGTGGCGTTCCCTGACGCTCAACGGGGCGGCCTTCTACATCAACTACAAGGAACGCCTGTTCCAGAACATCCAGTTCACACCGTCCGGCCTGAACGAGGTGACGACCAATATCGGGCCGTCGCACAACTATGGCGTCGAGATGGACTTCGCCGCGCGGCTTTCCCACGGCTTCAGCCTGAGCGGGGGCTTCGGCGTCACGCGCGCGGTCTGGGGAGACACGCCCTTCGTGGATCCCCAGACCGGGGCGGCGATCAATCTCAAGGGCCTGACGGCGCCCTTCACCCCGGAATATTCGGCCAACGTCGTGGGCGAATGGAACCACACCCTGCCGCACGGCTACGAGTTCAGCGTGCGGCTGGACGGCTCGTACAACGGACAATCCTACTGGGATCCGCAGGACTCGGCCAGGCAGCGGCCCTATGGGCTCCTGAACGCCGGGGTCCGGCTCGAGCGGGATCACTGGGTGCTGTCGGCGCACGTCTCGAACATCACAGGCACGCGCTACAATACCATCTACGCCCCCGCCTACGACATCGGCGCGCCCTTCAATGTCGCCCACATAGGCCGTCCCCGGGAATTCAACATCACCGCCACGGCCCGGTTCTGACGACCCTGGGATCCGGCAACAAGGAGGGCGTCCGTGCTCAAGATATGGGGCCGCGCCAGCGCGCCAAACGTCCAGAAGGTTCTGTGGACCTGCGAGGAGCTCGGCCTGGTCTATGACCGGATCGATCTAGGCGGTCCCTACGGGGGCGGGGACGATCCGAGCTATCGCGCCTTGAACCCCAATGGCCTCGTGCCGACCCTTGAGGACGGCGCCTTCGCCCTGTGGGAATCCCACGCCATCATGCGCTACCTCACGGCCCGGGCGGACTCTGTGCTGCTCTACCCTGACGAAGCGCGGCGCCGCGCCCTGGTCGACCAGTGGCTGGACTGGCAGGGCGCGCACCTGGCCCAGGTGATCCGCCCTCTCGTCGGCCTCCTGCTGCGCCCCGGCGCGCCGCCGCCCGCCGAGGATCAGCTCGCCGCGGCGCGCCGCCAAGCGGAGCCGCTCTTCGAGATCCTGGACCAACGGCTCGCCGGCGCGCCCTTCGTCGCCGGCGAGGCCTTCAGCCTGGCGGACATCGCCAACGCGATCGCGGCCAGGCGGTGGACGTCCCTGCCGATCGAGCGGCCGACGCTGCCGGCCCTGGAAGACTGGCTCGGCCGGGTCTGCTCCCGCCCGGCCTTCGGCGCCATGGACGCCGCCGTCAAAGCGGTCTAGCGCCGGGGCTCTCGGCGCGCCGACCCTAGGACTGGCGCTCCAGCGTCGGCTGGACGGTCTGCAGATTGATGGTCTGGCGGCGGAACTCGCTGGGCGAGACGCCGATGTGCTGGGTGAAAAAGCGGGTGAAGTTGCTGTGCGCGCCGAAGCCGAGTTCGTCGGCCAGATCGATCAGCGGCCGGTCGGTGGTGCTCAGCCAGCGCGTGGCCAGGGCCATGCGAATACAGTCGATGTAGTGTTGCGGCGAGGCGCCGACACAGCGCTTGAACTGTTCGAAGAACCGCGACCGCGACAGGCCGACGCGGCGGGCGATCTCATCGATCTTCGGATTCTCAAGCGCGTGCTCGTGGATGTAGGCCAGGGCCTTGCGGATCCGGTAGTCGATCGGGCGCGCCGTGGAGATGATGTCCCGCTCCACGTTGGGGTCGGCGTATTCCCGCGTGACCGAGTCGATGAGGTCTTCCAGGAGATCCTCGCAGGTGTTCTCCGGGGCCATCATATGCGTCGGAATCGCCGCAGCGAGCCGGTTGGCGTTCAGGCGGACTTCCTCGGATATCTTCTCGCGGGGCCGCGGAAAGAGGCTTTCCACCCGCGTATTGGACCCGGCCAGAACCCGCATCAGCCAGGCCGGCTCAATGATCAGGGACAAGATCATGGTCGGGCCGGCCGCGCCGAGCAGCTTGGCGTGCGGCACCCAGGGATTGAACAGCAACACTGACTCGTCATCGAGCGGCAATATCTCGCCGCCGGAGCGAAAGCCGGTGTCCGCGCCGCCCAACTTGAACAGGATGTTGAATTCCCGGTGGGTGTGCTCGACCAGCGCCTTGTCGGTCAGATTCACTGTGGCGCGGCCGAACGGCCCCTGCAAAATCCAGATCGGCGTTCCCTGGTCCATGGCCGTCTCCCTGGCCCCACTCTCTCGCGATCGAGCGCGGCGCGCGGCCGCCTTGGGAGCTCGCCCGTAGCCTAGCGGGCCTGGAGACGACTTTCGCCAGAAAATCGCAGCCTGGGCCGCGTGGGACGCACGAGGGTCGGACAGGGCGATAAGTCGGCGGATCGCAGTGGAAGCGACCGCCCGCCCGCCTGTGCCAACCTTCGATGGCCGCCGCCATCGCGCGGGGGCGTGTTGCTGTTCGCGCAAGGAGGCGATGAGCCATGGAAGCCGCCAGGGCGCGTGCGGAGGACGGCTACATGCCGGGCTTCGCAAACAGCTTCGCCACCGAGGCGGTTCGCGGCGCCCTTCCCCTTGGGCGCAACTCTCCCCAGCGCGGGCCACTTGGCCTCTATGCCGAACAGTTGAGCGGCGCGGCCTTCACCGCGCCGAGATCGGAGAACCTGCGCTCCTGGCTCTACCGTATTCGGCCGGCGGCCGCGCAGCTCCCGTTTCGGGCGGCAAGGCTGCCGGCGTGGCGCTCGACGCCGTTTGCCGGACCTGTCTCTCCGAACCGCCTCAGATGGGATCCGCTGCCGATGCCGAAGGGGTCGACCGACTTCCTGGACGGCATGGTCACCATCGGGGGCAACGGCGACCTCCAGGGTCGTCTGGGCGCGGCCATCCACATCTACCGCGCCAATCGCTCGATGGTGGACCGCTACTTCTACAACGCCGACGGCGAGATGCTGATCGCGCCCGAGCGCGGGGCCTTGCGGCTGGAAACCGAGTTGGGCGTGCTGGTGGCCGGCCCGGGGGAG
>FTAI01000377.1_pt1 | contig 13086 bp, 13 predicted proteins | sample 1638941 | NCBI WGS metagenome assembly FTAI01 (sample SAMEA3914813, study PRJEB12502) | metagenome | biome: forest; material: soil | place: Canada | collected 2011-07-07 | depth 0.3 m | reverse complement strand
GCATGATCGGGGAGGGCACTTCGCCGCCTGGGAGCAGCCCGATCTGCTGACGGACGACCTCCGCGTCGCATTCCGGTCCCTCCGCAAGGGCTGACCGGACGTGGCCGGCGGGATCCTCCCCCGTTTGCCGCCGGCCATCCCGCTGACCCCCGGCGTCTACGAGTCAGACCCGCAGCCCCGAGCCGTTCCCGCCCTGAAGGCGGCCCCACGCCGCCTTCCAGACGATCCCCGCTTCTCCCCAAGCCGATCGTCCTGACGCAGCTCTCGGCCACGGTCTGACCCACGCCGCGGGGTCGGCGGGCACTGTTCAACCTGACGCCGCGCCACCTTGGCGAGGGCGCCGCGCTTCATCGAAGGAACATTCCATGTCCGACAGACTCCTCGCGACCGGCAAGACCCACAATGTCTCCGGCAAGGCCGGCAGCGCGCGCAGCGATGACGGCTGGCTCGACGTCCAGATTTCCGATCCGCATCCGGCCGCCGAAAAGCTGTTCGGCGCGGCTTGGTCGGCCTGCTTCATGGGCGCCATTCAGCTGGCGGCGCAGCAGCAGAAGATCGCGTTGCCGACGCCGCCCTACATCGATGCCGAAATCGACCTGAACCACGGCGACGGCGGCTTCTTCCTGCGCGCGCGCCTGAACGTCACGATCCCCGATATCGCGCATGAGGAAGCCCAGGCCATCGTGCAGGCCGCCCACCAGATCTGCCCTTACTCGAAGGCGACCCGCGGCAACATCGACGTCACGATCACCGTCATCTGACCGGTGATGACGCCGGTGGCGAACTCCCAGGGATGAGGCGAAGCATGTTGCCGATGGATCCTGTACGCCGCCCGACGTGGTTGGCCTCGGCGATGACCAAAGGGTTGGACTGCAGGCGCATCCGGCCCATGGCGCCGTAGAGCCTGGTTATGTGCGGGGCGATCGGCTCGGCCTGGCGCAGGGCGTCGGCGTAGCAGCGGGCCGCGGCCTCGATGAAGTCGCTATAGACCAGCTGGCGACGCTGGATCTCCTGAGCAAGCCACTGACCGTTGATCTGGACGCGTTGCGCCAGCCACGAGCCCAGCACGGTCAGGAGCCCTCCGACCAGCGCGCCGCTCAGGGCGGACAGAGCCTGAGAGACATTGTGCATCTGGATTCACTCCTGGAACCCATGGCGCCGCGTCGGAGGCTCGCAGGTCCGGGCCAACGAGGCCTGGGCTGCGATCCGCCGGATCTGGCGCGCTCTGACGTTAGCCCGCGCTCTGGGCGGAAGAGGCTTGAGCGAAGTTGGGCGCGCGTTTTTCGAGAAAGGCCGCGATCGCTTCCTGGGCGTCGGCGGAACCGACCCGCACCGCGAACTCCGTGGATTCCGCCGCCGCGGCTTCCCCCAGGGCGGGCATCGAGGCCTGTTTGAGAAGGCGCTTGGTGGCGCGCAAGGCGTCGGCCGGCTTGGCCGCCAGATCCATCGCCGTTGCGGTGGCGGTCGCGAGAAGGTCGGCGTCTGGGAGGACGCGGGTCACCAAGCCCAACTCGGCCGCCCGCGCCGCATCGAAACGCTGGGCCAACAGGAAAAGCTCTGCGGCCCGCAGGTATCCGACGCGCTCCGGAATCGAAAAGCTCGATCCGAACTCCGGCACGAGCGCCAGGTTGACGAAGGGCAGTTGGAACCGGGCGCTCTCGCCGGCGTAGACCACGTCGCAGTGGGTGAGCATGGTGGTTCCGCCGCCCACCGCCGCGCCGTGAACGGCCGCGACGAGGGGCTTCTGGAAGGCGATGAAAGCCTCGGTGAGCCGCTGCTGCGGTGAGACGCCGGCCTGCGGCGGGTTCTCCAGAAAGTCTTGGATGTCGTTGCCCGCGCAAAACGAGTCTCCTGCGCCGTGCCAGAGCACCGCGCGGACCGCCTCGTCCCGGTCGGCGTCCTGCAGGATCCCGGCGAGTGTCAGATACATGGCGGCCGTCATCGCGTTCTTGCGCGACGGCCGGTTCAGCGTGATCCGAAGGACGCCGGCGGATTGTTCGGTGACGATGTCGCTCATGATCGGTTCCCTGACTGACTCGGGCGACGCCCGATCGGCCGGCGGTCCCGCCGCCGCTTGAGGGTCGCGCTCCAGGCACGAAGATCGATACGGCGACTTCGCGCGACAATAACACCTTGGTATTGACCACCTCCTCGTCTCAGGGGCGGACAGCAATTCAGAGGCGTCGGCCAATACCTTTGGATTATTTTCCAGCTGGCACGGGGTGAATATCTGTCTTGCGACGCGGGTGCTCGGTCCCGTGGGGAGATCGCGAGCGATGGCCAACGCCGAGATTTATCCCTTCACCGCGGAGGAACGGTCCCCAATCCTGGGCGCGCCCAATTTCCCGGCCCACCCGTCGCGGCGACGCATCGTCTACGCCGCGCTGAGCGTCCTGACCGGCCTGGCGACCACCTTTCCGAATGCGCTCGTGAGCGTGAACGTCCCCTATCTGTCGGGCGAGCTTGGCATCGATGCCGCCCAACTCTACTGGCTGCCCGCGATTTATGTGGCGTTCAACGCCACGGGGAATCTCAGCCTGGTGAAGGCCCGCGCCCAGTTCGGAGTCCAGCGGGTCACCGCGGCCCTGCTGATCGCCTATTTCCTGGCCGGGCTGCTGCAGTTCCTGTGGCCGACCTTCACAGCAGCCGTCGTGATCCGAGCGATCAACGGCGCGACCTGCGCGGCGCTCATCGCGCTTTCGGTCTACTACATGCAGCAGGCCTTCCCCAGGAGGCTGCTGCCAATGGCCTCGCTGCTGGGCATCAGCCTGACGCAGCTGGGCACTCCCCTGGCGCGCTTGGTCCCGGTTGAGTCGCTCGCCGCGGACCATTGGCGGGGCCTGCACCTGCTGGAGGTCGCGGTGGCGCTGGTGGTGCTCGCCGCGACGACCGCCGCGCCCCTGCCGCCCAACGAGCGCAGCAAGGCCTTCGAGCCGCTCGACTTCGTGACGATCTCACTCGTGATCCCGGCCATGGTGTTGTTGAGCGGCGTGCTCGCCATAGGGCGGGTGGTTTGGTGGACCGATACCCCGTGGCTTGGGTGGGCCTTGGCGGCCGTCTTCCCGCTTCTCGCCGCCGCCGCGCTTGTCGAGCACCACCGGACGCGGCCGTTGATCCAGACCCGTTGGATCGGCACGCGCACCATCATTCGCTTCGCCCTGGTCGCCCTGCTGGTGCGCGTCGCCCTCGCCGAGCAGACCTACAATTCCGTGGGCCTGCTGACGGTGGGCGGCCTCAACAACGACCAGCTGCACATCCTGTTCAGCCTGGTGATCGTCGCCATGGTCCTCGGCGCGGCGACCGCCGCGCTGACACTCTCCGAGGCGCGCCTGCCGTACCTGATTATGGCGGCGGCCCTGGCCATCGCGCTCGCGGCCACGCTCGACAGCGGGGCGAACAACCTGACGCGGCCGCCGCAGCTCTATCTCAGTCAAGCGCTGATCGGATTCGGAACGACCCTCTTTATCGGTCCGGCCCTCGTCTACGGGCTCCTGCGAATGCTCCAGCGCGGCGTCGACCACTTCATCACCTTGGTTGTGCTGTTCAGCACCACCCAGAACATCGGCAGCCTCGCGGGCGCAGCGCTGCTCGGGACATACCAAACCGTCTTCGCCCGGGCGCACGCCACAGCGCTTTCGGAGCATCTCGCGGGCGCCGATCCGCAGGTCGCCGCCCGCCTACAGGGCGGAGCAACCTCGCTGGGAGCTGTGATCACCGATCCGGCCCTCCGCGGAGCCCAGGGCGGCGGATTGTTGGCCCAGTCCGTGGGGCGTGAAGCCAACATCCTGGCCTTCAACGACACCTTCCGCTTCGTGGCGATCCTGGCCGTCCTGGTCGCCCTCGCCCTGATTTTCATGCTCGTCACGGACGGCGTCCGCCGCCGGCGCGCCCTGCCTGCAGAGATCCCCGCATGAACCAGCAGACCGCCACAGCACCCATCGGCGCCGCAATTCCTCCAGCTGACGCGCCGGCAGATCGGCCGCCTTGGCGCGCCAAGCGGGGCCCGTTGGCTGTGACCGCCACCGTCGTCGGCGCCCTCGGGGCGGTCGGCGCCGTCCTGGCCGCGTGGGATCTGCCGCCGTTCCAATCGGCGACCCAATCCACGAACAACGCCTATGTCCGTGGCCGGACGGCTGTCATCGCCCCGCAGGTGAGCGGTTACGTCACGGCCGTATCGGTGAAGGACTATCAGCAGGTCCGCGCCGGCCAGGTGCTCGCCCTGGTCGACGATCGGACCTACCGCGCACGGGTCGACCAGGCGCGGAGCAACCTGGCGGCCGCCGAAGCGGCGCTCGCCAACAACCAGCAGGCCCACGCCTCGCGCGAAGCCAGCCTGCTGAGCCAGACTGCCGGCATCGCCAGCGCTGACGCGCAACTCGCTCGCGCGAAAGCCGACATGGACCGCGTCGATGACCTGGTCCGCGACGGTTCGGTCTCGGTGCGCGAGCAAGACCAGACGCGCGCGGCGCTGCGCCAGGCCGAAGCCCAGGCGCGCCAAGCCCGGGCTGGAAGCGAGATCGCCCGCCAGGACATCCGCACCGTCGACGTCGGGCGCGGCGGCCTGGAGGCCAATGTCGAGGCTGCCCGCGCCGCGCTGCGGCTCGCCGAGGTCGACCTGGAGCACACCGTGATCCATGCGCCCGAAGAGGGTCAGGTCGGCGAGGTCGGCGTTCGCCTGGGCCAATATGTGACGAGCGGCACCCAGCTGATGTCCCTGATCCCGGGCGACCGCTGGGTGATCGCCAACTTCAAGGAAGCCCAGACCGCGAAAATGGCGCCCGGCCAGCCGGCGACTTTCGCCGTGGACGCCCTCGGCGGCGCCAAGCTGCGTGGCCACGTCGAGCGGCTGTCGCCGGGCGCCGGCTCGGAGTTCGCCGTGCTCAAGCCGGACAATGCGACCGGCAATTTCATCAAGGTGCCGCAGCGGATCGGGGTGCGCATCTCCGTGGACCCGGGCCAGCCATTGGCCGCCCGGCTGCGGCCCGGCATGTCGGTGGAGACCCACGTCGAGACCCGGGGCGGCCAATGAAACGCATGGCGACCTCCGCCGCCCTCGCCGCCCTCGCGCTCGCGGCCTGCGCGGGTCCCCAAATCGGCCCCCCCGGTGCGGCGGCCGTCAGCGCACCGGCGAATTGGCGCGAGGCCTCGCAGACCGCGAGCGACATCGACCCGCGGTGGTGGGCCCGCTTCGGCGACCCTGTGCTCAGCGCGATCGTGGAGCGCGCGCTCGCCAGCAACACCGACGTCGCGGTGGCGGCGAGCCGGGTCGCCGAGGCCCGCGCCCAGTTCCGCTTCGCCCAGGCCCAGCGTTTGCCGAACCTCTTCGGCGTCGCCGGCGGCGGCCGCGTCCGTGACATCAGTCCCTTCGGCGAGCCCGAGCAGCAGTGGGAGGGCAAGGCCGAGCTCCAGATCTCCTATGACGTGGACTTCTTCGGCCGCCTCGCCAGCGCCAGCGCCGCCGCGCGCGAATCCCTGCTGGCCAGCGAGGCCGCCAAGGACAACGTCCGGCTGGCGGTCGCCGCCTCGGCGGCGAGCGGCTACATCACCCTGCGCGCCCTCGATGCACGTCTGGCCGTGCTGCGGGAGACCCTGGCGGCCCGCCAGGCGGCCTTGCAGCTGATCCGTCGCCGGGCCGAAGCCGGCTATGGGACGCTGCTCGACCAGCGCCAGGCGGAAGCGGACGTCTACGCCACGGACCAGCAGATCCCGGCGACCGAACTGGCCATCCGCCGCCAGGAGGACGCGCTCAGCCTGCTGCTGGGCGAGAACCCCCGCGCCATTGAGCGTGGCGCCACATTGGCCGATCTGGCCGCGCCTGTGATCCCGCCCGGCGTGCCGTCGGCCCTCTTGCGCCGCCGGCCGGACATCGCCCAGGCGGAGCGGCAGCTCGCCGCCGCGGACCGTTCGCTGGACGCCGCGCGCGCGGCCTTCATGCCCAGCGTGCAGTTGACGGCGTCCGGGGGCTACGTCGCGTCGAACCTGCTCCCGAACAATGTCGAAGTCTTTTCCCTCGGCGCCAGCGTCCTCGCGCCGCTCCTCGACGGCGGGCGCCTCCGGGCCCAGCGCGACGCCAGCGTGGCGCGCCGCGACCAGGCGGCGTTCGCCTACCGAAAGGCGGCGCTCACCGCCTTCAAGGAGGTTGAAGACGCGCTCTCCGCGACGGATCGCACCGCCGCCCAGGCTTTGGACATCGCGGCCCAGCGCGAGGCCCTCGCCAAGGCCTATCGGCTGGCTTCCAACCGCTACAACGCGGGCTATTCCCCCTACCTGGATCAGCTCGACGCCCAGCGCAGCCTGCTCGCCGCCGACCTGCAGCTGGTCCAGGTCCGCAGCGACCGCCTCAACGCCGCCGTGGCGCTCTACCAGGCGCTCGGCGGCGGCTGGGGACCGGCGATCGCCTCGCCGAGCGCTGAGTCAATCGCCCGTTCCGGCGGACGCCACCTCGATCCCACATGAAAGCGCCCCCGCAGGCAGGCCTGCGGGGCGTTCTAACGGCCGGGATCTCGCGCCCACGCGCTGGCCTCAGGTGCGATCCCAGAAGGCGATCAGTTGCTTGGCGTACTCGTCGGCCGCGTCTTCCCAAACGAAATGGGTCGCATCGAGCGCGGCAAGCTCGGCCTGCGGGAGGCGCTCCAGCAGGAATTCCGCGTTGGCCAAGGGCACGACGGTATCGCGTGCGCCCCAAAGCAGCTTCACGGGCGTGTGGATGTCCTTGAGCAGCTCCGCCAGGATCGGGAGCTCCTGCGGGTAGGCGCGGACATAGCGGATGGATTCGACGAAACGGTCGCCCGCATAGGCCGACAGGTAGTCTTCTCGCGCGGCGTCGGAGAGCTGGTAGCGCTCGAGCCGGGCCATCGACGGCTTGACCGCCTCCCGACCGTCGATCCCGCGGAAAGCGTCGAGGCTCGGCGCTTCCACCCGGTCCTTCAGCGGCGGTCCGAGCTGGAGCGGGAAGGCCACACCGCCCGACCCGATGGCCAGGCTCCTGAACCGTCCCGGGGCCATCGCCGCCGCGAACAGGGAGGCCGCGGTGCCGATGTCCGGGCCGACGACATGGGGCCGTTCCAGCCCGAACTCGTCGGCAAGCCGCAGGATAAATTCCCCCATCGCCCGGGGCGCCATCAGGGCATCGCGCCGTTCGGAGTGGCCAAACCCCGGCAGATCCACGGCGATGAGGCGCGCCTTGGCGGCGAGCTGCCGCCAGGTGGGTTCGAAGGCGTAGAGGCTCTCCGGCCAGGGCGCGAGCAGCAGGGCCTGCGCCGTCTGGCCGGTGTCTTCGGCGCTCATGGCGATACGGATGTCCAGCCCGTCTATCTTGCGGATTTCCGTTCGGATCATGGCTGTCGTTTGCGTCGTCATGGCGCGGTTCTCCAGGGGTGAGGACGGCCGCTTACTTGGACGCCGTGGCGGCGGACTCGATCAGCGCCGCCACTTCGTCGGCGTGCGAGATCAGGGTCACGTGCGAGCCGCCCGGGACCACGACCGTCTTCCGGGCGTGGGCTCGGTCGGCCATGAAGGCCATGGCCGCCGGCGAGATGGCCTGGTCCTTGGAGCCGTATATGTGCCACGAAGGGAGCGTCTTCCACGCCGCGGCGGCTTGTTTCTCGGTGAAGGCGCCCGCGGCGATCGGCCGTTGCTCCGCCGCCGCCAGCTTGGCCGCCGCCGGCGGCACATCGGGGGCGAACACCTTGCCGAACTGGTCCTGCCGGACATAAAGGTCCACGCCGCCGTCCGGCAGGGGCGACGGCGCCAGGGCCGCGCCGAGCGCGGCCCCCGGGAACCGCTCGCCCAGTCCGCCCAGGGTCTCGCCCACGTCGGGGGAGAAGGCCGAGACGAACACCAGGCCGGCCACATTGTCGGCCGACGCGGCGGCCTGCGAGATCACCGCCCCGCCATAGGAGTGACCCACGAGGATCACCTTGCCCTTGGTCGCCTTGACCAGCGCGGCGACATAGGTTGCGTCGCTGGCGATGCCGCGCAGCGGGTTCGCCGCCGCCACGACCGGATAGCCGTCCCGCTCGAGGTCAGCGACGACACCGTTCCAGCTCGAGGAGTCGGCGAAGGCGCCGTGGACGAGCACGATCGTGGGCTTGGCCCCTTGCGCCGCGGCCGAAGCGGCGATGGCGAGGGCCGCAGCCGCGGCCGACAGGGCGAGTTTGAAGCGCATCTCTTTGGTCCTTTCGAGGGTGAAGCCCGGGCTGGGCTTGGTCGATGTTCCGGGGACAGATGTGCGGCGGGGCCGGCGGGCGCTATTGCACCAAGGTGTCGCTCGCCTACCACGCCGTCCGCGCTGGCGAGGTGCGGACGAGAACCCCGCTCACCACCAGGATCCAGACCAGGCCGACGGCCGGCGCCAGGAAGCGGGAATAGACGCCGTCCGCCGCCCACGGACCGGCGCTCATCCAGGTGGTCCCGCCCAGCAGGCTGAGAACGACGGCGGCGACGCCGAGCGTGAACAGCCCATTGGAGATCAACTTCGCGCGCCACAGCCCGAAGGCGCCGGCCATGACCAGCATCGCCTGCGGGAAAGACATCACAACGGCGAGCGTCCAGGCGAAGGCGTTCAGGCCCGAGGTCACGCCCAGGTCGCCGGCGCCGGCGATCCCGTAGGCCAGCGCGGCGACCACCGTGAGCAGGAGCAGAGTGAGCCCGCCGTAGAGGGCGGCGGCCGTGGTGACCGCCGCGCCCCAGCCGTCGCGGCCGGCGTCCGCCAGGGCGCTCCGCAGCGCGGCGGCGAACCACATCAGGTTGAGGATGTTCACGCCCGAGATCACGGTGGCGACGAGGATGCGGATCCGATCGCCGGTATAGAAGGCGGTCAGGGCGTCGGCCGGCGCGCCGATCTGCGGTTGAGGCCCATGGACGAAGGCGGCGACGAGGAACAGGGCGACGAAATTGACGCCGCTCAGGCGCCACAGGCGCTCCCAGAACGGACCGCCGAACTTCGGCTGGGCTGCGGCTGAGGCGGTGAATTGGGTCATGGGGGTTCCGATCAGCAAGGGTTGAAGGGCCGGGCGGGTGAGGTGTTCAGAGGTGGGTCCTGAACCAATCGACGGCGGCCCCGGACGCCGTCTCGAGTTCGCGGACATAGGGATCGAAATGGCCGCCTTGGGTCATCACGAGGCGCTTGGGCTCAAGCGCGCGCTCGTAGGCCCTCAGGGCCATGTCGGTGGGCGCGACGTGATCTTGTCGGGCGACCACCATCAGCAGGGGCGTGGGCGACACACGCTCGATGAAACCGCCCGGTGCGTACATGCGGAACCACCGGGTCGAGCGGACCGTGACTTCGTTCGTCCAGAGGCCGTCAGGGATCGATTGCAGGTAGAACCTGACGGCATCCGGCGCCCCGTAGGCGCCCGCGGCGGCCTCGGGATTGACGATCGGCTGCATCGCCGGAGCCTCGCCGCGGAGCTGGCCGCGCTCGTCGGCGGCAAACCGCGCCTCAAGGCCGTCGACCGCATCGGGCGAGACCCGGCGCTGGCCGCTCTCGAACCCATCGATCGTCGGGACCTGGGCCACCACCGCCTTCAGCCGACGGTCCGTGGCGCCCAGCACGATCGCATGCCCGCCGGCGAAGCTGGTGCCCCAGACCCCGATCCGCTCGGGATCCACTTCGGGCCGGTCCTGCAGGTAGGATATCGCCCTGCGCCAGTCGGTGATCTGCTGCCAGGGATTGACGTCCTGGCGCGGCGCGCCGCCGCTCTCGCCGAACCCGCGGTGATCGTGCACGAGCACGACGAACCCGGCCTCGGCGAAGGCTTGCGCGATGGGCTCGAGACCGTGATGACGCGTGCCCGTATAGCCGTGGGCCATGGTGATCGCCGGCAGCGGTCCGGGACGATCGGGCAGGAACAGCCAGGCCGAAAGCTCGATCCCGCCTTCGGCCGGGAAGCGGACGTCGGTCCTGCGGAACTTGACGGCGGTGTTGTTGGTCATGGCGCGCGGAGCTCCCCCAGGGTCACGGCCAGTTCCATCTCGCCCTCGCGGGTCTGGAAGCCGCGTTGGAAGGCCGCGGCGATACGGGACTGGGCGTCCGGCTCCTGCAGGTTCTCGACGAACAGCGCGGAGTCGCGGCGGTAGTCGTCGGCGGCCGGCAGTGCGATGTCGTTGACGCGCGCCTTGATCGAGGCCAGGCCGGCGCGCGGAAAGCTCGCCAGCCGACGCGCCAGGCGGCTCACGAAGCCGTCCAGTTCGGTCGCCGGCAGCGCCCGATTGATCCAGCCGTATCGTTCGGCGAGGTCGGCGCCATAGTCCTCCGCGCTCGTCAGCACCTCCAGAGCCCGCCCACGGCCCATGAGCCTTGTGAGATGCTGGACGGCGCCCGCGCCCTCGATCGTGCCCAAGGCGGGCTCAATCTGCCGGAAGATCGCCTTGCCGACGGCCGCGAAGCGCATGTCGCAGGCGAGCGCGAATTCACTGCCGCCACCGCCAGTGCGGCCCTCGATCTGGGCGATGGTGATAAGCCGGCTGGCGCTGAGGTAGCGGAAGAGCAGGCCCAGCGAAGGTTCGCCGGCCAGCCTGGCTGCGGTCTCGCGGTATTCCGCCACCCGGGTCACGTCCACATGGGCCAGGAAGTAGTCGGGGTCGCCGCTTTTGAAGACCAGCACGCGCACGGTCTCGTCGGCCTCAGCCTGCTGGATCAGGGTGACTAGATCCTCGACGAACTCGGGCCCGGTGAGGTTGAGCGGCGGCGCGGTGATCGTCACGAAGAGCACGCCGCCCTCGCGGCGCACACTCAGGGTCTGGAACGGCCCGAACATGGCGAACCCTCTGCATCGACGGCCCACCGTCGAGCCGTCCACCAGCGATGTGGGAGGTCGGCCAAAGGGCCTCCATTGCACTTTGGTATCGGTCACGCGTTGGGCGGCTCGAACTGCTCGGGCGCACGCCGCCGGACCAGCGTCAGTCCACGGCCGAGACCGCATCCGAGGCCAGGAAGGCCAGAGCCTGGCGCGCAAAAGCGTCGTGATACTGGAACAGCGAACCGTGGCCGGCGTCGGGGTAGACGGTCAGGACGGCGTTCGGGAGGTTCTCCGCCAACCAGTAGGAGTTGCGCACCGGGATCATCTGATCATGCACCCCGTTGACGACGAGGGTGGGCTGGCCGATCCGCTTCAGGTCGGCGAACCGCTCGCCGGTGACCCGCTCCCAAGCGCGGAACGCCGCGACCTGGGCCTGGGCGACCTCGGGCCCGGAGACCGGATCGCGGTCCTGGGTCCGCTGGCTGATCCGCGCGATAAACGCCGCGCCGGCCGCCTGGCTGGTCGCCGAAGGCGCAAAGAAGAGCTTCTGCAGGCGCGTGAGGCCGGCGAGCAACGGGTCCTGGAAGAGGGGCGACAACGGCCGCCGCTCCACGTGCATGATGTCCTCGCCGCCCCGCGGCGCCGTCCCGACGAGGATGAGGCGACGAATGAGTGAGGGACGCTCCAGGGCCATCTGCTGGGCGATCATCCCGCCGAGCGAGAAGCCCAGCACGTCGCAGGCCGTGATGTTCAGGGCGTCGAGGAACGCCAGGACGTGGCCGGCCATGGCCTCGATGCTCGGGGGCACAGCCCCGCTCGAGCGTCCCACGCCGGCGTTGTCGAAGAGGATGACATCCCGCGCCGCGGCCAGTGCGTCGCTCAGGCCCGGGTCCCAATTGTCGAGGGTTCCGGTGAAATGCTGGAGGCAAAGCAGCGGCAGGCCTTCGCCGGGGCCGAGGCGGCGATAGGCGTAGGTCTCTGCACCGGCGGCGACAAACAGGGTCGGAGCCGTGATGTTGCTGGCGTCGCGTGCAGGCTCGAACATGATCGGAACTCCGGCGTCCGAAGGATGTCTTCGGCTCGTCAAAGACCTGAGTGCGCGGTCGCCAGGCGTCCATTGCACCTTGGTATCGGCTGCGGCGCGCCACCGTGTTCCTGAACGCGTCCCGATAGCCGGCCCTACCAACACCTTGGTGCAATAGCGCCGCGCCGCCTGAGCCGCGATCTTCAACTCGCCACTACGAGACGGGAGATTGCGCGGTGGACGGTCTGCTTTCCGAGGTCATCGAAGCGCATGGCGGCCTCGCAAGGTGGCGCGGCTTCACCAAGGTCGAAGCCGACATCGTCAGCGGGGGCGGGCTGTTCCCCCTCAAGGGCGTTCCGCAGGACCCCGCTCGACGCCGCATGAGCGTCTGGCTGCACGAACAGCGGGCCTCCGTCGCGCCCTTCGGCGCCCCCGACCAACGCAGCCTCTTCACACCTGATCGTACCGCCATCGAGAAGCTGGACGGATCGGTGGTCGCCGAGCGGCCCATGCCGCGCGAGTCGCTGGCGGGACATCAGATGTCCACGCCGTGGGATCCGCTGCAGCGCGCGTACTTCAACGGCTATGCGATGTGGACCTACCTGACGACCCCCTTCCTGCTCGCCATGGATGGCGTCTTCGTGGAGGAGATCGAACCCTGGCAGGAGGGCGAGGAGACCTGGCGCGTGCTTCGCGCCTACTTCCCGGGAAGGCTCGAGACCCACTGCCAGGTCCAAGACTTCTTCTTCGGACCAGACTTCCGGCTTCGCCGGCACGACTACCAGGTGAACATAGCCGGCGGCTTCAAGGCCGCTCAGTTGATCGGCGACTATGTGGACGCTGATGGCATGCGGTTGCCGACCCGCCGGCGAGCGTATATCCGCGGGCCGGACCGTCGCCCGGTGCTGGACCTGCTGATGGTCAGCATCGATATCAGCAACGTGACCTTCTTCGCGTGAGATCCAGGCGCCTTCAGGCGCCCCCAAGGACACTCGGCAAGCCGCTGGCTTCTGGCATCGCCGTGGAACGGCGCCGAAGGCCCCTCAAGCCGATACCAAGGTGCAATGGAGGCGCCTTGGCTGGCCGCCCACATCGCTCCTGAAGGGTCCGCGCCGCGGCCCGGCGCGCAGCGATGGAGGCGATCATGAGTGAGGCGAACGTCCGGTCCGAGGCCGAGACCAGCGACTATGTCATCGTGGGCGGCGGCTCCGCCGGCTGCGTCCTGGCGGCGCGACTCTCGGAAGATCCGAACTGCAGGGTCACGCTGCTTGAGGCCGGCGGTCCGAATGACAACTGGATGGTGACGACGCCGGCCGCCTT
>FTAI01001419.1_pt1 | contig 13105 bp, 10 predicted proteins | sample 1638941 | NCBI WGS metagenome assembly FTAI01 (sample SAMEA3914813, study PRJEB12502) | metagenome | biome: forest; material: soil | place: Canada | collected 2011-07-07 | depth 0.3 m | reverse complement strand
GGGATGGACTGGGCCAGGGTCTGGGCCATGTCCTGGTAGTATTCCGGGTGGCCCTTGCCGACGTCGGAGCGGGTCAGCCGCACGTCGACGTTCATGGCCCGCAGGTTGAGGATCTTCTCCCGCGCCATCTTGTCCGGCACGATCAGGATCAGGGGATAGCCCTTGAGGGTGGCCACCTGGGCAAGGCCCAGGCCCGTGTTGCCGGCGGTGGCCTCGATGATCACCCCGCCCGGTTTCAGGCTGCCGTCCGCCTCCGCCGCCTCGATCATCGAGCGGGCGACCCGGTCCTTGATCGAGCCCCCCGGGTTCTGGTTTTCCAGCTTGAGGAACAGGCGGCAGACGCCGGTGTCGATGCCCTTGATCTCCAGCATCGGGGTGTGGCCGATCAGGTCCAGGGCGGAGCCGACGGGCTTGGAAAGGTCGTCCGAGAGAGCCATTGCACGCATCCTGTTCGAGTCGGCAGGCTAACGCATCGGCGCGCGAAAAGCCTCCGGGTATCGCGCAGGTGACGCACGATCAGGCTGGGTTCTTCGTGAAACCGGCATGAAACGCCCAAGCGCGGCGGGACGCCCTACGGCTCGGCCGCGGCCATATCAGCGGCCATCTTGGCCATCAGTTTTTGGAAGGAACCGTTGCGGATCATCTCGCGGCGCTCTTCCAGCCCGCGGTGCAGTTCCGTCAGTGTCTTGGCCGCGTGTTCGTTGGTCTGGATCGCGGCCCAATAGGCGGCGACGCTGGCGTTCGCCGGGATCGGATCGTCGACGCCCACGGTGGGCAGCACATTCTCGACCAGGAAGAGCGCGGGCACGAGGGCGCAGTCGGCCAGGGTGATCCGGCCGAGGCAGGCGAAGCCACCCGCGCCGATCATCTTGTCCAGCGCCTTGATGTTGCGCACCACCTGGCCGCCAAGCAGATCGCAAACCCCCTGGTCGCGGGTCGCGGCGCGGGCCTGGCCGGAGAGCATAAACATGTTGTTCATGATGTAGATGTCCCCGACCCGCGCCAGGGTGCGGATATGCGCGGTCTCGCGGGGCGTGGCGCCCAGCATCGAGGGCTCGGGATAGATCTGCTCAAGGTATTCGGCGATCACCTCGGATTCGACGATCGTGTCGCCGCCGATATCCAGCACGGGTATCCGGCCGATCGGGAATTCCTCGCGGAACTTGGGCGTGCCGAAATGCGGCGGCCGCTCCAGGGCGATATCGGTGATGCCCTTGGCGTAGATCTGCATCCGCACACGGGCGGAATAGGGGCTGAGGTCGCCGGAATAGAGTTTCATGGTGTCTAGGCGCTCCTCCGCGCGGCGTTTGTTAGGGTTCGGGCCAAAGCTGTCACGCCTTCGGACGGCCGTAAACGGGCGCCAAGGCCGGCCAGGCGCACGCAGGGCGCCGAATTCGATCGCCGCGCCGGCAGGTCCCTCCGCTCCCGATCCGCCCGTCCCCTACCCCCGCGCCAGCCGCAGGAACTCCTCCCGCGTCCGCGGGTCGTCGTGGATCACCCCCAGCAACCGGCTGGTCGTCAGGGTCGTCCCCGGCGTATTCACCCCGCGCAGGGTCATGCAGCTGTGTTCGGCCTCGATCACCACCCCGACGCCGGCCGGCTGCAGGATGTCCTGGATCGCCTCGGCGATCTCGGCGGTGAGTTTTTCCTGGATCTGCAGGCGCCGGGCGAAGCCCTGCACCACCCGCGCCAGCTTGGAGATCCCCACCACCCGGTTGGTGGGCAGGTAGCCCACATGGGCCTTGCCGACCACGGGCAGCATGTGGTGCTCGCAAAAGCTGATCACCGGAATGTCCTTCAGCACCACCAGCTCGTCATAGCCGCCGACCTCCTCGAAGGTGCGGCGCAGGTACTCGCGCGGATCGTGGCCATAGCCGGCGAAGAGCTCCTTGTACGAGCGCGCCACCCGGCCCGGCGTATCGCGCAGGCCCTCGCGATCAGGATCGTCCCCGGCCCATTCGAGCAGCACGCGGACGGCGGCTTCGGCCTCGTCCTGGGTGGGCTTGGGCATGGGCGAGGTCTCCGGATCAACAACGAGCGCGAACATCGAGCGCGGCCGTGGCCGCGCACCCTTACGCAAATGGGCCGCGCACGGATCAGCGCAAGGCGCGCGCGGCCGATCAGGCCTAACAGAAGGCGGCGGGGGAACGGAACCGCGATTTGATCCAATAGCCCTTCCCCTCGATGGGGAAGGGTTGGGTTGGGGTGTGGCCACCGGCGTTGACGCAGGGACCGCGTTCGACTCCAATCGCGTTCTTCGCCCCGGCAGTGGCGGCCACACCCCCAACCCTGCCCTTCCCCCATTGAGGGGGAAGGGTTCTGAGCGGATGAACCGCGAGCGGAGCAACACATGAATGGTACGTGCTGGCGCGGCCTTTCCCTCGTCTTGACCGCGACCGCCCTGCTCGCCGCCGGCCCCGCCGCCGCTCAGGACTGGCGACCCCTCGACCCCGAAAACACCCTGGTGATCGACACCACCAAGGGCCGGATCGTCGTGGAGCTGCGCCCCGATTTCGCCCCCAAGGCGGTGGAGCGGATCAAGCGGTTGGCCCGCGAGCACACCTACGACAATCTCAAATTCCACCGGGTCATCGACCATTTCGTCGACCAGACCGGCGATCCCGGCGACCACGACGGCGGCCTGTCCAAATACCCCAACCTGCCCGGCGAGTTCCGCTTCGGCCTGACGCCGGGGACCTACACCGTGGCCGTGGCCGGCGCCGATCGCACCGCCGGCTTCATCGGCTCCAGCCCTTTCGAGGCCGAAGCGCAAGGGACCATTGCCCGCCGGCCCGACCACAAGCTGCCGGCCTGGGGCGACTACTGCCCGGGCGTCGCCGGCATGGGCCGCGACGTGGGCGAGGACACCGCCAACGCCGAGTTCTTCTTCATGCGCGACGCCAGCCACCACCTGGACCACAGCTACACCGTCTTCGGCCGCGCCGTGGTCGGCCTGGACGTGATCCGCGCCATGACCGTGGGCGAGCCCCCGGCCGCGCCGGACCTGATGCTGAAGGCGCGGATGCTGGCGGACATGCCGGCGGCGGAGCGGCCAAAGATCGAGGTCGCCGACACCAGCGGCCCGGCGTTCAAGGCCCTGGTGGCGCGGGTGCGCAGGGCCAAGGGCGCGGACTTCAGCGTCTGCGATGTGGACGTGCCGGTGCGGGCGGCGCGGTAGGTAATCAAGGCCGTTCGCGCAGCGTCCTCGGAACCAAACCCGCCCGCCATTCGCTCTTAACCCCGGATGGCTTTGTGGGGCGACAACAGGGACGTTCCTGCCATGACGATCTCATCGAAAACCGGATTCGCGGCGGCGAGCGCCGCCGTATCCCTCGCGGCCTTCGCGCTGGCCAGCCCCGCCCAGGCGGGGGTCAAGGTCGGCGAACTCAACTGCCATGTCCGCGGCGGCTGGGGCTATGTCCTGGGTTCCTCCAAGGACATGGACTGCACCTTCTCGCCCACCCGGGGCGAGCCTGAGCATTATGTGGGCTCGCTCTCCAAGTTCGGCGTCGATGTGGGCTACACCCACAAGTCCGTCCTGCTCTGGGCGGTGGTGGCGCCGGACAGCGGACCTCAACGCGGCGCGCTCGCCGGCGGCTACGCCGGAGTGACCGCCAGCGCCGCGGTCGGCGTCGGCGCGGGCGCCCATGTGCTGGTCGGCGGGTTCCGCCGGTCGATCACCCTGCAGCCGATCAGCGTTAGCGGCGAGCAGGGTCTGAACGTCGCGGCCGGCGTCGGCGCGATGCGCCTGCGGCATGCGAGCTGACTCCTGGCTCGCCCGCGACGGGATTAGATCCGAGGCCCGTTGAACCCCAGGGCGGATGTCCATTCGCCCTGGATCGAGGGGGAGCCTGGATGGCCGACAGATTTCGGATGCTGGCATTGGCGGTCGTGCTGACCTGCGGCGTGATCGCCTTCGCCCCCACCGCCCGCGCCGCCGGCGTCGAGCGCCCGGATTTCGGCGGTCGCACGATGATCGTCTATGTCCCCGCGAGCCTGCCGCCGACAGGGGCGCGGCCCCTGGTGGTGGTCCTGCACGGGGGGCTTGGCAACGCCGACCGCATCTACGCCGGCGGGGCGGAAAAAGGCCTGAACCTCAATGCCCTAGCCGACAAGGACGGCTTCATCGTGGTCTATCTGAACGGCACGTCGGTGACCAAGATGATGGGGCCGCAGTTCAAGGGCTGGAACGCCGGCGGCGGCTGCTGCGGCGTGCCCTCGGCCGAGAATGTCGACGACGTGGGCTATATCGGCCGCGCCGTCGGCTATCTGGCCGACCACTACGGCGTCGACCGGACGCGCGTGTTCGCCATCGGCCACTCCAACGGCGCGATCATGGCCCAGCGAATGGCCTGCGAGACCGATGTATTCGCGGCCATCGTGGCGGTGTCGGGCCCGCTGAACCTGCATATCGAAACCTGCCCCAAGGGGCGCGGCCGGCGCATCCTGGCGATCCACGGGGCGCAGGACCAGAACGTGCCGATCCAGGGCGGCGTGGGAACCAAGGGGGTGTCGGGGGTCGACTTCCGCTCGGAAGCCGCCAGCCGGCGCACCTGGGAGGCGTCCGGCGCGGTCTATTCGCTGGATCTGGTGCAGGGCGCCGACCACATGCTGGGCAACATCGACGCGGCGATGGTGAAGGCTGAAGGGGTGACGGTGGGACAGAAGGCGGTGGCGTTCTTCGGGCTCCGGAGCGCCATTCCCTGACCTAGAACGCCAGCCTGAATTGCCCGCCGGCGCCATAGCGTCCGCTTGACGGATCTCCGGCCAGCCGCTCGACCCGTCCGTAGAAGCCCAGGGTCGCGGCGCGGCTGAACAGGGGCCGCTCGTACAGCAGTTCCGTCGAGTAGGGCTTCGACGAACTGGCGATGTTGGCGAACTGGTGGGTCACGCCGATGGTCCCGGTCTGCCGGTCGACAACGCCGACACCGGCGAAGTCGATGGTTCCGCGGTCGACGTGCAGGGGCTGGGAAGCCGACAGCCGCAGCTCGTCGCCGGCGAAAAGCAGGTCGGACTTGGTCAGGGCCGCGGCGTAGGCGGAGCTGACAATGCCCCCGTCGCCGGTGCGCAGGCCGGCGCCGTCGCCGGTTTTGGTCACGCCCCGGGTGCCGGAAACGGACAGTTGCAGCGATTTGCCGAGGCTTATGTCGGCGCCCAGGGTGACCGCATTGGTCACCGAGCCGCCGGCCAGGTCGCCCTGGGCCCGGGACTGCACGCCCAGGAGGGCGCTGTCTTCCTTCAACCGGGTCGTGGCGATCATCAAGGTCAGCGGCTTGGCGACCTGATAGCTGACCGACAGGTTGGCGGCTTCGGCCTGGTAGCGTTCGGCGGCCGATCCGGCGATGTTGCTGAACACGCTCGGGTCACGCAGATCGTTGCGTTGGGTCAGGCCCACCGCCAGCGAAAGCTGATCGCCGATGGACCTGCGCCAGTTGAAATAGCCGCCACCGGCCGCCAGACCGAGCAAGGGATTGGCGCCGCCGCGGGCGGCGTCGTAGTCGCTTTGGGTGAAGCCGGCGACGCCGCCCAGGGCGGTTGCGCCGCCCGCGGCGCCGAAGTCCAGCCGATCATGTTCGCCGGTCAGGGTCAGGGCGACGCCATAGGGCGCGGCGGTCTGCAGGAAGCCGGCGCGCGGCGCGTTCGGCGACAGGCGCATGGTCAGATTGACCCCCCAGGGATTGGCCACCCCCGCTCCTTGGGTGAAGCCGGCGCCCCTCGTCTGTGACCAGGTCTGGAACTCGGTCAGCAGATACTGCTGGAAGGTGTTGGTGTAGCCGGCCTGGTTGACCACCGACTGGCCCACCAGGGATGACGACAGGGGAATTTCGAAATCGCGGAAGGTGCGGCCCACGGTCTCGAACGCCGTGAAATAGAGGCCCGCGGCGTTCCATGACGTGGTGTTGGTCTTGCCGCCGACGGCGATGACCTGGTTGACGCTTTGCTGGACCCATTTGGAGCCGCTCAGGGCGTACCAGGTCAGGTTGTTGTAGTTCAGCGGCGACTGCGAGGCCTGCACGTTCAGCATGCCGACCCCGTAGACCGGATCGCTTCCGGGCTGCGTGCCCATCGGCGTCGCCGTCTGCAGGATGATCCCCGCGGTTTCCTGGGGATATTGCACCAGCCAGGGCCAGCGCCCCTGCAGCAGCGCGATCGCCCCGGCGACCTGAGGCGCCGCGAAGGAGGTGCCGGAGACGCGCATGACGCCGCCGGAGTCGTCGGATACCAGGACCATCTCCCCGGGGGCGACGATGAAGTGGTTCCTCAAATAGTCGGTGCACACCCCCGCCGTATTGGTCAGGCAGGCGTTGCCGGGGGTGTTGGAAAAGCTGGAGATCTGGCCGGTGACGCCCACCGAGCCCACGACGATCAACGGCGCGTTGGCGCTGTTCCAGACAATGTTCTGGGTCTGGCTGACCCCGCCGTTGCCGGCGGCGACCACCAGGATCGTATGCCGGGTGGCGGCCTGCACCGTGGGGTCGGACAGCACGCCGTTCCAGCCCTCGTCGAGGGTCATGTTCGGCACGCCGAGGCTGGCGTTGATGACACCCGCGCCGTGGTCGGCCAGGGCGGTCACGCCGGTCTGGACGTCGGCCCAGTTCGCGGTGCCCGTGCTGTCGAAGGGATTATAGGCCACGACGCTGGCGCCAGGGGCGATGCCCATGACGCCCTGGCCGGTCGGGGCCGCGGAAATCAGACTGGCGACGTCCGCCCCGTGCCCGTTGGTGAAGGACGACACGCCGCTGTACCAGATCAGGTTCTTCTGCACGGTCACGTCGTTCTGGACCGTGAAATCGAGCAGGCCGACCGTGGCGCGAACGGCCGATCCCTGTTGCTGGGTCAGGGCCGGAGACCAGTTGTCCAGCTTCATCCAGTAGTCGACCTGGTTGACGCCGCTGTACTGCATCAGCTGGTCGTTCCACTCCAGGAAGAACATGGCCAGGTTGGCGACGGAGTCCGACTGCAGGCTGGACAGGTTCGACGGGTCGACATGGTACTTGGCCAGCATCGGCGCGACGAAGCCGCTGTTGAAGCTTTGGCCCGTCTTGGCCTGGTAGGCGGCGCCGAACGTGGCTTGCGAGGGGGCGATCAGCTGGGCGTTGATGAGGTTGGCGAACGCCTGGTAGTTGGCCGCGGTGGGTGACGCCTGCAGGGCGTTCCAGCTGGCATAGATCTGGTTCCAGGCCGGTCCCATCTGGCTTCGGAAACGAACAACCGAGGCGTAGCTCGGCGCGGCGGTGAACTTCGGATCGAAGGGCCCGGCGTAGGGATTGAGCGAGCCCCAGAAGGTCTTGGCGCCGGGTGAGGCGGCGCCTGACACCGTGGCGTACGGGTCGATGCTGCCCCAGTAGGTCTGAGTATCGCCGAAAAACGGACTGATATTGCCGAAGAATGGCTGGATGTTCCCGGAGAAGGGCTGAATATTCCCGTAGAATGGCTGGATATTGCCATAGAACGGACTGATGTTGCCGTAGAAGGGCGCGATATTGCCATAGAAGGGGGCGATATTGCCGGAACTCGGCGAAACCGGATTGCCGCTCGGCGCGACGGGGCTGCTGGTCTGCGCCGAGGCCCTGGTCGCCCCGGCGACCAGGGTAGCCGCCATCAGCGCCGCCAACGAAATCCTGCCGAATTTGAAGCCCTTTGGCTGGCTCATCGGTGACTCCCCTCGACGTCTGCGCATGGACCGGGATCCACGACAGTTGCCCAATCTAAGGGGCGCAGGTTATCGATGAGACAAATATTTCGGTAAATGTCGCAGTAACTGTAGTTGCGTTGCGCTGTTGTGTTGTTGTGCGCTACCATATCGGCATATGGAAAACGTCGAATTAATACTGATAAGCAGTTAACCACCACGTAGACTCAGTCAAGTGGAGCGGTATCACGTCGACATGCGGGCGAGCGACTCCTTGAGTCGGGTCGCCGACCCAGGCAGGCCAAGATTCATTGATCGAGACCGACCCAGATTGAGTGTTCAGGACCCAGCCGTCAGCTTTCAACGCCGAAACATTCAACCTTACTTAATGGGGAGCTTGCTAGATTTCCGCACGACTAAATTCGGAGCTTCCCCGTGCGCTGGCAACTGACCATCCTCCTGGCGACTGTCGCATCCGCCTGCCTGGCCGGTCCGGGACAGGCTTCATCGCCGCCGCCGTCCGCCGTGACCGCGCCGGTCCCGGCCTCCCCGTTCGACCGCGACATCGCCGACGCCAAGTCGGCGATGATGATCGACCCGAAACTCGCCTTCCGCGCCGCCGAAACCGCTTTCAGGCTCGTCGAGCACGACGCCTCTCACGAGGGCCGGACTGAAGCCGCCACCGCGATGTGGCTGGAGGGCGAGGCGCTCAATCGCAGCAACGCGCCCGAGCAGGCGGCGCCCGTCCTGAAGTCCGCCCTCGCGACCGTCGCCCAGTTGGCGCCGAACACCAAACTGCATGGGGATATTCTGCTGGCGCTCGGCTGGGCCGTGGCCGCCGAGGGCCAGTCGCCCTCGGCCCTGGCCGACTTCCAGCAGGCGTTCAGGATATTCCAGCTGGCCGGCGAGCGCAGAAGCCAGTCCAAGGCTCTGCAGAATATCGGCTCGATCTACGAAGAGGCCGGCGATTTCAACCATGCGCTGAAATACTACGCGGAGTCAGAGGACACCTTTAAGAACGACCCGATCCTGCTGTTGTCGAGTCACAACAACAAGGGGCAGGTCTATAAGGAGATGGGGCGGCTGGATCAGGCCGCCGAGGAGTTCCGCGCCGCCCTGGCCCTCGCCCGCCAGATCCACAGCCCCCTGCTTGAGGTCCGCATTCTGACCAACCTGGCCAATACCCGGGTCCAGGCTGGCCGGCTGAACGAGGCGGAGGCGATTGTCGCCCGCGCCTTCAAGGCCAGCGAGCGGGTGGATACAGCGGACTCCTGGACGCCCTTTCTCTGGGGAGTCTCCGCGAAGATCGCCCTGCGGCGCGGACGCGACGCCCAGGCGGCCGCCGACCTGAGCCGCACTTTCGCCGGGTCGGAGGCCTCCAGCCCCACCCTGCCTTTCCGCGAGTTCCACGAGACCGCCTACCAGACCTACAAACACCTAGGCGACTATGCCCAGGCCATGCGGCAGCTTGAGATCGTCCGCCAGCTCGACAGCGACGCCCAGGCCCTCGTGGCGACCAAGAACGCCGCCCTGATGACGGCCCAGTTCGATTTCGCCGAACAGAACCTGAAGATCAGCGAACTCAAATCCGACGCCTTGACCCGCGACGTGGCCCTGGCCCGATCCCGCTCGCAAATGATGGCCGGCGCCCTGGTCGCCGCCGGGCTGATCATGGTCCTGCTGATTGTCAGCATGCTGTGGATCCGTCGCAGCCGCACGGAGGTCACCAGGTCTCATCGCGAGCTTGAGGAGATCAACATCAGCCTCGAGCGGGCGCTCAAGGCCAAGTCCGAGTTCTTCTCGATGGTGAGCCACGAGATTCGCACGCCCTTGAACGGCATCCTCGGGATGACGCAGATCCTGCTGGCGGATCGGAGCCTGACCCCGCAGGTGCGGGAAAAGGTCGACATCGTCCAGATCGCCGGCAAGACCATGAAGGGCCTCGTCGACGACATCCTCGACTCGGCCAAGATGGAGCATGGCGGCCTGACCATCCGGCCCTCGGAGTTCGATCTGGAACAGACGGTCGGCGAGACCAGCCGCCTCTGGACGGGGCCGGCCGCCGCCAAGGGCGTCGAGGTCAGGACCACGACCCTCGGCGCGCCTCAACGCATCATTGCCGATCAGCAGCGGCTTCAGCAGATCCTGTCCAATCTGATGGCCAACGCCGTGAAGTTCACCTCTGCCGGGTCGGTCGCCCTTGACGTCCGGGCCGAACAGGACGGCGACGGCGAATGGCTTGTCGTGACCGTGGCGGACACCGGCATCGGCATTCCCCCGGACCGGCTCGACGACATCTTCGTCGCCTTCCAGCAGGTGGAGGCGACCATGACCCGCCACTTTGGCGGCACGGGCCTGGGCCTGGCGATCTCGCGCAACCTGGCGCTCGCCATGGGTGGCGACCTGACGGTGACCAGCGTCCTCGGCGAGGGCTCGACCTTCACCCTGCGCCTGCCCTTGGTTCGCGCCGCCATGGATGCGGCGACGGCGCCCGCGCCGGACGAGGCCGGGCCGACCCTGGGCCAAAACCGGCTGCTGATGGTTGAACCCAATCGCCTCGCCCAAGGCGTGCTGCGCGCGTCCCTGGCCGACAAGCTCGGCGGTTTGGAGATCGTCGCCGATCTGCAGGCTGCGTTGGAGGCCCTCGCCGTTCGCCGGTTCGATATCGTGGCGGCCAGCCTGACGCCGGCAGGCGAACTGGAGGAGTTGCGCCGGCTGACCGCCGCGGCCCCCGGCGCGGCCGTGGTGGCGCTGCTGGCCGGCGCCTCCGCCGGCGCGAAGGACGACCTTGTCGCCGCCGGCGCGGTCCGCGTACTGATCAAACCCCTGCCCCAGCAGGCGCTCCTGGACGCCCTGGACGAGGTCGCGACCCGCGGCGCGTCCCGCGAGCCCCAGGTGCTGGCCGCCGCCGCCGGCTAGGCCGGTTCCGACCGGCCGGGACGCGTCTAGGTCAGGGACAGGCCGTCCGGCGCGTGCTTCAGCATCGCCCGCGCGATGGCGTCGGCCAGGACATCCAGGTCAACGGGCTTGGGGACCAGTTCGTCGACACCGGCGTTGGCGCACCGCTCGGCGATACCCGGGGTGGTGTCGGCGGTGATCGCTATGACCGGCACATGGAGCCAGCGTTCGCCCAGGGCGCGAATTCGCCTTGTGGCCTCCAGGCCGTCCACGTCGGGCATGTGAAGATCGACCAGGATGCCGTCGTAGGCCGCCGCCTCGATCATGGCGATGCCGCTGACGGCGTCGGCCGCCTCGTCGCACTCGACATCGATCAGTCGCAGCAACTCATTCACAATGCGCCGGTTGACTGCATGGTCGTCGATGTAGATGAAGCGCACCGAGCCAACTCCCGCCGTCGATACCGACGTAGATCACCGTCCAGCCTAGACCGCGCGCCTTAACGTTTCGTCTTTGCAACGGTTCCCGTGAGGCGGGAACGGTGGCGGCGACCGCCGCCCCTAGCCGTCGGGAAACGCGTTCACGATCGGGGTCAGCCACCTGCCCAGCCGCACCCAGGCCGGGTCGTCGTCGGGCATCAGGGCCAGGCGGGTGACCACCAGCTTTTTCGACGGGACGATCAGCACCACCTGCCCCGCGTGGCCCTGGCAGGAATAGGCGTCCAGCGGCCCTTGCCCGCCCATCATCGAGGGCGGGGTGTGGCCGGCGGGCGCCTCCAGCCAGAAGCCGGCGCCATAGACCTTCTGCACCGTAGGCGTGCGGGCGAACGTCACCCAGCCTTCCGGCAGCATGCGCCGGCCGGCCCAGACCCCGTCCTGGCGATAGAACTCGCCGAACCGGGTGAAGTCGCGAGCGGTCGCATAGACCAGGGATCCGCCGACGAAGGCGCCGGCGGCGTCGAACTCCGCCAGGGCCGAGGTCATGCCCAGGGGCCCGAAGAGGCTGGCCTGCATCCAACCCGCCATGGCCGCGCGGCGCGCGCGGGGGTCGATGGCGTTCGGAAACAGCCGCGACTGCAGCTCCGCCGCCGCCAGCTGGAAGGCGCCGGTGGAATAGTTCCACCGCGTGCCCGGCGGATAGGCCTGGCGCTTGAGGGCCGTATAGGCCGCCCCATCCAGGCGCCCGGCGCCGTAGAGCATGCGGGCGGCGTCGGAATCGGTGGGCTTGTAGGAGCCCTCGTCCCAGTCCAGGCCGTCGGTCAGGGTCAAGAGGGCGCGCAAGGTCAGCTTGGGGTCGGGGTGGGCGACGGTCTTCAGGGGCGCGTCGATGTCCACCTGGCCGGTGTTGACCGCGATCCCGGCCAGGGCGTGGGTGATGGACTTGGCCATGGACCAGGAGATGTGGCGCACGTCCGGCCCGCGCCCCTGGCCATAGCGTTCGAACACCAGCTTGCCGTCCTGGGCGATCAGCAGGGCGTCACTGCGGCCGAGGGTGGTCGCCGGCGATTGCGCCCAGGTCCAGGCGCGCTCGGCCACGGCGATATCGCCCCTGGGCTCGCCGGCGATCCAGCCCATGGTCGGCGGCGCGGCCACCACCTTCAGGGGCGCGATCTCGGCGCGGGCGGCGCGCGGCGCCCCGGCCAGGGCCGCCAGGCCGCCGGCGCCTAAACCCATGGCCCCTAAACCTGTGGCCCCCAAACCCCTGGCGAAGTCTCTGCGCTTCATGCCAACCTGCTCCCCAATGTCGGGACAAGCTTAGGGGGGAAGGCCGATGACGCGCAAATCGCAATATTGGCTGTGGAGCGGCGGGGCGTCGGCTGTGCTGCTGATCGCCGGCGGCGCCTACGCCTATTCGCAACTCGTCCCCTATATCCAGATCGGCGGCAGCTACATCGCCAAACAGGACTGCTCCTGCCTGTTCGTGGAGGGGCGCGGCGAGGCCTCCTGCGCCACCGAGTTCAGCCCGGACATCAAGCAGTTCAAGGTCAGCATCGACCGCGGCCATCTGCCGGCGAGCGCCAAGGTGACCACCCGGCTGGCCTTCTTCACCAGCGAAGCGACCTATGAGGCGGGGTACGGGTGCGCGGTGACGAAGTAAGAATTTCTGACTGTCTTACCGGCTTACAGGGCGGATAGCCGCGACCGGCGCATAGGCTCGCGCTTCACTTTTTCTCCTCTCCCATTCATGGGAGAGGTGGCATCGAGCGAAGCGAGATGACGGAGAGGGCGAGTCTGCGGCCCTCCACTTGCCCTCTCCGACGCTTCGCTACGCTCGCGCCACCTCTCCCATGAATGGGAGAGGAGAAAGAGAGGCCCCACCCATGACCCCCGAACTCGGCATCATCGAAGGCTACTACGGCCGCCCCTGGACCTGGGCCGAACGGGCCGAGCAGGTCCGCTTCCTCGCCCCCCACGGCTACGGCTTCTACCTCTACGCGCCCAAGGCCGACCCGTATCTAAGGCGGCGCTGGATGGAGGATCATCCGGCGGACGAGGCCTCCGCCCTGCGCGCCTTCGCCAAGGCCTGCGACGCGGCCGGGGTGCGGTTCGGCGTCGGCCTCAGCCCCTATGAGAT
>FTAI01000761.1_pt1 | contig 13190 bp, 10 predicted proteins | sample 1638941 | NCBI WGS metagenome assembly FTAI01 (sample SAMEA3914813, study PRJEB12502) | metagenome | biome: forest; material: soil | place: Canada | collected 2011-07-07 | depth 0.3 m | reverse complement strand
CTCCGAGAAGGCCCGGTATTCCGACTTCTCCGAGCCCCAGGTGCCGCCGTCGGCCGAGCCGGTGAAATCGTAGTCGCCCAGGAAGTAGTTCTCGAAGTGGTGGTAGCCGGTGACCGAAGTCAGGGTCACCGGGCCGGCGCGGTACGTTGCGTTCCCGGAGAAGGCGTAGGAGTTGTAGTCCTGGTAGAGTTGGCCCCCGTGCCGGCCCAGCAGGGGATTGGTGGCGGCGATGTCGGGGGGCACGTCGTTCTGCTGGATCGTCCAGTTCTTGCTGCAGGTCTGGGCCGGATTGACCTGGGCGTGGCCGAGCGGGCAGTTGACCAACTCATCGTTCCAGGTGGCGTTGGTGACGCGGTAGCGGTCGGCGGAGGCCTTCACTGTCAGGGAGAAACGGTCGGCGGGCTTCCATTGGGCGGTGAGCCGGGCGACCAGGTCCTTTTCGGCCGGCACGTCCTTCTGCGGCGCCGGATCGGCGTGCACGGTGGCGGCGAAGGTGTTGACGTTCAGGGTCGTCAGCGTGGTGGCCGGGGCCAGGTTCTGCACATAGCCGCCCTGCATGCTGGCGCCGCGCACGGCCAGGCGAAGGCCGAAGGTGTCGGAGACCGGGCCGGAGACCATGGCCTCGACCATCGGGGTGCGGGAGGTGAACTCGTAGCCCACCCGGCCAAGGGCTTCGAAATGGTCGCCGGGATTGGCCGAGGTGAAGGCGAGCACGCCGGAGGTGGCGTTCTTGCCGAAGAACAGCGCCTGGGGACCCTTCAAGATCTCGACCTGCTTCATGTCGAAGAAGCCTTCGTTGATGATCCGGCCCTGGCCGTAGTAGACCCCGTCCACGATCACCGCGACCGACTGCTCGATGCCGATGCTGGTGGAGGACGAGCCGATGCCGCGCAGGCTGATGGTGGCGCCGCTGCCGCTGCTGCCGCGCGAGACGGTGAGCTGCGGGGTGCTGGCGGCGATCTCCTCGATGGAGCGCAGGGCGTAGTGGTCAAGCTGCTTGCCCGTCACGGCGGTGACCGCGGCGGGGACGTTCTGGATGTTCTCGTCGCGCTTGCGGGCGCTGACGATGACTTCCTCCAGGGCCGTGCCGCCCTCGGCTTTGGCCTCGGCGGCGGCGTCAGCGGCGCGGGCCGCCGGGGCGGCGCAGGCCAGGATGGCCGTGGCTGAAGCCGACACAAGCAGCGCCTGGGCGCGTCCGCTCTGGCCGGTGCGTCTGTCGGCCTGGTCGATGCAATTGCGGGTCATTGTTGTTTCCTCCCCCGGTCCTGTTTCTTTGAAGTGGCTGCGGGTCGCGGCGGCGCGCCTAGTCGAAGGTTGGCGGGAACGGGCGGCCAAGCTGCTCGCCGATGCGGGCGCCGCCGTATTCGCCAGCCGAGATCAGCTTCAGGCGCGAGATCCGCCAGCCGGCCGGGGTCCGCACGAACCGGTTCTCATAGCGGCCCCAGCGATGGCAGTCGGCGGTCACTGGAAAGCTGGCGAAGCGCTGCCAGGAGTACATGTAGCTGTGGAAGGTGACCTGGTCGGGCGTATCGAAGCGGATCTCGGCGTTGCTGATGTGGTGGCTGCCACTGACCGTGACGTCCAGGGCGTCGCTGAGCATCTTCAGCAGGGCCGGTTTGCCGCGCAGGATGTAGTCGTCGCTGCCGGGGACGAAGTTGGCGATGCAATCGTCGACGAACAGCGCCACCATCGACGCCGGGTCCAGATTGTCGGCGTGTCGGCAATATTCATACATGGTTTCAAGGATATCGACCCTATCCTTGAGTTCCTGGAGGGTCTTTTCCAACGACACTGTTAATTCTCCCTGATTTGACGCCGCTTCTGCGAGGGCTTCAGACTGTAGTTCATCTGATCTTGAGCCAGACGGTCTTGAGCTCGGTGAAATGGTCGATCGAAGCTTCGCCAAGGCTGCGGCCATAGCCGGACTGCTTGACGCCGCCATAGGGGACCGATGGGTTGACCCGCTGGTAGGTGTTCACCCACACGGTGCCGGCGCGCAGGGCCTGGCTGGCCCGGTGGGCGCGGGACAGGTCCCGCGTCCAGACCCCGGCGGAGAGGCCGTAGTCGGTGTCATTGGCGATGGCGAAGGCCTCTTGCTCGGTGTCGAAGGGGATGACGCTCATCACCGGGCCGAAGATCTCTTCGCGGGCGATGGTCATGCTGTTGTCGACGCCGGTGAAGATGGTCGGCTGGTGGAAGTAGCCAGTCTCGCCATGGCGGGCGCCGCCCAGGGCCAGGTGCGCGCCCTCCGCATTGCCGGCGGCCACATAGTGGCTGACCCGGTTCAGCTGTTCCTGGGAGATCAGCGGGCCCATCTGGGTGTCTGCCTTGAAGCCTGAGCCCAGCTTGATGGACGCTGACCGCTCGACAATCGCCGCCACCAGCTCGTCGTGGATGCCGCGCTGGATCAGGATCCGCGTGCCGGCCGTGCAGACCTGGCCCGAATGTCCCCAGGCCGCTCCGGTGATGGCGGCGGCGGCGGCGTCGAGGTCAGCGTCGTCGAACACCAGCTGCGGGCTCTTGCCGCCCAGTTCCATGCTGAGGCGCTTGAGCGTCGGCGCGGCCGCGGCCTGGATCCGCCGGCCAGTGTCGCCCGAGCCGGTGAAGCTGATGGCGTCCACCAGGGGATGTTCGACCAGGGCGGCGCCGACGACCTCGCCCACGCCGTGGAGGACGTTGACCACGCCCGGCGGAATGCCTGCTTCCAAGCAGAGCTTGGCCACCACGATGGCGGTCAGGGGCGTCTGTTCGGCGGGCTTGAGCACCACGCTGTTGCCGCAGGCCAGGGCCGGAACGATGGAGCAGGGGGCCGCCGAGGGGCCGTTCCAGGGCGAGATCACGGCGCAGACACCTATCGGCCCGCGAACCTGCTGGACCACCACGTCGGGCGGGCAGGCCGGCATGGCGCCGTGCAGCTTGGTGGGCCAGCCGGCGTAGTAGTCCACCGTGTCGATGCCGAACTGGACGATGAAGGCCGAATAGGCCTGGATGACGCCGCCATCGAGGACGTCCAGGTCGGACATCAGCTCGCGGCTCTGGCTGATCAGGGCGGAGAGGCGGCGCAGCCGGCGCTCCTTCTCCTGGGCGTCGAGGTTGCGCCAGCGGCCGTCGTCGAAGGCTACTCGCGCCGAGCGCACGGCCCGATCGACATCCTCTGCCCCGCCCGAGGCGCAGCGGGCGAACTCCAGGCCCGTAGCCGGATCGTAGAGGGGCATGGTCTCGCCGGACGCGGAGGGGACCACCTCGCCCTCGATGACGTGGCCGAACTGGCTCAAGGTGAGGAAGTTCGACGTCGCCTGCGCCAACGGCAGGTCGTCCATGGACATCTGGAAAGCTCGCGTCACGCGCATGGTCTGGCTCAAATGCCCTGGCTTGGGCGCAGGTCTTCGGGCGCGCGCAAGCGACTTGCGCGCCGAAGGCTGGCCTGTGTTGTGGTCGATCTAGGGTTGCGTCACCGCGGCCTGGCCCGTGGCAGGGGCGCGGAATCAGCCTGTGATGAGGTCCATCGTCGTATGTTCTCCCTAGTGCCTTTTTTTGTGTTACAGTAGTCATATAACAGCCGTTATAGAAAAGCGTCAATGCCAATTTATGTTGATCATCATGCGAGACGAGCGCAGGTCGTTGCGGTGGCTATGCGGCTCATCGCCAGAGCCGGCCTGGATGCGGTGACGGTGCGGGATGTGGCGGAGGGGGCTGGCTGCAGCACCGCCATCGTCTCCCACTATTTCCACAACAAGAAGGACCTGCTGTACCTCACCTACCGGGCCACCATCGACCAGGCGACCGAGCGCGCAGACCAGGCCCTGGCCGGCAGCGGCGGCGACGTGAAGGCCTATCTGGCCGAGATCATGCCTCTGGACGAGGAGCGGGTCACCGAGTGGAAGATCTGGCTGGCCTTCTGGGCCAAGGCGGTTTCGGATGAAGAGATCGCCGCCGATCAACGCGCGTGCGTGCTCCGCACCCGCGGCCGCATTCTGGCGGTGCTGGACGGCCTGAGCGCCAAGGGGGATCTGCTGCCCGGCGTCGACCGCGCCCACGTCGCCCGCCACGTCCTGGCGGCCATCACCGGCATGGCCGTGCAGGTGATGTTCGATCCCGGCGACTGGCCCAGCGAGCGCCAGCACGAGTTCATCGACAGGGATCTTCGGCCGCTCTACCAGCCCTCCCGCGTCCCGCCCTCGATGCAGCCACAGGCGCCCGCGCGGCGGAGGGGGGTCGTGGCCCTGGCCGGCGAGTAGGACTCCTCGGCATCACCGGCCGATGTTGACAGCCGCTCGCCAATTCCTCGTAATGATCACAATATAAAGCCGGTCGTGCGAACGATCGGCGCCTGCCGTCGGCCTCAAGGCGCTCGCCTGGCCGGCGCTGCCTGGGGAGGTGATCTTGGGAGTGACGGCGCGCATGGCGCGGGTGGGCTTTGTCGCCGTCCTGCTGCTGATATCGGCCTGCCACAAGGGGCCGGCGGCCATCGATCGCGGGCGGCTGCTGGCCGCGTCCAAACACCCCCAGCAGTGGCTGACCACGGGCGGTGACTTCGGCAAGACCCACTATTCGGGCCTGGCCGCGATCGACGCCGCCAGCGTCTCGCGCCTGGGATACGCCTGGGGCTTCGACACCGATACGGACCGCGGACTGGAGGCGACGCCCATCGTCGTCGATGGGGTGATGTACACCTCCGGGGTCGCGGGCCGCGCCTATGGACTCGATGCGCGGAGCGGCAAGCTGATCTGGCGGTTCGAGCCGAAGGTCGACCCGCGCGTGCACCGCGCCACCTGCTGCGACCAGGTCAACCGGGGCGTGGCGGTCTGGCGGGGCCGGGTCTATGTGGCGGCGTTGGACGGGGTGCTCTACGCCCTGGACGCGGCCACCGGCAAAGTCGCCTGGCGCGCCGACACCATTGTCGACCACACTCGCGGCTATTCCTCCACCGGCGCGCCGGAGATCGCCGGCGACGTGGTGGTGATCGGCAACGCCGGCGGCGAGTTCGACACCCGCGGGTACATCACCGCCTATGACCTCAAGACCGGCCGCCAGGCCTGGCGCTTCTTCACCGCGCCCGGCGATCCGCATGGGCCGCGGGATCACCCGGACCTGGCCATCGCCGAGCGGACCTGGGATCCGGCCAGCCGCTGGGACATCGGCGGCGGCGGCAACGTCTGGGACGGGATGGTCTATGACCCGCAGCTCGACCTGCTCTACGTGGCCACCGGCAACGGCGAGGTCTACGCCCGCGCCCAGCGAAGCCCGAAAGGCGGCGACAACCTCTTCCTGTCGTCGCTGCTCGCCATCCGGCCAAAGACCGGCCGCCTGGCCTGGTACTACCAGGAGACGCCCGGGGACCAGTGGGACTACGACTCCGACGCGCCGATCCTGCTGACGACGCTCGGCATCGCCGGCCGCCAGCGCCAGGTGCTGCTGCACGCGCCCAAGAACGGCTTCTTCTATGTTCTCGACCGCGCCACAGGCGAGCTACTGTCGGCCAGGCCCTATGTGCCGGTGACCTGGGCGCGCGGCGTCGATGCGAAGACGGGGCGGCCGGCCCCGAACCCGGATGCGGACTACACGACCGGGGCGAAGCTGGTCTTCCCCTCGCCGGTGGGCGGACATGTCTGGAACCCGATGGCCTTCAGCCCCCGCACCGGTCTCATCTACCTGCCCGCCATCGAGGGCGGCGCGGTGATGTACGCCAAGCCCGATCCGCAGCGCCGGGCGGGGCGGGTGAACACCGGCGCGGCCATCCTGCTGCCGGACTCGCCGGAGCAGTTCGCCGCCCTGCCCAAGTCGGCTCAGGGCGCCGTGTCACCCGCCGCCCTCGCCGGCGCGCCCGACCTGCATCGCCGCGCCTACCTGCGCGCCTGGGACCCGGTGGCGCAGCGGACAGTCTGGCAGGTCCCGACCATCGGCTGGTGGGACCACGCCGGCGTGCTGGCCACCGGCGGCGACCTGGTCTTCCAGGGCTCGGGCGATGGCCACCTGAGAGCCTACGACGCCCGGACCGGACGGCTGCTGAAGGACATCGACACCGGCTCGTCGATCATCGCCGCGCCCATGACCTACGCCGTGGACGGGGTCCAGTACGTGGCGGTGATGGCGGCGGCCGGCGGCGGCCTGTGGTACCTGCCGCATCCCCAGAACGCGGCCTATAAATACGGCAACCAGGGCCGGATCCTCGTCTTCCGCCTGGACGGCGCGGCGACGCCCAAGCCGCCGCCGCTGGCGCCGGTCGAGCCGATTGCCGCGCCGCCGACGCAGACCGCCTCGGCCGCCGTGATCGAGCGGGGTCGGACCCTGTTCGAGGCCAACTGCACCCTCTGCCACGTGAACATGCCGCGCACTGGCTCGGCTGACCTGACCAGGCTCAGCGAGGGCAGCCACGCAGCCTTCGACGACATCTTGCTGGGCGGCCTGCTGAAGGAGCAGGGCATGCCGCAGTGGAGCGACGTGCTGACCAAGGACGACGCCCACGCCATCCACGCCTACATCATCAAACTCTCGCAGGACGCCTATCGCGCCCAGCAGCGCAAGGCCGCGCCGGTGCGCGAGGTGCGCCAGGGCGGCGGGTGAGGGCCGCCGTCAGGGGCGGGGCTGGGCCTGCATGCGGGCGCGCAGGAAGGCGCCGGTCAGGGTGGCGGGCGCGTGCTCGACGACGCGCGCGAAGTCCTCGGGCCGGTCGATGTCGCGGCTGAGGGAACCGGCTGTCAGTACACTGACGGACAGGCCCCGTTGCGCCGCCTGGGCCGCGTGGCGGGAGAAGCTGTCGGCGCCGAAGGCCGGCTCGAAGGCCGCGCCGGCCCGCAGGCCAAGCAGACCGGTGCCACCGTCCCAGGCCGGGGCCAGGACCACGGCGTGGGTTTGGACCAGCAGGACGGCCCTGGCCAGATCGTCAGGCTCCAGCAACGGCAGGTCGCCCGGCAGCAGCATGACCGGGTCGTAGGGCGCGCGCTCGGACACCTCGGCGATCGCCTGGCCGAAGGCGGCGTTGAGGCCCGCCTCGCCGATCTGGGCGATGGGCCGGGCGCCGCGGCGGGCCGCCAGATCGGCAAGCTCGGCGGTGGGCGTCACCACCCAGGTCCGCATCACCGCTTGGCAGCGGGCGATCGTGTCCAGCATGTCCTCAAGCATGGCGGCGGTGAGGGCGGCGCGGCGCGGGCCGTCAAGCGCGTCCGCGCAACGGGACTTGGCCCCGCATCCGCCGCGCGCCGCGATCACCACCTGCGCCATCAGCCAACTCCCGCCCGGCGGCCGACGGACAGGCGGGCGGCGAAGGCCAGGGCGGCGCGGGCGAGGGCGACGCGGTCTTCGTCGGTGCGCATCACGGTGGCGGTGACGTGGGCGGCCAGTCCCTGGCGTTCGACCTCGTCGGTGTCGGCGGCGTCTTCGGTGTCGAGGATCAGGCCGTCGATCAGGCCGGCGTAGTGGGCCGCCACGGCGGTGGTCCCGGGCTTGAGGCCCAGCTCCCACATCAGCTTGGCCGTCGGTCCCTTGATCGCCTGGCCGCGGACGATGGGGGAGACCGCGACGCAGGGGGCCGGCGCCGCGCGGATCGCCTGGACCACGCCCGGAACGGCCAGGATCGGGTCGATGCTGAGGTAGGGATTGGAGGGGCAGACGATCACCGCCGCAAGGTCGGAACGGGCCAGGGCGGCGGCGAAAGCCGGGGAGGGGCGGGCGAGCGCCGCGCCCTCGAAACGCACGCCGCTGGCCACGGGGGCGCAGCGTTCACGCACGAAGTAGTGCTGGAAGGGCAGGGGGCCACCGGCGGTGTCGACCCAGGTCCGCACCGGCTGATCGGACATCGGGACGATGGCGTGGGCGCAGCCGAACCTGCGGCTCAGATCGGCGGTCACCTGCGACAGGGTCTCGCCGGCGGCGAGGCGCCGCGTGCGCTCCAGATGCGTGGCCAGGTCCTTGTCGCCGAGCTGGAACCAGTCCTCGCCGCCCAGGCGGCGCAGCGCCTCGAGGAAGGACCAGGTCTCGCCGGCCAGGCCCCAGCCCTTCTGGCGGTCGGCCAGGCCGCAGAGGGTGTAGGCGACCGTGTCGATGTCGGGCGAGATCGCCAGGCCCAGATGCTCGAAGTCGTCGCCGGTGTTGACCACGATGGTCAGCTCGTCCGGCGCCAGGACGTGGGTCAGGCCGAACGCCAGCTTGGCGCCGCCGACGCCGCCGCAAAGGGCGATCACATGAGCCATGGCGTGCGCCTCATCTGAAAAGGTCCTGTTCAAGGGGACGCACCAGGTGCAGCGCCGCGCCGTCCTCGGCCGGCTGGTAGACGGCGCCGCGCACCAGGGCCGCGGGCACGCCTTCGGCGGCCTCGCCGATGACCAGGGAGGCGGCGGCGGCGATCTCGTCGGCGACGGCGACCAGGGTGACCTTCAGCTCGCGGCCGAACAGATCGACCTCGCCGCGGCGGTCGCGGATCGGGTTCATGCCGGCCACGCCGATGGCGGTTCCCAGCGTGCCGGTGCGCCACGCCCGGCCCAGGCTGTCGCTCATGATCACCGCCAGGCGCACCCCGAACCTGGCCTGCAAGGCGCCGCGCAGGGCCGCGGCGCTGGCGTCGGGGTCCGCCGGCCAGAGCAGGACGGTTTCAGGGCCGTTCTGATCGCCGACGTTGGAGGCGTCGATGCCGGCGTTGGCGGCCACATGGCCCAGGCGATGGCGGGTGATGACCAGGTTCTCGCGCACCCGCATCACCTCGACGGACTCCGAAAGGATAAGCTCGGAAAGGGCCTGCGGCTTGCCGGTCTTTCGGGCGAGGTCGCGGCCTTCGGGTGAGAGCGACACCGTCGACAGCGTCCTGGCGCGGCCTTCGACCTTGGAAAAGGCCTTCTGGGCGACCACCACCACGTCGCCATCCTCGGGCGCCAGGCCGTTGGCGATCAGGCCGCGGGCGAGGGCGTCGGCCAGGTTGTCGCCGGCGGCGAACAAGGGCAGGCCCCGGATCGGATGGATCTCGACCCCTGAAGACCCCGCATGAGCGGAATCCGCTTCGGCCTTGGCCTTGCCGGTGATGCGAAGGCCCGCCTGCACGCGCTTGTAGCGGCGGTTGATCTGGATGAGGACCGAGGTCATCGCCTCGGCCGCGGCGGAATTGGCCAGGGGTCCCACGTGCCAGGCGCGCAGGCCGATCCGCTCCAGCAAGCCGCAGACCAGCGCCGCCGCCTCGGCGTCGTCGGCGGCCACCAGGACGTCGCCGTCCACGGCCTGGCCGGCGGCCAGCTTTTCCGCGCCGATGTTCTGCAGGGCCGAGACGACCCGCACCTGCGGGCCCAGCAGGGCCTGGCCCTCAACGGCGGCCGAGCCGGCGGCGGGGAGCTGCACCGTGCCGACCTTGGGCGGCTTCAACGGCACGGTGGCGTCGATCAGGATCTTGCCGGCCAGGGCGTCCTTCACCAGCGCCAGGGTCTCGGCGTGAGCGGCGTAGGGCACGGTCAGGATGCAGATCTCGGCCTGACTGGCGCAGGCGAGGAGGCCATCGCCGTGGATGCGGGCGCCGGGCTGGTCGTTGGACAGGGCGGCGGCGAAATCCCGCGCCCGCTGGGGGTCGCGCGAGCCGATCCAGATTTCGTGACCGGCGCGGGCGAGGCGCGCCGCCAGGGCGCTGCCAAGGGCGCCGGCGCCGCCGAGGATTGCGATACGGCTCACCAACTGCTCCGCCCCAGGTCCTGTGGACATTCGAGCCTCCCTGCCTCCCCAATATCTCGCTCATCCCGGCGAAGGCCGGCGTCGGACGGTGTGCATCGGCGCGCCAGGTCCGCAACCTTGTGGTGGAGAGACTTGCCTGGCTCCCGGCCTTTACCGGGATGAGCGGGCAAAGAGGGGTATGGAGACATCGTCCTGTTCCCTTCTTACGCGCCGCCCTGGCCCTGACCGTCCCCCGGCACATGTTCCGGGAGCTTTTCTTGTTTGGGAAGAGGATATCGCCCGCCAGCGCGCCCGCGTCGACAGACGCGCTTAGCGGCCGCCGAACGAACCTCCCTTGAACTTGCGATTGACTATAGACTCTTATAATCATTGTGATCAACTATGCGGATAACGAAACCGCGAGCCGCCGGCCGAAGCCGCGCGGTTCAAGCGAAGAGGACAGGGAAACGATGGGTCAGCGACCTCTGGCCGAGGGAATCTACAGAATCGTCGGCGGCGCCCCCCGGCTGCTGGGCGGGCGGCGCAAGAGCGACGGCAAATTCGCCTTTCCCTTACCCCAGGGCGCCCAGGGCGCCGACTACGAGACTGTCGAGCTGGCCTCCGAGGGCTCGCTCTGGTCCTACACGGTGCAGCGTTTCCGGCCCAAGACGCCCTATGCCGGCGGCGGGGACGAGGCGCGCTTTAAGCCCTATGCGGTGGGCTATGTGGAGCTGCCCGGCCAGATCATCGTCGAGAGCCACATCGCCACCGACGACTTCAACGCCTTGAAGATCGGCATGCCCGTGCGACTGACCCTGATCCCGTTCCGGCAGGAGGCGGATGGGACGCAGGTGATGATCTACGGCTTCGAGCCCGTGGCGGCGCACCCGAACCAACCCACATCAGGAGACGAGCGGTCATGAGCGACGTCCACATTGTCGGCGCGGGCATCCACCCCTTCGGCCGCCACGACGGCAAGAGCGGCCTGGACCAGGGCGTCTTCGCCGTCCGCGAGGCGCTGGCCGACGCGGGAGTCGAGTGGAGCGACATCCAGTTCGCCTTCGGCGGTTCCTCGGCGGCCGGCAACGCCGACGCCGTGCTGCCGCGACTGGGACTGACCGGCGTGCAGTTCATCAACGTCGCCAACGGCTGCGCCACTGGCGGATCGGCGATCCTGTCGGGCTATTGGGCGATCAAGTCCGGCGAGTTCGACCTGGGCCTGGTGGTGGGCTTCGACAAGCATCCGCGCGGCGCCTTCAACGCCGATCCGCAGGCGTGGGGCCTGCCGGCCTGGTACGGCGAGGCCGGCATGATGCTGACCACCCAGTTCTTCGGCATGAAGATCCAGCGCTACATGGGCCTGCACGGCATCGGCGCCGAGACCCTGGGCCGGGTGGCGGAGAAGGCGTTCCGGAACGGGGCCAAGACCCCGCACGCCTGGCGGCGCGAACCGGTGGGCCTGAACGTGATCATGAACAGCGACATGATCTCCGATCCCCTGACCAAGTACATGTTCTGCGCCCCGGCCGAAGGCGGCGCCGCGCTGATCCTGGCCTCGGACCGCAAGATGCGGGAACTGGGCCTGGCCGGTCCGAAGATCCGAAGCGCGGCGGTGCGCACCCGCGTGAACGGCTCGTTCGAGGTGTTCTCGCCGTCGCTTCAGATCGAGCGGGGACCTTCGCCCACCGAGATGGCGTCGAAGGCTGCCTATGAGATCGCCGGGCTGGGACCCGCCGACGTCGACGTGATCCAGATCCAGGACACCGAGAGCGGGGCGGAGATCATGCACATGGCCGAGAACGGCTTCTGCGCCCACGGCGAGCAGGAAAAGCTGATCCACGAGGGGGTCACGGCGCTGACCGGCGACATGCCGATCAACACCGATGGCGGCTGCCTGGCCTGCGGCGAGCCGATCGGCGCGTCGGGCCTGCGCCAGGTCTATGAGAACGTCCAGCAACTACGGGGCAGGGCCGGGGACCGCGGCGTCCAGGGCGCCCGCATCGGCTACAGCCAGGTCTATGGGGCGCCGGGCCTTTCAGCGGTGGCGATCCTGGAGGCCTGAACCCCGGCGCCGCCAATCCATTACGGGCGCGCTCCCTGCCAAACGAGCCGTCCCACTACCGTCCGGCCGGCGACAGCCGCGCCGGGCGGGACTTTGTTGCGCAGGAGACCCGCGATGCAAGATGCTCCGTCGGCTGACGATCTGGCCTTCCGGGAGGATGTCCGCGCCTTTCTTGCCGAGAAACTGACCCCTGACCTGCGCGCCGCCAACGCCCGCCAGGCCGGCGTGTTCGCCGAGGGCGAGCTGAACCGCGCCTGGCACGCGGTCCTCTATGAAAAGGGCTGGATCGCCCCCAGCTGGCCGGTGGAGCACGGCGGCACGGGCTGGACCCCGACCCAGAGGCACATCTTCTCCGACGAATGCGCCAAGGCGGACGCGCCGGTGATCCCGGCCATGGGTCTGCAGATGTGCGGCCCGGTGCTGATGGCCTATGGGACGGCGCAGCAGAAGGCCTTCTTCCTGCCGCGCATGCTGTCGGGCGAGCACTACTGGTGCCAGGGCTATTCGGAGCCGCAGTCGGGCTCCGACCTGGCCTCGCTGCAGACCCGCGCGGTGCGCGACGGCGACGACTATGTGGTCAACGGCTCGAAAATCTGGACCACCCACGCCCACTTCGCCAACTGGATGTTCCTGCTGGTCCGCACCGCCACCGAGGGCAAGGCGCAGGCCGGGATCAGCTTCCTGCTGACGCCCATGCATGCGCCGGGCCTGAGCGTGCGACCGATCATCAGCATCTCCGGCGAGCACGAGGTCAATCAGGTGTTCTTCGACAACCTGCGCATTCCGGTGGCCAACCGGGTGGGCGAGGAGAACCAGGGCTGGACGGTGGCCAAGGCGCTGCTGGAGTTCGAGCGCGGCGGCGGGGTGATGGGCAGCCGCCTGGTCAAGATGGTGGAAAAGGCCCGCCGCATCGCCCAGGCCCAGGGCGAGTGTGGGACCAGCCTGTGGGCCACAAGCCCCGACTTTCGGCGCAGGCTGCTGGAGCTGGAGATGGAGGTCAGCGGCCTGGACCACACCGAACGCAATGTCGCCGCCCAGCTTTCGGCCGGCCGCAACATCGGCGACGCCACCGCCTCGGTGCTGAAACTGACCGTCAGCACCCTGCTGCAGCGGGCCACGGAACTGGCCATGGAAGCCCTGGGCGAGTACGCGGCCGCCGACCAGCGGGGCGCGCTCGGCTACGGCGCCAACCAGCCGCCGATCGGACCGGACTGGGCCCTGACGCCCACAGCCAAGTACCTGAACAGCCGCGCCGCGACGATCTACGGCGGCTCGCAGGAGGTGCAGCACAACATCCTGGCGCGCGTGGTGCTGGGGCTCTGAACGCCACAGGAACCCCTTCCCCCTTGCCCCGGGAAGGGGCGGGGGGTGGGGGGGGACGCTGACGCCTGGCGATATTCAGGCGTTGGGCGAATGGGCGGCGGACCTTGACGCTGACACCCCCACCCCAACCCCGCCCCGCAAGGGCGAGGGGCCATGTGAGGCGCCGGCCGGGGGCCCATCG
>FTAI01001691.1_pt1 | contig 13210 bp, 14 predicted proteins | sample 1638941 | NCBI WGS metagenome assembly FTAI01 (sample SAMEA3914813, study PRJEB12502) | metagenome | biome: forest; material: soil | place: Canada | collected 2011-07-07 | depth 0.3 m | reverse complement strand
GGCTACACCCTGATGGGGATCGGCATCTATCTGGCGCTGATCATGTTCCTCAACGTCTGGGGCGTGATCTGGCCGAACCAGAAGATCGCGCTGGGCATCAAGGAGGCCGACGCCGACGCCAAGGCCAAGGCCGCGCGCATCGCCATGCTGGCCTCGCGCACCAACACCCTTCTGTCGCTGCCGATGCTGACGTCGATGGCGATGTTCCAGACGCTCTACGGCGGCTAGAACCCCTGTTGAGGACTGGACCGAGGGCCCGCCCGCACGGCGGGCCCTTTGCTGTGAAGCCATGGCGGACGCGGACGAACTCGATGATCTTGACGACCTGGTGCGGCGCGGCGATCCGGATCGCTGGCTGGCCAGCCGCCTGATCGAGAACCCGGAGGCGCGGGCCGACGTCGTCACCATCCTGGCCTTCGACCTCGAGCTCGCCCGCGCGCCGCGGCGCGCCTCCAACGCCCTGATCGGCGAGATCCGCCTGACCTGGTGGCGCGAGGCCCTGGACGAGATCTATGGCGGCGCGTCGGTGCGCCGCCACCCCACGGCCCTGGCCCTGGCGGAAGTTGTGGCGCGCCATGGCGTCGAGCGCGTGGCGCTGGAGGCCATGATCGACGCCCGCTACGTCGAACTCGACAAGCGCGTCCTCGAACCGGCCGAGCTGGCGGCCTGGGCGGAACGCACGGCGGGCGCCGTCGCGACCGTCTCGTCGCACATCCTCGACCCCTCCAGCCCGCCGACGGCCGCGACCCACGCCGCCACCGCCTGGGCCCTGGCCAAGGCCGCCGCCCTGGGCCTGGCCGACCGCGAAGCGGCCACGAACGCCATGCGCGGCGCCCTGACGGCCCATCGCCGCGCCCTGCGCCCCACGACGGCGGCCTTTCCCGCCGCGGCGGTGGGCGCTCTTGCGGCTTCGACCCTCCGGCCGACCGCGACCTCCGAGTTGGGCAAGCGCCTGCGCCTGCTCTGGAGCGTGCTGCGGGGCCGGGTCTGAACCGGCCTTGTCGCACGGCGGCGGGCCCGGCCGCCTTGCGGAGCGACCGGACCCGCCTCTCGTTCAACCAAGCTTGGGAGGGCGCTCAGGGCTTGCTGGCGCTGGCCGAGCCGGAGGCCGCTCCGCCGGTCGAGGCGCTGGCCCCGGAGCGTGAGGCGCTCGCCGACCCGCTGGCCTGGCCGGCGCCCGAGGCATGGCGCGTGGCCGCCGAGCCCGAACCGGAGGCCGACCCGCTCGCGCCCGGGTCGCTCGCCGAGCCGCTGAGCGCGCCGTTCACAGCCCCGTCGAGGGAGCCCGACAGCAGGCCTTGGCCCGCGCCGCCGGCGGCGACATTGCCGGCCGCGTCCTGACCGCTGGAGGCGGCGCCCTGGGCTGAGGCGCCGGTGCTGGAGGCCGCGTTCTGGCCGGCGGACGCCGCGCCCTGAGCCGTCCCTGTCGCGGCGCCCTTGGCGTTGGCGGCCGTACTGGCGGCCCGGGTCTTGGCGGCGCCGGCGGCGTTCTGACCGGTCTTGCTAACGTGGTTCGTCGCCCCGCCCACCGTGTTGGCAGCGTTCGTGGTGTCAGCGCCGAACTGGCCCGAGCCGTTCAGCGTCCCGCCCAGGTTGCCCGTCACTCCGCCCAGGCCGCCTCCCAGGCCGCCCAGGCCGCCTCCGAGCCCGCCACCCAGGCCGCCGCCGCCTCCCAGGAGTTGCGCATTAGCCACCGAGCCGACCAGCAGGGCGGCGATGGTCGTGGCCAGAAGCAATGACTTGGTACGCATGATCGTTCTCCGTTTCAGTCCCCAAGGCGTTTGCCGCCTCTCGAACCGCAGAACGACGGGCCGTTCGGATTCCATCCGCCGGGCCAGATTCTTTTTTTCAGGGCGACGTCCGGGCGTGGACGGCGGCCGGCGGCGTGCGCACAGCCTCGCCCACAAGTCCCTTGCCATAGACCGGGTCTGGACCCGGCGCGCCCAGGTCCACGGCCTGCCGCGCCAGGGCGGCGACCGCGTCGGCCGGCGCGCCGCCGCCTTCGCTGGCGATCAGGCCGGCCACGATCGGCGCGGCGAAGGATGTTCCCCGCACCGTGACGAACCCGCCCTTCGGTGCGGCCGCCGCCATGTCCGCGCCCGGGGCGGCGAAGTCGACGTGGCCGGACCGCCCGGCCTCCAGCAGCACCCTGCGCCGCGCGTCCACGGCGGTGACCGAGATCACGCCGAGATAGGCCGCGGGATAGAGGGGCGGGGCGGCCGGCCCGTCGTTGCCCACCGCCGCGACGATCACCGCGCCGCGGGCCAGCGTGGCGCGCACAGCAGCGGCCAGCACGGCGTTAGGCGGCCCCACGAGGCTGATGTTGATCACCGCTGTCTTGGCCTGCGCCATCCAGCCCAACGCCCTGACGATGGCGTCCGCCGACCCGCCGGTGGGCCCGGCCCCATAGACATCGGCCACCCGCAGCGCCGCGCCGGGCGCCGCGCCATGGAAAGGCCCCAAGCGGCCGACCATCAGGGAAGCCACCGCGGTCCCGTGCGCGCCCGCCTTGAGCCCTCCCGGCGCAAAGCCCTGCTGCTCGATGGCGACGCCGGCGAACACCGCAAGACCGGCCGCCACGCCGGTGTCCAGCAGGCCCAGCCTGGCCTCCCCAGGACGAGACGGGGTTGGAGCGGCTGCATCGCCGGGCGCGCCCAGGCCGCCGGACCCCGAATAGAGGTGGTTGAAGTCGTAGCCGCCCTCCGGGTCCAGGGCGCGCAGCCGTTTGATGGCCGCGCGAACCGGCTCTCCCTTCGGCGCCTCCAGCACCACCAGGACCATGCCCAGCGACTCCACCTGCGTCTGTCCGGCCACGGTGAAGCCGGCGCTCCGGGCCAGATCCAGCGACCTGGGCGTGGGCGAGGCGGTCAGGATCTGTCCGCGGACCACCGGCTGGCCGGCGTCGTCCGTCTCCAGCGCGTGCGGGTTGGCGCGCAGCAGGGCCCGCAGATGCAGCACCCGCGCATCAGCCAGGCGCGCCGTCTCGCCCACGGCGTCGACGGCGCCGGCCACCACGCCCCGAACCGACGGCGCGGGCAGGGAGGGCAGGGCCGGCAGGCCCCCCAGCGGCGCGCCCAACTGGGCGCCGGCCGGATCGGCGAAGGCCAGCACCCCCGCCACCGCGCCGGCCAGCGCCCAGGCTTTCCTTTCGCCGGCGGTCATGGTCGGGTCTCCCGAATCTTTCGCGGGGCCCCAGATTCGGGCCGCGGAATATTTAGGTCAGTCGAGGATGAAACGCGCCAGCCGCGTCGTTCCATCCCCAGGACGGAGGTCAGGCTTGGACGCCTTCGAAGGCGCGATCATCGATCTTCTGCCCCGCCTGCGCCGCTTTGCCCGCGCGCTGACGGGCCAGGCGGCGGACGCGGACGATCTGGTCCAGGCCGCGGTCGAGCGGGCGCTTGGCCGTCGCAACCAATGGCAGGCCGGCACGAGCCTGGAGGCGTGGATGTTTCGCATCACCAAGAATGCCTGGATCGATGAAGCGCGATCACGCACCCGCCGGGGCCGGGTGCTGGCGCCGGAGGCCGCCGGCGCGGAGGTGGCCGACGAACGCGCCGGAACGGGCGCAACCCGAGAGCTGTCCATGAGCGTTCAGGCCGCCATGGCGCAATTGCCGGAGGACCAACGCCTGGCGGTGGCGCTGATCCTGGTGGAGGGGCTGTCCTATCAGGAGGCGGCCGATGTGCTCGACACGCCCGTCGGCACCGTGACCAGCCGCCTGGGCCGCGGACGCGCGGCCCTGCAGGCGGCGCTGGCGGAGGCGTGATCCCATGACCGTGACGCAAGACATGCTGGACCGCTACGTGGACGGTGAACTGGACGCCGCCTCCCGCGCCGCCGTCGAGGCCGCCGCCGCGCAGGATCCCGCGGTGGCCAGGCAGCTCGAAGGACGCTTGGCGCTGCGGGCGAAACTTGCCGCCGCCTTCGATCCCATCCTCGACGAGCCTGTGCCCGAGGCCCTGCGCGGCGCGGTCCTGGCCGGCCGCCGGCCGAGCGCGGCGGTGGTCGACCTGGCTCAGGCCCGTCGCCTACGCACGCCGCCGAGGTCCAGGCCCTGGCGGCCGGCCGCGGCGATGGCGGCGTGTCTGGCGGCGGGCGTGGTCATCGGCATCGGCCTGATGGCCCCTCAGCCGGCCTTCGTGGCGCGAGGGCCCGATGGCGCCCTATTGGCCCGCGGCGCCCTGGCCAGCGCCCTCGACAAGCGCCTGGCCTCCGACACTGGCCCTGGCCCGGTCCAGGTGGGGCTCAGCTTCGCCAGCACCGAGCGGCGCTACTGCCGCACCTTCACCGTCTCGGGCGCCAAGGGCCTCGCGGGCCTGGCCTGCCGTGACGCGGGCGGTTGGGGGGTCCGAGTCCTGACCGCGACGGCCGCCCCCGAAGCGGGCGGCTACCGCCAGGCCGCCTCAGCGCTCCCGCCAGCCGTGCGCAATGCGGCCGAGGCGCTCAGGGCCGGCGATCCGCTGGACGCCCGCCAGGAGGCCGCGGCCCGGGCGGTGGGATGGACGGTGAAGTAGGGGACTGGGGCCGAGGCTGGCTCCACCGCGCTCTCTCTTCCCCCGAGCGTAGCGTTGGGGGAAGCTCAGGGTCTACCAACGCTAGAAACGGCAGACCCCTCGCACGAGCCGCGCCGCGTCCGATGAGGTTAGCGCCGGCGAGGATAAGACGACCGAGCTTTCGATCTGCCGATCAGGCACAGTCCAAAAGGCGCGCAGCAGCGGAGGCACGGCCTCGGAGGGCGCGAGCTTGAACCCATGGCGCTCATAGAAGCGAATGGCCCAGGTCGCGGCCTGCCATGTCCCGATCAGGACGGGCCGCTCTTCGCTCGCAAGAAGGTGCGCGATCAAGGCTGACCCGACGCCGCGCCCTTGCCATTGGGGCAAGACATAGGCGTGGCGGATCAATCGGACATTGCGCACAGGCTGAATACCCATGACGCCCACCAGCGTCCCTTGCGAAACGAAGCCCGTGAAGGCGACGCCGGCGGCCAGCTCCGCCCGCAACTCGGCGAGCGGCATGTAGGGTTCATGCCAGCTGTCGTCGGGGATGACTCCCCGGTAGCGTTCCGCCGCCGCGTTGATGATGGACAGCACAGCCGGAACGTCAGCTTCGTCGCAGGCCCGAATCGTCTGCGCGCCCTCTTGATGGCTCGTCACCGGCTCACCTCCTCGATCGTCACGACGACAGGGATGATGGCGCGCAGGTGCGGCGCCGATCTTGGAGGAAATTGCAGCTGGTCAGCGCATCGCAGCCGCATAGGCTCCGGGCGTCAGGCCATACCGGGAGGTGAAGGCTCGGTGGAAATGACTTTGATCCGAGAAGCCGCTCGCCACGGCGGCGTCGGCCAAGGCCGTTCCCTCGCGGATCATCGCCCGCGCCAGGTCGAGGCGGCGTTGCACGACATAGGCATGCGGCGTCAGGCCCGTCAGCTTCGCGAACCCGCGTAGCGCCTGGAACCGCCCGAGCCCGGCGAGGCTGGCCAGGTCGTCGAGCGAGTGTGGGCCCGCAGGGTCGTCATCAATCCGGTGCTTGGCGCATATCAAGGATCGCGGCGTGGAGGCGGTGGGTTTGACGTCCTTGCTGAGCAGTCCCGCGACAAGCAGGATCAGGCGCTCGTCTTCCGCCTGATCGCCCTCCGCGCCGCCGGTGAGTGCGGCGTAGGCGGCCTTGAAGCGACCAGCGGCTTGGGGATCGCGCAGGACGGGGTCGGTGAACGCCAGATCGGCCGACTGGCCATCGCGGATATCGAGGACGATCGCCGCCATCCGCTGGGGCGCGATATAGAGCATCGTCCAGGTTCGGCTATCGCCAAGCGGCGCGCCGTCATGCACCTCGCCAGGGTTGACGGTGATGAGATCGCCCGCGACCGCCTCGACCGCGCCTCTTCCGCTCCAGGACGACTGGCCCCCCGCGACGATCAGGCCGATCCCGTACTCGTCATGGCTATGGCGCGCGAGACGCCGTCCAGACCGGGCCTCGACCGCGGTGATGTGGTGACCGCGGACATGACGAAGCGCAAAGGAGCTTTCTCCCATCAGTGGGATGATCCGCAACCTGCCTGGAAGCTCAAGCGGACATAGTGTTCTTCGCGCAGTCTCCAATGGGTCGACTGTGAAGAACTCGTCGCTGTCGCCGTCTCGATCCCGGACGTAGACGCCGCGACCGCCGTTGAGGTGATTGATCGCGCGGTCGCGGGCGAACGGTCCGGAGCCGCGTTCAAAATCGCCGGCGACTGCGGCAAGAGCATCGCCTTGCGCGCACCCCACTTCCGGCTTGGCGGCCGGGAGACGCACCCGCACGCCCGGCGCCAAGAAGGCAACCGATGCACATCGTCTCGTCGCCGACGGCGCCGATCCACTTCCCCCACCGCTACGCTAACGCTCAGGAGAAGAGAGGATCACGACCTGCCCCTCGCCCTACGCCGCCGCGCTCGCCGGCGTCTCGCCCAGCCACGCGCCCAGGTCCGCCAGCGCCCGCTCGCTCATCACCTTCTTCTTGGCCCGGCCCCGGTCGCCGCGGGCGAAGCGGCGGCCCTCGCCGTCGCGCTTGGGCGCCTCCATGGGCGGCAGCAGGCCGTAGTTGATGTTCATCGGCTGGAACGAACCCTTGCCGCCGTCCAGGTGCCCGCCGGTGACGTGGGCGATCAGCGCGCCGAGCGCGGTGGTCGCCGGCGGCGTCTCCAGGGCCGAGCCCAGGCGCTGGGCGGCGGCGAAGCGCCCCGCCATCAGCCCGATCGCCGCGCTCTCCACATAGCCCTCCACGCCGGTGACCTGGCCGGCGAAGCGCAGGCGCGGGTCGGCCTTGAGGCGAAGTTGGCCATCCAGCAGGCGGGGGCTGTTGAGGAAGGTGTTGCGGTGCAGGCCGCCCAGGCGCGCGAACACCGCCTTCTCCAGGCCTGGGATGGTGCGGAAGATGTCGCTCTGGGCCCCGTGCTTCAGCTTGGTCTGGAAGCCCACCACATTCCAAAGCGTACCCAGCGCATTGTCCTGGCGCAGCTGCACCACCGCATGGGCCTTCTCGCCCGGCCGGTGCGGATTGGTCAGGCCGATGGGCTTCATCGGGCCATAGCGCAACGTCTCGCGGCCCCGTTCGGCCATCACCTCGATGGGCAGGCAGCCGTCGAAATAGGGGACGTTCTCCCAGTCCTTGAACTCGGTCTTGGGGCCGGCCAGCAGGGCGTCGACGAAGGCCTCGTACTGGTCTTGGGTCATCGGGCAGTTGATGTAGGCGGCCGCGTCGCCGCCGGGACCTTCCTTGTCATAGCGCGACTGGCGCCAGGCGATCTCCATGTCGATGCTCTCGGCATGGACGATGGGGGCGATGGCGTCGAAAAAGGACAGCTGGTCCTCGCCGGTCAGGGTCAGGATCGCCTGGCTCAGGGCCGGGGAGGTGAGGGGGCCGGTGGCCACGATCACATTGTCCCAGTCGGCCGGCGGCAAGCCCGCCACCTCGCCCCGCTCCAGGGTCACATTGGGATGGGCCAGCAGGCGCTCGGTCACCGCCTGGGAAAAGCCCTCGCGGTCTACGGCCAGGGCGCCGCCGGCAGGGGTCTGATGGGCGTCGCCGCAAGCCATGATCAGCGAATTGCAGCGGCGCATCTCGGCGTGCAGCAGGCCGACGGCGTTGTACGCCCAGTCGTCCGAACGGAAGGAGTTGGAGCAGACCAGTTCGGCCAGCTTGTCGGTCTGGTGCGCCGGCGTGCCGACAACGGGTCGCATCTCGTGCAACACCACCGCGACGCCGGCCTGCGCCGCCTGCCAGGCGGCCTCGGAGCCGGCCAGGCCGCCGCCGATGATGTGGATGGGGGCGTGTTCGGGCGAAGTCTTTGACATGGCCGGCGGTTCTACGCCCCACGGCTCGCGCGCGAAAGTGGCGGCGCCGCCGGATTCCTGCTTATCCTTGCGCCAGGGAAACGAGCGGGGGCGCTGAAATGGCCGAAATCGATATTAGCGAGGCGGCGACAGCCGGGCTGAAGCTGGTCGGGCGAAGGCCGCTGTCGGTGCTGGTCTGGGGTCTGCTGGTCACTGGCTACGCGACGCTCATTCTCGGGCTCTTCGGCGGCGGCCTGATCGGCGCCATCACCGCCATGGTCAAGAACGGAACCGCACAGCCCGCGCCGGCCCAGATATTCGCACTGATCGGCAGCGCCCTGGGCGTGGTCGTGCTGCTGTGGATCGGGCTGATCTTCCTGGGCGCGGTGGTCCAGGGCGCGGCCATCCGTGCGGAGCTGGAACCCGACAATCGGAGCTTCGCGTACCTCAAGATTGGACGCCAGGAACTGTGGCTGGTCGCCGTAAACTTCGTCCTGGGCCTGGTGCTCTGGGCGGCGCAAATGGTGATGTCCATCCCGCTGGCCATCCTCACCGTGGGCATGGCGGCCGGAAGTGTCGGCGGCGCCAACGCCCACGATGCAAGCGGTTTCGCCGCCGCCATGGCCGGCACGATCGGCATTCGCCTCATCGGCCAGTTGGCGATCGCCGCAGTGACCATCTGGCTGTGGCTTCGCCTGTGCATGGGGCCGGTCATGAGCTTTCGGGAGCGGGAATTCCGCCTGTTCGAATCCTGGAACCTCACCAGGGGCCATGCCGGGCGAATGTTCCTGGCCATGCTGCTGGTCGGACTGATGCTGGTCGTCCTCTATGTCGTCTTCTGGGTCATCCTGGCGGCTGGAATCGGCTTCACCGTCTTCGCCAACGCCGGCAGCGCCCAAAGCGCCCAGGCCTTCTTCAGCCAGCCGCCCGAGGTCTGGATCGGCAAACTCCTGCCGCTGCTGGCGTTGCTGGGGCTGTTGATGGTGGTGGCCGTGGGTGTGGTCACAGCCATGACATGGGGGTCGGTGGCGCGGATGTACCGGCAGCTCACCCCCGACGCCGACGTCGCCACGACCTTCGCATGAGGACGCCAGCATGAACGAGATCTCCGTCGGCGCGGCGCTTGGCGAGGGCTTTGGGCTGATCCGGCGCCGGCCGCTGTCGGTCCTGACCTGGGGCGGCCTGCACGCGCTGCTCACGCTTGTCGCTTGGAGCCTCTACGGCCCGGTCTACCTCGCGTTCCTGACCCGGACGATGGCTGGTGGCGGCGCCGCGTCCGTCCAGGACCCGGCGCTGGCCGCCCAGATGATGCAGATGCAAGGCCTGAGCCTGCTGACGGGCCTGGCCAGCATGGCGGTCACCATCGTCATCTACTGCGCGGTCTTCCGCGCCGTACTGCACCCCGAGCAGAACCGGTTCGCCTATCTGCGGGTGGGCGCGGCGGAGCTGTTTCTCGGTGTGGTGGCGATCGTCGCCTACATCGCCTTCGTCGTCGCCCTCATCGTGGTGATGATCCCGACGGCGATCATCATCGGCGTTCTGGCGGGGACGCACAACCCGGCCGCCGCGGTCATCGTCGGCGTCGTTGTCGCCGTCCTCGCGTTCGTGGGCACGATCTATCTGGGCCTGAGGTTCTCCTTCGTGGGGCCGATGATGGTTCAGGACAACACCTTCCGCCTGATGGAGTCCTGGAACCTGACCCGCGGCCGGGTCGGGGCGCTGCTGGCGATCGGCCTGTGCCTGATCCTTCTGTTCCTGGTCCTTGAGGTCGTCATCGTGGTCGCCTTGATCGTGGTCGGCGCCGCCAGCCTGGGCCTTACCGCCGGCGGGCTGGCGAACGTGCGGGCCATGCTGGCCCAGGGGCCCGGCCCGGTCATCGCCAGGCTGGCGCCCTTGCTGGTCGTCCTGGCCATCCTCTGGGCGCCCCTGGCCGGCGCCTTCATGGCGGTGATGGGCGCGCCCTGGGCGAGGGCTTATCGCGACCTCAACCAGACCGACCTGAAAGAGACCTTCGGCTAGATCCCCGCCTGGACCCCCTTGTCCCCGCCAGCCGGACTGATAGAGGCGGCGCATGCCAGACCACCGCGCCCCTAGCGCCATCAACGCCGCCCTGACCAGCCTCAGCCAGTCCTGGCGGCGGGGATGGGCGGCGCTCGGTCCAGCGGCCCTGCTGCTGGCGACCACGCATGTCCTGAGAGACCAGGTCGGCAGCACGGCGCTGTGGGCCGTGCTGATGGTCGGCGCCCTGCTATGGACGATCCAGGCGCAGGCGGTGGCCTATCGGCTCGCCCTGGGCCTTTCGCCGCCACCGCTGGCCGGCGCGCGGGTGACCCGCGATGTGCCCCGGTTGATCGCGGTCTGGCTGCTGCAAAGTCTGCTGCTGGCGATCCTGACCGCCCTGATGCTGACGGTGGTGGGCGCGGTGGCCTTCGGGATCGCCTCGGTGGGCCACGGCTTCCTGGCGGCCGAGCCGCGCACCTGGACGCCGGCCATGGGACCCGTCGGCCGCCCGCTCGCCGGCGCCGTCGCCCTCGCCGGCCTGGCCGGGATCGTCTGGGTCAAGGCGCGCCTGGGCGTTTCGCCCGCGGCCACGGTGGACCGCCAGGCCATCCAGGTGCTGAGCGCCTGGCCGCTGACCCGCGGCAGGGTCCTGGCCGTTGTCGCGGCCATGGCCGTGGCCGCGGCGCCGACCGCCGCGCTCGCCTGGGGATTGGGGGTGGCCGGCGGCCTCCACACCTGGCCGGGCGCCTTGCTGCTCGGGCTCATGGCCATCGGCGTGACGCTTCCCTTGAACGCCGGACTCATGACCTATCTCTACCGTCGTTCCACGTCTGATTGAGCCCTCTGCCCGTGTCCGCTTTCTCGCCAGTCACCGCCGCCACCGAGGGCTTCCGGGTGATGCGCCGCGAGCCCAAGGCCGTGGCCGTCTGGACCCTGCTGTGGGCCGTGGCCCTTGTGGTGATCAGTACGCTGAAGCTCAGGGACGGGGCCGTGTTCTCGGGCGGCCGGACCAACTGGACCTGGGATCTCATCCTTCAGAACTTCGGGCCCAATGCCGCCGTCTTCATCCTGGTGCTTCTGATCGTCTGGGTGGCGACCACCACGGCGGTGTTCCGCTCTGTGCTGAGGCCTGAGGAGCGCGCCTGGTTCTTCCTGCGCGTGGGTCTCGACGAATTCCGCAACGGCCTGTTCTCCGCCGTGGCCTTCGTCGCCGTCCCCATCATCGGCGGCGTCCTGGCGGGGGGACTGTTCCTGCTGTTCACGCCCTTCCTCGCCGCCCAGACGCCCTTCGCCCGCTACCTGCTGGTGGCCGGATCGCTGCTGACCGGGTGCCTGGGCGTCTGGCTGGGCACCCGGCTGTCCCTGATCGCCGTGGAGACCTTCGCCGAGCGCCGCTTCCACATGAGCGCCTATTGGCCCCTGGCCCGCGGCCGGTTCTGGCGGCTGTTGCTCAGCTACGGGCTCATCGCGATCATGATGTTCGTGCTGGCGCCGCTGCTGGGCGCGGTGAGTCTGGGGGTCTTCGCCTTCCTCGACCCGGTCAGCGCCTTGCCGGCCAAGGTCGAGCTCCTCAAGCGGGCGATCCTGTTCTGCATGGTCGGCGCGGCGGCGGTCACCGCCGGCGGCATCTTCATGCTGCCCTCGATCCTGATCGGCGCCTGCCAGGCCTACGTCTTCCGCGCCCTGGCCGACAGCAGCCCCACCGTCTACGGCAGGTCCTGGGCCCCCGACCCCAAGGCCCAACCGCAGGGGTGATACACACCCCGATGCCAGGGGATGGCCCGCGCTTGGCGCTTGCCTTCCGCGAGGGGCGGATGATCTCATCGGCCCATGGTCCTCGATCTGACCCGTGAAGCGCAAGCTTATCGGCGCGACGGCGCCGTCCTGGTCCGGCAGGCGTTGGACGCCGGCGCCCTGGCCCAGCTCCAGGACGCCTACGACTGGAGCCTCGCAAATCCCGGCCCCGGCGCCTCGCGCATCCGCCAAAGGACGCAGGGCCTGTTCTACCAGGACCTCTACAATCCCGGCTGCGCCGCCGCCTACGCGCCGCGCCTGGAGGCCGCGGGCGTGGCCGACATCGCTGCGGCCATCTGGGGCTCGCCCGATGTCTGGTTCATGTACGAACAGGTGTTCCTCAAGGAGGGCGGCGAGACGCGGCGCACGCCCTGGCATCAGGATTCCTCCTACCTCGCCGTGGCCGGCGAGCACCTGCTGGTGATGTGGGTCAGCTTCGATCCGGTGGGCGCGGGGGACGCCCTGGAGTTCGTCAGGGGCTCACACCGGGGCGTGCTCTACAACGGCTCCAGTTTCGATGTGGACGATGACACCGCGCCCCTGCACGCCACCGACGCCGTGCCGCGCCTGCCCGACATCGAAGCGAACCGGGCCGCCTTCGATATCGTCTCCTGGCCCAGCGAGCCTGGCGATGTGATCCTGTTCCATCCGGCGACGCTGCACGGCGGCGCCGCCACCCACCCCGGCGGGCGGCGGCGCACCCTGACCCTGCGCTTCTTCGGCCAGCAGTCCCGCTACGACCGCCGACCCGGCCCCGCCGGCCCGCGCGTCACCGGCTTCCACGAACGCATGACCCACGGCGCCCCGTTCCGGGACCCCAGCTTCCTGAAACTGGCGTAGGACAGTCGCTCGGGATCGCGTCAGGAGACCCGCGCGCGGATCTCACCGCGGGCCTGGTAGAGCCGCCAGAACGTGTCCGCGACCGTCGAGGGCTCGATGCCATCGCCGCTGGCCCAGGGTGTGCCCTTGATCGCCCCGGCGACCATGACCTCGCCCACATAGACGCCGTCGCCCTTCAGCCGCGCCGCAAGCAAGCCGACGAGCTTGTTTTTCGCCGCATTGGCCAGCGCGACGCCCATCACCTTCAGGCCCGCGGCGTACTCGTCAATTTGAGGATTGATCTCGCCGAACGCCCCGTTCGTGACCAGAACAGCTCCCTCCATCGTGCTCTTCAGATCGCCAAGCGCTTCCTGGACGGCGGCGAGCAGCCCAATAACGGCGATGTCGAAGACGCCCCGCACCGAATCCGGGTCGGTGGTGATGAGATCGCCCGTCGCCTCGCCGCCGAAGGCGTTCCAATGGATGACAGTGATGGGGCCAAGCTCCGCGCGCGCTTTTCCAAGCGCCGCTCGAATAGCGCCGGAGTCACCCGCGTCGGCCGCAAACGCGGCTGCGGCGACGCCTTTCGCCCTCAGCGATTGGACGCCCGCGGCGAGCCGTTCCTCGTTTCGCCCGACCAGCGCGACGCCAAAGCCCTCCGCGCCGAATTTCTGCGCGACGGCGGTGGAGATGCCCGGCCCGAACCCTACGACGACGATGGTCTTTGACATGGTCCCTCCGACGATGCGGCCCGTTCACTTTGGCCTACTTTGAGCGTATTCGCACTC
>FTAI01001660.1_pt1 | contig 13266 bp, 17 predicted proteins | sample 1638941 | NCBI WGS metagenome assembly FTAI01 (sample SAMEA3914813, study PRJEB12502) | metagenome | biome: forest; material: soil | place: Canada | collected 2011-07-07 | depth 0.3 m | reverse complement strand
CTCGTCCGAGCCGTCGGTCTTCATCACCCCGATGTGGAACTGGCCGCCCTCCTGCTTGGTGAAGGCGATCAGCTTGCCGTCCGGACTCCAGACCGGCGCCGTGTAGCGCCCGCCGCCGCTGGAGATGCGGTGCGCGCCCGACCCGTCGGCGTTCATGATGTAGAGTTGTGGCGAGCCGCTGCGGTCGGAGTTGAACACCATCTGCCCGCCGTCGGGCGAGAACGACGGGGATGTGTCGATGGCCGGGTCGGTGGTGAGGCGGCTGGTGGCGTGACTGCCCAGGTCCATCACATAGATGTCGCTGTTGCCGTTCTTCTCCACCGAGAACGCCACCTTGCGGCCGTCGGGCGAGAACCGCGGCGCGAACACCATGCCCGGATAGTGGCCCAGCGCCTCCTGGCGGCCGGTCTCGATATTGAGCAGATAGATGCTGGCGCCCGTCGGACGCAGCGCCATGAAGGTGATTTCCTGGCTGTTGGAGGAGAACCTGGGCGTGAACACCATGTACGAGCCATCGGTGAGATAGCTCGGGTTGGCCCCGTCCTGGTCCATGATCGCCAGGCGGCGGACGCGCTTGAGCTTCGGCCCGCTCTCGGCGACGAACACCACGCGGGTGTCGAAATAGCCCTTCTCGCCGGTGAGCTTTTCATAGACCGCGTCGGAGATCTTGTGCGCCAGGCGCCGCCAGTTCTCCGGCGTCGTCGTGAATTGCAGGCCCAGCAGCTGTTCGCCCGCATAGACGTCCCACAGCCGGAAATCCACGCGTAGCCGGCCCTCGCCGTCGTTGGTCACCTGGCCGGTCACCAGGGCCTGGGCGCTGATCGTCTTCCATTGGTCGAACTGCGGCTGCAGATTCACATCGATCTGCTTCTGCAGGAAGGTGTTGGGGTCCAGCGGCTTGAACAGGCCCGAGCGCTGCAGATCCGCCGTCACCACCTGCGAGACCTGCCCGCCGACGGACGAGCCGCTGAACGCCGGGATGGCGATCGGCAGGGGCTGGGTCACGCCCTGGTCGACATTGACCACGATGTCCGCCCGCGCGGCGCCGGGAGTGCAGAGCATCAGCCCGGCAAACGCCGCCAGCAGGGTCAGCAAGAGCGCTTTGGTCCGCAGCACCTGAGTTCTCCTAGCCATTCGCACAGGCCTTCTTCGCGTCGAATTTGAACGTGTACTTCTGTCCTCGGTACTTGGGATCATACGGCTCCACCTTGTGCGCCGCCGATATCGCCCGGATCGCCGAGGCGGCGACGGCGCTGTCCGATGAATGCTCCTGGCCGCCGGCGTCGGCGCGGATGCGGCCGTCCTGGTCGACGGTCACCGCCACGTCCACGTCCACCGGCTCGGCGCCGCTGCAGTTCTTCATCCAGAGCCGGTTGAGCAGCTGGCTGAGCCCCTCGATGTCACTCTCCGAGGCGCCGTTGGCGACCGCCGGACGCGCCACGGGCGCCGTCTCGACGTGGGCCGGGCCGCGCACGCCGCCGGCCGGCTTGGGCGGCGAGGGCCGCGCATACTTGCTGATGCTGGCCTGGAGTTTGTCGAGGTCGAAAGCGGGCTTGGCCGCCGGCTGCGGCTGCGCTGTCGCCGGCCGGGTCGGCGTGGGGATGGGCCGGGCCACGGTCTTGGTCGGCGCCGGCTTGGGGGCCGCGGGGGCCGAAGGGGCGGGCGGCGGAGGCGCGGGCGGCGCTTCGGGAACTGGGTTTTCCGTGGCCGCGGCCTGGGTCTCCGGCGCCTTCTCGGCGGCGCGGGTGTCCGTGGTCGGGGCGTTGGAGACGATGTTGATCGGCACGGAGGTCCCGCCGGGCTTGAGCCGCGGCGCGCCAAGGAAGATCACCGCCGCGATCACCAGCACGTGCAGCGCCGCCGCCCCGGCCAGGGCCGGCCAGCGCTCCTCGCCGCGTTGATCGACGTGATGATGGGACCAGGCCGGGTTCAAGGCGCGGCGCCCCTCGATTGCGTCGCTTGCGGCCCCACCGCCTTCACCGGCCCGCCCTCCGGCGCCCCGGACGACGGACCGCCCGTGTCGGTGATCAGGTTGATCGAGCTGAAACCCGACGACGACAGGCTGGCCATCACCTGGGCGACGATGGCGTAGGGCGCCCGCCCGTCGGCGCGCACATAGATCGGCCGCGTGAAGCCCTGGCTGGCCATGTCCCTCAGCGCCGGCGAGAAAGACTCGAACGGCACCTGGGTCTCGTTGAGGAAGATCGCGCCGTTCTCCTTCACCGACACGGTCAGAGGCTCGGTCTGGTCCTGCATCGCCCCCGCCTCGGTCTTGGGCAGCTCCAGCGGCACGCCCACGGTCAGCAGCGGCGCCGAGATCATGAAAATGATCAGCAGCACCAGCATCACGTCCACCAGCGGCGTGACGTTGATCTCGCTCAGCGCCGGGCGGCGCGCGCGCCGGGCCCGGCCGCGTCGCCGTCCGCCCCCGATGGCGTCGTTGACCGACATCGCCATGGGCTCAGGTCCGTTCCGCCAGGCGCCGCTGGATGGCGGTCACCAGGTCGTCGGCGAAACCCTCCAGCCGCGCCGCGTACTTGGCCGCGTCGCCGGAGAACTTGTTGTAGGCGATATAGGCCGGAATGGCCGCCGCCAGGCCGATGGCGGTGGCGAACAGCGCCTCGGCGATCGAGGGCGCGACCACGGTCAGGTTGGTGTTCTTTTGCGCCGCGATGGCCTGGAAGGCGGTCATGATCCCCCAGACGGTGCCGAACAGGCCGATGAAGGGCGAAGCCGTCGCCACGATGGCCAGCAGGCTGAGGCCATCCTCCACCCGCTGCGCCTCGCGCGCGATGACGCTGTCCAGCACCCGGTCGATGCGCTGGATCAGGAAGGCGGTCTGGGCCTCGGCGCTGCCCGAGGTCAGCAGGCCCTTGGCCCGGGCGTCCCGCCACTCGCGCAGCGCCGCCTGCAGCATCCGCGGCAGGGCGTGGCGCGGCGCATCCCCGGCCGCCGCGGCGATATCCTCCAGCGACCGGCCCGATCCGACCTCGTCCTCGAACCGGTTGGCGAAGCGGTTCAGCGCCGAAAGCCGGATCGCCTTGTCGATGATCACCGTCCACGACCAGATGGAGGCTATGGCCAGCCCCGCCAGTACAACCTGCACGACGATGTTGGCGTGCAGGACGACATAGATCGGAGAGAAGTGATCGGGGGAAATCGTGCCGGTCGGTTCCATGGCGATGCGTCTTAGAGGAAGGGGAATGGTGAAACTATGGCGCGGAGGCCACGGCTAGTCTCGGTTTGAGCTTTTCCACCAGGTCTGCCGGCGGGCGCCTTGGGCGGCCATCCGGGGTGATGCAGGCGGCGGTGACTTCAGCTTCCGCGATCAGGTCTTGCCCCCGTTCGATGCGCTGCCGGATGATCAGGCGCACGCCCCGGATGTCGTCATAGGTGGTCCGCACCATCAGCGCATCATCCACCCGCGCCGCCTTCCGGAAATCAAGCGCCACCCTGGTCACCACAAACGCGCAGGGGTCCGGCCGGTTCAACAGCGCCGTATGATCCACCCCCGCCAACCGCAGATAATCGCTCCGCCCCCGCTCGAAATAGCGCAGGTAGTTGGCGTGATAGACCACCCCGGTGAAGTCGGTGTCCTCATAGTAGATGCGCACCGGCAGGCGGTGCTCGCGGCCTTCGAAGACGCCGGCGGTGGGGGGTAAGGGCATGGGACCCCCTGAGGATGGAGCGTCCTGCAACCCGTCTGCTCACGCTGCTGAGATTCGCTAGCGGACAGGTCGTCACGGACTCCGACGGTGGGCAGATCGGTCAAACGGCGCCTTCCCGGATGACCTGACCCCTCAGGGCCAGGGAGACGAACTTGGCAAGGTAGCAATGGTCCCTGCGCACGATGATCTGCGCCAACGCCAGGAAGCCAGGACCGAGGGCGAGCAGAAGGGCGAAAACAGGCAGTCCCTCCGGCCAGTTCGAATCGGGTGTCCTCGCCGTCTGCAGAAGCGAGATCATCGACGGCCCCAGCACAAGCAAGGTCCACATCACCGGACCCACGAGGGAAGAGCTGCTCAAGCGCGATTGGCAGCGCACTTCGCCGCCGCCTTGCGCTGCAGCGATGTCGGCGCGCATGACGGTGTCGATCAGGCGCCGGACTCCCGCCCATCCGATGCGGAGTTCGAATTGGTTGTCCTCGTCCCCCATCAGCGGCCGCATGACGGTCACGGGGCGGCGGTCGAACATCAGCCAATCCCCCGGCAGGCCACGGTCGAAGGCGACGATGGTGTCGGCTGGGTTCCAGGCGGTCCGCACGATGGCGGTCTGCGGCGCCCAAATTCGCTTCAACACGCTACCCACGCCTCACCCCTCCTCGTCGAAGAGCGACGCCTGCCCCTTCGGCGCGGCCGGAGCTGTCAGGCCCAAGTGCTCATAGGCCTTGGCGCAGGCCAGGCGGCCGCGGGGGGTGCGCTGGATGAAGCCCTGTTGCAGCAGGAAGGGCTCGATGACGTCCTCCACCGCGTCGCGGGCCTCGGCGATAGCGTAGGCCAGGGTCTCCACCCCGGCCGGGCCGCCGCCGTAGTTCTCGATCAGCGCCCTCAGATAGCGCCGGTCCAGGCTGTCGAGGCCGGACGCGTCGACCTCCAGCCGCGCCAGGCCCCGCGCCGCGCAGCCCTTGTCGATCACCGCCGCCCCCTCGGCGTCGGCGAAATCCCGCACCCGCCGCAGCAGCCGGCCCGCCACCCGTGGCGTGCCCCGCGCCCGCTTGGCGATCTCGGCGGCCCCGTCGGCCGACAGGTTCGTGCCCATCTTCCGCGATGCGCCGGTCAGCACCCGCTGAAGCTCCTCGGGGGTGTAGAACTCCAGGCGGATGGGAATGCCGAACCGGTCGCGCAGGGGCGTGGCCAGCAGCCCCGCCCGCGTCGTCGCCGCCACCAGGGTGAAGGGCGCCAGATCGATGCGCACCGTCCGCGCCGAGGGCCCCTCCCCGATCACCAGGTCCAGGGCGTGGTCCTCCATGGCCGGATAGAGGATCTCCTCCACATTGGCGGCCAGACGGTGGATCTCGTCGATGAACAGGACGTCGTTGGCTTCCAGATTGGTCAGGATCGCCGCCAGGTCGCCGGCCTTGGCCAGCACCGGCCCGGACGTCGCCCTGAAGTTCACCCCCAGCTCGCGGGCGATGATCTGCGCCAGCGTGGTCTTGCCCAGCCCCGGCGGGCCGAACAGCAGCACATGGTCCAGCGCCTCGCCCCGGCCCCGCGCCGCGTCAATGAAGATGCGCAGGTTCCCCTTGGCCTGCTCCTGGCCGACGAATTCGTTCAACGTCTGCGGCCGCAGCGCCTTGTCCGTGGCCTCAAAGGCGCCGGGCTCTCCCGAAACGAGGCGGGTCACCGCCCCAGCTCCTGCAACGCCGCCTTGATCAGCACCGCTTCGCCGGCGTCCTCACCCAGGCGCAGCGCCGCCTGGTCCACCACCCGGCGGGCGGTGACCTCGGCCACGCCCAGGCCCATCAGGGCCGACACCGCCTCGCCCGCGGCCGACACCGGCGGCGGACCGGCGGGGGCCGCGCCGCCGTGGAAGGTGACGACGGCGCCGTCGGCGATCGGTTTGTCCTTCAGCTCGGTGACGATGCGCAGGGCCAGCTTGGGCCCCACGCCATTGGCTCGCGCCACCGCCGCCTTGTCCTCCCGCGCCACGGCGGCGGCCAGTTCCAGCGGAGTCAGGACATCCAGCACGCCGAGCGCCGCCTTGGGCCCGACGCCCTGGATGTCCTGCAGCACGACGAAGGCGCGGCGGTCCTCGCGCGTCAGGAAGCCATAGAGCCGCATGCCCGTGGACTCGGCCCACTGGGTCTCCACGTGCAGCAACGCCTCATCGCCGGGCGCGGGCAGGCGCCCCAGGGTCCGCGAACCGCAGCGCACCACATACCCGACGCCGCCGACGTCGATCAGGGCGTCCTCTTCGCCGACCTCGGCCACCAGGCCTCTCAGGCGCCCGATCATGCCGCGCTCCGTCCTGTGCGAGCGGCCAGATCGCGGGCCGTCCGCGCATGGGCGTGGGCGATGGCCACAGCCAGCGCGTCGGCGGCGTCCGCCGTGGGCGATCCTGCCGTGGGCAGCAACCGCGCGATCATGAAGGCCACCTGGTCCTTGTCCGCCCCGCCCGTGCCCACCACCGCCTTCTTGACCACCTTGGCGGCGTATTCGGCCACGATCAGTCCCGCGCGCGCCGGCGCGATCATGGCCGCGGCCCGGGCGTGGCCAAGCTTCAAGGTCGACTGGCCGTTGGCGGTCATGAAGGTTTCCTCGATGGCCGCCTCGTCCGGCGCGTACTGCGCAATGATCTCGCTCACCCCCTCGAACAGCGCCAGCAGGCGGTCGGAAAGGCTCATGGTGTCCCGCGGCGCGATGACCCCGTGGGCGACGTGGCTCAGGCGCGAGCCCTCCACCGCCACCACGCCCCATCCGGTGCGGCGAAGGCCGGGGTCCAGTCCCAGGATACGAATCACGTTCGTCATGTGTTCCGCCAGCATCGCGCGCGGCGACCTATAGGGGAAGCGGGCATCCATAGGGTTAAGGAGAGGTTATCGGGCCTCTCTTTCGACAGGTCCGACGGCCGGCGCCCCGGCGAACAGGGTCTGCACCATCCGCGCCTCCACCGCCGCCGCATCCAGGTCGATACAGACCTCGGCGTTGGCGGGCCCGCTCTCGCGCCGCAGCCGGCCCCGCCGTTCCGGATCGAGGACCAGGCGGGCCGGCTCGAAGGTGAAGAGTTCCGGCCACAGCACCGCCGCGGCCGCCACCGCGTCGTGCGGCCGGCAGCCGTCCCCGCCCCACACCTTGGCGTGGAAATCCATGTACGGCGCCACCGCCCCCGCCAGGCGCCGCATCAGCGGCCATTCGGAGGCCGCCGCCCTGGCCATGAACACCTCGCGCCGCAGCAGGATCCGGCTGCTGACGTCCAGGGGCACAAGACGTGGAGCGACGCCGTTCAGCAGCACCCGCTGCATGGCCTCCGGATCGCTCCAGGTGTTGAAATCGGCCCCATCGGCGCCGCGCCCTTCCACCTCGAAGGCGCCGGCCATCACCAGCGGCCGCCAGCCCCGGAACCCCGCCGGATCGTCCATGAAGGCGTTGGCCAGGTTGGTCAGCGGCCCCAGGAACAAGCCTCTGACCCCATACTGCGGGGCCACCGCCAGGCGGCTCACGCCGTGGGTCCGTTGCAGCAGCGGCAGCCTGCGACGAAACGAGCCGCCCAGGCCGTTCAGCCCGTCCTGGCCGTGGCCGCGCTGGCCGCGCTCTGGCGCCAGCCCGCCCAGGCTCGCCCCGGCGCCCACATAGACGTCGACGCCGCACAAGGACTGGCGCAGCACCATGTTGGCGTTGCTGGCCGCCTGGTCGACCCAGGTATTGCCGAACACCGAGCTCACCGCCGCGATCCTGGCGCCGCCATGCGCCAGCATCACCAGCGCCAGCGCGTCGTCAACGCCCCCGTCCGTGTCGATGTGCAGTGGCTCGTCGGCCATCGAAACCTCTGCCTGGGATCCGGTCGTGCTCTAGCAGCGCCATCGCGGCGGAGTAGGCGCAAGGCCTCGGTTGCGCGCGCCGTGGGGCAGGTTCAGCATCTCGTCGAGGGGAACGGATTGGGAGGCCGATGATGACACATCTGATGGCTGGCCGCCGGGCCTGTTCGGCGGTGCTCGCAATCGCGGCGGCAATGGCGATCGCGGCGGGCGGCGCGGCCCACGCCCAGGGCTCCGGCATGGCCGGCTCATGGCGCGGGTTCGCGCAGGGCGTCACCTTCAACTTGGTCGTAGGAGCCGACGGCAGCTTCAGCGAGCAGGAGGTCATGGGACCGATGATGACCATGCAGACCGGCGTCATTCAGCCGACTGGGCCAGGCGTGGTCACCTTCGTCGTGCGGGACTGGGAGCCCAAATCGCACCCTGTCTACCATCCCACTGGCACGGTAGGCGGCTACACGACGCAGGAACCCAGCGCCAGGCCGCCCGGCGGGACCTGGCGGGTGCGCTTTGAAGACCCGAACGTCATGACGCTGCAGGACGTCAACCTCGGTGGATCGGTGACGTTCCAGCGCCTGCGCTGAGAGGCGCAGCCCCCTACGCCGACAACTTCGCCAGCTCGTCCTCGGGGATGTCCTCGTTGCTCCAGACGTTCTGGACGTCGTCATCGTCGTCCAGGGCGTCGATGAGCTTGAGCAGGCTCACCGCCGCGTCGCCGGAGATCGGGGTGTCGGTCTTGGGCTTCCAGATCACCGCGGTGGACTTGGCCGGGCCCAGCACAGCCTCCAACGCCTCGGCGACGGAGGAGAGGTCCTCGAAGGTGGTGGTGATGACGTGACCCTCGCCGTCTTCGCCCAGGTCGCTGGCCACGTCGTCGGCGCCCGCCTCGACGGCGGCGTCCATAACCTTTTCTTCCGACCCGGCCGCCGCCGGATAGACGATCTGGCCCACCCGGTCCCACATGAACGACACCGAGCCGGTCTCACCCAGGTTGCCGCCGTGCTTGGAAAAGGCCGCGCGCACATTGGAGGCGCTGCGGTTGCGGTTGTCCGTCAGGACCTCGACGATCAGGCCCACGCCGCCGGGGCCAAAGCCCTCGTAGCGGATCTCTTCCATGTTGTCGGCCTCGCTCCCGGCCGCCTTCTTGATCGCCCGGTCGATATTGTCCTTGGGCATGGACTCGGCCTTGGCGTTGGCGATCGCCAGGCGCAGGCGGGCGTTGGCCGAGGGGTCGGGCAGGCCCGACTTGGCGGCGATGGTGATGTCCCGCGACAGCTTGGAGAAGATCTTGGAACGGACCTTGTCCTGCTTGCCCTTGCGGAATTGGATGTTCTTGAACTTTGAGTGGCCGGCCATGGGTCCCGCGGGAACTTGAACGAAGGTCGGGGCTTCTACCGCCGCGCCGCCTCAACGGCAAATGGCGCGGCGAATCGGTCAGAGGCAGTCGTACCGCTCGATGCCGCCGGGGGTCAGGCCGAACACCGCGTCCTGCGGCGTATCCAGATGCCGCGCCTCCTGCAGCGTCAGGCCCAGGTGCACGCCCCGCATCACCTTGCCGGCCCCAGCATGGGTCACCGCTATGACCTTGCGCGGTCCCTCCGCGTGCTGCGCCAGGAAGTCGCCCAGGCGCGCCGCCGCCCGGTCCCAGACCTCGCCGTCCGGCGAATGCATGAAGAAGGGCTCGCCGGCCAGGTCCGGCCGCAGGGCCTCGATCTGGTCGCGTGACAGCCCCTCCCAGGAGCCGATCGAGAGCTCCACCAGCCGTTCGTCGGTCTCGAAGCCGCCGCCCAGCCCCGCCGCCTCGCTGATCAGCCGGGCCGTGGCCTGGGTCCGCCCGAGCGGGCTGGCGACGATCAGCCAGTCCGCACCGTCCGCAATCCGCTCGCCGAACCAGGCTCCGACCTGCCGCGCCTGGGCGATGCCGGTTTCTGTCAACGGCGAGTCGATGCGCCCCTGCAGACGCTGGTCGCGGTTGAACTGGGTCTGCCCGTGGCGGGTAAGATAGATCATGGCGTCCCTCTAGCGGGCGGCGCTACTGTCGTCACCCACGCGCGGAACCGGCGGACCTGGCGCCCGTTGCGCCCGGAACTGGAGGCGCGCCGATGACGGACTATGACGACCTGGAAGATCTCACCGAGCCGGAGGAGCTCCCTGTGCCCATCGTCCGCTGGCAGCCCAACCACCGCACCACCCACGGCGCGGTGGCGGCCGGCGGCGCGGCGGCAGGCGGCGTCGCCATCGGCAGCGGCCTGGCCCTCGCCTTCGCGCTGGGCGCCGTCGCCATCGGGGCCGTCGCCATCGGCGCCCTGGCGCTGGGCCGCCTCTCGGTCGGCAGCGCCCGCTTCGGCAAGGTCGAGATCGACGAACTGGTGGTGGGCAAGCTGAAGATCCGGGAGCGCTAGGCGCCCTCTTCGCCCCACGCCATCCGGTCGCGAGGGAAGAATGTCTACGCCCCCACCCCGTGCAGCGCCGGCACCGTCTGCGCCAGCCGCCCGCCGATGCGGATCGGTTCGATCCGGCGCGCCAGCCCGGTCGCAGGGTCGGTCTCCAGATAAACCCCGCACACCGTCGCCGGACCTTCGGCGGGCTTGTAGCGGCCGCCGGAAATCCGGGTCGTGAACCGCCTCAGCGGCTCTTCCTTGTCGTTGCCGATGACGCTGTCGTAGTCGGCGCAGGCGCCCGCGTCGGTCTGGTAGGCGGTGCCGCCGTTGAGGATCTGGGCGTCCGCCGTCGGCACATGGCTGTGGGTGCCGACCACCAGGCTGGCGCGCCCGTCGCAGAAGTGCCCCATGGCCATCTTCTCGGAGGTCGCCTCGGCATGCATGTCGACGATGATGGCGTCCGCCGCCTGGCCCAGCGGGCAAGCGTTCAACTCCCGGTCGATGGCCGCGAAGGGATCGTCCAGGGCGTCCATGAACACCCGTCCCAGCAGGTTCACCACCATGACGTTGTGGCCCTGTTCGGTGGTGAACATCTGCGAGCCGCGGCCGGGCGTGTCGGCCAGGACCGGATAGTTCAGAGGCCTGATCAGCCGCGGCTCGCGGACGATGTAGGTCAGCGCCTCGCGTTGGTCCCAGGAATGGTTGCCCAGGGTCAGGCAATCGGCGCCGGCCTGGAACAACTCGCGCGCCGTGTTCTCGGTGATCCCGAAACCGGCCGCCGCGTTCTCGGCGTTGACGATCACGAACTCCAGGCCAAGCTTGCGCTTGAGACCCGGCAAATGCTCGGCGAGGCCATCGCGGCCGGACCGGCCCACGATGTCTCCAAAAAAAGCTAGACGCATCAGATGTCCTTTCGGACCCCGATATAGCCGTTTTCCGTCAAAATGGCGTCCAGAGGCTGATCGTGGGCTTCCGCGGGCGCGGCGGCGACCTCCTGGCCGGCGTAGGCCAGCCCCAGGACGAACACCGGGCCCGCCGCCCGCAGCGCCGCCAGAGTGCGGTCATAGTGCCCCCCGCCCTGCCCCAGCCGCCCGCCGCGCCGATCGAAGGCCAGCACAGGGGCTATGACCAGGCTGGGGAAGACCAGCGGCGCCGAGGCCGGCGGCGAGGGGATGCCGAAGGCGTCCGGCTCCTGCTTGTCGCCGGGCCGCAGCAGCCGAAACACCAGGGGCGCGTCGGCGTAGGCCGCGGGCATGGCGATCGCTGCGCCCCCCTCGGCCAGGCGCTCCAGCACGATCGAAGGGTCCAGCTCGGCGCCCTGGGCGTGGTAGCCGCCGACCACGGCGAACCGTCCGACCAGCTCGTCAGGCAGAGCCAACGCCGCGCGCTCGGCCGCGCTGGCGTCGTCGGCGGCCAGGCCGCGCCGCCGCCTTCGCATCATCGCGCGCAGGGCGGCCTTGTCGTTGATCGGCGGATCTACAGCCACTTTGCCCCCTGGGGGAAACCTTGCCCCCTTAGGCAATAGGTGGCGGCGCCACGGAAACCGTGAAGGCGGTTTAAATCCCCTCGGACCTGGTAGACCAGGTGGGCGCCGTGTGTCCGGAACCACGATTCCGGCCAGGGACAGCTCCCTTTCGAGTGAATTAAGGTCCCCGGGATTTGGTGCCTTCGACGCGAGCCGCAGCAAGACCCGCCACCTGACAAGTTAGGTCGTCCGCGGATGCGCTACAAGGCGGCATATTGGCCGTGGACGCGGTTGGCCGGCGCACAGCGGTCAATACGGTGACAGTTTACATTTTCGCTGCGCTGAGAACGTAAACTGTCACCGTACTGACCACGCCCCCCTATTCAGCCCCGATCGCTTCGATCCGCTCCGCCGCGGCCTCGATGGCCGCCACCGCCGCGTCCTGGGTATGGTCGTGGGCGTCCCGCAGGCGGCCGAGCTCCGCCTCCATGGCGCCGGTTCGTCCCTTCGCCAGCGAGAGCTCGTCGGCCAGCATCAGCGCCGCCATCAGCAGCAGCCGCGTCTCCCCCAGCGGCCCGACCTCGGACGACACCTGCCGCACCTGGCGGTCGATCGTGGCGGCAAGACTGCGCAGGTGCGCTTCCTGGCCATCCTCGCAGCCCACCGCATAGCTGCGGCCGTTCACGTCGATGGTCAGCTGGGCCATCTTAGCCCGCCCCCGCCGACGCTGACGTCTCGCCAAGCGCCGCGCGGATGTCGGCGATCGCCCGGGTCAGGGCCACTGAGGCCTGGGCGCCGGCCGCTTCCAGCTCGCGCTCCCGCGCCCGGGCCGACTCGAGTTCGGCCTCGAGCCGCTCGCGCTGCGCCTCGGACGCGCCATCCTGGCCACGCCCCCGCGCCAGGCGCTGCTCCAGCCCCGCCACCGCCGCCTCGAGGCGCCGTGTCGCCAGGGTCAGGGCGCTCTCCCCGCCGCCGTCCGCCGTCATTGCTCCGTGCTCCGTCGATATTAACGCTCTTAGACCGCTGTTCGCCGAGGGCGTAAAGCATTGACGCGGCAAAGGTGTGTCGGCGCGGACGGCGCACGCGGTCGGATGAGGGCGTGACAGCGGCCTCCGTTCGCGGCATTTGCGGCGCCCACCCCAGATGGAAGCCGCCATGGCCAACGCCAACGAACTGACCGACATCCTCGATCTCGAGCGCATCGAACTGGACATGTTCCGCGGCTTCACCCCTCCAGAGGAGCGCAGCCGCATCTATGGCGGCCAGGTGGTGGCCCAGGCGCTCACCGCCGCCTACCACACCATCGAGAACCGCATCTGCGCCTCGTTGCACGCCTACTTCATCCGCCCGGGCGACCCCAGCGTGCCGGTGCTCTACATGGCCGAGCGCGTGCGCGACGGGGGCTCCTTCAGCGTGCGGCGGGTCATCGCCGTCCAGCACGGCGCTCAGATCTTCAACCTTGCCGCCACTTTCCAGGTCGCCGAGGAAGGCTTCGAGCACGAGGCCAGGATGCCCGACGTCCCGGCCCCGGAAACCCTGCTCAACGAGGAACAGCTGCGCGAAGCCGCCGGCATCGCGCCCGAACCCGGCCGCCGCCCCTGGCCCGTCGAGGTCCGCCCGGTCGACCCCGTCGCCCGCGGTGACATGACCCCGCGCGAAACCGAGAACGCCGTCTGGTTCAAGTCCCGCCAGCCGGTCCGGCCGGACACGCCGGCCAACCAGTGCGCCCTGGCCTACGCGTCCGACATGACCCTGCTGGACGCCTCCCTGCGCCCCCACCCGGTGAACTGGGACACCGGCGGCATGCAGGTGGCCAGCCTCGACCACGCCCTGTGGTTCCACCGTCCCAGCGACTTCGGCGACTGGCACCTCTACGTCATGGACAGCCCCAGCGCCTCCGGCGGCCGCGGCTTCAACCGCGGCTCCATCTTCGCCCGCGACGGCCG
>FTAI01000074.1_pt1 | contig 13295 bp, 10 predicted proteins | sample 1638941 | NCBI WGS metagenome assembly FTAI01 (sample SAMEA3914813, study PRJEB12502) | metagenome | biome: forest; material: soil | place: Canada | collected 2011-07-07 | depth 0.3 m | reverse complement strand
TGGCTGAACGCCGTTGTGGCCACAGGCGTCGGTCGGCGGACCGCACGGGGCGTACGCTACCGGATTGCGGCCCTTGACTAGCGTCGCGGCCGAAGGCGCCGTCCCCGTCGCCAAGGCGCCGTCGCCGGCCTACGCCTGGTACGTCGTGGCGATCCTGCTGCTGGCCTACACCCTGTCGTTTGTCGACCGGATGATCCTCAGCCTGCTGGTGGGGCCTATCCGGGCCGACCTGGGCATCTCAGACACCCAGATGAGCCTGCTGATGGGGCTCGCCTTCGCGATATTCTACAGCGCGCTCGGGATTCCCCTGGGCTGGCTGGCCGACCGCGGCGGCCGGCGCGGTTTGATTGTCGCCGGCATAGCTTCCTGGAGCCTGATGACGGCCGCCTGCGCCTTGGCGCGAAACTACGCCGCCCTGTTCCTGGTCCGGATCGGCGTGGGGGTCGGCGAGGCCACGCTGTCGCCCGCCGCCTACTCCCTGCTGGGCGACTACTTCGCGCGGGACAAGCTGGGCCGGGCCATGGCCGTGTACTCCATCGGAGTGCCGCTCGGTTCGGGCGTCGCCCTGGTGGCCGGCTCCCTGGTCGTGAAGTTCGTGACCGAGGGTCCGCCCATCGTATTGCCGGTCCTGGGCGCGCTGGCGCCCTGGCGCCTGACGTTCCTCTGTATCGGGGCGCCTGGCCTGCTGGTGGCGGCGCTGGTGGCGATGACGGTCCGAGAACCCCGCAGGCTCGGGGCAGCCGACAAAGCTGTGCCCGGCGAATTCGTCGCCTTTCTCAGAGCACACCCGACCGCGCTCCTGGCGCACTTCAGCGGCATGTCGCTTGTGGCGCTGGTGATGTACGGCGCCATGGCCTGGATTCCACAGTTCCTGCATCGGACCTACGGCATGCCGGTGGCGCAGGCCGGACTGTGGTTCGGCGCCGCGACCGCCGTATGCGGAGCTTGCGGGCTGCTGATCGGCGGCTGGCTCGCCGACAATCTCTACCGCCGAGGCTACAAGGACGCCCACCTGCGGGTGATCCGCCTCAACGCCCTGCTCCTCCTGCCGCTGTTCGTGGGGATGGCGCTGGCGCCGACGGAGCCCCTCGCGCTGGCGCTGATGATCGCGGGAATGCTGCTGGGCACCCTCCACGGCGGCGTCGCGGGCGCCGCCCTGCAGATGATCGCGCCAAACCGGCTGCGGGCGCGGATCGTGGCAATGTACTTCCTGGTCGCCAACCTGATCGGCCTGGGCCTTGGTCCCACCGCCATCGCTCTCGTCACTGACAAGGTCTTCCACGACGACGCTGCGCTGCGCTACGGCCTGGCGATCGTCACGGCGGTGGCGCTGCCGGTCTCGGCCCTGATCCTGACGCTCGGCCTGAGACCTTTCGCCCGGGCGGTCGAAGCCTCGGAGCGTCGCGTGTCCTCGCCTGAGGCCTGTCCGCCTCGCGCGCCGCTCGCGATGGATGTCGCCGGCCCGAATGCACGCCAGAATACTTAGCAATCTATCTATTTCCGGTGTAGCCTGTCCAACTACGAAGATCTCACGCCCATGATGAGATCGCTGGGGAGGCTGCAAATGACCAAGCATCTAGCCTATGGCGCCTCGTGCCTTGCGCTGAGCGCCGCGATTCTGGCCGTCGGCCCTGCGGCCGCGCAGACGAAGCCCGCCGAGATCTCCGAGCTCGTCGTCACCGCCCAGCGGGTCGAAGAGAACATCCAGAAGGTGCCCATCGCGGTCACCGCCTTTTCCGCCGCCACGCTCGAACGCCAGTCCATAGAGAGCCTGCAAGACATCGCCCTTCGGACGCCCGGCTTCAGCGCCGGCGCGGTGGACCCGATCCAGTCCAACTTGGCCATCCGTGGCATCGGCTCGGCCTTCGGGATCAGCCAGAACGCCGGCGGCGACGCTTCGGTGGTCGTGTTCGTCGACGGGGTCTACGCCGGCCGCGGCGGCACGCCTGACATCGACGCGCTCAGCCTCGAGCGGGTCGAGGTGCTGCGCGGCCCGCAAGGCACGCTGTTCGGAAAGAATACCGTCGGCGGTCTGGTCCAGTATGTGACGCGCAAGCCTTCGAACGAGACTTCGCTGCGAATCGAAGGCGAGCTTGGCAACTATAACCGACGCGTTCTCAACGCCCGCGGCAACCTCCCGATCTCCGACAAGGTGTTCCTGTCGCTCGGCGGCTCGCTGAAGCTGCACGACGGCTACGAGTTCAACGAGACGACTCATCACGACGTCGACGACGAAGACCTGAAGACCGCGACCGCGGCCCTCCGCCTTCTGCCCACCGACAACCTCGACATCGTGCTGGCGGCCGATTTCACCGACCAGGACCAGAGGGGCAATCCGCGCCACAATATCTGCGATCGCACCTTCGCGGGGGGGATCCATTGCGTCGGCATCAATCCGGACCCCCGCGTCGTCGACGCCTTCACCGACGGCTACCTGCGCCGTTGGCTGCAGACCTACCGAGGCGAGGTGAACTGGACGACGCCCATCGGGATCGTGACCTCGATCACCGCCTACCGCCAGGTGACGCTGAACTTCAAGACGCCGTTCTTTTCCAACCCGGTGAACCCGCCCGCCCAGATCGAGTCGACCGAGACCGATCACGAGAAGGACAAGCAGTTCAGCCAGGAGGTCCGCCTCGCGTTCGGCGGTTTCGACAATCGGCTGAAAGGGCAGGTCGGCGTCTACTACCTCAACGAGGACAACAACCGCACCGAGATCCTGCAGCAGGACTTCCCGGCGCCCTCGATCACCGGCGTGGCCACCTATCCGCAAGCGGTCACCGGCCGCAGCTGGGCGATCTTCGGACAGGCCAGTTTCGCGGTTACCGACACGCTCACCGCGACGGCCGGCCTGCGCCAGACCTGGGAAAAGAAGGACGGACACTTCATCGGCCAGAAGGTGTCAGGCCCTGGCCTTCCGCCGCCGCTGGCCGCCAACTACGACGTCACCGCTTCCAAGTCGTGGAACGCCCTCACGCCCCGGTTCGCGGTCGACTGGCAGGCGACGAAGGAGGCCCTGGTGTATGTCTCGGCGACGCGCGGCTTCAAGAGCGGCGGCTTCCAGGGCATCGCCGGGTCGGCGGTGAGCCAGGCCACGGCCTATGATCCGGAATACGCCTGGAGCTACGAAGGGGGCGCCAAGACCCAGTGGCTGGACGATCGGCTGCGCCTGAATCTCTCCGTGTTCCAGACCGACTACAAGGACCTCCAGGTCTCGTCGCTGGTCCCGTTGTGCTGCGTGGTGGTCGGAAACGCGGCGACGGCCAGGATCAAGGGCGCCGAGCTGGAGTGGGTGATCGCGCCGATCGAAGGCCTGGAAATCGACGGCAGCTACGCGCGGCTCGACGCGAAGTTCACCAGCTTCGCGAACGGCGCCACGGCGAACTACACCGGCAACGTCCTGCCGCGTTCGCCGAAGGACAAGGTGCATCTCGGCGCGCAATACACGTTCGACATGCAGGGCTGGGGCGTGCTCGGCCGCGTCGACTACACCAACCAGTCGAAGATGTATTTCGACGCCAACAACCTCTCCACCCAGAAGCAGGAAGGCTACATCAACGTCGATGCGCGGGTGTCGGTGACCTCGCCCGACAAGCGCTGGGAACTGGCGGTGTGGGGCAAGAACCTGACCGACGAGCTGGTCGCGACCTATGTCACCGCGTTCGCGCCCTACCACCAGGTGCTCGTGCCGTACGCGCCGCCGAAGACCTACGGCGTGACCCTGATCTGGAAGATGTAGGGCGGGCCTCGGCGGGGCCCGATCAGCTCCCCTGCGGGCGTGGCGCGCTCAGGAAGTCCTGGGCGCTGAAGCCCTCCGGCGCGGCCACCTCGACGATGGGCTCCTCGCGGTTGTCGAACTCCATCCGGAGCGCCCGGGTGATGACGGCGTGCATGGCGTAGAGCGTCGTGATGTAGGTGAATTCGAAGATCTGCTCGTCGCTCCAGAAGGTCTTCAGCTTGTCGAAGACCTCGAGGGGCGTGCGCCCGTCGGCCTGGGTCAAGCAGTCGGCGTAGGCCAGCACCGCCCGCTCCCGGTCGTCAAAGGCGTCGGATACCGTCCAATGGGCGATCGCCGCGATCTTCTCCTCCGGCACGCCCAGGCCCCGCAGCGACTTGCAGTGCTGGGAGAACACGAACTGGCTGCCCTTCACCCACCCGGCGCGGGTCTGGCCGAGCTCGCGCAGCACGGGGTCGATCTTGCGGTCCGGATGGCGGTAGACCGCGAACCCGTCGACCGCATGCTGGAAGATGTCGGGCGCCAGGGCGAAGACGGTCCACCAGTCACCGGGCGTGCCCGTGGCGGTGCCCGGGCTGGCCACGGGGTCGCGGTCCGGTCCGAACAGCCGATCATAGTAGCGGGTGACGACCTCGGCCTTGACCTCGGCGCGCGGGACTTGTCGCAGGACGGGCATGCTGGACTCCAAGGATCGGGCTCAGGCGTACTTGCGGAATTCGGCGACGCCCGCTGAGTCGAAATATTCGTCGAGGCGGGTGATCAGTCCGTCCTTCACGGTGCAGACAACGCAGGCCGGCAACTCGACGCGGACACCGTCGTGCTTGCGGACGCCGCTGAGCACATGCTGCTGCACGAAGCCGGTGGGGAACACCTCGACGCGGCGGTCGCCGTACTCCCGGTCGACAATCCGGGTGACCATCCCCTTGAGGGTCTTCTCGTTGTCGGCCGGGGACTGCTCCATCCGGTCGGTGTTGTGCCAGATCTTGGCGTCGGGGGCGTAGCAGGCGACCAGCCCGTCGACATCGCCGGCCTCGACACAGTCGAAGAAGCGTTTGGCGAGGGCGCGCATCGCGGCGTCGTCTGACATGTCCAGGTCTCCTTTGGTGGCTGGTCAATCACGGGCGCCGGCTTCAGCGGGCCACCGCGACGTTCATGCGCTTGGCGCCGTTCGCGGCCACCAGGCTTTCGATATCGTCTCCGGGATAGTCCGGGTCGGCGGACTCGCCGAAGGCCGCCAGCATCTCGGCGACCTGCGCCTCAGCCATCGCCTTCCACTCCGGATGGGTGAAGATGAAGAACTCGTCCCGCTCGATGGCGCGGACGACCCGGCGCCCGATCTTGTCCGGCGACATGCCCGCGGCCAGCACCGAGGTCATGTTCTGCGCCGTCTGCGCCGCCGCGCCCTGCTCGGACGCGCCCGGTCGCAGGCGCTGGGTGGTCTCCACGATGCGGGTCGCCGACATTCCGGGGCACAGGACCGAGATGCCGACTTCCGTGTCGGCCAGCTCGTTGCGCAGGGCCATGGCGATGCCCAGGGTGGCGAACTTCGAGCTGATGTAGGCGACCGAGATCGGGGGCGGCACGATGGCGACCATGGAGGACGTCAGCGCGAGGTGGCAGGGGCCGCCCATGGCCTTCATGGCGCCCAGGAAGGTTCGGCAGGCGTAGAGGTGGGCATGGGCGTTGACAGCATAGGCCCAGCGCCACACCTCCGGGTCGTAGGTTTCGAATTTCCCCGAACCGCCGCCGACGCCGGCGTTGCTGAAGAGGATCCTGACCTCGCCGAACCCGGCCGCGGCTTTGCCCGCGCGGGCCCAGTCAGCTTCCTCGGCCACGTTCAATTGCAGTCCGAGCGCGTCGATTCCCGCGGCGCGCAGGTCCGCGGCGGCGGCCTCGATGCGGGTCTTGTCGATGTCGGCCAGGATCAGGCGGACGCCCCTGGCGCCGAGCGCCCTGGCGGTAGCCAGGCCTATGCCGCTTCCGCCGCCGGTCACGAAGGCGGTTTTGCCCTTGAGCTCCTTCATCGCTCGGCCTCCTGCATGATGGCTTCGGTGTCACGCACAACGACCCGCGAGACCGCGACGTAGCCGGCCGCCGCCAGGACGGCGACCGGCGCAAGGCAGAGCAGGGCGATCCGCAACGGCTCGGCGACCTTGGCGACGGCGAGCGCGTCGCTCACCATCCCGATGGCCAGGGGGCCGCCGCCGAGACCCACGATGTTGAAGGCGAGCAACAGAAGCGCGGTCGCCGTGGCGCGGCCAGCCACCGGCGACAGGTTCTGGACTACGGCCAGCGCCGGCGCGACGTAGATCGTGCAGCAGATCATCGGCGCCAGCATCAGGACGAGCGAAGTCTGCCAGGAGTGCGCTAGCACGGCCAGCGCCAGGGTCGGCGCGACCAGCAGCATGGCGAGGCCGGGGACGTAGGCGTAGGCCTTGAGGCTGCGCTTGCCGGCGCTGTTGACCAGCGCCCCGCCGCCCACGATGCCGATCCCCATGCACAGACCCGCCGCCGGTCCGAACCAGCGCGCCACCTCGGCCAGCGGCATGTGCTGGACGCGCATCAGATAGGCCGGGATCCAGTTCAGCATCCCGTAGCTCACAAAGGCGGAGAGGCCGCTGGCGAGGAGCAGCCAGCGCAGGGTCGGGCGCGAAAGGAACAGGCGCACCGCGGGGCCGAGGCGTCCGGGGCGCGCGCCGGGCGCTCGGCTGGGGTCGAGGGCCCCCCGCTCCGGCTCCCGAACGATCGCGGCCAGGAGCAGGGCCGTAAGGGCTCCCAGCGCCGCCACGCCGATGAAGGCCCCGCGCCATCCGAATTGGCCGGCGGCCCAGCCGCCAAGGCTGGCGCCGAGGAAGACTCCGAGTGGCCCGTTGGCGGTGAACAGGCCGATGACCGCCGGCCGCTTCGCCGGCGGGTAGTAGTCGGCCAGGATCGACAGCGACGGCGCGGTGCCCCCGGCCTCCCCGACGCCCACGCCGACCCGGGCGATGGCGAGTTGCCAGAACGAGGTCGCGAAGCCGCAGGCGCCGGTGAACAGGCTCCAGAGGAGACAGGCGCCGGCGACAAGTCGGACCCGATGCGTGCGGTCCGCCAGCATCGCGGCGGGTACGCCCAGCAGGGCGTAGAACAGGGCAAAGCTGAGGCCGGTCAGCAGGCCGAACTGGGTGTCGCTGAAGTGGAGTTCGCGTCGGATCGGTTCGACCAGCACCGAGAGGATCTGTCGGTCGACGAAGTTCGCCGTCCCGACCGCGGTCAGCACGACCAGCGCGAGGGTCCCTTCGGGACGTGCAGCCACCGCATCGGATGTGCTGAGGACCGCCGTCCTGGCCTGCTGCATCTCACTCCCCGCTGACGCTGTCCTGCGTCTTGTGGGCACGGTAGGTCGGCGCCCGAATGTGTCAACTAAGTTTACGGTTTAGCTCTGCGCCAGGACCCATTGGCGACCGGCCGGTCTAGTCTTCTCCGCTCCTGAGCATGTTCTCTCCGAACAGGTTGGACCACGCCTCGGGCGTCAGCTTCGGGCGCAGGCTCGAAAGGTTTGGCGCGTTCGTGACCTCCGTGCCGCGCGTGACCGCCGGCCGCTCGCCCACGGCGGCGAACCAGCGGCCGACGTTGGGATAGGGCTCAAGGCTCATGGCGATGGCCCGAGTCGCGCGGACCCACGGCCATGCCGCCATGTCCGCGATCGAATATTCTTCGGCCAGGAAGTCGGCCTCGCCGAGCCGCCGCTCCAGCACCGCGATCAGGCGGCGGGCCTCGTTGACGTAGCGCGCGACGCTGTAGTCCTGGCCCTCCGGCGCGTAGCGGACGAAGTGGTGCGCCTGGCCGTGCATGGGCCCAAGCCCGGCCATCTGCCACATCAGCCACTGCTGGGCGAGCGAGCGCCGGCGTGGATCGGCCGGCATGAACTCCCCCGCGGCCTTCTCCGAAAGATAGAGCAGGATGGCGCCGGATTCGAAGACCGCGAAGGGCGCGCCGCCGAAGGCCGGCTCGTGGTCGACGATGGCCGGCAGGCGAGCGTTCGGATTGATCCGGCGATAGGCCGGCGTCAGTTGCTCGCCCTTGAGCATGTCGTAGGGGATCAGGCGGTAGGCGAGGCCAACCTCCTCCAGCATGATCGTCACCTTGTGACCGTTGGGCGTTGGCACGAAGTGGACGTCGATCATGGAATTCCTCAGGCGGCGGAGGGGGGCGGCGCGCCCGCCGCCGCTCCACCGTTAGAACTTCATGCCAGCCTCGATCGCGACATTGCGGGTTTCCTCGAGATAGAGGATCGCCCGCGGGCTGGCGGTGATCGGGAAAGGCAGGTTGAAGGCGCTGCCGGTCGTCTTTTCGTTGGTCAGGTTCTTGCCGACGAGGGCGAGGTGCCACTGCTCGCTGCTAGGCCCATACTGGATACGGACGTCGACCTTGGCGTAGCCCTTCTGCAGCCCGAACAGCGGGCTCTCGTTGTCGGAGTCGAAGTATTTCGATCGTCCGGACACGGCGACGGTTGTGTCGATGACCTGATCGTTCCTCAGTTCCAGGCGGTAGTGCCCCTGGGTGGTGAAGCTGAACTTCGAGCTGTAGGGGAGCGGCGCGCCGGCGATGTTGTTGGCCGCGATGCTGGCCGGCACGGCCGGATTGCATTGCGCCAGCGCCTGCGTCGCCAGGCAGCCGGCGCCTGGGTAGTTGTCGTATTTCGCGTCCTGGTAGGCGGCGGCGGCCGTAAAATCCAGGTCTTTGACGGGGTACCAGGCCGCCGAACCCTCGATCCCCTTTGAACTTGCGTTCGCCGCGTTCCCGGTCTGGTAGACGCTCAGAGTCGGATTGTAGACGGACACCTGAAGGTTCTTGAACTTGGTGTCATAGACCGAGACGTTCAGCACCACCCGGCCATCGGCCAGTGTCGACTTTATCCCCGCCTCATAGTTTTCCGACTTTTCGGGCCGGAAGGCGAAGGTGGCGCTGGTCGTGCCGTAGGTGTTGGAGACGAAGCCGCCGGACTTCGAGCCCCGGCCATAGGTCGCGTAGAGCATCACGTGCGGCGCGACGTCGTACTGCACGGTGGCGGACGGATCGACGTTGTCTTCGCCCCTGATCTTGCCGACCGCGACGGTGTTGACCGGGCGAAGGGCAAAGGGCCCGGACCGCAGCCGACCGAAGAAGAGGCCGTCCTTGTCCGTGTTGGTGTAGCGAAGGCTGCCCACCAGCCGCAGGGTGTCGGAGACGTGGAAGGTGCCCTGGCCGAACACGGAATAGGAATGAGCGTGCTGCTGGAAGTCGGTCTCCAGCAGGCCCTGATAGACCAGCACGCCGGGGACGTTGATGTTGAAGCCGCCGAGCTGCGTCAGCGTGTAGTCCGAGGTGTCGTAGTAGGCGCCGACGACGTACTCGAACCTGCGGCCTGTCGGCGACAGCAGGCGGACTTCCTCCGACCACTGACGGAAGTGTTCCGGGTAGCTGTTGTAGACGCTGTTGCCCGTGACGCCGCCAGACGGCAGCAGCTGGTCGAAGTTGTTGACGATATTGGACCGGAAGAAGGAATAGCCGGTCACTGAGGTGAGGGTGAAATCACCCAGCGCCAGGTTCCCGGTGCCGGAGACCATCCACGAGGTGGCTTTCGTCCCCTCGCGACCGAGGGGATTCTGCGTGCTGTAACGCACATCGTGCGGCTGTTGGCCGGTCGTCAGGGGGCTCGAGACATTGGATCCGCCCACCAGTTCGCGGTTTCCGTAGTCGACCTTCAGTGTGTAGTCGAAATCGGAGTTCGGCCCATACCGCAGCGTCAGTCGGGCCAACTGCATGCGGTTTGCCGGTTCGTCCCGGCCATTCGCCAGGTTCTTGATGTAGCCGTCCTCATCCACGATCTTCACGGCAAGCCGGGCGCCCAGGTGCTCGGTCACCGGGCCGGAGAGGAAGCCCGAGGCCTCGTATCCCTTGAGATCGAAATTGTAGACGCCGGTCGCCGAGCCCTGGAATGTCGATGTCGGCCCGGCGGAGACGATGCTGACGGCGCCGGCTGGCGTGTTCTTGCCGAACAGCGCGCCCTGCGGGCCGCGCAGCACCTCGACCCGCTCCACGTCGAAGAACGGCGATTGCGCCTGGCGGTTGCGGCCCGCATAGACCCCATCGATGTACAGGCTCACCGCCTGATCGAACGAGAAGTTGGCCGGAGGCGATCCGAACCCGCGAATGTAGATGGTGTCGTTGCCGGCGGTCGTCTCGACAGTGACGTTCGGCGTGAACTTCACCATCTGCTTGAAGTCGACTGTGTTGAAGGCGGCGAGCTTCGCGCCCGACACGACCTCCATCGAGATCGGGACGTCCTGAGCCTTCTCGACACGCTTCTGCGCTGTGACGACGACCTCGCCGAGCGTTCCCGCAGGGGCGTCGGCGGCAGCCGCGGCGCCGGCGACCAAGCTCGCCAACATGGTGGTTGAAAATAGAATGCGACCGATCATCGCCGTCTCCCCCCGATTTCCTATGATTTGCGTTCTGTTGATCGAACGTTGTCGCGAGCCTGCGCTCGTCACCGTTTAGTGTCAATTTAGTTGACGTTAATTCCCCATCCCGCGCGTTCCGGCAGACGCTGGCTTTGGCCGCTGGAAAGGCCTGCGTCGGGGCGCCGGCGAGGAACCAGCGACCACCCCGGCGTTGGCGCAATGCGAGCTTCGACTGGCGCTGCGCGGGCTACGAACTGCAGCCCTGGAAGGCCCGGCGCAGAACGGCCCTTCCGAACCGTCCGCTCAGGACCGGCCCCATCATTAGATTACTAAGGATTTCTGTCAATGAGCGACGAACTCGGAGGATTCCGCGCAAATTCAAACCTGACTTGGCGGGCCGCCTATTTCGCGGGTTCGAGCGCCTTGACGTCGTTCTCGGCCAGCATCGTCTCGGCCTTCAGCACGACGTTCCGAGCCCGCGTCCCGTCCGCGCGCACGGCCTCGTGCGCCACGTCGGATGCGTCGAAGGTCTTTGTCCAGGCGGCAAACTCGAGGCACACGCCGTCGGGATCGAAGAAATAGACCGAGCGCACGAACACGTCGTCGGTCAGTTCGTCGCTGTTCTGGGTGGGCGAGTTGTCGTGGTTCAGGATCTTGGTGACCTGCACGCCCTTGGCCTTGAGCCGGTCGTAGTATTCGTCGAATTTCTCGGCGGGCACATTGAAGGCGATGTGATTCATCGATCCATGCGCCGATGTGAAGTCGCCTTGGGTCGGCAAGGCCGCGGGGGCCGAGACGCCCGGCATCGCTTCGCGCCCCTGCGGGAACCAGAAAAACGCCAGCGAGTCGCCGTTGCCGATGTCGAAGAAGAAGTGCTGGCCCCGGCCGCCCGGAAGGTCGATCGTCTTGACCAGCGGCATGCCGAGGACGTCGCGATAGAACTCCACCGTCCGGGCCATGTCCTTGCACACCAAGGCCAGGTGATTGACGCCGCAGATCTCGAAATCGGGATTCGTCGGTTTGGGCATGACATCCTCTCCAGGGTTCGTCGGGCCTGCGCCCGATCTTAAGCTTAGGACGGCAGTAAATGCCCCTGCCGCGGTTTCGTCAATTTCCTTGACGCTTGTGAGGAGATGCGGCGAGGCGGCCAGCATCGAACTGGACCACGGTCCCTTAGGATACTAACTATCGTCCGGTGTCTGCCCATCCCGACATCATCAACGCCCTAAAGGCGCAGGGCTTCCTGCCCAAGGACGCCGAGCCGAGGCTGGAGCCGTTGAGCGGCGGCGTGTCGAGCGACGTCTTCCGCCTGGAGACGGTCGACGGCCCCGTCTGCGTCAAGCGGGCGCTCGCAAAGCTTCGCGTCGATGCCGATTGGCAGGCGCCGGTCGAGCGCTCTCACATGGAGGCCGAATGGCTCCGCGCGGCGTGGCCCCTGGTGGGCGCAGCCGTGCCGCAGGTTCTGCTCGAGCTTGAGGCCGCGAACCTATTCGTCATGAGCTTCTACGCGCCGGAGACCCACAGCATCTGGAAGGCCGACCTCGCCGCAGGGCGCACCGACCCTGTCTTCGCCGGCCGCGTGGGCGCGTTGATCGCCAAGGTTCACGCCGGTTGTGCGGGCTCGCAGGTCCTGGCTGCGCGATTTGCGACGACGGCCCTCTTCGAAGACCTGCGGCTCGCGCCCTTCCTGCGCCACTCGGCCATGGTTCATCCGGAGCTTGCCCCGCGACTGGTCGCCCTGGCCGACCGCACCGCCGCGACGCGGATCACGCTGGTGCATGGGGACGTCAGCCCCAAGAACATCCTTCACGGGCCCGAGGGTCCGGTTCTGCTGGACGCCGAATGCGCCTGGTATGGCGACCCCGCCTTCGACCTGGCGTTCTGCTCGGCGCATCTGCTCTTGAAGACGGTCTGGCGGCCGGCGTTCGCCGCCGACTTCCTGCGCGACCTGGCGGCGCTTCGCCAAGCCTATCTGGCCGGCGTCGAGTGGGAGCCGGCCGCGGACGTGGACGGGCGCGCGGCGCGGCTGACCGCGGCGATCCTGCTGGCGCGGGTCGACGGCAAGTCGCCCGCCGACTATCTGCAGACGGCGGCGGACCGCGGCTTCGTCCGCGAGACGGCGAAGCGATTGGTCGCTGGGGATATTTCGTCGATGCCGGCGTTGTCGGCGGCTTGGAACGAGGGTCTTGCGGCGCGATGAAAACCACCATCACCGCGGTCCGCGCGCGCCAGATCTGGGATTCACGGGGCCGGCCCACGGTCGAGGCGGAACTCACCCTCGCCGGAGGGGCCTTTGGCCGGGCCCTGGCTCCGGCCGGCGCATCGCGCGGGGCGCACGAGGCGATCGACCTGCGCGATGGCGGCCCTCGCTTCGGCGGCTGGGGCGTCGATCGGGCGGTGGCGGCGGTGAACGGCGAAATCGCCCGACTGCTGCTGGGACGCGACTGCGCCGATCAGGTGGGGCTCGATCTCGCCATGACCGACGCGGATGGCACGGAAAACCTCTCCCGGTTCGGCGGCAACGCCACTGTCGCCGTGTCGCTGGCGGCCCTGCATGCGACCGCGGCGGCGGTCCGGCTGCCCCTGTGGTCCCTGCTCGCCGAGGGCCGCAAGCCGCGCCTGCCGCTTCCGGAAGTCCAGATCTTCGGCGGCGGCGCCCATGCCGGCCGGCGGACCGACGTGCAGGACTTCATGATCATGGCTCCGCGCGCGCAGAGCGTCCGCCACGCTCTCGAGATCACCGCCGACGTGTTCCGAGCGGCGGGTCGTCTGATGGAGGATAGCGGTCGGCTGGCGGGCGCGGCGGATGAGGGCGGCTGGTGGCCGATGTTCGCTTCGAACGAGCAGGCTCTCGGAGACTTGACGCGCGCCATCGAGCTGGCGGGATACCGGCCGGGCGAGGACGTCTTCATTTCGCTCGACGTGGCGGCCAACGAACTGCACGCGGAGGGTCGCTATCGGCTCGGACTCGACGGCGCCGACCTCTCCAGCGGCGAAATGGTCGAGCGGGTGGCGCAGTGGGTGGATCGCTATCCCATCCTGTCCATCGAGGATCCGGTCGGGCAGGACGATCTGGAGGGCTTCGCCCTGGCCACCGCCAGGTTCGGCGATAAGGTCCAGCTGATCGGCGACGA
>FTAI01000289.1_pt1 | contig 13338 bp, 10 predicted proteins | sample 1638941 | NCBI WGS metagenome assembly FTAI01 (sample SAMEA3914813, study PRJEB12502) | metagenome | biome: forest; material: soil | place: Canada | collected 2011-07-07 | depth 0.3 m | reverse complement strand
GAAGGCGCCGCCGGGGCGATAGGGAGCAGGCTCCGCCTCAGACCCGCGGCGCCCCTTCTCCCCCTGTGAAGGACTATGCAAAACAGCTTATTGAATTTGCCTCGATATCCAGACTGCAAAACGCCGGTTCAGGGACTGTGCGGATGCGGATCCGCTCGGTCTAGTCTGGTGGCATGCGACGAGACCCGGCCAACTTCCATGGCCGATCGTCATGGGTGAACTCCCCCTCCAGGAGAATTCGCTGGTGACGTTTGAGCTCGGCTGTAGAAACAGGCCCGGACAGTAACGCCGTCCCGAACGGAATGGCGCCTAGCCTCGGAATTCATCGAACGAAGGGGCGCCACGCCCCTTGAAGTACTCGTACTGGGGCAACTGTGAATCTTAAAACACTCTTGGCGTGCGCCGCCTTCATCGCGGCCACAATGCCGGCCATCGCCAACGCGTCCGACCTCGGCGTCGATTTCGACCCGAGCCTTGCCGTGTATGTCGGCCCGAGTGGCCCCTGGACGCTGGGCTATGCCTTTCAGGACCTCACGGCGACCAGCGTGGTCGGCCTGGGCGCCTGGAACAACGGCATAAAGGGCGATGTCATGGTGGGGCTGTGGGACAGCGGCCGAAATCTGCTGGCCAGCACCACCGTCAATTCGTCCTCCACTGTTGTCGGAACCGCCAGCTGGGTGTTCACCCCCATCACGCCGGTCGCGCTGACCGTGGGCGACACCTACTATGTCGGCGCCTACGGGGCGTTCAACTATACCGACACTATAAATCCGGTCACCGTGGCGCCGGAAATCTCCTACCTCTACAACGCGTACGAAGTTGGGTTTGCATCCCCAAGCGGCTCCCCCAACGACAACGATCACGGCTTCTTCGGTGGCAACGTGCAGTTGGCCGGCGGCGTGCCGGAGCCGGCGACCTGGGCGATGATGGGCCTCGGCTTCCTGGGCGCCGGCGCTGCGATGCGCCGCCGCCGCGGCGTGGCGGCCGTCGTCTGAGCTGACGACTTCTCCGAATCCTGGAGGATGCTCTCGCGGTGCGTCAGGTCGCTGTCGATGGCGTCCGGCTCAGCCGCGCCAGGATGATCGCCCCCAGTTGCGGTTGATACTGGCTCACCGGCCGCCCGCCCACAGGGTCCATCCCCGGAATCCAGCCGTCGTCCGGATGCCCGTCATGGAGGAAGAAGCGCATGGCGGCATGATACATCGAAAAACGGGCAATCAGAACAAAAGTCGAACAGAGTTCCATCTCCCGCAAGGGGAGAAGGACGCCCGAGGCGCCGCAACCACCCCCACCCTTAAATCCCGGCGCCAGAGCTCGAATCTGGGCGTGGATCCTAACGGGATGCCCGGGACGTCAGCCACATCGCCCACCGCGCCGACAACAGCCGCGCCAGGAGCTGCGGGGGAAATCCCCGATAGGCCGGAATATCCCGCGGAAGCCTCACGCCCGGTGGCAGACTGGCGACCTTGTTCCTCATCTTCAGGGGCGGCGGGTCGTCCAGGACGCGAGTGCGATAGACCGAGGTCCACCAACCCGGGGCGTGCTTCAGATACATGCCCGAGTTGCAGCAGGTCGCGACGTATCGTGTCGTCGGCGCCCCTTCCGAGAGCCTGACCCCTTCTAGCGCCTCGGCGCCGGCCACGCAGGCGAACCGGTCGTCGCGATAGATCAGGTAAGGCGTTCCGCCGAACTCATCGCGGATCGGTGCGGCGCCTGCTCGCGCCTCGATGAGCCGCCCGGCGGCCTGGCAATCTGAACAACAGCACGCGGCGCTGAGGATCGGCGGCCCGACCAGTCTCAATCGCACCCGCCCGCAGACGCAGGATGCGCTTCGCTCAAGGCTCGTCCCGTCCGCCATGATCCGCCCTTAAATTCCACGGTGGAGCGTGTGTTCTGGCTCGCCGGCGTCTTCACCAGCGGGGCTTCCCCAACTCACAACCACCCGAGGCCCGCTAACGCGGACCTCGAAGCGTCAGCCCCCTAATACCCCTGGATCTTCGCGTACCGGTCCCGGTGGAACGCCTGGTTCCCGAACGCCGCTTCCGCCGCCCGCGCGCGCTTCAGGTAGAACCCCGCATCGTGGGCGTCGGTCATGCCGATGCCGCCGTGCATTTGGACCATCTCGTTGGAGACCAGGTGAAAGGTGTCGCCCATCTTGGCCTTGGCCAGGCTCACCAGCTCGGGCGTGTCGGGGCTGTCGGCGTCGATGGCGGCCAGCGCTGCCTCGACCGCCGAGCGCGACAGCTCCAGGTCGGTGAACATCTTGGCCGCGCGGTGCTGCAGGGCCTGGAAGGAGCCGATCACCTGGCCGAACTGCACGCGCACCTTGAGGTAGTCGAGGGTGGTCTCGAAGGCCTGGACGGCGCTTCCCAGCATCTCGGCGGCGACCCCGGCGCGGGCCCGGTCGAGCACCTTTTCCAGGAGGTCCGCCCCGCCGGTCAGCGGCTCGGCCGCAGCGTCCTTGAACTCGATGTTGGCGGCGCCGCGGCTATCGGCCAGGTGCAGCCGGGTGCGGGTCACGCCCGGGTCGTCGGCGCGCACCAGGAAGAGGCCGATGCCGTCGGGCCCCTTGGCCGAGACCACCAGCAGGTCGGCCGCCATGCCTTCCAGCACGAACGTCTTCTTGCCGGTCAGCTTGCCGCCCTTGACGGTGGCCGCCACCTTGTCCGGCGCATGGTGCGCGCCCTCGTCGACGGCCAGGGCGCCCACGGCCGTCCCCTCGGCGATCTTCGGCAGCCAGGCGGACTTCTGCGCCTCGCTGCCGCCCAGGATCAGGGCCGAGGCCGCGGCCAGGCCCGAGGCCAGCAGCGGCGAGGCGGTCAGGGTCCGGCCGAGCTCTTCCAGGATCAGGCCCAGCGACAGGTAGCCGAAGTTCGAGCCGCCGTACTCCTCCGGGATGATCACCCCGGCCCAGCCCATCTCGGCCATCTCGTTCCAGGCGTTCACGTCATAGCCCAGCTCGGCGCCTGAATCGCGCATCTTGCGGAAGGCTGTGACCGGGCTCTTTTCCTGCACCCAGCTCTTGGCTGCATCGCGCAGCATGCTCTGTTCTTCGCTCAGAACGGCCATGTGGTTTTTCCTCTCAAATCTCTCGTTGTCTTAATGGGTTAGCCGCCCACCCACGCTGTCATCCCGGTTTTCGCGGCGCGCGAAAGACCGGGATGACAGCGGGAGGGTGGAAAGGTTGGTCATCAGTGGTTCTGCGTCAGGTCCGGCAAACCGAGTATCCGCTTGCTCACGATGTTGGACTGCACCTCCTGGGAGCCGCCGAAGATCGTGAAGGCCTTGCCGAACAGCCAGCCGCGCACGGCCTCCAGCTCGTCCTTGGTGAAGGCGTCGCCCTCCCAGCCCAGGCCCTGGTGGCCCATGATCTCCAGCGCCATCTCGTGACGCTCCTGGATCAGCTGCGTGCCGGCGTTCTTCATGATGGAGGTGGCGCTGGACGGGCCGGCGTTGCCCTTGGATTCCATCATCGCCCGGATGGCGGTCTGCTGGAAGGCGCGCCAGTTGATGGCGTTGGTCACCAGCCGGGTCCTGAGGTCGCTGTCCGCGATCCGCCCCTTGTCGTCCACGCCCACATAGTCCTTGGCCAGTTGTTCGAGAGGCTTGCCGCCGCCGCCGAGCCCGCCGCCCGCGCCGGTGAGGCCGGACCGTTCGTGCTGCAGGAGGCGCTTGGCGATGGTCCAGCCGCCGTTCAGCGGCCCCACCAGGTCCTTCTTCTCGGCCCGCGCGTCGGTGAAGAACGTCTCGCAGAACGGCGATGAACCTGCGATCAGCGGGATCGGCCGAACCTCGACGCCCGGCTGATGCATGGTGAACAGCACGAAGGAGATGCCCTCATGCTTCTTTGAGGTGTCTGTGCGAACTAAGCAGAAGCACCAATCGGCGTATTGTGCGCCGCTCGTCCAAATCTTTTGCCCATTGATTTCAAAGTGATCGCCCTTGTCGACCGCCTTGGTCTGCAGGGACGCGAGGTCCGATCCGGCGCCCGGTTCGGAGAAGCCCTGGCACCACTGGATCTCGCCGCGGACGATCGGCGGGATGTGCTCCTTCTTCTGATCCTCGGTGCCGTATTCGAGCAGCGTCGGGCCGAACATCATCACGCCCATGCCGCCGATCGGGTTGTAGGCGCCGGCGCGGTTCAGCTCCTGCTGCACGACGCGCCCCTCGGCGGGCGACAGACCGCCGCCGCCGTAGGCCTTGGGCCAGGTCGGGACGCCCCAGCCCTTCTCGCCCATGGCGATGCGCCAGGCTTCCTGGTCGGCGCTCGGCGCCACGCGCTCCTCCCGCATCATCGGGTTCGCGCGACCCTTCAGCCCGGCGGGGAAGTTGGCCCCGATCCACTCCCGCGCCTCGGCGCGAAAGCCCTCGAGGTCCGTACCGCCAAAATCAGCCATTCAAATTCGCTCCTGAAAATTCCGACCTATCTTAAATTCCGCTCATCCCCGCGAAAGCGGGGACCCAGGCTTTTTTCGTTGCGGCATCTAGCCTGGCGAACCCTGGGGAACGGAAGCACCTCAAACACAAAACACCCGGGTCCCCGCTTTCGCGGGGATGAGCGGTGGGAGTTAGCCCTTCTGCGTCACCTCCGGCAAACCCAGTATCCGCTTGGAGATGATGTTGTTCTGGATCTCCTGGCTGCCGCCGGCGATGGTCCCGGACTTGCCGCGCAGCCACGCCCGCGTCGTGCCGAGTTCGTCGGCGCTGAACGCCTCGCCCGACCGGCCCAGCCCCTGCGCCCCCAGGATCTCGACGGCGAGCTCGGCGCGCTCCTGGCGCACCTGCGAGCCGACGTTCTTCAGCACCGACGACACCGCGCTCGGCCCCTGGTTGGAACGTGTTTCGGTGGCCGCCCGCATGCCCGTGAGCTGGAAGGCCTGGGCCTCCATCAGGTGCTTCGTCAGCCGGGCGCGCAGGTCCGGATCGGCCAGCCGCCCGTCCTCGTCCACGCCCACATAGTCCCGCGCTAGCACCTCGATCGACGGCCCGGGCGTGACGCCCGGCCCCGCCTGCGCGCCCGGCTGGGCGTTGGCGCCCGAGATCCCCTGCCGCTCGTGCTGCAACAGCCGCTTGGCGATGGTCCAGCCGCCGTTCAGCGGCCCCATCAGGTTCTCCTTCGGGACCTTCACGTCGGTGAAGAAGGTCTCGCAGAAGGGCGTCGTGCCGTTGATCAGCAGGATCGGCCGCGCCTCGACGCCGGGGCTCTTCATGTCGATCAGCAGGAAGCTGATGCCCTCGTGCTTCTTGGTCTGGTCCGTGCGCACCAGGCAGAAGCACCAGTCCGCCAGATGCGCCCCGCTCGTCCAGATCTTCGAGCCGTTCACCAGCCAGTGGTCGCCCATGTCCACGGCCTTGGTCTGCAGGCCCGCCAGGTCCGATCCGGCGCCCGGTTCGGAGAACCCCTGGCACCAGCGCAGCTCGCCCCTGACGATCGGCGGGATGTGCCGCCGAAGCTGCGCCTCGTTGCCGTATTCCAGCAGCGTCGGGCCGAACATGATCACGCCCATGCCGCCGATCGGGTTGGGCGCGCCGACGCGGGCCATCTCCTCGGCCAGCACCTTGGCTTCGGCGCGGGAGAGCCCGCCGCCGCCATAGGCCTTGGGCCACGTCGGCGTGCCCCAGCCGCGCTCGCCCATCCGCTGCTTCCACAGCGCGACGTCGCCGGTGGGCGCCTCGCCCGTCGCCTCGCTCTCCGCCACCGCACTCGCGTCGCGCCGAAGCGAAGCCGGGAAGTTCGCCTCCAGCCATTCCCGCGCCTCTGCGCGGAAGGCGTCGAGCTCAGCCCCGCCGAAGTCCGCCATCTAACTTCCGCTCCCTAGTTGCCGCTCTCCCCAAGTGTCATCCCGGTTTTCGCGTCGGCGAAAGACCGGGACCCACAGACGCCGACCGTCCGAGGCTAGCCGCAGAGCGTGGCGCGTGTGGATCCCGGACAAGCCGCTGACGCGGCTTTCCGGGATGACAGCCTGGGGTGAGCGTTGATGCATCACCCGTTCTGCGTCGTGTCCGGCAGGCCCAGGATGCGCTTCGACACGATGTTCGACTGGATCTCCTGGCTGCCGCCGAAGATCGTCGTGGCCTTGCCGGAGAGCCAGGTGCGCACCGCCTCGCGCTCGTCCTTGGAGAACGCCTCGCCCTCCCAGCCGAGGCCCTGGTGGCCCATGATCTCCAGCGTCAGCTCGGCCTTCTCCTGGCCGATCCAGGTGCCGGAGTTCTTCATCACCGAGGTGGTGGCGCTGGGGTTGATGTTGCCCTTCGCCTCCACCACCGCGCGTTGCATGGTCAGCGCGTGGGCCTTGGCGTCGATCAGGTGCTTGGTGATCCGCGTGCGCAGATCGGGGTCGGCGATCCGGCCCTTCTCGTCGAGGCCGACGTATGTCTTGGCGAGGTCGAGCACGCTGGCGCCGCCCATCATCCGCGCGCCGCCCTGGCCGGAGCGCTCGTGCTGCAGCAGGCGCTTGCCGATCGTCCAGCCGCCGTTCAGCGGCCCGACCATGTCGTCCTTCTCGGCCCGCGCGTCGGTGAAGAAGGTCTCGCAGAAGGGCGAATTGCCGGCGATCAGCTTGATCGGCCGCGTCTCCACGCCCGGCTGATGCATGTCGATCAGCACGAAGCTGATGCCCTCGTGCTTCTTCGAGGTGTCGGTGCGCACCAGGCAGAAGCACCAGTCGGCGTACTGCGCGCCTGAGGTCCAGATCTTCTGGCCGTTGATCTTCCAGTGGTCGCCGGCGTCCTCGCACTTGGTCTGCAGGCTTGCGAGGTCCGAGCCCGCGCCCGGCTCGGAATAGCCCTGGCACCAGCGCAACTCGCCCCGCACGATCGGCGGGATGTGCCGCTTCTTCTGCGCCTCGGTGCCGTATTCCAACAGCGTCGGGCCGAACATCGAGGTGCCCATGCCGGCCACCGGGTTCTCCGCCCCGATGCGCGCCATCTCCTGCTGCAGCACCCGGGCCTCGGCGCCCGAAAGCCCGCCGCCGCCGTACTCCGTCGGCCAGGTGGGCGCGCCCCAACCCTTGTCGGCCATCCGCTGCTTCCAGAGCTTGCCGTCGGCGGAGAGCGTTTCGCCGCCGGGGAGCATCGCCGTCGGCTGGTTGGCCAGGGACTTGGGGAAATTGGCCTCAAGCCAGCCGCGCGCCTCGGCGCGGAAGGCGTCCAGATCGGAACCACCGAAGTCGGCCATCTCGAAATCTCCCTAATATCTTATTTTTTCAATATCTTAGATATAAGCCTAGCACGGAAATGCACGGGTTTGGAGTCTCCGGTCTACTTCGGGTCGGGAAGGCCCAGCACCCGCTTCGACACCACATTCAGATTGATCTCCGAGGTGCCGCCCTCGATCGAGTTTCCCTTGGACCGCAGCATGGTCCGCAGCGCCGTGAGTTCGGGCTCGGAATAGCCCTCGCCCTCCCAGCCCAGGCCCTGGAAGCCCATGGTTTCGACCAGCAGCTCGTTGCGCTCCTGGGCGATCTTGGCGCCGGCGTATTTCATGATCGAGGTGGCCGCCGAGGGTCCCTGGTTCGACTTCGCCTCGTCCGCCGCGCGCCGCACGGTGAGCTGGAAGCTGCGGGCCTCCATCAGGTGGTCGGTGATCCGGCGCCGCAGGTCGCGGTCGGCCAGCCGCCCGGTCTCGTCGACGCCGACGTAGTCCCGCGCCGCCTCGATCACCGTCGGCAGCGGCGTGGCCTGGCCGATGTTGCCGCCGCCCAGCCCCGCCGAGATGTTCTCGCGCTCGAACTGCAACAGCCGCTTGGCGATCGTCCAGCCGCCGTTCAGCGGCCCCCAGAGCTGGTCCTTCGGGACCTTCACGTCGGTGAAGAAGGTCTCGCAGAAGGGCGAGGTCCCGTTGATCAGCCGGATCGGCCGCACCTCGACGCCCGGCAGGGTCATGTCGATCAGCAGGAAGCTGATGCCCTCGTGCTTCTTCGTCGCGTCGGTGCGCACCAGGCAGAAGCAGCGGTCGGCCAGGTTCGCGCCGCTCGTCCAGATCTTGCTGCCGTTCACCAGCCAGTGGTCGCCCTTGTCCTCGGCCCGCGTCTGCAGGCTGGCCAGGTCCGACCCCGCGCCCGGCTCGGAGTAGCCCTGGCACCAGCGCACCTCGCCCTTGATGATCCCGGGCAGGTGCTGGCGCTTGAGGTCCTCGGTCCCGTACTCGATCAGCGTCGGGCCGAACATCATCACGCCCATGCCGCCGATCGGGTTGCGGGCGCCGATCCGGGCCATCTCCTCGCCCAGCACGCGGGCCTCGGCGCGCGACAGCCCGCCGCCGCCATAGGCCGCCGGCCAGGTCGGCGTGCCCCAGCCCTTCTCGCCCATGGCCTTGCGCCAGGCCTTCGCGGCTTCGGACTCCGGCTGGCCCATGGCCGCGGCCATCTGCTGCGCCGGATCGCGCTTCAGTTCCTCGGGGAAGTTCGCCTCCAGCCACGCCCGGGCCTCGGCCCGGAAGGCCTCAACGTCGCCGCCAAAATCCGCCATCGAAATCTCAGTCCTGAAAATCAAAAGTCCCGCCGCCGCTCAAAATGGAGCGCCGCCGTCAGCTCTACTTCGGGTCGGGGAGCCCCAGCACCCGCTTGGACACCACGTTCAGATTGACCTCCGAGGTGCCGCCCTCGATCGAATTGGCCTTGGCGCGCAGCCAGCCGTGCACCGCGGCGATCTCCGCCGGGCTGAAGCCCTCGCCGTCCCAGCCCAGGCCCTGGCCGCCCATGGCCTCGACCATCAGCTCGGAGCGTTCCTTGGCGAACTCGGCCGCCGCATATTTGATGATCGAGGTCGCCGCCGAGGGGCCGTTGGCCGCCCGCGATTCCGCGGCCGTGCGCCCGATGGTCTGGCGCAGCGCCTGGAAGTCCATCTTGTTCCGGGTGATCCGCTGGCGAAGGTCGAGGTCGGCCAGCCGGCCGTCCTCGAGGCCGACGTAGGCCTTGGCCACCTCGCCCAGGTCCCCCGCGGCCCCGCCGCCCACGCTGCCGCCGTCGCCGAAGCCCGCGGAGATGTTCTGGCGCTCGTACTGCAGCAGCCGCTTGGCAATCTCCCAGCCGCCGTTGATCTTGCCGACCAGGTTCTCCTTCGGGATCTTCACCCCGGTGAAGAAGGTCTCGCAGAACGGGCTCTCGCCGCTGATCAGCTTGATGGGCCGCGTCTCGACGCCGGGCGTGCGCATGTCGATCAGCACGAACGAGATGCCCTCGTGCTTCTTCGTGGCGTCGGTGCGCACCAGGCAGAAGCACCAGTCGGCCTTGTCGGCGTAGCTCGTCCACACCTTCTGGCCGTCGATCCGCCAGTGGTCGCCCTTGTCCTCGCACCTGGTGGCGAGGCTCGCGAGGTCGGAGCCGGCGCCCGGCTCAGAATACCCCTGGCACCAGCGGATCTCGCCGCGGACGATCTTCGGCATGTGCTCGGCCTTCTGAGCCTCATTGCCGTATTCCAGCAGCACCGGGCCGAGCATCCAGATGCCGAACGAGAGCAGGGGCGGGCGGTAGCGGCCGGCGGCGATCTCCTGCTCGACTACGCGGGCCTGCTGCGGCGTCAGCCCGCCGCCGCCGTAGGCCGCCGGCCAGGTCGGCGCCGTCCAGCCCTTCTCGGCGACGCGGTTCTTCCAGACGATCTGCGGATCGTCCGAGCCCACGAAGGCGCGCCCGCCCCAGACCGCTTCGGGGTCGGTCTTGGCCTTCGGGTCGCGCAGTTCGGGCGGATAGTTCGCCGCCAGCCAGGCGCGGGCCTCCGCGCGGAAGGTGTCGAGGTCGGCGGCGCCGAAATCAGCCATGGCGGTCTCCAACGCTCTTCGAGGACGAGCCGCCACCTTAGCGCCGCGCCTTGCGAGAGCAAGCGGGACCAAACAGATGTTTGAGGCGAGGTTCGGTCACGAATTGCCGCTATAAGGCCCGATCCCTTTGGCAGACCGACAGGCCTGGATGCAGTTCCTTAAAGACCTTCGACCCGCGGCCCTGGCGTTCGCGCCCTGGACGGCGGCCATCCTGACGCTGGCGGCCGGGGTGATGCTGCTGGCCTCTGGGACGACGCCCTCGGAGCCGGTGCGCTTCATGCGGCTGATCCAGATCACGCCGGTCTACCTCATCGAGGCCAGCCACTTCCTCTCCAGCATCCTGGGCCTCGCCCTGGTGCTGCTGGCCTTCGGCCTGCGCGCCCGCCTCGACGCCGCCTGGGCCGCCACCATGGGCGCGCTGCTGCCGGCCGCCACGCTGGCCCTGCTCAAGGGATTCAACTGGGAAGAGACCACCGCCCTCGTCGTGCTGGCGATCCTGCTGGCGCCCTTCCGCGCCGCCTTCCCGCGCAGCGCGCGGCTGACCCGCATGGAGATCACGCCGGGCTGGCTGTTCTCCGCCGCCTGCGCGGTGGTCGGGACCGGCCTCCTCGGCCTCTGGTCCTTCCAGCATTCGGACTACGCCGACCGCTCCTGGTGGCGGGTGATGGCCGACGCCGACGCCGAGCGGGCCATGCGCGCCTGGGCGGCCACGGCCCTGCTGCTCTTCGCCTTCGGCCTCTGGCGGCTCTTCGTCTCCGCGGCCACCCCGCCGGTGGTCGGCGAGACCGATCCCGACTTCGAGCGCGTCCGCGCCATCCTCGCCAAGGCCGAAGCCGCCGAGCCGGGCTCCAACCTGGCGCTCTTGGGGGACAAGCGCTTCCTGTTTTCCGCCTCGGGCGAGAGCTTCCTGATGTTCGGCGTTCGGGGCCGCGCCTGGGTCGCGCTGGGCGCCCCGGTCGGCCGCCGCGACGAGCGCCAGGAGCTGCTCTGGCGGTTCCGCGAACTCGCCGACTCCCACGCCGCACGCCCGGGCATCCACGGCCTCAACGCCGAAGACCTGCCCGAGATCGTCGAGCTGGGCTTCTCCATCCAGAAGGTGGGCGAGAGCGCCGCCGTGCCGCTTGAGACCTTCTCCATGGAGGGCCGCAAGCGCGGCACGGCCCGCCGCGCCTGGCGTAAGCTGGGCGAGGCCGGGGCGAGCTTCGAGGTGCTCGAAGGCGAGGCGGTCACCGCCATGCTGCCGACCCTGCAGGCCATCTCCGACCAGTGGCTGGCCCACCACGCCGGCGGCGAGAAGGGCTTCTCCATGGGCGGCTTCTGGCCGGGCTATGTGCAGGAGTTCCCGGTGGCCCTGGTCCGCGTCGACGGCAAGCCCATGGCCTTCGCCACCCTATGGACCACAGCCAGCCGCAGCGCCTTTTCCATGGACCTGATGCGCTACGCCGACGACGCGCCGAACAACATCATGGACTACCTCTTCGTTGAGCTCATCAACTGGGGCCGCGACAAGGGCTATGAGGCCTTCGAGTTCGGCATGGCCCCCCTGGCCGGCCTCGACGACCGCCCGCTCGCCCCGATGATGTCGCGGGTCGGACGCCTGCTCTTCGAGCGCGGCGAGGAGATCTACAACTTCCAGGGCGTGCGCCGGTACAAGGACAAGTACGACCCGCTCTGGCAGCCGCGCTACTGCGCCGCCCCCCACAAGTGGTCGATCCCCTGGCTGATGGCCGACGTCGGCCTGCTGTCCTCGGGCGGCGTCGCCGGCCTCTCCAAACGGCCGAAAAAGGTCGACGAGCCGAAAGCCGCCGACGAGCCGGCCGCCGCGGCGGCGTAGGGACGGACCGACGACATCAACGGCGTCCTAGCGCGGGTGCATCGACCGGTTCAGAAGCTCCTGCCCCGCATGGCTCATCACCTGCTGCCTTATCCGCATGAAGCGGGGCCGCAGGCCGCGGTTCGGCGCGCCGCAGTGCACGATGGCCGGGTGACAGAACACCATGTCGCCGGGCTCGCCGGTCAGTTCGACGACACGGACCGCTACGCCGTCGATCTCCGTTCCGGCCTCCATGAAGGCCGCGATCCGGTCGCCAGGCGACGGCGCCTTGCCGGTCAGCGCCATGAGCCAGGGATGCAGGCGGTGGAAGAGGTCGCGGCGGGTCGCAGCGTCGCTTCGCCGTTGGTCCGGCGTCAGCGCGGCCTCCTGCCGCATCAGCAGGCGCGGGGAGCCCGGGAGCAGCAGGGTGCCGCCGCTGCGCGCCGCCACCGCGCCGATGAAGCTGACGACGAAGAGGGCGTTGAGGGCCTCGCGGCGCCAGCCGCAAGGGCTGTCCCAGTGCCACAGCCCGGTCGGCACATCCCACGCGCCGGGCTCGGGAAAGGTGACCAGGGCGCGGCCCCAGTCGCGGGGCGGCCGCCAATTGCCCGCGCCCAGCAGGTCGTCGATCACGCCGCGGACCCGCGCCGTCGCGATCTTCTGCTGGATCGGGCTCTGCTTGGCGCGCTTGAGATCGCCGAGGATCGGGCGCCAGGTAGCGCGGTCGTCACGTCTTATGCCGTGCGCCTCGGCCAGCTCGGACCACCACTCGTCCTGCATGGCCAGCGCATCGTCGGGCGAGAAGGCGCCCCTGACGATCAGATATCCGTCGTCGTGGAAGCGCCTGATCTCCGCGGCGGAGAGTGTCGTGGGAGCTGAATGCACGGGTCCGTCTCGCAATTGACGGCGCCCCGCAGCAGATATCCCGCACCGGCCGAAGCCGGGGCGTTCAATCTACCGCAGGGCGGCACCCCACGGCCCACCGCGAGGCGCGGTGAACGATAGACCGATGTTCCCGGGCCGCGACCCCACCGTCAAGAGGCGCTTCAGGCCGGATCGTCGAGCGTGAACAGGTCCGCGCCCTCGTCATAGGCGAAGGCCTCGGCATACCGGGCCCAGTTGATGACGCCTTTGAGGGTCTGCTCGGCCTCTTCCTCCGACATCAGGTCCTCCAACTCATCCCGGAAGCGATGGCCCGGCGCCTGATGCGATGGCCGTTCGTCCAGCACGCGGCGGATGTGGCCGGCCAGGGGCACGTAGGTGATGAGATGCTGGGCGAAGAGCTGCTTGCGCCCGTCGACGTCGGCCTCGGCGTAGCGCCGCGCGTCGGAGGTCAGCTTCAAATCGCCGCCTTCCAGCTCGGCGAACCGCAGGAGCTGGAGGGTCTCGGCGATCGCGAACAGCTCGTCGGCTTCGAAATGCAGCGCCTCGGCGAGATCGGGGAGATCGGCCTTGCCGTTGAACGGCGCGGCGCTGACCGTCTCCATCAGGCCGGCCATGGTGTTGGTGGAGACCCTGGGCAGCACCATGCCGATGCCCATGCCGGTGAACAGACCCTCATCCTTGCGCTCGTCCGCACCGCTGCGCTGGGTCATGCGGGCGTAGATGCTGTCCACCAGCCGGCGGAAGGCGGGGTTCTGGCGGTTGCGGGGCTGCGGCAGGTCGACCTTGATCTCGGCGACGATGCGCCCCGGATTGGACGAGAACACCAGGATGCGGTCGCACATCAGCACCGCCTCCTCGATGTTGTGGGTGACCATCAGGATCG
>FTAI01000826.1_pt1 | contig 13482 bp, 11 predicted proteins | sample 1638941 | NCBI WGS metagenome assembly FTAI01 (sample SAMEA3914813, study PRJEB12502) | metagenome | biome: forest; material: soil | place: Canada | collected 2011-07-07 | depth 0.3 m | reverse complement strand
GCGTCAAGAGCCAGTACGGCGACGCCGCGCCCACGCCCATGGCCCTGGCCGAGCTGCAGGCCCAGGCGCCGGCGTTCGCGGGCCACGAGGCCCTGTTCGACTACCTGCTCGCCGCCCACGCCTTCTATGACGATGGCAGGCCCGCCGCCGCCCTGGCGCGTTTGCCGGCCACGCCGGCGACGGGGCCGATGACCTATCTGGCGTTCAGCCGCCAGATGCTGCGGGGCCTGGCCCTGGAGGCGACCGGCGATCACGCCGGCGCCCGCGCCCACTGGCTGGGGCTGATGGGGGCGGCGCGACCGCCGTATCAGCACGCCACCCTCGAACTGGCCCTGGCGATGAACGACGAGCGCGGCGGGGCCCTGGCCCAGGTGTTCGCGGCCGGCTCGCCCATTCAGGACGCGGACCTGCGCGACATCCTGCTGAACAACGCCGCCGGCCCGGCCCTGTTGCGCCAGCGGGTCAAGGCGGCGGACGCCAGCGACCATGAACGGCGGGTGGCGCTCTACGCCCTGCTCTACAAGGAGCTGACCCGGGGCCGGTATGCGGCCTTCGTCGGCGATGTGGGCCTGGCGCCGGCCGACCCGCCGATCCCGGCCGGCGCGCCGGACCAGCGGCGGCCCGATCCGGATTTTGCCCTGTTCCACACCGGCGGCGGCCATTCAGGTGAGACCAAGGATTGCCCGGCCATTCGCGAGACCGCCGGCGCCCTGGCCAAGGACGGCAAAGACGCCGCGGCCCTGGTGTGCGTCGCCGAATTCGTGCGGCTGAACGGCCTGGACGACGCGGCCCTGGACAAGCCGCCGCCCGCCGACGCCCTGGGCGGCGCGCCGTCGCAGTTCGCCGGCGCCGGCTATTCGCGGCAGGCGAGCTACATCGCCCTGCTGGCCGAGCCCAAGCTCGCGGCTAATGTCCGGGCCTATGTGCTCTATCGGGCGGTGCAGTGCTACGCCCCCAGCGGGGCCAACCACTGCACGGGCAAGGACGTCCCCCTGGCCCAGCGCAAGGCCTGGTTCCACACCCTGAAGACCGACTATCCGGCCTCGCCCTGGGCGCGGGAGCTGAGATACTTCTGGTGAGGCGCGGGGCGGGAGCCGTCGCCGCGGTGGGGTTGGCGACGCTGGCGTATGCTCCGCCGGCCCTGGCCGACCCGCCGTCGCCTCCCGCGAGCGCCGCCGCGCCGCCCGCGGGGGTGGTGAACGCCGGCGACTACGACGCCTTTTGGCTCTGGGCCGGGGTGGCGCCGCAGCCGGTGCTGGACCGCGCCCGGACCCTCTACCTCCTCGCCGGCCAGATCGCCCCGCCGCATCACGGCCGCGGGGGCCCGGACGGCCCGGCGCGGCTGATCGCCCAGGGCGGCGCCACTCCGCATATCCGCCACGGCGAGGTGTGGATCGTCTACCGCGTCCACACCCTGGACTGGCCGCCGGACATCTACCCCCGGATCCTGGCCGAACTCGCCAGATGGCGCGCCGCGGGCAATCCGGTGGTGGGGGTGCAGATCGATTTCGACGCCCGCACCCGCCACCTGGACCAGTACGCCGTCTTTCTGGGAGACTTACGCGCCCGCCTGCCCAAGGACTGCCGCCTGGGCGTCACCGGCCTCCTCGACTGGAGCAGCCAGGGCGACCCCCAGGCCCTGACCGCCCTGGCCGGCGTCGTCGACGAGGTGGTCCTGCAGACCTACCAGGGCCGCCACACCATCCCCGGCTACGAGGCGTACCTGGCGCGGCTGGACCGGGTGAAGCTGCCGTTCAAGATCGGACTGGTGCAGGGCGGGGATTGGACGGCGCCGGCGGGGCTGGCGGGGAATCCGTGGTTTCGGGGGTATGTGGTGTTTTTGCGGAATGGGGACGCAATGCCCGGCGGGCGATCACGGTCGTCGCGCGCTGACTAGCCTTTGTCGCCGACTTCCTCGGCCTCCGCCTTTGGCATGCTAGCGTTAACATACCCTGCCTCATTGAGAAGTCGAACAAACTCTCTAGTAAATTTGTCGGCGTCATTTCTTATGTTAGCTGTCGCTGTAGCAAACCTTTGGCTATCGGTCGAAGATATGCCCTTTCTTATTTCGCTATAACCTTGAACTATATCTACCATGCGAGTCGCGATATGGCACAATTTGAGGTACTGCTCCATCAGCGGGCCACGCTCAAGCTTCATGACATCAAGAGAGCGTGCAATACTAAGACAGTCTGCCGTGGCAGTCGCTGCGTAGCCGAGCCTAAGCGAATTGGCGAGGTTTCCTTCTTCCATCTCACGCGCCAATATCCTGGCGCGGCGCCAAATGGTGCCAGCAATGAACATCGCCAATACCTGAGCCGCTCGTACGCTCTCGGCGCGCGCAGAGCGCTCTTGAAGTGTTTGATAGTTTGCGACCCAGATCGCGGCGCCCACCGCGCCCACCGTTCCAATTGCCTGGGCCCAACCAGCAGCCTCAACGCTCGCAAAGCCCTTCGTGCGCAGCACGTCGATCATCGCGAATGCAAACGGGATGCCGAGTATTGCCAGCCAGAATTTCGCCCAGTTCCCCATGTGGGCGAGGCTAGCACCGCCCAGCCCGAGAAGGCCACGGCTTGGTTGTATCCGTCACAGCCTTCACCAAGCGCGACACTCAACGCGCCCTCAAAGGCACCCAAGATGCCGGTCTTGATGTCGGCCGTGCGCGAAACTGAAAGGTGGGTGCCTGAAAGCAAAACCCGGATAGCGCATTCATGAGGCCCGCGTTTTTCCCCACGCGAATGGGCGCTAGCGCCCTTCTTCCAGTTTTCAGGTTGCTCCTCGCGCGGTGGCCACTCCTCGTCCGGGAACCAGAATTCTGTCGATAGTCGTATCGCCCCGCGGCGCACTAACGCCCTCACGCCCACCCACGATAGCGTCCAACGCCCCCTCCAGCCTCGGATACTCAAACCGAAACCCGCTCCCCACCGCCGCCGCCGGAAACACCCTCTGCCCACGGAGCAACAGCTCCTCCGCGAAATCCCCCAACGCCAGCCGCAGCGGCGCGGCGGGAGCCGGGAGGATCGCCGGGCGGTGTAACGCTCGCCCCAAGGCTGTGGCGAACGCGCGGTTGGTGACGGGTTCGGGGGCCGTGCCGTTCAGCGGTCCCTCCAGCCCGGGGGTGGCGATGGCGTGGATGATCAGGCGGACGAGGTCGTCGCGGTGGATCCAGCTCATCCAGTGGCGGCCGGCGCCGAAGGGGCCGCCGAGGCCGAATTCGAAGGGGGTGAGCATGCGGGAGAGGACGCCGCCGTCCACGCCCAGCACCAGGCCGGTGCGCAACAGCACCAGGCGCACGCCCAAGGCCGCGGCGGGGGCGGCGGCGCGCTCCCACTTGACGCAGAGCTTGCGGGAGAAGCCGGGGACGCCGCCGGCGGTCTCGTCCAGGGGCTCGTCGTCGCGCAGGCCGTACCAGCCGATGGCCGAGCCGCTGACCAGGACGGCGGGGCGGACGGCGAGGCGGCCGATGAGGGCGACGACGTCCCGCGTCGCGCGCAGGCGGGAGCGGAGGATCCGCTGGCGTTTGCGAAGGGTCCAGAGGGCGTCGCCGATGGGCTCGCCGGCGAGGTTGACGATGGCGTCGAGGCGGGCGGCGTCATCGATCTGGTCGAGGGCGGTGATCACGCGCAGGGGGGCGGGCAGGGCCGCGGCGTTGGCGCGGCTCCGGGTGAGGACGGTGACGTCGTGGCCGGCGCCGACCAGGGCGGCGACGAGGCGGTGGCCGATGAAGCCGGTGGCGCCGGTGATCAGGATGCCCTGGCGGCCAGCGAGCGCCGCGGCCAGGGGGGCGGGGTCGGCCGGGGTGATCCGCGCGGTGCGGCGGGCGGCGGCGAGGTCGCGCAGGCCGGAGAAGATCACGCCCACGCTGGCGATGGCGCAGAGCCAGCTCCAGACGCCGTAATAGGCGGGCTCGATCGCGGCGGGCCGCGCGCCCCATCCGGCCAGGAGGGGGATCAGCATCGCCAGGACCACGCCGTAGTTCAGGGTCAGCAGGGTGTGGGTGACGCGCTCGGTGGCGGGGAGTTTGCGGGTGCGGTCCTCCTCGACGAAGTCCCAGAGGGTGACGGCGAGCTCGGCGATCATCAGGGCGATGAGGGCCCAGGCGGCCCAGCCCTGAGGCCGGGTCCAACCCAGGGCGGCGAACATCACCGCATAGGCGAGGTTGCGGGCGCCGTGCAGGCGCAGCTCCCCGGCCTGGGACGGCCGCCACGCCAGGCGTTCGGTGAGTTCGTGGTGATAGAGGGTGTCGAAGCCGCCCATCGCCACCTGGATGAAGACCAGGGTCCAGAGGAGGGTGGTCATGATGGGTCTCCGAGGCTGATGGCGGGGCGTTCGCGGAAACGGCCCGTCTGGCGGACGATCTCGCCGGCGAGGGGGTGGCGAAGGCTGAGGACGAAGGCGAAGGCGCCGTCACCCAGGTCGACGTGGCTGATGACGAGGCGGCCGGGCGCCAGCCAGGGGGGCAGGCGCAGGCGCGCGGGGCCGAGGCGCAGGAAGTAGTGGTCGCTGATGAAGTTGAGGGCCTTGTCGTCGGCGTGGACGGTCAGGGCGATGCCGAAGCCGCCGCCGAGGTATTCCTCCAGGCCGGTGGCGCCGGTGAAGCGCTTGGCCGACTGGATCGCCTGGGGAAAGCCGCGGGGGCGGGCGTACATGCGGGTCCAGAACTGGCCGCCGCCGGCGGCGTCTTCCATGACGGTGACCACGGCGGCGACGCCCGGGACATCGTCCAGGGGCAGGGGCGCGCCGATGACGCGGCAGGCCTGGGCCAGGAGCCAGCCGATACGCGTGCGGCGGCTTTCGACGATTTCGCCGGCGTAGGTGACGGCGTCGCCGGGGGCGAGGCGGCGGCTGAACCGCTCGCGCACGGCGGGGGGGAGGTTGGACCAGGCGGCGGCGCCGACGAGGGCGGGGAAGCGCAGGTCGTGGGCTGCGGCGATTGCGGAACGATGAGACGTTTGGATGATCGCGCCATCCTCAACCCCGTCATGGCCGGGCTTGTCCCGGCCATCCAAGATCACGGACGGCGCCGAAAGGTCCACGGGGCCGGACGTATCGGCGCGCCGCCGCGGCAGGCTGAGGGGCCGACTTCCGACCGTCTGAGTTCTTGGAAGGCCGGGACAAGCCCGGCCATGACGGGGAAAGGGGTGCATGTGCGCAGCATCCGACTCGTTCCGCTTCAGCATTTCCCACCCCCTCGTTTCGACTGTTATTTCTGTTGAAAGAGAAATATCCGCCCAAATAAATTACGTCGCCTTGCCCTCGGCCTTGCCGCGTCCGAGGCCCAGCAAGCCGATCACCCGGGTGCCCATCTTGATCAGCGTCATCAGGGTGCTCGGGGGCACGGTCAGCATCTGGCCGAACCAGCCGTCGAGGGTGGCGACGAAGCTGTTCATTTCATTGAGGCGGGCCAGGGCGATCTTGCTGACCCGGGGATCGTTCTGGGCCGCCTCCAGGATCGGGCGCATGGCGGCGACCATGGGGTCGATCTCCCGCTCCTTTCGCCCCTGGGCGATGCGGGTGAGGATCTGCCAAAGGTCGGCCTCGGCCTCATAGTGGTCGCGGCGGTCGCCCATCACCGGCGCCCGGCGGATCAGCTTCCAGACGATGAGTTCCTTGAGGCTGTTGGAGACGTTGGAGCGGGCCAGACCCAGGGTCTCGGCGATCGCCTCCGCCGTCAGCGGCCGGTCGGACAGGTAGAGCAGGGCCTGGATCTGGGCCACGGATCGGTTCACCCCCCATTGGCCGCCCATGTCGCCCCAGCGCAGGACGAACTGTTCGACCGCGGGGGGGAGGGTGTTCTGAGTGTCGGAAATTTCTGTCATGACAGAAATGTATGACGGAGACGATCCGTCGTCAAGCGGGCGACGGCGGGGGCAGGGCGACGCCCACGCCCCGGGAGGGACGTGGGCGAAGGGTCCGGGCGGCGAGCGACGCTTGCGAGCCGCAAAACGGCCTAGTGGCCGGCATCGCCCTTTTCCTGAGCCGCCTCCGCCGATTCCTTGCTGGGGCTTTCGGCGCCATTCTCCAGCACGCGGCCGGTCAGGGCGTCGACCCCGACCTCGATGGTCTTGCCGCGGCTGGCGACGTCGAAGGAATAGCGCAGGCCCGAGCCGCCGCCTTCCTTTTCCAGCTCCTGGTCGACGATGCGGCCGGGCCGGGCCTTCAGGGCGATGGTCCGGGCCTGGGCCAGGGTGATCCTGGCCTGGCCGGCCAGTTGGGCGCCGTGGAAGTGGGCGGGCAGGCTGGCGGCGCCGGCGGAACCGGCGGCGAGGCTGGAGACGGCGGCAAGGATGGCGAAGGTTTTCATGGGGGCGTCCTTTGTGGGGGAGCCGCATTCTTTCCCCCCGCCAACCGCCCGTTCTGCGACCGCACGGTGTCCGTTCTGTGTTCCGGCCGCCTGCCGACGCCGCGGGGGCCTGTCGGCGGCGACCTAGCGCGCGGGCGCCGCGCGGGCGGCCGGTTGGGCCGGCGCCGCGCGAACCGCCAGGGGCGCCGGCGCGGGGGTGTAGACCTTCAGCGACGGCGCCGCGAGCATGGGGGTCAGCGCCGGTTGCTGGATCGGTTGCAACACCGGGGCGATCACCGGCCGGAATCCGGGCATGGGATCGAAGGGCGCCGCCTGGGCGGAAGCCGCCAGCGATCCGGCCAGGGCGGCCGCCAGCAGGGTGGATTGGATCAGCTTGGTCATGGTCGTCTGTCCCCGGGGGCGGCGCGCCATGACCGCATGGCGAGCGCGACCCCTCGTGTCTGACGGCTCAGACGGACAGGGCGCCGCGTTTTGGCGGAAGCGGTGAGAAAATCTTGAGACGGCGGGGCGGGGTCGGGCCCGATGACGCGCGCCACCTCAATCCTGTTGCACACTGCAACACGGCGCGCTATTCACCGACACGACGGCGGTGGCGCAGGGAGCGATTCCTTCGTCCAGCCAAGGGTCGGGGGTTCGAATCCCTCCAGCGTCGCAAGACGCCGTAGCTCAGCGGTTAGAGCATTGGCATAGGCGCTCCCGAATATTCCCCGCCGTCACCCTCGCCCAAATTTCCTGTTGCGTCGTGCAACAGCCTTGGTTATACGCCGCCTCCCGTCGCTTCGGTGGCGGGTTCGATGGTGGCGTAGGAAACGGATTCATCGCTGTTAACGCGGGTGTCGGGGGTTCGAATCCCTCCAGGCGGCGCAAGCCGTTTGTAGCTCAGTCTGGTAGAGCACCGGCCGTTTCCGCCTGTTCCCCATCGAAGTCGAGATTTCCGGCGGCGTAGCATCGCGGTTTCTTCGGGTGACGGCAGGCGGGCGAAAGCTGCGCACCGGGTCCTTTCGAAAGGACATGCCGAGATGCGCCTGTTCCCCGGATGATCGATTCATAAAAGAGCGTCGGCGGCGGCGACAGGTATCGGGTTCCTCGTCACCCCAGAAAGGGCGGCCGGAGCGCAAGCTCAACCGGGTCTGGACGCTGACACGTCCGGCGGAAGCGCCCTCCCGATCCCGCATATTCCCCGCCGACAGTTTTTCGGGCCAGCTTGTTGCATTATGCAACAAGCTGGCCTAGAAGGCCCCGGTCTTCGGCGCGCCGTCCCCATGGCCGGCGCCGCCGACGATCCGACCTGGCCTGAAGAGACCCATGATTTCGCACCTGAAGCCAAATCGCCCAGAGGGTTCACCCCCCACGCCCTGACGCCGATCGGCCGTCGGGGTCTGGACATCTCGTCCGTCCCGATCGGCCCCGCCAACGACGTCAAACAGGGAGGCGCGCCATGCGTTTCAACCTCTTCGCCAAGCGAGCCGTCGCCACCTTCGAGGGCGCCCCGGCTGTGCGGCTGAACGCCGAGCAGACCCTGCGCCGGTCCGTGCTCTCCTGCCTGCTCTGGGAGGACGAGTTCTATGAGGACGGTCAGGCCATCGCCGACCGCATCGCCGCCCTGGCGGCCGATGTGTCGCCGGCCGTGGTCGCCGCCTTGGCGATCGAGGCGCGGGAGGCGTTCAAGCTGCGCCATGCGCCGCTGATGCTGCTCTGCGCCCTGGCGCGGACCGGCTCGGGTACGGCGCTGGTGTCGCAGACCATCGAACGGGTGATCCAGCGGGCCGACGAGCTGAGTGAGTTCCTGGCCCTCTATTGGCGCCACGGTCGCAAGCCGCTGACCAAGCAGATGAAGCGGGGCCTCGCCGCCGCCTTCGCCAAGTTCGACGCCTATCAGTTGGCCAAGTACGACCGCGACGGTCCGGTGAAGCTGCGCGACGTGCTCTTCCTGGTGCACGCCAAGCCGAAGGACGAGGCCCAGGCGGCCCTGTGGAAGCAGGTGGCCGAACGGTCCCTGCCCTCGCCGGACACCTGGGAGGTCGCCCTCTCGGCCGGCGCCGACAAGCGTGAAAGCTTCGAGCGGCTGCTGGCCGAGCGCAAGCTGGGCTACCTGGCCCTGCTCCGCAACCTGCGGAACATGGACCAGGCCGGCGTCGACGAGGCGATGGTCAAGGACGCCATCCTGGCGCGCCGCGGCGCGGAGCGGATACTGCCGTTCCGCTATGTGGCGGCGGCCCGGGCGGCGCCGCGGTTCGAGCCCTGGCTCGACGAGGCCCTGGCCGAGGCGGTGCTGGAAGGTCCGGTGTTCGACGGCCGGACCATCGTGCTGGTGGACGTTTCCGGCTCGATGGACTCGCGTCTGTCGGCCCGGTCGGACCTGACCCGGATGGACGCGGCCGCCACCCTGGCCTCGGTCATCCCGGGGGATGTGCGGGTGTTCACCTTCTCGGCCGGCGTCGTCGAGGTCCCGCCCCGGCGGGGCATGGCCGGCGTCGACGCGGTGGTGCGCTCCCAGCCGCACGCGAGCACCCTGCTCGGCGCGGCGGTCAAGCACGTCAACGCCCTGCCGCACGAGCGGCTGATCGTCGTGACCGACGAGCAGTCGCACGATGCGGTTCCGGATCCGCGGGCGACCAAGGCCTATATGGTCAACGTCGCCAGCGCCCGGAACGGGGTCGGCTACGGTCGCTGGACCCATGTCGACGGCTTCTCCGAGGCGGTCCTGGGCTTCATTCGTGAGCATGAGCAGCTCATGGGCGAGGCCCGCCAAGGATGACACCGGAGGCCCTTCGGCAGGCGGCGATCACCCTTTTCGGCGAGCGGGGCTGGATGTCCCGTCTCGCCGAATCCCTGGGTGTGGACCGGTCATCGGTATCCCGCTGGTTCGCGGGGTTGCCGGTGCCCGGTCCCGTCGCCGCCGCCGTCGAGGCCTGGCTGGCGCTCTACAAACTGACCGGCCGGCGGCCGTTCGAACTGGAAGACGTCGGCCAAGGGCGGCCATCCGCCCCCGACGCAGATTGGCCGACCGACCGCCGCCAGAAATAGCCCGCCGCCCGCGCCTTGCGCGCCCTTCAACGTCCTTCCGACGGGTTCCATGTACCTTTCCATCGCCACCACCCACCATCCGGCCACCGACCTCGGGTTTCTGCTGCACAAGCATCCCGAGCGCGTGCACGAGACCGAACTGCCGTTCGGCCGGGCCCTGGTCTTCTATCCGCCGGCGCTGAAGGTGCGCGGGAGTGAATACCTGCGCATCATCTACGGCCCCGAATACGACGCGCCGGAGCACCTGACCCGGCTGCGTGAGCGGGGCCTGACCGGCAAGCGGAACCTGGCCTTGCGCGAGTTCGCCCTGGGTCACGAAGGGCTGAAGCGGTTCGTGGCCGGCGAGCCCCTGCGCCGGGTGCATGAGTGCGTCTTCGGGGTGCTGGCGCTGGAAAGCGAACCGATCGACCCGCGGCTTTAGAGGGACGACGAATGACCGACCTGCGCACCCTGCCCACCAGCTTCGATCCCGCCACCGTCGCCGCCATCGACGAACGGCTGACAGACGTCTGTGCGACGCACGACGTCGCCATACCGCTGGCGATCGAGAGCGGCAGCCGGGCGTGGGGGTTTCCGTCGCCGGACAGCGACTATGACTGCCGGTTCGTCTACGTGCGGCCGGTCGACCAGCACCTGTCACCCTGGCCGCGGCGGGACGTGATCGAAACCCCGCTGGAGGGCGATCTCGACGTGAACGGCTGGGAGCTGGGCAAGGCGATCAAGCTGCTGCTCAAGGGCAATGCGGTGATTATCGAGTGGCTGCGCTCGCCCTATGTCTACCGGGGCGAGGCCTGGTTCCGGGACGGCTTCCTGGCCTTCGCGGGCCGGTTCGCGGATCGGGACCTGATCGGCCGCCACTATCTGCACCTGGGCGAACGGCAGCGGCGGGTTTACTTCGGCGACGGCGCCGCCGTGCCGCAGAAGAAGATTTTCTACGCCCTGCGCCCCGCCGCGACCCTGCGCTGGCTGCGGATGCACCCCGAGGCGCCGCTGGCGCCAATGCATTTTCCGACCCTGATGGCTGAGTGCGACCCGCCCCAGGACGTCGCAGCCCTGATCGCCGACCTGATGGCCCGCAAGGCGCGCACCCGCGAGCTGGGCGCCGAACCCCTGCCGCCGGCCATCGCCGCCTTCATCGATGGCGAGTTCGAGATCGCCCGCCCGGTGTTCGAACGCCGCGACGCCACCCTCAGCCCCGAGGCCCGCCAGGCGGCGGACCGGTTCTATCGCGACGTTGCGCGGCGGGTGTTCGGCTAAGGGTTGGAGCGGCCGGCGGGAATCGACCTTGCGACATTCAGCTTGGGAAGCCGACTGCAGCCTGGAGCCCCCTGAGCCTTGCGGCTTCCGCCAGGCTTGGCCGTTGGAGGCCGCCCGCGGAATGGCCATCGGGCGACCCCGTCGACATCCCGTCCAAAGGGTTGCTATCGTGCGGGACGAAACGGGATTGTTGACGGGCTCTTCCCTCTTCCCGGCCAACGGGGTTGTCGATGGGCTCATTTCACGTCTTGACCGCGGTCGCCATGCTGGTCGCCGCGTCGCCGGCGGTGGCCGCGCCCAATCCGTTCGCCGCGCCGAGCACCCTGCCGTTCGAGGCGCCGCCCTTCGACAAGATCCAGGACACGGACTACCAGCCGGCGATCGAGGAGGGCATGGCGGCCAGCCTGGCCGAAATCCGCAAGATCGCCGACAATCCGGCCCCGCCGACCTTCGGCAACACCATCGTCGCCCTCGAGCGGCAGGGCCAGATGCTGGCCCGGGCCCAGCTCGCCTTCGGCCAAGTCACCCAGGCCAACACCAACCCGATCCTGCAGAAGGCGCAGGCGGCCCTCGCCCCCAAGATCGCGGCCTACAGCGACACCATCTACCTGGATCCGAAGCTGTTTGGACGGGTGAAGGCGCTCTACGACCGCCGCGGCGCCCTGAAGCTCGACGCCGAGCGGACCATGGTGCTGGAGGACTATTACAAGCGCTTCGTCCGCGCCGGCGCCCAGCTTTCGCCGGAAGACCAGGGCAAGCTTCGTGACCTGAACAAGCGGCTTTCCACCGTCGGGATCGGTTTCCGCCAGAAGCTGCTGGCCGCAACCAAGAGCGGGGCGATGGTGGTCGACGATCCGGTCAGGCTCGCCGGCCTCGACAAGGCCGCCTTGGACGCCGCCGCCCGGGACGCCGCCGATCGCGGCCTGCCGGGCAGGTATGTCCTGGCCCTGCAGAACACCACCTCCCAGCCCGCGATCAGCGCCCTGACCGACCGGTCCGCCCGTGAAACCCTGTTCAATCTGAGCTGGACGCGCGCCGAGAAGGGCGACGCGAACGACACCCGCGATACGATCGCCGAAATCGCCCAGCTGCGCGCCCACAAGGCCGCGCTGCTCGGCTACGGCACCTGGGCCGACTATTCCCTCGACGAGCAGATGGCCAAGACGGCCACGGTCGCCACGAGCTTCATGAACGCCCTGGACGCGCCGACCGCGGCCGCCCAGGCCCGCGAGGCCGGCCAGGCCCAGGCGGTGGTCGACGCCGACCACGGCGGCTTTGCGCTCAAGCCGTGGGACTGGGAGTTCTATGCCGAGAAGGTGCGCAAGGCGAAGTACGATCTCGACGAGAACGAGACCAAACCCTACCTCGAAATCTGGAACGTGCTGGAAAACGGCGTCTTCTACGCCGCCAACCAGATGTATGGGGTCACGTTCAAGCGCCGCACCGACATCCCCACCTATCATCCGGACATCCGGGTCTATGAGGTGTTCGACGTAGGCGGCAAGCCCCTGGGCCTGGCCTACTTCGACTACTGGAAGCGCGACAACAAGGCCGGCGGCGCCTGGATGAACAGCTATGTGCGCCAATCCAGGCTGCTCGGAACCAAGCCGGTCATCTCCAACACCGCCAACTTCACCAAGCCCGCGCCGGGCCAGCCCGCCCTCATCACCTTCGAGGACGTGCGCACCATGTTCCATGAGTTCGGACATGGCCTGCACGGTCTGTTCGCCGACGAGACCTATCCCAGCGTCTCGGGCACGGCGGTGGCGCGGGACTTCGTGGAGTTCCCGTCCCAGTTCAACGAGCACTGGGCGATGGAGCCCCGGGTTCTGGCCCACTACGCCAAACACTATGTGACCGGCGCGCCGATTCCCCAGGCGCTGCTGGACAAGATCAAGCGGGCCGACACCTTCGGCCAGGGATTCACCTTCGGCGAACTCCTGGCCGCGGCCCAGCTCGACATGGCCTGGCACACCCTGCCCGCCGCGACGCCCAAGCAGGACGTGGACGCCTTCGAGACCCAGGCCCTAGGGGCGACTGGCCTCGACATCGCCCAGATCCCGCCGCGCTACCGCAGCAGCTACTTCGCCCACATCTGGGGCTCCGGCTATTCGGCCGGCTACTACGCCTACATCTGGACCGACATGCTGCAGCAGAACGTCTACGACTGGTTCGAGAGCCATGGCGGCATGACGCGGGCGAACGGGCAGCGGTTTCGCGAACTGGTGCTCTCGCGCGGACACACGCAGGACTATTCGGTGATGTTCCGCAACATGGTGGGCCACGATCCCGAGGTCGGCCCCCTGCTGGTCAAGCGCGGCCTGACCGGGGAGGCGTCGAAGTAGGTTGCGGCGGCGGTTCGCAAAGCCAGGGGTCCGGCCGACCGCGCCCGCCACGGCGGAAACGCAAACCGACCGGAGACCGGCGTCGGGGTGAAACTGGCAAGTCGTTGAAAAATTGGAGCGGCCGGCGAGAATCGAACTCGCGACATTCAGCTTGGGAAGCTGACGTTCTACCTCTGAACTACGGCCGCACTCCGAGGCCTCGGCCTCGGGAGAGGCGGCAAAATAGCGGAAGCGGGCGCTGCGTCCAGTCGCGTTGACGCATTGTCGGCGCCAAGGCACGATAAGGCGTTCAGCAGCTTGGAGAGACAGTCATGGCCGACGGCGACGTCAAGACCGGCGAGATGGAGGCCAAGGCCCAGTTTCACGCCATGACCGAGGGCACCCAGGCCGACTGGATGGCCATCGCCCAGGCCTCGGCCGCCTTCAGCCGCGAACTGCCCGACCGATTGGTTGCGCATCTGAAGATGCTGGAGGGGGACTGCGGCGGCTTCACCGTCGACCGGCTGGAGCACAGTCTGCAGACCGCCACCCGGGCGCACCGGGACGGGC
>FTAI01000233.1_pt1 | contig 13483 bp, 10 predicted proteins | sample 1638941 | NCBI WGS metagenome assembly FTAI01 (sample SAMEA3914813, study PRJEB12502) | metagenome | biome: forest; material: soil | place: Canada | collected 2011-07-07 | depth 0.3 m | reverse complement strand
GGCGGCGTTGTCCCAGCTGGTGGTGATGATCGAGGTGGCGAAGGCCGCCGACATGGTGCGCATGAAGTTCGACAGGCCGGCCGCCGAGGCGGTCTCGGATGGTTCCACCGACGAGAGGGCCAGCTGGCTGGTGGGGATGAAGAAGAACGGCATGGCCAGGCCCTGGGCCAGGAAGGGCAGGGCGACGGTCCAGTAGGTGGCATTGCTGGCCAGGCCGCCGCGGATCACCGCGATGCCGGCCAGCCAGAGCACTCCAAAACTGACCAGTATGCGGCTGTCGACCCTGCCCACGAACCTGGCGACGATCGGCGACATGACCACCGCCAGCACCCCGCCCCAGGCTGTGGCGTAGCCCGTCCAGGTGGCCGTGTAGCCCATGTTGGTCTGCAGCCACAGCGGCACCAGGACGATGCTGGAGAAGAACGAGCCGAAGGTCAGGCTGATGGTGATCACCGCACTGGTGAAGCCCCGGTGCCGGAATATCCTCAGATCCACGATCGGATTGGCGTCAGTCAGCTCCCAGATCAGGAAGCAGGCGAAGCCGACGGCCGCGATGATCGCCAGCGCGACGATGAACGGGCTCTCGAACCAGTCCAGCTCCTTGCCCTTGTCGAACATGATCTGCAGGGCGCCCACGAAGGTGATCAGCAGGCCAAGGCCCACCAGGTCCACGCGCTTGGGTTCGGTGGGCGTCTCGTGCGGGGTCAGCACCCGCCAGGCGAAGAAGGCGCACAGCGCCACCACCGGCACGTTGATGAAGAAGATCCACTCCCAGCCGGCCGTGTCGCACAGGACCCCGCCCAGGATCGGGCCGGCGATGGGCGCGACCACCGTGGTCATCGACCACAGGCCCATGGCCTGGCCGCGCTGCTTCATCGGGAAGATGGTCATCATCAGGGTCTGGGACATGGGCATGATCGGCCCGCCGCAGAGGCCCTGCATGACCCTGAACATCACCAGGGCCGGCAGGCTGGTGGCCAGGCCGCACAGCGCCGAGCAGATGCCAAAGCCGATGATCCCGAACAGGAACACCTTCACCGTGCCGAACCGCGCCGATAGCCATCCGGTCAGGGGCACGACGATGGCCTCGGCCACTGAATAGGAGGTGATCACCCAGGTGCCCTGGCTGGGGGACACCGCCAGGCCGCCGGCGATGTTGGGCACCGAGACGTTGGCGATGGTCATGTCCAGCACGACCATGAAGTTGCCGATCGCCAGCAGGAAGCCGGCGAACCACAGGGCGCCGCCGGTGAGCTGGGCGGCCTTGGGAAAGGGAATGGCCTGGGCGGTCATGGTGACTGGGACGCTTCAGCTCTAGCGGTTGGTGTCGATGTCGGCCTTCATGGAGAGGCCGACGCGCAGGGGGTGCTTGGCCAGTTCGGCGCCGTCCAGGACGATGCGCACGGGCAACCGCTGGACCACCTTGATCCAGTTGCCGGTGGCGTTCTGGGCCGGGATGATGGCGAAGGCCGAGCCGGTGCCGCCGGCGAGGCCGGCGACGACGCCGTGGAATTTCACCCCGTCGCCGTAGAGGTCGCTGGTCAGGGTGACCGGCTGGCCGATGCGGACGTGCTTGAGCTGGACTTCCTTGAAGTTGGCGTCGACGTAGGCGCGCTGGACCGGAACGATGTCCATCAGGGGGGATCCCACCTGCACCCTCTGGCCGACCTCTGCGGTGTTCTTGGCCACGACGCCGTCCACCGGGGCGCGGATCACCGTGCGGTCCAGGTCGAGCTGCGCCGCATCCACCTTGGCGCGGGCCGAGGCCACCTCGGGATTGTTGGCGACCGTGACGCCGGCGATGACGGCGTTGGCGACGCGCTGCTGACCGGCGGCGGCGACCACGTTTGCCTGGGCCTGGACCACGCCGGCCCGGGCCGAGGCGAGGGCCGCCTTGGCCTGGTCGAACCGGTTCTGGGCCGAGGTCAGCTCATCGCCGGAGACGGCGCCGGATGCGGCCAGGTTCTGGCGGCGGGTCAGGTCTGTACCGGCGCGGCTGAAGTCGGCCTGGGCGCTCTCCACCACGGCCCTGGCGCGCGTGACGTCAGCGGCGCGGGCGGCGGTGTTGGCGGCCTGGGCGTCGTTGGTGGCGAAATAGCCCTGCACGCGGCGCTCGGCCTGGGCGAGGTTGGCCTGCGCCTGGGCCAGGGCGATCTTGGCGTCGGTGGGATCGAGCACCACCAGGATGTCGCCCTTCTTCACCAGCTGGGTGTCTCCGGCGGGCGCGGAGATGATCGCCGCGCTGACCAGAGGGGTCACCTCGGCGGTGTCGGCCTGGACGTAGGCGTTGTCGGTATCGACGTGGTGCGAGGCCACCAGCACCCAATAGACGCCCCAGGCCGCCGCCGCGGCGGCGATGCCCAGCCCAAGCAGGATGAACAGGCGCTTGCGGCGCCGGCCATTCTTGCCGTTGCCGCCGGTCTTGGGCGCGAGCGCCGCGGTGAGCGGCGGACCGGACATCACGGGCGGGTTGGCGTCAGTGCGGGCGTCCATAGGGGAAATTCCAAAACGCGAGGTGAACTGGGCTAATTCAGGACTGGGCGAAGCCGCCGCCCAGGGCGCGGACCAGGGCGACGTCGAGGGTGAAGGCGCGCGCCTCGAGGTCCGCCACAGCGCGCCGCTGCGCGATCAAGGCGTCCTCGGCGGTGAGCACCGAGACATAGGTGGACAGGCCGCCCTCATAGCGCAGACGCGCCACCCTGTAGGCGGTCTCACTGGCGGCCAGGGCCTCGCGGCGCTGGGCGAGCTGCCTCTGGGCCGACTGGATGCTGGCGGCGGAGTCGGCCACGTCCTGCAGGGCCTGGGTCAGGGTCTGGTCGTAGTCGGCCACCGCCGAGTCGTACTGCGCGCGGGCTCCGCGATAGGCGCCGCGCAGGCGCCCGCCGTCGAAGAGCGGCAGACGCACGGCCGGACCGATGGAGCCGATCGCCGAGCCGGCGGCAGTCAGCTGGGAAATGCCGAGGGACTGCTGTCCGATGAAGCCGGTAAGGCTGACGTCCGGGTAGAAGTCGGCCCTGGCCGCATCGATCCGCTTGCCGGCCGCCTCGACGCGCAGCCGGGCGGCCACGATGTCGGGGCGGCGGCCCAGCAGGTTGGCGGTGAGTTGCGGGGGAAGGCCGAACGCCTTCACCGCGCCGGGCTTCGGCTGGGCGATGTCGAGCCCCCGGTCCGGCCCGGCGCCGACCAGGGCCGCGAGCCCGTGGCGGGTGATCAGAATCTGCTCGTCCAGGGCTTCGACATCGGCCTGTGAAGCGGGCGTCGCGGCCTGCGCCTGGCTAAGCTCGGCCTTGGTGTCGAGGCCGTTCTCCACGCGCTGGGCCACCAGCTGGCCGGTCTCGGTCTTGATGCGCACCGCCGAGGCGGCAACCTCCCGTTCCGCATAGAGCCGCGCCAGCTCGCCGTAGGCCTGGGCCACGGCCGAGGAAAGGGTGAGCCTGGCCTGAGCCGCGTCCGCCCTGGCCGCCTCGGCTTCGGAAACCGCCGCCGCCAGCGCCGCGCGGTTCTTGCCGAACAGGTCCAGGTCGTAGGAGGCGTCCAGGGTGACGCGGCCCTGGTCCTTGTAGCCGCTGGGCAGGAGTTGCTGGATGAACGGCGGGTAGCCGAGGTTCTTGCTCTGCTCGGTCTCGCTGACCGACCCGTTGAAGGTCAGCGACGGCATTTGCGCCGCGCGCGCCTGCTGCGCCTGGGCCTGAGCCGCCCGGAGCCTGGCCTGGGCCTGCGCCAGGGTGGGCGAGCCCTTCAGCGCCTCATCGATCAGGCTGGAAAGCTGCGGGTCGTTGTAGGCGTCCCACCAGCGGTCCGTCGGCCAGTCCGCCGCCGCGGCTTCGAAACTTCGCTGGGTCGCCAGGGCGCTGGCGGATTGCGGCGTCGGGCGCGGGCCAAGGTTCGGAACGGTGGCGCAAGCCGCAAGGGCCATCGCGCTGGCGGCCGCCAGCAGGGGACCGGCCGCGAGCCGACGCCGACGCGAATGATTTCCACCTGCAGACATCTGCGCTCTCGGCGATCGGTTGGGACAAAGCGCCGGTGCGACTTCTTCGACACCGATGCCCGAAGTAACCGTACGGTACGGTCAGAAAAAGCTTGATGGCTGTCATACAGCCCTGTAACAGGGCGTCAAGAGGAAACCGTACGGTACGGTCAGGACTGATGACAATCACTGACAACAGCGACACCGCGAACCTTGGGGAGATCGAACTCTCCAGGAGCGATCGCCGACGGCGGGCGATCCTGGATGTGGCGCGGGATGTCTTCCTGAAGGAAGGCTATGCGGCGGCGTCCATGTCGGGCATCGCCGCGCGGCTGGGCGGCTCGAAGGCCACGCTCTACAATTACTTCCGCTCCAAGGAGGAGTTGTTCGCGGCCTTCATGACCGACGCCTGCGGTGAGCAGGCCAACGCCCTGCTGGATCACATGCCGGACCTTGGCGAGGACCCCCACGCGGCCCTGGTGGAGACCGGCGTGGGGCTGGCGACCCTGGTCCTTTCGCCGCCGGTCATAGCCATCAGCCGCCTGGTGGTCGCCGAGTCGGAGCGCTTTCCCGAACTGGGCCAGGTCTTCTACGAGACCGGGCCGCGAAAGGGGGATATTCGCCTGGCCGGGTATTTCGACCGCGCCATTGAACAGGGCCATCTGAGGCCCGTGGACTCCACGATCCTCGCGCGCCGGTTCAAGAACCTGTGCTACGGCGACTTCTACGATCGCCGGCTTTGGGGCGTGATCGCGCACCCGACGGCCCAAGAGTTGAGGGAGTCGGTGAGCGAGGCCGTGAGCGTCTTCCTGGCGGCGTACGGGACAGCCAGGCGCTAGGCCGAGGCTCTTCGAGCCAGTCGCCGGCGCGCTGCATCTGGTCAAATTTCTGAAAACCTGCCGGCGACCGCTTGACATGGTCCGGCCGGCGGGGAATTTTGTGTGAAATTTCGAAACACTGTTCCGATCATCGGAACAAGGGGACCGAATGCTGGCGATGTTGGACAAAGGCGAGGGCGACGGCGGTCAGGGGTCCGGACTTGCGTCCGTGGACCTGGTCCTGGACCTCGTGGAGCTGCTGGCGGCGGCGCCGCGGCCCAGGGGGGTGTCCGACATCGCCCGGGATCTGCGCATCTCCAAAGCCCGCGCCCACCGGCATCTGCGGGCCCTGGTCCAGCGCGGCTACGTGCGCCAGGACCCCGAAACCGAGCGCTACGAGATCGGCGTGAAGCTGCTGGCCCTGGGCGAGGCGGTGCGGGATCGTTTCGACGTCCTGGGCGCCATGCGGCCGGAAATGGCCCTCCTGCGCGAGGCCACCGGCCAGGCGGTGACCGCCTCGGCCCTGGTCGAGGGCGCGGTCACGGTGCTGGAGATGCTGCAGGGGCGGACCCTGGTGGAATTCGGCATCCGTCCGGGCGCACGTCTGGATTTCCATGCCTCGGCCCACGGCCTGATCGCCCTGGCGTTCGGCCCGCCGACGCTGCTGGAGGCTGTATTGGCCAAGCCGCTGGCCACCTTCACCGCCGCCACGCTCACCCACACCGACGCTGTGCGGGCCGAGGTGGCCAGGGTGCGCGAGCAGGGCTGGGCGACGGCCATGGATCAGGTGCTGACGGGGGTGAACGCCCTGGCGGCGCCGGTGTTCGACCACCGCGGAGACTGGCGCGGTGCGATCGCCATCGTCGGAGCCAGTCAGTTCATCGCGGCTCTGCCGTCGGAAGATCAAATCGCCGAAGTCACCCGGGCGGCCGCCGAGGCCTCCCGCCGGCTCGGCTGGAGAACACGTGCGGCATGACCTATTCCCTGGCTATCGATATCGGCGGAACCTTCACCGACGCGGTCCTTCGCGGGACCGACGGCGCCCTGACCGTCGACAAGACCCTGACCACCCACCACGATTTGCTGGAGGGCTTCTTCCGGGGCGTGAACCTGGTGCTGGACAAGGCCGGCGTCAGCGCCGCCGAGATCGACGGGGTGGTCGTGCACGCCACCACCGTGGTCACCAACGCCCTGATCGAGCGGCGCGGTTCGCCCACGGCGCTGATCACCACCAAGGGCTTCGCGGACGTGCTGTCGATCCGCAACGAGCACCGCTATGAGATGTACGACCCGCAGATCGAGTTCGCCGCGCCGCTGATCCCGCGCGAGCTGACCTTCGAACTGGACGAGCGGAGCCTGGCCGACGGCCATGTCCTGCGCGGCGTCGATGCGGCGGAGGTCGCCGCCCTGGTCCCGGCCCTGCGCGCCAAGGGCGTGGTGTCGGTGGCCGTGTGCCTGATCAACGGCTTCCGCAATCCGGCCAACGAGCAGGCGGTGGCGGCGGCCCTGCGTGCGGCGGCGCCGGACCTGTACGTGTCGCTGTCGTCCTCGGTGGCGCCGCAGATCCGCGAATATCCCCGCGCCTCGACCACCGCCATCAACGCCTACACCACCCCCATCACCGAGCCCTACCTGCGGGGCCTGGCCCAGGGCCTGGCGGACGCGGGCGCGCCCAATCGGCCTCTGATCATGCTGAGCTCCGGCGGTGTGATCGGCGCCGAAGTGGCCGGGCGCAACCCGGTTCGGATGATCGAGAGCGGCCCGGCCGCCGGCGCCCTGGCCGCCGCCCACTATGCCGAGCGCCTGGGCCTGGAGCGGCTGCTGTCCTTCGACATGGGCGGCACCACCGCCAAGGCCTGCCTGATCGAGGGCCACAAGCCCCTGGTGGCCGGCAGCTTCGAGGTCGACCGGAAATACCGCTTCTGCGAGGGCAGCGGCATGCCGCTGACCATCCCCTCCATCGACATGATCGAGATCGGCGCCGGCGGCGGCAGCATCGCGGCCGTCGATGACCTGGGGCTGCTGAAGGTCGGTCCGCGCAGCGCCGGCTCGCAACCGGGCCCGGCCTGCTACGGCCGCGGCGGGACCGAGCCCACCGTCACCGACGCCGACCTGGTGCTGGGCCTGCTGGACGGCGACAACTTCCTGGGCGGCGACATGAGGCTGGACCGCCCCGCCGCCGTGTCCGCTTTCCAGCGGCTGGGCGCCCAATTGGGGACATCGGTCGAGCAGACGGCCGGCGGCGTCTACCGCATCGTTGCGGAGACCATGGCCGCCGCCGCGCGGGCCCACGCCACCGATCGCGGGGTCGACCACCGCGGCCTGCCGCTGCTGGCCTTCGGCGGGGCCGGACCGGTGCACGCCTGCGCGGTGGGCGCGCTGCTGCAGAGCACGTCAGTGATCTTCCCGCCGCAGGCCAGCGTGCTGTCGGCGTTCGGGACCCTGGTCACGCCCCTGCGCCTGGACCTGGTGCGCAGCGCTCTGGGCGATCTGGGCGCCCTGAACTGGTCCGAGGTCGACCGCCTGGTGGGCGAGATGGCGGACGAGGGTGTCGCGGCCCTCTCCGACGCCGGCTGTGCGCCGGAGGCCGTGCGCCTGCTGGTGGGCGCGGACCTGCGCTACTTCGGCCAACAGAACGAGGTGGGCGTGACCTTCGATCACGATCCGCGCGCCCTTCGGGACATCGAGGCCATCCGCGCCACGTTCGAGACCGCCTATCTCGCCCAATACGGGGTCAATCCCTCGCACGTGCCGATCGAGATCGTCAGCTGGCGCCTGACCGCCCAGGGGCCGGACATCGCCTTCGACGCGGCCGGCAAGCTGCCCTCGGAACCTGGCGCGCCCAAGGCCGAGCGGGTGATTCCGCTGTGGGCGGGCGAGGGCCCCGCCAAGGTCTATGACCGCACCGCCCTGGCCAAGGGCCAGGTCATCGCCGGGCCGGCGATCATCGAAGAACGCGAAACCACCATCGTGCTGCCACCAGAATGGAATGCGGTGGTCAATGACATCGGCTGCGTGGTCGCCACGCGGCGGGAGGCCTGAACCATGGACGGCGTCACGGACATCAAGATGGACGGCATCGAGTTGGAGATCGTCTGGTCGAACCTGATCGGCATCGTCAGCGAGCAGGCCAAGGCCCTGCAGCGCATCGCCTTCAGCCCGATCGTGCGCGAGGCCGGCGACCTGGCCAGCGGCCTCTTCGACGCCAAGGGCCGCATGGTCGCCCAGGCCAACACCGGCACGCCGGGGCACATCAACTCCCTGGCCGCGGCGGGGGAGGCCCTGCACAAGCTGTTCGACGGCAAGCTGGTCCCGGGCGACATTGTCATCACCAACGATCCCTGGATGTCGGCGGGCCACTTCTTCGACATCACCGTGCTGTGCCCGATCCACTGGCACGAGCGGCTGATCGGCTATATCGGCTCGACCATCCACCACACCGACATCGGCGGCTATGGCATCGGCGCCGGCGCGCGGGACATCCACGAGGAGGGCCTGTGGATCCCGCCGTCGAAGCTCTATGAGGCCGGCGAGCCCAACCAGCTGCTGCACGACATCATCGGGCGCAATGTGCGGACCCCCGACCACGTGTTCGGCGACCTGTCGGCCCAGGTCTCCAGCGGCCGGGCCGGCGGCGAGCGCCTGATCGCGCTCTGCCGTCGCCAGGGCCTGCCGGACATCGAGGCGGTGTCGCAGGAGATCATCTCTCGCTCCGAGGCGGCCACCCGCAAGGCCATCCGCGCCCTGCCCGCCGGCACCTGGCACGGCGAGAGCCAGTTCGACGTGCCCGGCGGCGACGTCATCACCCTGAAGGCCGCGGTCACCGTCGACAACGTCGCCGGCGACGTGATCATCGACTTCGAGGGCAGCTCTGGCGCCAGTCCGATCGGCATCAATGTGGTGATGAACTACACCCACGCCTATTCGACCTTCGCCGTGCGCAGCTGCCTGAACCCCGAGCAGCCGAACAACTACGGCTCCCTGGCGCCGATCAAGGTGCGCGCGCCGGAAGGCTCGATCATCAACGCCGCCTATCCCTCGCCCCTGAACGCCCGCCACGTGGTGGGGATGTTCGTGCCGATGCCGATCCTCAAGGCCCTGCACCAGGTGATCCCCGACCGGGTCCTGGCGGAGGGTTCCGGCGCGGTCTGGACGGTGCAGATCCAGGGCAAGCGCGCCAATGGCGAGGCCTTCACGTCTTCGATGTTCAACTACTCCGGCGGCATGGGCGCGCGGCTGACCAAGCCTGGCCCCAGCGCCACCTGCTATCCCACCGGGGTGGCGGCGGTGCCGGTGGAGATCCTGGAAGCGGCCATGCCCATCGTCTTCGACCGGCGCGAGCTTCGTCCCGGCTCCGGCGGCGCGGGCCGTTCACGCGGCGGCGACGGCCAGATCATCGGCTTCCACATGCGCACCGACCAGCCCTGGCTGCTGAACGCCGTGCCCAGCCGCCTCGACAGGGGCCCCGAAGGCCTGGATGGCGGAGAGCCCGGCGCGGCCGGACGGTTCCTGGTCAACGACGAATCGGTCTCGGAAGCCAAGAAGATCACCATGGCGCCAGGCGACGTGGTGGTGCTGGAAACGCCGGGCGGCGGCGGCTATGGCGCGGCCTAGGTAGGCGAAGGCGAGAAGCGATGGACATCCACAGCATCAACTGGAACGACATGCCCTGGGAGCCGGTGCGCGAGGGCGTCGAGCGCAAGGCGTTCTCCGGCGCGGGCGCCACCGTCTCGATGAATCGTCTGCAGCCGGGCCACGAGCCGCGACCGCACGATCACCCGCACGAGCAGATCGTCTATATCCTGAGTGGCCAGATCGACTTCCACATCGGCGATACCGTGACGCGCCTGGGTCCCGGGGGCCTGTTGGTGGTGCCGCCGAACGCCCGCCACTGGGGCGTCGTGGTGGGCGACGAGCCGGTGATGAACCTGGACGTCTTCACGCCCAAGCGGGCCGAATACGCCAACTGACTCAACACAAGACCAAGAGGAAACCTATGGGCAGTCCCCACACCCTGATCTTCGTCGACCTCGCCTCCGACGACCCCGCCGCGGCGGGCCGGTTCTATTCGGAGGTGTTCGGCTGGCGCGACGACGACCGGCCGATGGGCGTCTATCATCGCATGGTCCCCGGCGGTCAGTTCAAGAACCCGGACGGCAGCGACAGCGAGATCGGCAACCTGCACCTGGGCATCTTCAAGGCCGACAACGCCCGGCCCCACCCCAACCCGGAAGGTGTCGAGCCGCGTTCCTTGAGCGACGGCGGGCGCAAGCCGCGGGTCTGGATCCTGGTCGGCGACGACGAGCCGGTGGAAGCGATCCTCGACCGGGCCGAGGCGCGGGGCGCCAAGATCCTCTGGCGCAACCACTATTGGGCGACCTTCAACGGCTACAACTGGGCCTTCGCAGACCCCTGGGGCAATGAGATCATCCTGTGGGGCAAGGCCGGCGCGGACCCGCAAATCCCGGCGGACTTCACCAAGGAATAGAGTCCGGTCATCAGGTGGAGATACGAGGCGGCGGTCGTCCAATCGGACGGCCGCCGCCCTGCTTTTGCGCCTAGTGCGGGTGATGGTCGCCGTGGTCGCCGTGGTCGCCATGGTCGCCGCGGTCGCCACGATCACCGTGGTCGCCATGGTCGCCGTGGTCGCCACGATCACCGCGGTCGCCGCCGTGACGGTCGCCGCGCCAGTCGCCACGACCGTGCCAGTCGCCGCGGTCGCCGCGCCAGTCGCGATGGCCCCAGCCGCGCCAGCCTTCCGGCCCGCCCCAACCGTAGCCGCGACGCCAACCGTAGCCGCAGTAGTACCAGCCCGGCCCGCGCCAGCCCTCATACCAGCAGAAGCGTCGACCGCCCCAGTAGTACTGGGCCTTCTCGAGCGAGACCGCGTCGCCTGAGGCGTAGACCCCCCAAATCAGGTGGGCGGGCGCAGCCGCCGCGTCGGTTCTCACCAGATCGGAGGCCGGGTCCGCCGATGCGGCGCCGCCAAGGCCGATCGCCGCGGCGGCGAGTAGAGATGTGATTGTACGCATGACAGGCTTTTCCCAGATGGATGCTCAAAAAAGCGTCCCTCGTGGGTGAAACAGGCTAGGCCACATTCGGTTCCTGGAAAGCGTGGCTGTGATCCGGCGGCCTATGGCGAACGCTGCCCGCGACTTGCACCCCTGCGCCTCCTCGCAGGCTGGCCATAGGAACCGCCTCTTGCCTGACGTTGGGTCCAACCTTTATCTCAGACTATTCTCGCACTTATAATCTGCGAATTGAAATGTCAGATGGTCCGTCGTGCTCGGCGGGGGAAAAAGGAGGCAACGGATGTCGCAGGAAGAGCAAACGCGCGGCCGCGGGGCGCGGGGCGCTGGCCGAGCGGAGGAGAGCTCGCCGCTGGCCATCATCGGCTGGGCGCCCGAGCTGCAGAAGGCCAGGGTCTATGAGCAGATCCTGCTGGATGTGATCCTTGGCGAACTTCCGCCGGGCAGTCGGTTGGACGAACAGGACCTGGTCCGACGCTATGACGCGGGGCTGGCCGGCGTGCGCGACGCCCTTGGCCGCCTGGCCCTCGAAGGCCTCGTGGTGCGTCGCCCGCGGGCCGGCACCACGGTGGCGCCGCTGGATCTGGTGGAAGTGCGCCAGGCCTTCGAGGCGCGGCGTCTCATCGAGCCGCACTGTGCGGCGCTGGCCGCCACCCACGCCACCGCCGACGACATCGCCGCCCTGCAAGGCGCCTTCGAAGGCGGCGAGGAGGCCGCCCGGATCCGGGATTCGAGGGCCCTGATCGGCATGGACCAGCAGTTCCACGCCGCCATCGCCAGGGCCAGCCGCAACCCGACCCTGGCCCAGATCGTCATTCCCTTGCAGCATAAGGCGGCGCGCTTCTGGGTCTATTCCATGGTCGAGGACACCGAGGAGGAACGCCTGGCCGAGATCGAGCGTCACCAGGAGGTGGTGGACTGCATCACCCGGCACGACGCCGAGGCGGCCCATTCGGCCATGCTGAACATCCTTGGGGTCTTTTCCGACAATGTGAAACGGTCCGTCGCCGGCGGTACGGCGACCGATCCTCACAGACCGCAGCGAGCGCTCGCGTAGTGCGAGAGCGTGGCCGCCCTTCGCGCCTAGATGTGACGTCATGTTGGGCGCCGGGCGGTGATCATTTGGGCGGCCATTGCGCCGACGTTACATTTTAGGTAAAATTTCAGGCAGCGCTTTGACACAGCCGGCCGGAAGCGGGCAACGATAGCAACAGTCCTGTGAGATCAAGGGGATATCCGCTCGGGGCGGACACTCTCAGGCGCAACAAACGGGGGTCATATGTCCAAGCATCTCTTCCTATTGGCGGGCGTTTCCAGCCTGACCCTGTTCTCGGCCGGACTGGCGCGCGCGGCGGACGCCGCCGCCGCTCCGGACTCCGGCTCCACCGTCGGCGAGATCGTCGTGACCGCCGACAAGGCGGGGCTGCTGGAGAAGCGGCCCAGCAGTACGGTCTTTGGCATCGACAAGCCGCTGATCGACACGCCCAGGTCGGCCAGTTTCGTCAGTAACCTGACGCTGGAGCGCTACGGCATCCTGACCATCGACAAGCTGATGGCGGTGTCGCCCGGCACCTATACCGCCAGTTACTACGGCGTGCCTGGATCGCTGAACATCCGCGGCACCCTGGCGGAAAACTACTTCCGGGGCTTCAAGCGGATCGAGGACCGGGGCACCTATGCGACGCCGATCGGCGACGCCGCCCAGATCGAGATCGTGCGCGGTCCGCCTTCGCCGCTCTATGGTCCCGGCAAGGTCGGCGGGATGCTGAACTTCATCCCCAAGTCGGCCAACTCGGAAGGCGCCTACATCACCGAACCGACGGGCGAGATCACCGGCACCTTCGGCAGCTATTCCAAGAAGAACGTCACCGGCCAGGTCGGCCTGCCGATCAAGATGGGCGCCATCCAGGGCGGCGTGTACGCCTACGGCGAAGTCGAGGACTCAGACAGCTTCTATCGCGGAATCCATCCGCGTCGGCAAACGGCGGAAGTCTCCTTCGACTTCGACCTGGGCAACGGCTGGAGCACGGCCTTCGGCGGCATGTACTACCATTCCGACGGCGACGTTCAGACCCCCGGCTGGAACCGCCTGACCCAGGACCTGATCGACCACGGCACCTACATCACCGGGCGCAACACGGTCCTGGTGGACAGCAACCACGATGGGCGCCTGGAACCGACTGAAATCAGCCCAGGCGGCTTCTACCCCTTCACGACCTCGCTCTATACGCCGTTCTTCGGCTTCCCGCCGGCGGTCGATCCGCGCTTTGTCCTCAACACCGGCGTTGGCACGACTCATCTCGACCCGCGGACGGTGTTCGTCAGTTCGGCGGACTTCTCCAAGACCCACACCGGAACGCTCTACTACGATCTGGTCAAGGACCTTGGAGAGCACCGCACGCTGAAGATGCAGCTGTTCTACGACGAGCTGAACAACAGCCGCTTCGTCAGCTACGGCTTCCCGGCGCACTACAACGCCCATACGATCGAGGCGCGGGTCACCTACAATTTCGAATTCAATCCGTCGGACTTCATCACGTCCAAGAATTTCATCGGTGCGTCGTACAAGTACTACAGCGGCCACCAGATGGAGACCTACAACAGCGGCCTGATTTCGCTGGATCGGCGGGGTCTCGCCTTTGGGGCGACGCCCACGGGCATCTTCTGCC
>FTAI01000361.1_pt1 | contig 13582 bp, 11 predicted proteins | sample 1638941 | NCBI WGS metagenome assembly FTAI01 (sample SAMEA3914813, study PRJEB12502) | metagenome | biome: forest; material: soil | place: Canada | collected 2011-07-07 | depth 0.3 m | reverse complement strand
GGGACACCGACGCCCTCATGCAGATGCTCAGCCTATGAGCCGCGTTAACCCGGACTCTTTGCCGTGGGATGTGTTGAGCCAACTCGCCTGAGGGTTTGAGCAGACGGGTGATTTTCGAAATGTGTGCATCCCCTGGCAAGGGGGAGCCGATCAGGCCGGCTTGAGACTCACCCCGCATCCGCCGCGCAACGAAACCCTATGGCGCCTGATCTGTCCCTCCCCGGCGCCATCAGCAGTAGCTTGCCGTGCTGGTCGTTGCGGTAGGCCTGCGGGAAATACCAGATCGAGCCCTGCGGCTGGTAGGCGCTGCCGCCGCGCAGCACGGCGGCGCGAGTGTGTTCGTCCTGGTATTCATCCGTCCACTGCCAGACGTTGCCCACCAGATCCAGGACGCCGAAAGGACTGGCGCCGGCCGGTTGCGCATCAACGATGGCCGGCGCGGCCATGACGCGGCCCTTGGCTGGCGCAGGAACCGCGTCAGAGCGCCAGACTTCGCCCCATGGGTAGGCGCGGCCGTCGGTTCCCTGGGCGGCGTACTGCCATTCCCACTCGTGCGGCAGGCGCTTGCCGGCCCAGGCGCAGTAGGCCCGGGCGTCTTCCAGGGACACCCAGGTGACCGGCCGCTCCGCCCAGCCGTCCGGGTAGGCTCCGGCCTTCCAGTCCTTCAGCAAGTTGGCGTCGTCCCGGGGGCGGTAGCGGGCGTTATCGATGAATGCCTTGTACTGACGATTGGTCACGGGCGTGCGGTCCATGAAGAAGCGTGGCATGTTCAGGACGTGCTCATGGAAGCGGCGCGGCGTCGGCTCCCAGGGATAGGCGACATCGACCCCGACCTGGTCGCCGCCCTCGATCTCCAGGCCACGAACCTTGAAGCCGAACCGGCCCGCCGGAATCTCAACCATGCCCTTCGGCGCCGACGCGTAGGGGCGCGTGGGCGGTATGGGCGTGATCGCCTGGGGCAGCGGCTTCCAGGTGTCGTCATAGGAAGCCAGGGGCCTTGTCGTCATGGCCTTCATGGTCGCCAGCAGGCCGCCGATCGCGCGGTCCGGAGCGCCCCGCACCGCCAGCACCGCGCCATAGCCCTTGGCTTCGATCGGGAAGGACAGGACCGCCTTGCCGTCCTTGACGACGGCGGTCAGCTCGACGCCGTGGTAGAGGTCGAACCAGCGCAGGCCCGCGTCCGCGGGAACGCTGAGCTGGACGCCGTCGACGTCGTATTCATTGCGGTTGACCAGGGTCCAGACGACCTGGTCGCCCTTCGGCCAGCGGCTGGCGAACACCCCAAAGCCGGCGGTGGGGTAGTAGGGCTCCCAGTCCGCGCTGACCAGGAAGGGCGCGACGCCTCGCTCGATCGTCGCGACCCGGCGGGCGGCCTCGCCGTCGCGCGGGGTGATCCCGTTCCAGATCCCCCAGATGTTCTCCCAGCTCTCCCAGCCTTCACCATTGAAGAAGGCGTACTGCAGGTCGTCGCTCTTGGACCGGTTCCACCGATCGGAGATGTTGACCATGTGCCGCGGCTGAAGCCAGCGGAAGCGGTCGACCTTGGGGACGAAGTTGAAGGCGTACTGGCCCCAGGACATCAGGTTCCAGGACAGGGCCTCGTCATGTGGCGGTCCCTCCGGCTGGAAAGCGAGGGGGTGTCGTGCCGCGTCGGCGGCCAGGGAAAAGCTCAAGGGGACGCCGTCCTGGGTGTCGCCGTTCATGCCGTCCGCGCCGACCTCGGCCATGAGCTGGGCCAGAGCCTGGGGCCAGGGCGCGCCCAGATCGCGCGTCCCCTGATCCCACATCATGAAGGGGAACAGCACCTTGACGCCCCGGCGATGGAAGTCGGCCACCATGCCCTTCACGCCCGCGATCCCGCCGGGCATGGCGGCAAGCATGTCGATCTGGTTTCGGTCGTCGATCCCCATGTTCGGATAGGTCGGCCAGATCAGCACCGCGTCGATGCCGCCGAAGCGGGCCGCCAGGTCGTCCAGATAGCGGTCCACGGTGTAGCGGCCGGTGGCGGGGTCGTAGAGGTAGCGGTCCTCGACCATGGCCTGGGCCTGCATGAAGGCGCCCCGGGTCCAGCTCAGAGCAGGGTCGCTGTATCGCGCATCGCTCAGCCCCACGCGGATGCGCCGTTCGTCTCGCCAACGGGTGACATCGGACAGCCAGGCCTGATGGGTCGCCTCGTCGCACGCCGTCCACGGTCCCTCCCAAGGCTCCGGATATCCCAGGCAGGGCGGGCCGCCGATCATGCTCTGCTTGGACCAGGGGAAGGCGACGAACTGCGAATCCTGCGCGCTCGCGGGGACGGCGCACAGGATGGCGGCCCAGCCGGCGATCATTCCGATCAGGGGGTTCAAGCGGCGGCTTTGGAAGCTCATCACCCTTCCTACTCAAGCTTGGCTTCGTCCGAAAGGCGCTGCCTGGCCGCCGCCCACGAACATGAACGGCGCCTGACCGGAGCCCTCAGGCCGAATTCATGTTGGGCGTGATGTTCTTAGGATCGGGAGTTGAGCGCTCATGGCGGGCGCCTGACAATGGGCCGGCCCGCCCGAGTAGACGGCGACCGATCAAGGCGCCGCGCGACCACTCTGAAGCGGACCCCCTGGAGGAAACCAAAATGAGAAAAACCATACCCCTGGCCCTCTGCGCCGCCGCGATCGTTTCCGGTCTCGCGGCCCAATCGGCGGTAGCTCAGCCGTACCAGGGCCAGCCCTACCCCGGCCAGGGCCGCTATCAGGGCGGGTATCAGGACAACCGTTCCAATCCCTATGATGACGCCTATCGCGCCGGCTACCGCGCCGGCTACCAGGCCGGTCGCCAGAGGGCGCGCTACGACGATCAGCCGGGGCCGGCCAACTACTACGGCAATGCCGATCCCAACCAGCGCTGGCGGCAGCGCTATGGCCAGACCTACAGCTACAACGACGACCGCTACTACCAGGAGTGCCGCAACCGGCCCGATCCGGGCGGCGTCATCGCCGGCGCCCTGATCGGCGGCCTGCTGGGCAATGTCGCCGGCCGCGGCGGCGGCAGGGCGGTCACCACCGTGGCGGGCGTCGTCGTCGGCGGGGCCATCGGCGCCGCGCTGACCAGTCACCTCGACTGCGAAGACCGCAGCTACGCCTACAAGACCTATTCCGACGGCTTCAACTCCGGCCGCCCCAACAGCGACTGGCAGTGGGAAAACCCGAACAACGGCCACTACGGCGACTTCCGGGTCGGCGACTACTACAACGACCAGGACGGCTTCCGCTGCGCCAACTACACCCAGCAGATCTGGGTCGACGGTTCACCCCAGGCCGCCAGCGGACGGGCCTGCCGGCAGCCCGACGGAACCTGGGCGATCGTCAACTGATGCCCGCTCCAGCCTCGCCATCTGATTCACACTCAAGCGCACAGGAGGTCTTTATGCGCCCAATGCTTCTCGCCGCTGCGGCCGCGGCGGTCCTCGCCCTCGGCGTCGCGCCGGCCCTCGCCCAGGACGCCGGGCCGGCGAAGGTCGGCCAGACATCGCTCGGCCCCACGCTCACCGACGCACAGGGGATGACCCTCTACACCTTCAGCCGCGACATGATGGGCTACTCCAACTGCAACGCCCAGTGCGCGGTGGACTGGCCCCCGCTGGCCGCCGCGCCCGACGCCAAGGCCTCCGGCGACTGGTCGACCATCCCCAGGGACGACGGCAAGCGGCAGTGGGCTTACAAGGGCAAGGCCGTGTACACCTTCAGCAAGGACGCCAAGCCGGGCGACACCGCTGGAGAAGGGGCCGCCGGCGGCAAGTGGCACGCCGCCAAGCCCTGACCGATGGTCGGCTGGTGGACAGGGCCGCTCGTTCCGTGTGCGGGCTAGCGCTCCAACCAGCCGAATCCTAGGTTGCGTCCGCCGCGATCGACGTCGTCAGCCCGATCCATTCGCCCAGATCGTGCTGCAGCTGGCCAGCGGCGCGGGTGGCGTAGTGGACGGCGTCGGCGCCCAGCAGCAGGTGCATGGGCGGGGTTGGCGCGTCGAGGATCTTGAGGATGGCCGCGGCGGCCTTGGCCGGATCGCCGCTCTCGTGGCCGGCGCCTTGCGCGAGCGCCCGGCGCGGGAAGTGTCCGGCGCCGGCGTAGTCGTCGATGGTGCGCTGGGTCAGCATCAGGGAACGGCCGGCGTAGTTGGTGCGCAGGCCGCCGGGCGCGATGTTGATCACCTTGATGCCGAGCTCCGCCACTTCCTGGGCCAGGCACTGGGTGGCGCCCTCCAGCGCGAACTTGCTGGCGCTGTAGATGGCCGTTCCGCCCCAGGCGGCCAGGCCGCTGACCGAGGTGATGGTGAGGATGGTTCCGGCCCGGCGCTCGCGCATGGCCGGCAGGGCCGCCTGGATCACGGCGATGGCGCCGAACACGTTGACGTCGAACTGCGCCCGGATCTCGGCCAGGCTGGTCTCCTCCAGCGCGCCGATGACGCCGTAGCCGGCGTTGTTCACCAGCACGTCGATGCGGCCCATATGGGCCTGTGCGGCGGCCACGGCGGCGTGGACGGCGTCCTCGTCCCGGACGTCCAGGATCAGGCCATAGGCGCGCTCGGCGTCCAGGGCTTCGAAGGCGGCGCGGTCGCTCTCGCGCCGGACCGTGCCGGCCACGATGTCGCCGGCCGCCAAGGCCGCCTTGGCGAGGGCCAGGCCAAGGCCGCTGGAAACGCCAGTGATGAACCAGGCGCGCTGGGAAGAGGGAACGGTCATGGGTGCTTTCAAGGTGCGGGGGGTCAGTACGGCCGGTCGCCCTTGACCCACAGGCGGTGCATCTCGCGGACGTACTTCTTGTCGTCGTAGAGGGTGCCGGTGTGCAGGGTGCAGCGGTTGTCCCACATCAGCAGGTCGCCGGCGCGCCACTTGTGGCGATAGATGAACTGGTCCTGGGTGACGAACTCCACCAGTTCGTCGATGAGCTGAAGGCCTTCGGGGCTAGGCATCCCGACAACCTCCTTCACCGTGCCGGTGCTGGGCCACAGCGCCAGGCGGCCATCGGCGGGGTGGGTGCGGACAAGGGGGTGGATGACGTCCGGGTTCTCGGCCAGCAGCGCCGGGTCGAGTTCTTCGCGCCGATTGAACTCGCGGGTGTGCATGAAATACTCCCAGGAGTGATGCAGCTTGAGGTCCTTCAGCTGCGCCTGGCGCTCGGCGGGCAGGGCGTTCCACGCCGCCACGCAGTCGGCCAGCAGGGTGTCGGACCCCTCGGGCGGCACCTCCACGGCGTAGAGCATGGTGCACATCACCGGCTCGGCCTTGTAGGAATAGTCGGTGTGCCAGCCGATGCCGTCGTTGTGGGCCCCGATCGGCTTGCCGTCGACGATGCGGTTGGACAGCACATAGATGTTGGGAAAGCCCGGCAGGGTGTTTTCCTTGAGCGTGTGGCCCTCGGCCTCGCCGAACTGCGCGATGAACTTCATCAGGTCCGGCGACGTCATCTTCTGGTCGCGCAGGACGATGGCGCCGTGCTTGTGGAAGGCGGCCACGACGCCGTCCAGCGTCGCCTGGTCGGCGTGGGGCAGGTCCACGTCCAGGATCTCGGCCCCGAAACCGGCCTTGAGTTCGCGGACGTGGGGAAGGACAGCGGTGGACATGGTCGCCTCGGCGGCTGGGATTGATGGCGTCAAACTAGCGTCGCACGCGAGGCCCGTCTTGCCCAAGCGCGCCCGAGGGCTTGCGCCGCCGCGCGGAGACGGCGCGGCCTGGGCAAGCCTTGTCCAGCCTGGGAACTGCAGCGCCTACAAAGCCCGCGTCAGGCGCCGGCCGTGGCCTTACAGGCAAGTTGTCGTGCGCGCTGGTGCAAGACTAGTGTGGAATTTGGGGGCTAGCGTTCGATCTGGTTCCAGCCGCCAGGACCTGCAAAAGCGAAAGCCATGAAAGCCGACTTCCTCAACGACGCCTTCTTCGACAGCCTGTCGACCTCCGTGCTCGACGTGGGCGCGGCCGAGAGCCTGCCGCCGGCCTGCTATGTCGACGCGGACTTCTACGCCTTCGAGAAGGAGGCGGTGTTCAATCACGAATGGCTTTGCGTCGGCCGCGAAGCCTGGGTCAAGGAGCCGGGAGACTACTTCACCACCCACATCATCGACGAGCCCATCGTCGTGGCGCGCACCCGCCAGGGCGAGCTGAAGGCCATGTCGTCAGTGTGCCAGCACCGCGGCATGCTGGTGGCCGAGGGAAGCGGCAACGTGCGCGGCTTCGTCTGCCCCTACCACCACTGGACCTACGGCCTGGACGGCCGGCTGGTGAACGCCCCGGCCATGGAGAAGACCTGCGATTTCGACAAGAAGACGGTGGGCCTGCCCACGTTCAAGGTCGAGGTCTGGCAGGGCTTCATCTTCATCAACTTCGACGCCGACGCCGCCCCGCTGGCGCCGCGACTGGCGGCGGTGACGGAGGTGCTGGCGCCTTACGACCTCGCCAGCGCCGAGGGTCCGCGTCCCGGCCCGCCGGGGAAGAATCCCTGGAACTGGAAGGTGATGTTCGAGAACAACAACGACGGCTATCACGCCAACCGCCTGCACCACGGCCCGCTGCACGACTTCGTGCCCAGCGCCCTGGCGGTGTTTCCGGACCTCCCAGAGGACACCGCTGGCTACTACCGCTTCAACGGCACCCTGCATCCCGACGCCAGCTTCAATGTCACCCAGAAGGCGCTGCTGCCGATCTTCCCGGGCCTGGGCGAGGCGGAGCGCAACCGCATGCTGTTCGCCAACATGCCGCCGACCCTGTCGCTGGTGATCATGAGCGACATGGTGATCTATCTGATCGTGCGCGCGACCGGGCCGGAGACCCACGAGATGGATACCGGCATCCTGGTGGCGCCGGGCGCCATGGAGGATCCGGCCTTCCAGCATCGCCTCAACATGAACATGGCCGCCGCGGGCGAGATCATCGCCCAGGACATGCACGTGGATGAGATGGTCCAGGTGGGCCTGCGCTCGCGGTTCGCGCCGCGCGGCCGCTATTCCTGGCAGGAGGGGGCCCAGCGGGCCTTCAACGGCTGGCTGACCCCGCGCTACCAGGCGACCTGGCGAGAGATGCGCGGCCGAATGGCCCGCCAGCCCGTGGCGGCGGCGTAGTGGCCCGCCTTCCCGCCGTCTTCTTCGGGCACGGCAGCCCCACCATCGCGCTGGAGACCAGCGAGACGACGGCTGCGTGGAACCGCATCGCGGCCGAGATCGGCAAGCCCAAGGCGGTCCTGTGCATCTCCGCCCACTGGCTGACACGCGGCGTGGCGGTCACGGCCATGGAGCGGCCCAGGACCATCCACGACTTCGGCCGGGGATTGGGCGAGGCGCTCTTCCAGGTGCAGTACCCCGCGCCCGGCGACCCGGCCCTGGCGGCGCGGGTGAAGGCGCTGCTCTCGCCGCTGGACGTGGCGCTGGACCAGTCGGAATGGGGCCTGGACCATGGCGCCTGGTCGGTGCTGTCGAAGGCCTTTCCGGACGCCGACGTCCCCATCGTCCAGCTCAGCATGGACGCGACCAAGCCGCCGGCCTGGCACTTCGAGATCGGCCGGAAACTGGCCCCTCTGCGCGACGAGGGCGTGCTGGTCGTGGGCAGCGGCAACATCGTGCACAATCTGCGGGTCATGGACTGGCCGGGCCGCTGGGCCCAGCCCTACGACTGGGCGGTGCGCTTCAACGACTACATCCGCGACGCCATCGCCAAGGACGAGCCGCAGAAGGTCATCGACTATCCTTCCCAGGGCCAGGACGCGGTGATGTCCGTGCCGGACCCCGATCACTTCTGGCCGCTGCTGTATGTGCTCGGAACTCGGGCGCCCGCAGAGGCGGCGCGCTTCGAACCTGACCACTTCGAGCACAAATCGCTGAGCATGATGAGCATTGTGCTGGGCGCGCACGAGGAAGGGGCTTCAAAGGCTGCGTAACATTTCACGCAGGACCTGAGAGGCGAGACATGGCGTTCATCTGCGAGGCGGGAGAGACCCGCGCCGACACCCTGCCGGGCGCGTTGCACCACCTTCCGGCGACGCCCAAGACGATCCACTGGGGCTATTTCGACGCTGCCCTGGCGCCGGTTCTGAAGGTCAACAGCGGCGACCTGATCCAGGCGGAGGCCATCACCCACCACGCCGGCGACGCACCGGAGCTGATGATGGACGAGGGCGTCACGGCCATTTTCCAGAAGGTGCCCGAGACCGACCGCAACCCCGGCGTCCACATCATGACCGGGCCGATCTGGGTGGAGGGGGCCAAGCCCGGCGACATCCTGGAGGTGCGCTACCTGCGCATGGTTCCGCGCTGCAACTACGGCTCCAACCTGGCCGCCAACTGGGGCTATCTCTACAAGGAGTTCGGCGAGAAGGAGCGGGTGACGATCTATGAGCTGGACGCCAACGCCGGCCACGCCCAGGCGCTCTACGCCTACGACTTCCCCGGCAAGTACCTGACGCCCGGCACGATCACCAACTGCCCGGTCTGCGACCGCCAGCCGGCGCTGAAGGGGGTGCGGGTTCCCGCCCGGCCGCACCTGGGCACCGCCGGCGTGGCGCCCGACACCACCGGCCGCGTCAGCACCATTCCGCCCGGCCTGCACGGCGGCAACATCGACAACTGGCGCATCGGCGCGGGGGCGACGATGTACTATCCGGTGCAGGTGGACGGCGCCCTGTTCTCGATCGGCGACCCGCACGTCAGCCAGGGCGACGGGGAGCTGTCGGGCACCGCCATCGAGGCGTCGCTGAACGTCCTGTTCCAGGTGGTGCTGAGGAAGGACTTCAGGATTCCGAGCCCGTTGCTGGAGACCCCCAACTACTGGATCGTGCACGGCTTCAACGAGGATCTGAACGTGGCCATGCGCGACGCCTCCCTGGAGATGCTGGGCCTGCTGACCGACCATGTGGGCCTCTCGCGCAACGACGCCTATTCCCTGATGAGCGTGGCCACCGACTTCGCGGTGACCCAGGTCGTGGACGGCCGCCAGGGCGTGCATGTGCGCGTGCCGCGGTCCATCTTCCCCGCGCGGAGTGAGGACTAGATCCTTGATGATGGACCCCGGCGCGCGCTGCTTCAAAGCCTCTCCCTCTCGCGGGGATGGGCTGGGGTGGGGGCGCCGGCGCCAATGCATGCCGCCCTCGCTTCAAGCCGCTCGCCAACCGGCTGATGGCGGCGTTCCACGCCCATCCCCTGCCCCTTCCCCGCCGCCGACGGGAAGGGGTTCTGCCGGTGCGCTCCCATGAAAGCCTGGTCGTTCACCACCGACGTCTATCCGCTGCACGCGCGGCGCGAGGCCTGGCGCGAGGCCATGGTGCGGCTGCGCCTGCCCGTCGAAGCGGCGCCGGAGGACGACGGTTCCAGCGCCTCGGTCAGCTCCCTGGTCTCGCCCATGGGGATGGAGTTCTCGGTGGTGCGGGCCGGGGCGCAGACCATCTCGGGGCGCAACAAGGACCAGCCGGCGGCGGTCTGGGTGGCGGTCCTGCTGGACGGGACGGCGATGCTCAACGACGGCCACGCCGAGGCGGTGGTGGAGGCCGGCGACATCGTCTTTGGGCCCACGGGCATGGCCGCGTCCCTGACCTTCAAGACCCGCTTCCGCCTGCTGTTCATCACCGCGCCAAGGGTCGCCCTGGATCACCGGCTGGTCGCGCCCCGGTCCCTGAGGATCGGCCATCTGCCGGCGGCCACGGGGGTGAATCACGTTTTTTCCGGCCTGCTGCGGGCCCTGGCCGAGACCCTCGAGGATCTCGACGACGACCAGTTGCGGCCCGTGGAGATCGCGGTGACGGAGTTCCTGGCCTCGAGCCTGTCGTCTGGGGAGACCCTGGCGCCGCGCGGCCCGGCGGCGACGCGGGAGGCGCACCTGCACCGCGTGCGCCAGACCATCGAGACCCTGCTGGCCGAGCCGGACCTGACGCTGGGGCGGGTGGCGGAGACCGAGGGGGTCTCCTCCCGCTATCTGCAGAAGCTGTTCACCGCCGCCGGCGAAAGCTTCACCCACTACATCCGCTGGCGTCGGCTGGAGCGGTGCCGGCTGGACCTGGTCGCTCCGCGCTACGCGGACAGCTCGATCTCCAGCATCTGCTTCCGCTGGGGCTTCAACGGCTCGGCCCACTTCAGCCGGGCGTTCCGGCAGCAGTACGGTGTGTCGCCGAGGGAGTACCGTCGGGCGGGGGGCTGACCCTCCTTCCCTGTACGGGAAGGGTGGCCCAAAGGTCCGGGTGGGGACGTGTGCCCACAGGCGCCCGAACGAAGTCATGGAAGCTGCGGACTGCCCCACCCTGATCGCCTCGCGATCCGTCCCTCCCCATGAAGCCGTGAAGCGGAGGGAGGTTACAGCGCCGCTTCGATCTCCGAGCGGATCGGCATCGACGGCGCGGCGCCGGACTTTTCCGTCGAAAGGCCGGCGGCGGTGTTGGCCCAGAGCATGGCGGTGGGCAGGTCGGCGCCCTCCGACAGCTTCGCCGCCAGGACGCCGCAGAAGCAGTCGCCAGCGCCGGTGGTGTCCACGACCCGGGCAGCGCGGCCCTCCACCCAGTGCAGGCTCTGGCGGTCCACCGCCACGGCGCCGGCCTTTCCCAGGGTGACGATCACCGTCTGGCCGTCGCGGGTGATCAGCTTGCGCGCGGCGGCGGCGACGTCGTCCAGGGCCTCTGGAACGGTGGCCAGCTCGGCGTACCGGGCCAGCTCGGTCTCGTTGACGATCAGGATGTCGGTGAGGGGCAGCAGGCTTCGGCCGGCGTCCAGGGCCGGGGCGGCGTTGAGGATGCGGGTGGCGCCATCGGCATGTTCGAACGCGGCCTGGAGGGCGGCGACCGGCGTTTCCAGCTGGCCCAGGAGGACGGCGTGACGGCCCCGATTGCCGGCGTGCTGCGCCGTCAGCAGGGCGTTGGCGCCGCCAGCCACGACGATGCTGTTCTCCCCGGCCGCCGAGACCCAGATGAAGGCCTGTCCGGTGGGATGGTCCGCCAGCACCACCACGTTGTCCGTGGCGACGCCCGCGCCGCGGAGGCTGGCCAGCATGACGCTCCCCGCCTCGTCCTGGCCCACGGCCGCGATCATCGACGTCGCCGCGCCACAGCGGGCGGCGGCGACGGCCTGGTTGCCGCCCTTGCCGCCGGGCAGGCGCTCGACCCCCAGGCCGGCGACGGTTTCGCCGGGGGCCGGCAGGTCCTGCACGCGGCAGACGATGTCGAGGTTCAGGGAACCGATCACGCAAACGCTCATGGCGCGACATAGGCCAAAGTCGGCCCGCGATGCCAAGGGCAAACTGGGCCTTCGGGCGCGCGGAGTTGCCGTCTTGCGAGCGGCTCGCAGCACGCCCATTTGAACGGCATGGCATTCGACACGGCCGAGCGCGCCGATGAAGCGCTAGATCCCTATTCCGCCCGCGTTTCCCACGCCTTCGAGACCGTCGGCCCGGCGGTGGTCCACATCTCCGCGACCAGCGCCAAGGGGCGACAGGGGACCGGCTCGGGCGTCCTCTTCGCCCCCGACGGCTACCTGCTCACCAACAGCCACGTGGTCAGCGGCGCCAGCCGGCTGTCCGCCAGCCTGACCGACGGCCAGCGCTTCGAGGCGCGGCTGATCGGCGACGATCCGGCCACCGATCTGGCGGTGCTGCGGCTGGAGGCGACCGGCCTGCCGCATGCGGAATTCGGGCGGTCGTCGCGGCTGCGCGTCGGCCAGCTGGTGGTGGCGATCGGCAATCCGCTCGGCTTCCAGGCCACGGTCACCGCCGGGATCGTCAGCGCGCTCGGCCGCACCCTGCGCTCGCCAAGCGGCCGGCTGATCGAGAGCGTCATCCAGACCGACGCGCCGCTGAACCCCGGCAATTCGGGCGGCGCCCTGGTGGACGGCAACGGCCGGGTGGTGGGGATCAACACGGCCATGGTCGGTCAGGCCCAGGGCCTGTGCTTCGCCATCGGCGTCGACACCGCCGTGGACGTCACCGCGCGGCTGATGCGGGACGGCAAGGTGCGCCGCGCGCGCCTGGGCCTCGGCGGCCAGACCACGCCGCTGGACGCGCGCCTGGCGCGGCGGCTGCAGCGGGAGGGGGCGACCGCCGTCCTGGTCTCCGAGATCACCGCCGGCGGACCCGCCGAGCGGGCGGGGGTGAAGGCGGGCGACGTCATCCTGGGCTTCGCGCAGGCCAAGGTGTTCACGGTCGACGACCTGCACCGCTTGCTGACCGCCGAGATCGCCGACCAGGACGCCGAACTGATCCTGATCCGCGGGGCCGGCATCGAGACCCTGACGGTCCGCCCCGACCTCGACGCCTAGTCGGTCCTAGGCCCGGTCAAGCTTGACGGCGGCGCTCAACCCCGGTGCAACGGTCGCCGATGACCGATCCGTTTCCAGACCTCACGGAGGCCGCCTTCGCCGAGGGCCTGCGCCTGCATGGGGAGGGGCGGATCGCGGAAGCGGCGGAGCGCTATCGCAGCGTCCTGCGCGCGGCGCCCGGGCATGTGGGCGCGCTCTACCAGCTCGGCCTGGCGGCGGCGGCGCAGGGGCGCTGGCGGGACGTGGCCGGGCTGATGGGCGCGGTGCTGGACCAGCGGCCGCACGACGCGGCGGCGGCCAACGACCTGGGCGTGGCCCTGGTCAACCTGGGCCGCACGGCCGCGGCCGCCGAGGCGTTCGAGCGCGCCACCGCCCTGCGCCCCGATCACGCCGAAGCCTTCAACAACCTGGGCGGGGTGTTGCAAGGCCTGGACCGGTCGGAGGCCGCCCTGGCCGCCTATGGCCGGGCGATCGCCCTGCGCCCGGGCTACGGCGCGGCCCACCACAATCTTGGCAACGCCCTGCTGGCGGTGGGCCGGCGCGCCGAGGCCGAGGCGGCGCTGCGGATGGCCCTGCGGGCGGAGCCGGAGAGGGCCGATTTCCATCGCAGCCTCGCCCAGGCCAAGCGTTTCTCGCCGGGCGACCCGGACCTGGCCGTGCTGCAGGCCTTGGCCGCCACGGACCTTGCGCCGGCGGCGCGGATCGAACTGGACTACGCCCTGGGCAAGGCCCTGGCTGATACGGGCCGTCACGCCGACAGCCTGGAGGCGTTCAAGAGCGGGGCGGCGGCGAAGCGGCGGACATTCCACTATGACGAGGCTGATGTGCTGGCCGGGATGCGGCGAACCGCGGCCGCCTTCGATGCCGGTGTCGTGCGTGGACCGGGCGGGGCGGCCGATCCCACGCCGGTGTTCATCGTCGGCATGCCGCGCTCGGGCAGTTCCCTGGTGGAGCAGATCCTGGCCGGCCATCCGTCCGTGTACGGCGCGGGGGAACGCACGGACTGGCCAGCCCTGATGGACGAGGCTGTTCGGGTCCATCCGCCATGGCCCGAGTCGGCGCCGCGTCTGCCGCCGGCGGTCTGGACGGATTTTGGCGTGCGCTATCTCGACGGGGTGCGGGCGTCCGCGCCCGCCGCGGCGCGCGTCCTGGACAAGATGCCCGGCAACTTCCGCCATCTCGGCGCGATCCTCCGCGCCTTGCCCAGGGCCAGGATCATCCACACCGTGCGGGACCCGATCGACACCTGCCTGTCGTGCTTCTCCACCCTGTTCGCCGGCCACCAGCCCCACACCTACGACCTGGCGGAGCTGGGCCGGTACTGGCGGGGCTTTGACGC
>FTAI01000212.1_pt1 | contig 13619 bp, 15 predicted proteins | sample 1638941 | NCBI WGS metagenome assembly FTAI01 (sample SAMEA3914813, study PRJEB12502) | metagenome | biome: forest; material: soil | place: Canada | collected 2011-07-07 | depth 0.3 m | reverse complement strand
GACGGCCTGTCCTGGGGCTTCGACGCCGACTTCCAGGTGGAGAGCTACCTGCGCCACCAGGGGACCAGCTTCGTCGACCGCTTCGACGCCAACTCCTATCTCTACATCACCCGCGCGCTGGACTATTTCGACCTGGCGGCGGCCCACGGCGGCGTGCTGGCCCAGGCGTTCCGGCGCGCCCGCGACGTGCGCTTCTGCGTCTTCTCCTTCACCTCCGACTGGCTCTATCCCACGGACGAGAGCCGAGCGATCGTTCGGGCCCTGAACGCCGCCGGCGCCCGCACCAGCTTCGTGGAGATCGCGACGGACAAGGGCCACGACGCCTTCTTCCTGGACGAGCCGGTGCTGCGCGAGGCCCTGCGCGGCTTCCTGGACTCCGCCGCCCAGGCCAGGAGACTTTCGTGACCGAGGCGCCGGTTCGCGAGGACTTCCGGGAAATCCTGCGCCTGGTCCGCCCCGGCGCCCGGGTGCTCGACGTCGGTTGCGAGGACGGCGCCCTGCTGGAACTGCTGGCGCGCGAGAAGAGGATCGACGGCCGCGGCCTGGAGATCAGCCCCGAGGGCGTGTCGGCCTGTCTCGCCCGCGGCCTGGCCGTGGTCCAGGGCGACGCCGACCGGGACCTGGACTCCTTCCCCGCCCAGGCCTTCGACTATGTGATCCTGTCCCAGACCCTGCAGGCGGTGCTCAACCCCCGCCACGTCCTGGGCGAGCTGCTGCGGATCGGCGAGCAGGCCATCGTCTCCCTGCCCAACTTCGGCCACTGGCGCGTCCGCTTCGACCTGCTGGCGCACGGCCGCATGCCGATGACCGGCGCCCTGCCGCAGCCCTGGTGGTCGACCCCCAACATCCACCTCTGCACCCTGCGCGACTTCACCGCCCTCTGCGACGACCTCGGCCTGCGCATCGACGCCGCCGCCCGCCTGTCGGAAGGCCGCCCCGCGAGACCGATCGACCCCTCCCGCCCGATCGAGAACTGGCGCGCCGAGGCGGGGCTGTTCCTGCTCAGCCGCCGCGATGGCGCGTCGCGGCCGGCGGCGAAGTCTGATCTGTTCGGGTAAGCCCCCTAAGCGCCGCTATCCACTCCCGGTGGGATCTTCGCTCGGGGGAAGAGAGATGACCTCACCCGCTGATCGCCGCCGCGTCCAGCTCCCCCGTCCGGATCCGGATCGCATTCTCCAAATCCACCACGAAGATCTTCCCGTCGCCGATCTTCCCCGTGTTCGCCGCCGCGGAGATGGCCTCGATCACCGCGGTGACGATGTCGTCGGGCGCGGCGATCTCCAGCTTCACCTTGGGCAGCAGCTTCACCTCGTATTCCGCGCCCCGATACACCTCGGTCTTGCCCTTCTGGCGGCCGTAGCCGCGAACCTCCGTGACCGTCAGGCCCGACGCGCCGGCTTCCGTGACGGCTTCCAGCACGGCGTCGAGGCGGCTTGGCTTGATAACGGCGGTGATCATCTTCATGGGGCGTTCCTTCGGGTGGTATTTACTGGGCCCGGCGCACTTCAGGGTGGACCAAAACCGGCGTCGCTCCAAGGTCAAGCCGCGCCGCGGTCCTTCCGGCGCCTGAAGAAGCGGCGCCTCGGGTGGCCGGCTGCAGGGCGCCTGGCGCCGGCGCGCGGGTCCGCACCTTCACGCCCCTGGGCCGCATGGCGAAGGTCTGCTTGACCACCTCCAGCAGGATCAGCCCCGCGAACGGCGGCCACAGCAGCGCGCCGGCCTGCTCGAACCCCTCCGCCCAGCGCGCCGCCCAGCCGAACGGCGGGGCGTAGAGGGCGCGGGTCCAGCCCACCGGCTCCAGGTCCGCCTCGCGCACCAGCGCCTCCAGCTGGCGGCGGCTGTAGGGGCGGCCTTGGCCGAAGGGCGTGGCTTCGGCGTCGGCCCACAGGCCATGCCGCGCGGTGACCACCAGGATCGCCCGCCCTGACGGCGCCAGCACGCGGAAGATCTCCCGCATCAGCGCCAGGGGATTGTCGGCCTCCTCCAGGGCGTGCACCGCCAGCACCCGGTCGAACAGCGACGCCTGGAACGGCAGCAGGGTCTCCTCGGCCAGGCACGCCAGGTTCCGGTCGCCCAGCGGCCAGGCCTCCACCCCCTGGGCCCCCGGCATCGCCGCCACCGCCCGCCGCGCGCCGCGGCTGATGCTATCCAGGAAGGGGGTGGCGTAGCCCAGCGCCAGGACGTCAAGGCCGCTGGCGCTCTCCCACGCCTCGTTCACCTTGCGCGCCACCATGGTCCGCGCGGCGGCGCCGAGCGGAGAGGCGTAGAATTCGCGCAACTGGAGCACGCCTTGGCGCATTGGCGCTCCCCTATCGATTCGCCTTCAATGTAAGGTCGCCGCCGCGTCCTGTCCCGCCCGCCTGTTCCGCCGGCTTCCGATCCGAGACATCCCATGGCCCTGACCGTCCACCAATTCCCCGTCCTGTCCGACAACTACGGCTTCCTGATCCGCGACGAGGCCAGCGGCAAGACCGCCACTATCGACACCCCGGACGCCGCGGCGATCCTGGCCGAGCTTGAGAAGCTGGGCTGGCAGCTCGACCTGATCATGAACACCCACTGGCACCACGACCACGCCGGCGGCAACGCGCAGATCAAGGCCGCCACCGGCTGCGCCATCGTCGGCCCGGGCGAAGTCACCCGCATCGCCCCCCTCGACCGCCAGGTGACGGACGGCGACACCGTCGACCTCGGCGAAACCCGCTTCGCCGTGCTCGAGACCGGCGGCCACACGCTCGGCCACATCTCCTACTTCGACGCCGCCGACCACGTCGCCTTCGTCGGTGACACCCTGTTCGCGCTGGGCTGCGGGCGCCTGTTCGAAGGCACGGCCCAGCAGATGTGGACAAGCCTGCAGAAGCTCGCCGCCCTGCCGGACGACACCCGCGTCTATTGCGCCCACGAGTACACCGCCTCCAACGCCCGCTTCGCCCTGTCGGTGGACGACAGCCCAGCCCTGAAGTCCCGCGCCGACGCCGTCTTCGCCGCCCGGCAGCGCGGCGAGCCCACCGTCCCCACCACCATCGCCCTGGAAAAGGCCACCAACCCCTTCCTGCGCGCCCCCGCGCTGGCCGGCCGGGTCGGCAAGGCCGGCGCTCCGGACTACGAGGCCTTCGGGGCCGTCCGGGCGGCCAAGGACCGGTTCAAGGGCTGAGGTCCGGAGGGATCGCAGGATGGACGCCCAGACCCCTCCCGCCCAGGGTTCCAGCCAGTCCGCGGCGTGGCCGGCCCTGTCCGTCGCAACCCTGCGGCCCACCGCGCAGACGCTGCAGCTCTGGTCGCAGGTCGTGGGCAAGGTGCGGCTGGCCCAGACCCCCTGGCTCAACCACTCCTGGCACACCGCCCTCTATGTCTCGGCCCGCGGCCTGACCACGACCCTGATCCCGCACGGCGCGGCCGGCTTCGAGATGGAGTTCGACTTCTTCGCCCACCAGCTCATCATCCGCCTCACCGACGGCGCCGAGCGGCGGATCGCCCTGGGCGGGACCAGCGTCGCGGACTTCTATTCCGAGGTGCTGGACGCCCTGGCAGGACTGGGGACGCCCGTCCAGATCAACCCGACGCCCAACGAAATGCCCGACCCAATACCCTTCCCGCAAGACACCGCCTCCCGCGCCTACGACCCCGCCGTCGCCCACGACCTCTGGCGCGCCCTCGTGCAGATCGACCGCGTCTTCAAGCGCTTCCGCACCGCCTTCCTGGGCAAGGCCAGCCCCGTGCACCTGTTCTGGGGCGCCTTCGACCTGGCCGTAACCCGGTTCTCCGGCCGCAAGGCGCCCCTGCATCCCGGCGGCGTGCCGCACCTGCCCGACGCCGTCACCCGCGAGGCCTACTCCCACGAGGTCTCCAGCGCCGGCTTCTGGCCGGGCGGCGGCGGCGTGGACGAACCCTGCTTCTATTCCTACGCCTACCCAACCCCGGAGGGCTTCGCCGCCGCGCCGATCTCTCCGGCCGCGGCCCGCTTCGATGCGCAGCTAGGCGAGTTCCTGCTCCCCTACGACACCGTCAGGACCGCCCCGGACCCCGACGCCGCCCTGCTGGACTTCCTCCACACCACCTACGCCGCCGCCGCCGACCTCGCCCATTGGGACCGCGCCGCCCTGGAGTGCGAAGAAGGCCAGCCCGGCCGGCCCCGCCCGGTGGGGTGAGGGGCGATTGATCTCCCGCTCATGGAATGAGGGGGCGTGGCGAGGGTGGATGAGCAAAGGCGAGCAAGGCGCGCCGAGGGGGGACGTCGCAGGCAAACCCCGCGTTCAGCGCTGACCCCAGTCGCACCGCCGGTGGGTGTCTCCCCTCCGCGGCGCATCGCCCGCTTGGCGGGCTCGCGCGGCCCCCTCGTCGCGGGATCGACATGTCGATCCCATGCCGGTCCTGCAGACCGGCTGCTCCTCGACCCCTCGTCTTCACGAGGCGAAGATCGAGAGAGCCGCAGCGTCGCTGCTCGCCTCAGCGTCCAACCCCGCCCGGCGCCACGTCCCCCGCCGCCGCGGCGAAGGGCAGGGCGTCCTGGACCAGGTGGACTTCTGGGTCGAGTTCCCAGAGGGCTACCGCACGCACCAGATCAGGCTCGAAGGCGGCGACTGTTCCACCGACTCCTTCTGCTATCCGTCGGTCTGACGCTTGGGGCCTGCCGACCTGACCACCGCCGGCCTGTGGTTGACCGTGGTGGCCAGCGGCGTCTTTCACGGCCTCAACCCCGCCATGGGCTGGCCGCTGGCGGTGTCCGCCGGCCTGATGGGCCGCGGCCGGCGTGACCTCCTCGGCGCGCTGGGGCTGCTGGCGCTGGGCCATCTGCTCGCCATGGCCGCCATCCTCCTGCCCTTCACCCTGCTCAGCGCCATCGTCCAGTGGCGACGGCAGATCCGCATCGGCGCCGCCCTGGCGGTGATCGCCTTCGGCCTGTGGCTCCTCATTCGTCGCCGGCATCCGCGGTTCATGGCGCGCATCCGCCCCACCCAGCTGGCCCTGTGGTCCTTCGCCGTGGCGACCGCCCACGGCGCCGGCCTGATGCTGGTTCCGATCTACCTGGGCCTCTGCCGCGCGGGGGACCTCGACGGCGGCCACCGGGCGGCCGGCGCGCTAATCGGCGGCGACCTGGGCACAGCCGCGGCGGTGTCGCTGGTCCACACCGCCGCGATGATCCTGACCGGCGGCATGATCGCCCTGCTGGTCCACGCCTGGCTGGGGCTGAGGTTCCTCTCGCGCAGCTGGTTCAACCTGGGCGCCGTCTGGGCAGCCAGCCTGGTGGCGGTGGGCGGCGTTTCCCTGACCATCGCCCTGCTGGACGCCGCCTAGCAGGTCTTCGGATCGACCGCGGCGGCGGCCCCATTGGCGCGGCCGGTCAGCCGCCCGCCTCCAGCTCGGCCCTCTGTTTGCGGGTCAGATTGGCCCGCACCAGGTCATAGGAGTGGGCGGCGAGGCGCTCGATCTCCTGCGCCGGCACATCGGCGTCCAGGCTGACGCTGATCCAGTGGCGCCGGTCCAGGTGATAGCGGTGGCCGACCCCGGCGTATTGCTCGCGCAGAATCTCGGCCAGGTGCGGATCGCACTTCAGGCTCACGGCCTCCACGCCCCGGACGGACAGGATGGCGAACATCTTGCCCATGATCTTGTAGATCAGCACGCTGGGCGCCGATGCCGGGTCCGCCACGGCGCCCGGCTTGGCCTCGAGGCAAGCCTTCACGGCCGCGGTTCGTTCACTGAAGCTCATGCCCGGCGCTCCACGGCGACGGCTGCCGCGGGCGAAAGCCTAGCGACGTGAGTGATCTGCGAGCAAGCGAACCCCACGAATGGGACGCTATTTTTTTTGCTCCTCCCGGCGAAGGGCGGGATCCAGGCGGTGATTGGGTTCACCAGGACTTGATACAATCCTGGTGGCGGAGCGTCGCCACGCGGAAGATGCGGACGAGGGTTACCCGGCGTTCGTGACGCTGCTTTGTGTCCAACCGGTGCAGCAGGCGGCTTCAAGCCGCTGAGCACGAAATCCGCGTGCGCCTGGCGGCGACCGCCCCCGCCGTCGACTCGCTGCCCACTAACAGCTACCCCTGGCCCCATAGGCAGTACGGCCCCGGCCAACGCCTTTCGCGAAATGCCAGGTCCGTTCACCCGGAGCCATCGCCATGCCCACTCCCTCTTCGGGCTTCGACCTCAGCGGACGCGTCGCCGTCGTCACCGGGGGCAATCGCGGCATCGGCCGATCGATTGCGCTGGGCCTGGCGCGGGCTGGGGCGGCGGTGGCGGTGCTGGCGCGCAACGCCGAGAAGAACGACCTTGTCCTGGCCGAGCTGAAGGCGCTCGGCGTTCCGGCCCTGGCGCTGCCGCTGGACGTGACCCAGCGCTCGACCCTCGCCGACGCCATGGCGCATGTCGAACAAGCGCTCGGCGGGCTCGATATCCTGGTCAACAACGCCGGGGTCGCCAACGTCAGCGGCGGGGTCCTGAACGAGACCGAGGCGGTGTGGGACAACACCATTGAGACGCATCTGAACGCCACCTTCCTGCTGTCGAAGCTGGCCGCCACGTCGATGCTCACGCGCAAGCGGGGCAAGATCATCAACCTGGCCAGCATGTATTCCTACTTCGGTTCGGCCGCCCTTCCGTCCTACAGCGCCTCGAAGGGCGCGATCGTGCAGCTGACCAAGTCGATGGCGATCGAGTTTGCGCCGCACAACATCCAGGTCAACGCCATCGCCCCCGGCTGGATCGCCACCGAAATGACGGCGATGGCCCGCGAAGACCCGGCCTGGGCGCCCTTCAACGCCGCGATCCTCGCCCGCACTCCCGCCGCGCGCTGGGGCCAGGCCGACGAGACCGCCGGCGCCGCCGTCTTCCTGGCCAGCCCCGCCGCCGACTTCATCACCGGCGTGACGCTGCCGGTGGACGGAGGCTACTCGATCAACTGAGGCGGCCGTCCAGGCGCCGGCGTCGGTTCGCCCCCCGCACCGGAGGCTCGACGCCCGCCGCCCTTTGGGCCTACACCCTGGCCCCCGTCGCTTAGGCTGTCGGGTGGGCGACTCCCACCGTGAAGAAAGACGCACCCGTGGCTTCGCCGCTGGACCTGGAATTCCTGCGCTCCGTGATCGTCGAGGTCTTCCCCGACCTCGCCGCCGGCGCGTTCACGTCGCAGACCCGGGGATGGGACAGCGTCGCGATCGACGTGGATGCCCGGCTGATGTTCAAGTCCCCCCGCCACGAGGCTGGCCGCGCCGGGCTCGTGCGCGAGGCGTCCCTGCTGGCGATCATCCACCCGACGGTGACCCTGCCGACGCCCAACATGACGCTTCACCAGGGGCCCCAAGATGGGCCGCCACTGTTCTCGCGGCACGACAAGCTGCGCGGCGGCTACCTCGAGCCGGCCCTCTACGTCGGCCTCGCCGAGCCGGCGCGCGATCGCCTGGCGCAGGACCTTGCGCTGTTCTACGCCCAGCTCCACGCCCTGCCCACCGCCGCGCTCGAGGCGGCCGGCGCCGAACCGATCAAGCCGTGGCTAGGCCCCGATGACATCCTCAAGCGGGCTTGGCCGGTTCTCACCCAGCCGCTGCGCGCCTACGCGGAACGCACCATCGCGGCCTGGCGCGCCCTGCCGCCCGACCCGCACGGCGCCGCCTACGGCTTCTTCGACGGCCACGGCTGGAACATGGCCTTCGACCCCGCGGCCGGTCGTCTGAACGGCGTGTACGACTTCGGCGATTCCGGCTTCGGCCAGCTGCAGCAGGAGTTCATCTATTCGAACATGATCTCCCCCGACCTGACCGCCCGGGTCATCGACCGCTATGAGACCCTCACCGGTCGGTTGCTCGACCGCGCACGGATCGGGCTGCTGTTCGAGGTGCTCCGCCTGTCGGAACTGGCGTCGAATGCCGACGACGCCCATTGGGGCCCAATCAGCCTGGAGACGGTGCGCACCCTGAGCCAGGCGAGTCCGCCGGGCTGATCGTCCGCGCGCCGGCGACCTGGGCCCCGGACGAGGGCGTCAACGGTCGTCCGGCGGCGCCCTCTGCTCTCGCGTTCCTGAACTCCGCCAGTCCGTGTCCGGAGCAAAGTCTACAGGCGGCCGTTCCAGGCCTGGAACCTGTCCATGGGAAGCAGTCGGTCTCCGTTGAGCTTCAGCGCCAGACTTGTCTGCCTCTCGACGATTTGTTCCTTCGCCGGACTCTTGACGTATTGGGTGCATCGGTAGTGGCCAGACTTGTCCGTCCATGACGTCAATACGCCTTCCTTGAAAACCAGTTCGCCGGCGAAGCAGACAAACTCGCGGGTTTCGTGAGGGCCGATGGAGGAGTGGCCTCGATTGTTGCCGATATTGTAGAATTTCATGCCGTTGGCAGTCTCTTCCCAGTGCTTCTTGGAGTGCGCCAGGTAGATCACATTGTGCCTGTCCTGCGGGATGACGAAGTCATACCAACCGTCCGCAAGCTTCATCACGCTTTCTCCCGGTTTTCGGGACTTGGTGTAGTACAAATCGGCGGCAAAGGTCAGGACGCGATCCTTGAAGGGATCCTCCTGGGGATCTCCCTGCATGCGATACAACTGCATATTGTCTGGCTGAGGGTGAGCAAACACGGCATGTCCTCTCGTCTGGCTGGGCTGATGTTGCGGAGGTGAGGCCAACCGGACTCGGCGGCGGCGCCGTCATCGATCCGAATGGCCTGCCTCGATCCTCATCGGTCCACGGGCTTGCTATGTGTGATTGAATGGGCGGTGGCGGACAACTGGAATCCAGGCCGGTCCCGGACCATTTCCGTCGGTCACGGCTCTCGCCCCTGCCGTGGCATATCGCTTGGGGGCGCTCACGCCACCCCCCATGGCCGAGGCCGTCGAAAGCCAGGCGGCGGCCTCCGGCGGCCCGCGCTTCCAGTTCGCCCGCCAGGTGGCCGAGCGCTTCGCCCAGGCCCTGGAACCCAGCGGCGTGGACGTGGTCCCCAAGGTCCAGATCGACGGCGCCGCCGGCGGCGGGACCGGCGGTGTGCTCCAGGCCCTGATGACCCTGGTCATGACCGACAAGCTCGGCCTGCCGCTGGGGATCGCCGAAGAACCGAAGAAGGAGCCCGAACCGACGGAAGCCTGAACCGGCCGGTTCTCCTCCCCGCCCAACAAGGACCCAGCGAGGCGGGGGAGGGGACCATTGGGCCAGCGGCGGAATGGTGCAGGGGCGCAAGGCCGGAAGCGCGAATGCTTCCCTTGCCCCCCGCCGCGTGCACACACTGCGCCCAACCAGAACAGGGAGACGCCCAATGCCCATCGCGTCAGTCAACGGCCAGAAGATCTACTACGAGGACACCGGCGGCGACCTGCCCGTGGTGGCCTTCTCCCACGGCCTGTTCATGGACCACGAGATGTTCGCCCCGCAGGTCGAGGCGCTCAAGGGCCGCTGGCGGTGCATCACCTGGGATGAGCGCGGCCACGCCGGCACGGCGTCCGACACCCTGGCGCGCTTCACCTACTACGACTCCGCCAACGACCTCGCCGCGCTGCTGGCGCATCTGGGCGTCCGCCGCGCCGTGCTGGCGGGCATGAGCCAGGGCGGCTTCCTGTCCCTGCGCTGCGCCCTGACCCATCCCGACATCGTCCGCGCCCTGATCCTGATCGACACCCAGGCCGGCCAGGAGGACCCCACCGCCCTGGAGGGCCACATGGCGCTCGCCGACGCCTGGGCGGCCAACGGGCTGACCAACGAGATGGCGACGATCATCGAGGGCATCATCCTGGGCGACGGCTGGTCCGGCGCCCCCGCCTGGAAGGCCAAGTGGAAGGCGATCTCGCCAGCCAACATGATGGGCTGCATGCAGACCTTGGCCGGCCGCGACGACGTCACCGCGCGCCTGGGCGAAATCAAGGTCCCCGCCCTGGTGATCCACGGCGACAAGGACGCAGCCATCGAGCTTGGCCTGGCGGAGAAGCTGGCAGACCGCCTGCCGGACGCCGAACTGGTCGTGGTCCCCGGCGGCGGCCACGCGGCCAACCTCACCCATCCGCAGGTCGCCAACGCGGCGATCGTGCGGTTTCTGGATCGGCTGGCGGGTTGAACGCGGTTGTCGTCGATGCTGCCCAACCGGTAAGCCCCCGCCGCCTGCCCCATAGGATCTCTCCCCATCCTTCGGGCGGGGCGAGGGCTATCGGAGAAGGGCGTTGGCGTCCCCTCAGATCTCCCGCGCCCGTCCCGCCCAGTACGGCTTGCGCACCTTGCCGCGCTGGATCTTGCCGGCGGGGCTGCGGGGCAGTTCGTCGACGAAGTCGATGGAGCGCGGGACCTTGTAGCCGGCCAGGTGGCCGCGGGCGAAGGTCAGGATGCTCCTGGCCAGGTCGTCCGAGGCGGCGAAGCCGGGGTTGAGGGTGATCACCGCCTTGACTTCCTCGCCCCACTCCTCGTTGGGCACGCCGATGCAGCAGCTGTCCTCGACCGCCTCGTGCTTGATGATCTCGTTGTCGATCTCCTGGGGGTAGATGTTCACCCCGCCGGAGATGATGCATTCGGCGGTGCGGCCGGTGAGGAACAGATAGTCGTCCGCGTCCAGGTAGCCCACGTCGCCCAGGGTGAAGTAGCCGTCCTTGTGCGCGGCCGCCGTCTTGGCCGGGTCCTTGTAGTATTCGAACGGCGCGATCGGCGAGACCTTGAAGTACAGCGTTCCGGGCTGGCCCTTGGGGACCTCATTGCCCTCGTCATCCAGGATCTTCAGCGCGTCCGGCGCCGGCAGCCTGCCCACGGTGCCGGGCTTGGCCAGCCACTCCTGCGAACTGACGATGAAGCCCGCGCCGCCCTCGGAGCCGGCGTAGTACTCGTTCAGGATCGGCCCCACCCAGTCGATCATCGCCTTCTTCACTTCCGGTGGGCAGGGGGCGGCGCCGTGGACGATGTAGTTCAGCGACGAGATGTCGTAGCGGGCCCTGACCTCGTCTGGCAGGGCCAGCAGGCGCTGGAACATGATCGGCACCAGATGGGCGCGCGTGACCCTGTGTTTTTCGACCACCTTCAGGACGTGCTCCGAGTCCCAGCGATCCAGGAACACCAGCGGATTGCCCTGCGCCATGGCCGAGCGCACGTCGAAGGCCAGAGGCGCAGCGTGGTAGGCCGGGCCGGCGCACAGTTGCACGTCGTCCGGCGCGCCCGGGCCGGGGTTCAGCAGGGCGGCGCTGGCCCTGCGATAGACGCCCTTGGGCCGGCCGGTGGTGCCGGAGGTGTAGAGCATCTGGCTGCCCAGGGTCGGATCGTCGATGTCCGACGCATCCAGCCCTTCCAGCGCCTTGACGTAGGGCAGGAAGCCCTCGGCGTCCGCGCCCAGGGAGACCTTCAGCGCCACGTTCGGCGTCCTGGCCTCCAGGGCGGAGGGATAGCGGGTCTCGGCGATCAGCGCCTTGGCGTCGCAGTCGTTGATGATGTACTCGACCTCGTCGGTGTTCAGGTGCCAGTTCACCGGCGTGATCCGGTAGCCGCCGCGCAGGGACGCGCTCAGGACCTCGACAAATTCGCTGCGGTTACTGCACAGCAGGGCCACGGCGTCGCCGGCCTTGATCCCGTGGGCGCGCAACAGGCGCACGATGCGGTTGGCGTTGGCGTTGATCTCACCAAAGGTCTTGGTTCCGATCGGGTCGTGGATGGCGATGGCGCCCGGCTTTTCCTGGGCCCACACGCTGGCGGTCATTCCCTTGGACGCGGATTCAATAAGACGATCAACAAGTTCAGGCATCAATGCTCCTCCCGGCGCCGAAAATTGCCCTTTGAAGACCTTCTTGCGGGTCCCATTCGGGCGAGGCGCCACTGTCTGTGTGACGAATGAATGGCCCCATTGATTGCGTGGATCGCGCCGCGTCAAGGGGCGCCGGCGCGGCGCGGCGGACCTGCCCTTTCAGGCTTTGGGTCTTGGCCGCGGCGCCGGCGTGCCCTTAGTAAATCTCAAGTAAAGCTAAGTGAAAAATCATCGTAAAGAGGAAATTATTATTACATATCCTGCGTCATATTCGCTTGGAAACAAAGTAAACGACAATTTACGACGTCGCTTAACGACAAAGCAATGCGCCGGGTCGCAAGTTCAGCCTGAAATCGCGCCACTTTTTGCGCGAGGGGGTTTGGGCGGGCGACATGCGTGTAGGAACCATCATCAGTCTGGGCGGATCCGCCGTGTTGGGGGTCGGGGCGCTCCTGGTGGCCAAGGTATGGCTGCCGAGCAGCGGCCATGGCGGCGGGGCCAGTTCGGTATCGCCCGCTGAAGCCACCGTGCCGGTGGTGGTGGCCAACGCCGCTATTCCCTACGGCGGCAAGCTGGACGCGACGCACCTGACCCTGGCGCGTCTGCCGGCCAGCGCCGCGCCCCAGGGCGCCTTCTCCACCATCGAGCAGGTGACGGGCCAGAGCGGCGGCGCGCCGATCGCCCTGGTCGCCCTGTCGGCGCGAGAGCCGGTCCTGCCCACCAAGATCAGCGGCGGCGGCGCCAAGCCCACCCTGGCGGCGGTGATCACCGAAGGCATGCGCGCCTACACCATCGGCGTCACGGACGTCGCCGGCGGCGGCGGCCATATCCTGCCCGGCGACCGGGTCGACGTGGTCCTGACCCGCGAGATCCCCCTGCCTACCCAGGTCCGGACCGAGTGCGGCGACTGCAAGCGCTATGTCTCCAATGTTGTGATCCAGAACGTTCGCGTACTCGGCATGGACCTCAACGCGGACCCCGGGTCGACCCAGGCCGCCGTGGCCCACACCTCGACCCTCGAAGTCGCGGTGTCGGACGCCCAGCGCCTGGGCATCGCGGCCCAGGCGGGCAGCCTGTCGCTGGCGCTCCGCCGCACGGGCCAGGCGGACGTCGCCGACGTCCGCGCCATCGGCGTGCGCGACCTTGGTCCCATCGACAGCATCCCCGGCATTCAACAGGCCGGCCTTCGCGCCGTCAGCCACCGCCTCGCCCATCCCAAGCCGGCGGCCGCGGCCGTCCGTCACTCCGTCATCGTCGTCCATGGGGATGCCCGATCCAGCGTAGAGGTCCCGTCCGAACGCGGGTCCGGCGTCTGATCGCAAGCCCGTTGGAAACGCATCCCATGCAGCGCCTCATCGCCCTCATTGTGTCCGCCCTGATCTGCGGCGCGACCCTGGCCGCCACGCCGGCCGCCGCCCAGCTCGCCACCGAGCAGCAGGGGACCAGCGCCATCACCGTCGCCAAGGACAAGTCCGCCGCCTTCCGGCTGGACTATCCGGCCAGCGAGATCGTGGTGGCCGCGCCCGAGACCCTGGCCCTGGTGGCCACCACCGACCGCAGCTTCTACGTCCGCGGCAAGCAGATCGGGGTGACCAACATCCTGATCTACGACGCCCAGCATCACCTGGCCCAGGTGGTGGACGTGCGGGTGGGCTACGACACCGAAAGCCTGCAGGCGGACCTCGCCTCGGCGCTTCCGGGCGAACCGATCAAGGCCAGCAACTTCGCCGGGGGCCTGCTGCTCACCGGCCAGGTCTCCACCTCCAGCGTGGCCATCCGCGCCGCCGAGATCGCCGAACGCTATGCGCCCAAGGCCGTGCAGTCGGCCCTGACCATGAAGGCCGCCGAGCAGATCATGGTCGAGGTGCGGATCATCGAGGCCTCCCGCTCGGCGCTGAAGGACCTGGGCGTCAGCCTGGACGTGCACAACATGTC
>FTAI01001434.1_pt1 | contig 13621 bp, 13 predicted proteins | sample 1638941 | NCBI WGS metagenome assembly FTAI01 (sample SAMEA3914813, study PRJEB12502) | metagenome | biome: forest; material: soil | place: Canada | collected 2011-07-07 | depth 0.3 m | reverse complement strand
GTCCACCAGGCCGTCATTGGTTTTCACGACGCTGCCGTTGGCCACCAGACCGCCGAGCTCAATGGAACGGCCGGCCGGCACATGGGCGGCCTTGGCCTGCGCCGGGGAATAGAAGAACGACACCGAATCCCCCAAGGCGTAGATGGCCAGCCCGATGGCGACGGCGAAGGGCGCGGCGACGACGGCGACCACCATCAGCCGGCGCCGAACCTTGCGGGATTTCGGCAGCCAGCCGGTCATTGCGGGCTTCCCTCAGCCTGGCGCATAGCCGCAAGGGCATCGGGTCGGGCCTTGAACAGGGCCTCGGCCCGGGCTTCGGCGGCGGTCTTGCGGGCCGTGTCGCCCAGCACCGTATAGGCGCGGATCAGGCGGCCCCAGCCGGCCGGATCGTCCGGCTGGGCGGCGAGACGGGCGGCGAGGCGATCGACCATGGCGCGGATGAAGGCCTGCTGGTCGTCGGTCGCCGGCCCAGGGGCCTCAGGCGCGGCGGCCGGCGCGGGCTGCAGGGCGCCTGTCCGTTCGATCTGGGCGATCTGCGTTTCGAGGTCCTTGCGCGCAGGATCGGCCGGGGGAAGGTCGGCGGCCAGGGCGCGCAGGTCCGCCAGGCCCGCCGGCGCGTCGCCGCTATGGACCTTGGTCATGGCCAGGTTGTAGCGCGGTATCGGCGCCTTGGGGTCGAGGGTCAGGGCCCGCTCGAACGCCGCCGCGCTGGCGGTCGAGGGCTCGCCCTGCGCCTCCGCGGTCAAGAGTTCGCCAAGGGCCGTCCAAAGCTCCGGGCGGTTCGGGGCGATAGCGATGGCCTGCCGAAGGCTGTGCTCGGCCCGGTAGGGCTCGCCGGCCGCCATCTGCGCCTGGGCCAGGTAGTAGAGGGGCATGACCTTGCCCGGGTGTTCGGCGACGATCGCGCCGATGACCGCGGCCATGCGCGGCGGGTCGAGGCGGTTGGGGTCCTCCGCCCGCCAGGCCGCCAGACGCTGTCTATAGGGCTGGTCCGCCGCCCCCGGCGATCCGATCAGGGCGTAGAGGCCGATCGCGGCGAGGGGCGCCAGGGCCGCGGCGGCCAGCACCCACCGCCGATCACCCGCGGCGGACTCCGGCTGGCTCGCCGCCTCCGGCTGCCGCTCGGCCGCTCCCAACAGCCGCCGCCCCGCCTCCGCCCGCGCCAGGCGCAGTTCGCCATCCGGCAGCAGGCCTCGCTCGGCCAGGTCGTCGATTTCGGTCAGCTGACGGCGATAGACGCCCAGGCTCGGATCCTCGGCCACGGCGGTTCCGGCCGCCGCGCGGGCGGCGCGGAGGAGGACGAGGCTGGCGATGAGCGCGGAAATCAGCGCCGCGGCGATCCAGAAGCCGATCATGCGCGGTTGATTAGACCAGTTGGCCAGCCCACGCGAGACCGTTGAAAAACAAGGAGCGCGAAGGCGCGCCTAAGCCGCCGCGGCGCGTCGCCGCACGAGCTGGCCGGCCTGTTCGCCCTGGGCGGTGTCTACAAAGCGAGCGGCGACCTCCATATAGGCCTTCACCCGATCCAGGGCCTCGACCTCCTCGGCCCGCAGGGTCTCCAGGAGGTTCTCGATATATTCGTCCAGCTTCTCTTCGAGCTTTTCGCCCACCTTCGCCCGGGCCGAGCCGTAGCCGGACTGGTTGGCCGAGCTGCGGCAGTGGGCGAAGAAGGCCAGCAGCCCCTCCGCCTTGCGCTGGGCCACCGGATCGGGATCCGCGACCAGTTTGGGATGGCCCTTAAGGCTCTTGCCGAACCGCACCATCTGTTGCGGCAGGGCCGCGTCGACGGCCTTTTCGATCTGGCCAAGCCGCGTCTCGGCCAGGATCGCCAGGGATTGTTTCTGCTTGGCGATCCGCTTGCCCCAGATGCCCTCCTTGCTGAGCTCAATGGCGGTCTCGAACTCGGCGACCTCCTGAGAGACCACGTGCAGGATATTGCCCGCGGCCACCCCCGCGGTTCGTCCCTCGGCAGGGTTGAAGTCGCGGAAGGCGGCCAGGCGTCGATCGATATCGTCCAGCACCGCCTCGCCGATTCGGGCGAGCTCGGAGACGGCCACATAGCGGTCGGCAGGACGATCCATCACCGCCGACAGCACCCGCAGCACCAACCAGGGCTCGGAAAGGTTGGCGTAGAGGATATCGAACAGCCGCGGCCCGGCGTCGTCGGCCAGGGCGACGGCGTCGCGATAGGCCAGGCGCATCGCCGCCGACTTTTCCTCGCTGGCGCGGCCCACCCACTCGGGCAGCCGCTCCATGGCCCGGCGCGCGACTGGCGCCAGGTCGAGCATGCCGGCGAATTCCTCCGGCCCGTCCGGCTTCAGCTGGCGCAGGATTCCGACAACCGCGACGAACTCCTCACTGGGCGCCCGCAATCCCGCCGCGGCGGCGGCGCAGAGCTGGTCGCAGGCTTCCAGTTCGCGGGAGGCTTCCGGATCGGCCCGGCGCGCGTCGGCATAGCGCAGCCGCTCGACCATCTCCGGGCGCACGGCGCAGACCGCCTTCCACAAGGGTTTGAGCACCTCGATCGGGAAGCGGCTTGGCGTCCCGTTGGTTGTCCGACAAAGGGCCGATATGGGGCCGAAGGCGTGGGCGCGCATGCGCCGATCCGCGGCCTCGGCGGCGATCAGGTCGTAGACCTCGGCGATCGCGCCCCCCTGCGGCGCCTCGCAGGCCAGCGCCCGCTCCAGCGTCTCGACCGCCGCGTTCGGGGCCGCGGCGAAGAGACTGGAGAGAACCGAGTGCTGTGGATCGGTAAGCTTGGTCATGACAATCGCCAGCGCCGAACGCGCCTTTTCCGGCCGACTATGCTCAACGGGAGTTAAGGCTTCCCGAATGCGTACTATCCCTCAGACCGGGGCAGTTCGAGCACCACCCGAAGGCCGCCCATGGGCGAGTCCGCCAGGGTCAGGGCGCCGCCATAGGCGCGGGCGAGCTCGTCGACGATGGACAGACCCAGGCCCGACCCCGGCGCGCTCTCGTCCAGCCGCGAGCCGCGCTTGAGCACCTCGGCGCGCTGGTCGGCGGGAAGGCCCGCGCCATTGTCGTCCACAGTGACCACCATGCGCGCATCGCCCTGGGTCTCGGCGACCGCGCGGACGCGGCCCTTGCTGAACTTGCAGGCGTTTTCCAGCAGATTGCCCAGGATTTCCAAAAGGTCCTGGCGCTCGCCCTGGAAGAAAAGGTCGTCGGGGGCGCGCCAGTCGATCTCCACGGCGGGCTCGCGGAAGATCCGCTCCAGGGTCAGGGCCAACTCGTCGAGGACCGGCCCCACCTCGGTGCGCTCGCGCTGGCCTTGGGAGCGGGTGGCGGCGCGAGCCCGGCGCAGGTGGTGATCGACGTGGCCGCGCATGGCCTCGGCCTGTCGGGTGACCACCGAGGCCAGGGGGCCGGGGTTGGAGGACGCCTCGGTGAGCATCACCGAAAGGGGCGTCTTCAAGGCGTGGGCGAGGTTGCCCACATGGGTGCGCTGGCGCTCCACCACCTCCTGATCGTGGGCGACCAGGGCGTTGAGCTCGGCGGCCAGGGGCTCCAGCTCGGAGGGATATTCGCCGACCACCCGGTCGGCCTGGCCGGTACGGACGCCGGCCACCTCCCGCTGCAGGGCGAACAGGGGGCGGAGGCCGAGGCGGACCTGAATGAAGATCGCGAGCATCAGGCCGAGGCCCAGAACGATCAGGCCGCCGGCGGTCTCGGCGGCGAAGGTGGCGGCGTCGGCCTCCAGGGGCGAGCGGTCCTCGGCGGCCATGAACACCACCGGCGCGGCGCGGCCGGGCAGCTGGGCCTGCATGGCGGCGGAGCGCAGGAGTTCATGGGCCGGTCCGATGCTGTCGTAGTAGATCGGCTTGCCGGCCTGGGCGGCCAGGGCCGCAAGCCCGCCGGGCGGCGGGGTCAGTTCGCTGTCCCACAGGGAGCGCGAGCGGGCGCCCTTCAGGGCGCGCAGGCGACCGCCCTGGGGCTCGGCGATTTCCCAGTATTTGCCCGAATAGACCCGGGTGGCGCGGGAATCGGTGAGCGGCGGCGCGTCCACCTCGCCGCCGTCGTCGATGCTGGACCCCGAATAGAGGCCGTTGACCACGTCGAACAGGTCTTCGTCGAAACGGCTGGTCGCGGCCTGATGGAACAGGGCCGTCTGGGCGAATCCGGTCGCCGCCAGCACCGGCACGATCGCCAGGGCGGCCAGCAACACCAGGCCGCGGGCGAGGGAGCCTTCCCAGAGGCGGGCCAGCTTCACCGGTCGGTCGCCTCACCCTCCAGGGCGATAAGCCGATAGCCGAGGCCGCGCACGGTCTCGATGCGATCGGAGCCGATCTTCTTGCGCACGCGGCCGACGAACACCTCGATGGTGTTGGAATCCCGGTCGAAGTCCTGATCGTAGAGGTGTTCGACCAGCTCGGTGCGGCCGATCACCCGGCCCTGGTGCATCATCATGTAGTGCAGCAGGCGGTACTCCAGGGACGTCAGCCGCAGGGGTTCGCCGTTGACCGAGGCGCGGGCCGCGCGGGGATCGAGGCGCAGGCCGCCGCAGGCGAGGGTCGCCGCCGCATGGCCGGCGGAGCGGCGCAGCAGGGCCCGCAACCGGGCCAGCAGCTCCTCGGTGTGGAAGGGTTTGGTCAAATAGTCGTCGGCGCCGGCGTCAAAGCCGGCCACCTTCTCGCTCCAGGCGCCGCGGGCGGTGAGGATCAGCACCGGGGTGGCCTTACCGTCCCGCCGCCAACGCTCCAACACCGAGACCCCATCGATCTTGGGCAGGCCCAGATCCAGGATCACCGCGTCATAGGGCTCGGTGTCGCCCAGGAAGTGGGCCTCCTCGCCGTCGGCGGCGTGGTCCACCGCATAGTCGGCGTCGCCCAGCGCCTGTTTCAGCTGGCGCGACAGATCGGGGTCGTCTTCGGCGAGCAATATCCGCATCGGTCGTTCCTCAACCCCCGTCGACGCGCAGGATCGCGCCGCTGACCGCATCGACGATATAGTCGACGCGCCGGCCCTTGTCCGCAGCCCAACGGATACGATAGACCGCGCGGCCATTCCATTGTTCGATTCCGGCGTCCAGCTGATGGCCCGGCGAACGGCGGCGGACGATCTCGATCGCCTGGGCCAGGGGAATGTAGCGGCCCTGGCGCACGCCGGCGCGGGCGTCGTCCTGCTGGGTGCCCCAGTCGGCGCCAAGGGAGTCGCCGGCGGGCTGGGGTTGAGGCGCCGGCGCGGCGGCGACCGACTGGGCCGGGGCGATCCCGGTCAGCGCCAGCCAGCTCGCCGCGATCAGCACGATGCGTTTCATCCGAACACTGTCGGCGCACGGCCCTGAACGGTCGCTGAATAAGCGGCGCGGAAGGCGCGCGCCCTCATCCTTTGCGGCGGGGCGTATAGGGCCGGCTCTTGCGCCAGTCCTCGGCGAAGGCTTCCAGTTCCGGGTCGATGGTCTCCGGCAGAACAATCTGCAACCGCGCCAGCAGGTCTCCCCGGGCGCCGGTCTTCGGGTCTGGCAGGCCGCGGCCCTTCAGGCGCAGGGTCGAGCCCGTATTGGAGCCCTTGGGAACGGTGAGGGTGACTGGCCCCTCCGGCGTCGGCGCCTGGACCTTGGCGCCCAGCACGGCATCGGGAACCGAGACCGGCAGATCCATCACCAGGCTATCGCCCTCGCGGCGATAAAGGGGGTGCGGCCGGATCGCGATCTCGACGATGGCGTCCCCCGGCCCCCCCCGGCCCGGCGCGCCCTGGCCGCGCAGGCGCAGCATCTGGCCGTCGATGGCGCCCTTGGGAATGGTCACCTCGATGGTGCGGCCGTCCGCGAAGGCCAGCCGCCGCTTGCCGCCGAGGATCGCCTCCTCCAACTCGATCTCCGCCTTCACCCGCAGGTCCTGGCCGCGGGTCGGCGGCGGGTTGAAGCCGCCGCGGCCGCCGGCGCCACGGCCGAACACCTCGCCGAGGATGTCGTTCAGATCGACGCCCTCAAAGCCGGCGCCGGCGCCCGCCCCGCCGAACCCACCACGGCCGAAGGGATCACCCCCGCCGCCAAACCCGCGCATGGTCTCGCGCCCGTCCGCGTCGATCTCGCCGGCGTCGAAACGCTTGCGTTTTTCCTTATCGCTCAGGAAGTCGAAGGCGGCGCTGACGCGCTTGAACCGCTCCTCGGCGACCTTGTTGCCGGGGTTCTTGTCGGGGTGCAGCTGTTTGGCGAGTTTGTGGAAGCCACGGCGAATCTCAGCCTCGCTGGCCGTACGGGCCACGCCGAGTTCCTGATAGGGGTCTTGCGCCAATGGATAAGCCGCCTTCGGTCCGCTGCCTTGAGCCCCTCAATTAAGCGGTTCGGCGGCCGGCGCAAGCCACGTAGTGATAAAATTGCCACATGCACCCTGGCTGGGGCTCAGAACGCGGTGTTCATCTCGCGGATGAAGACAGTGGTGTTGCGCAGGCGCTCGCGCACTTTTTCGTCCATCGCCAGCTTTTCGTCGAGCTGGGGGTCGATCCTTTGCAGGATCACCTTCACACCGATGGCTTCGAGCTGGGTTGCGATGGCCGCGATGACCGAGGTCTTGCCGGTGTGTTCCTTGCCGGACACTTCGATGGTGACGTCGTACATGCTGACCCTCCGGGGGCGAATCGACTCAGGAACGATACACCTGTGGCGCCCGCGCTTAGCAACGCCATGTGACAAAGCCGCGTCAGTCCCGAAGTCTACTCCGTCCCGCGCTCGGCCAGAAGGTCGGGGGCCTCGAAGTCGATGGCGTCTTCCGGCTCGTCCAGGGACGACTCCGAGATGGTCTGGCCCCGCACGCTGACCCCCGCCCGGTGCACGCTTTCCGGATCGCCGCTGACCAGGGGGTGCCAGTCGGCCAGGGGCCTGCCCTCGTGCAGGCGGCGGTAGGCGCAGCTTTTCGGCATCCACATCAGATGGTCGATATTATCCGGCGTAAGTTTGATACAGTCGGGAACATGCTGCTTGCGGTTGGCGTAGTCCGAGCAGGCGCATTTTTCGGCGTCGAACAGGCGGCAATGGACGCGCGTGGGTATGATTTCGCCGGTGTCTTCATCCTCAAAGCGGATCAGGCAGCACAGGCCGCAGCCGTCGCACAGGCTTTCCCACTCCGCCTTGTTCATCTGGCGAAGGGACTTGGTCTCCCAAAAGGGTTTGCGCGCGTCGGTCATCGGGGTCTTTACAGGTCCTAGCCCCACCCGGGCGGCAACACCAACGGCGAATCCGTGAGCGACTGGATCGTACCGCCTTCGAGCTCGATCGCCGACGCCGCGCCGGCGCCCGAACCCGTGCACGCCGAGCCGCCCCAACCGCCGCGTTTCGCCAAGCCGCCGAAACCGCCCAAGCCGCCACGCGGCCCCGGCGGCGGACCCGGCGCCGCGCGTATCTGGGGCATCGTCCTGGGCGTGGTCGCCCTGGTGATCGTCTGCGGCGCCCTGGCGGCGAACCTCGCCGTCCGCAATTTCCTCGCCGAGGTGCCCGATATCCCGGCCAAGTCCGAACTGCTGGTCGCCAACCAGGCGCCGGGCATGACCTTCGAAGACCGCACCGGCAAGGTGATCGCCACCCGCGGTCCCAAGCACGGCTTTCCGGTGACCCTGGGCGACCTGCCGGCCTATGTGCCCCAGGCCTTCCTGGCGGCGGAGGACCGGCGTTTCTATCACCACGGCGCCATCGACCCCCAGGGCATCGTCCGCGCGGCCTGGGCCAACTGGCGAGCGCACCACACCGTCCAGGGCGGCTCGACCCTGACCCAGCAGCTGGCCAAGACCCTGTACCTGAGCCCAAACCAGACCCTGAAGCGCAAGCTGCAGGAGGCGGTGATCGCCCGTCGCATGGAACAGGAGATGAGCAAGGACGAGGTGCTGGAGCTCTACCTCAACCGCATCTTCTTCGGCGACAACGCCTATGGGATCGACGCCGCCGCCCAGACCTATTTCGGCAAGCCCGCCAAGGCCCTGGACCTACAGGAAGCCGCCCTGCTGGCCGCCCTGCCCAAGGCGCCGACGCGGCTCGCCCTGACCAACGACATGGAGGCCGCCGTCGCCCGCTCCCACCGGGTGCTGGAGAATATGCGGGCGGAAAAGTGGATTACCGAGGACCAGCTGCGCGAGGCCCTGGAGAACGCCCCCAAGCTCGCCCCTGAGGCCCCTGGTGAGGGGGAGTATGGCTATGTGCTCGACATGGCCGCCGCTCAGGCGGTGAAGCTGGCCGGAGACAGCGCCCCCGACCTGGTCGTCCGCCTCAGCATCGATCCCAAGCTGCAGGCCGCCAGCCAGCAGGTGGTCGCCGAGACCATCGCCGCCGACGGCAAGCGGGCCAATGTGCATCAGGGCGCCCTGGTGCTGCTGGCGCCGGACGGAGCCATCCGGGCCCTGGTCGGCGGGACCAGCCATCGCGCGTCGGCCTTCAACCGCGCCATCCAGGCCGAGCGCCAGCCCGGCTCCTCCTTCAAGCCTTTCGTCTACGCCGCGGCCCTGGAGGCCGGGGTTAAGCCGACAGATATCCGCCAGGACGCGCCTGTCCGCTTCGGCCCCTGGGCCCCGACCAACTACGAGGGCGGCTATTCCGGCGCGGTGACCGTGGCCGACGCCCTGGCCCATTCGATCAACACCGTGGCCGTCCGCCTCGCCGACGAGGTCGGCGGCGCCCGCATCGGCGAGATCGCCCACCGCTTCGGCTTCAAGACCATCCCGGACGTGCCGAACCTTTCGGTGGCCCTGGGGGCCTATGAGGTGAATCTCCTGGAGCTCACCGGCGCCTTCCAGGTCTTCCAGCAGGCCGGCCAGCGCACCGAGCCCTATCTGATCGAGGAAATCGACACGAGCCGGGGCGACTCGCTCTATTCGCACGCCGTGACCCTGCCCGCCTCCGTCTACGACAGCGCCAACGCCGGCCAGATGGTGCGGATGATGGAGGGCGTCCTCGCCCACGGCACCGGCACCCGCGCCGCCTTCGGCCGCCCCGCCGCCGGCAAGACCGGCACCACCCAGAACTGGCGCGACGCCTGGTTTGTCGGCTTCACCCCGGACTGGGTCTGCGGCGTCTGGGTCGGCAATGACGACGACCAGCCGATGAACCACATCACCGGCGGCCAGATCCCCGCCGAGATCTGGCGGCGCGTCATGATCACCGCCCACGATGGCGTGCCCAGCCACGACTTCAACTGGCTGCCGCCGGAGGAAATCCCGACCCCGCCGACGATCACCCCCGTGGATGCGCCCACCGATCCTACGACAGTGACCAAGGGCGCCTTCTACGACGGCCTGACCAACGACTTCGACCGCACCGCCAAGGACCCGGCGGCGCCGCAACCCGCCGATGATCCCGCCGACGCGGCCCCGCCACCAAAGTCCGTGGCCGGCGACGCGCCCGCCAAGCCCGCGCTAACGCCGGCGACGCCCAAGCCCGCCCCCAAACCGACAAACGGTGACGGTGACGGCGACATCTCCGGGGATCCCCGGCCCTGAACGCACGCGCGCCTCTGATCGCCTTGAAGGACGTGCGCCTGGCCGATGGCCCGCGCATGCTGTTCGACGGCGTCGACCTGGCTCTGGAGCCGGGCGCCCGCGCCTGCCTGGTCGGCCGCAACGGCGCGGGTAAGTCCACACTGCTGCGGGTTCTGGCGGGCCGGCTGGAGGCGGACGGCGGCGACCGGTTCCTCACCCCCGGCCGCAAGGTGGTGTTCGTCGCCCAGGAGCCGGCGATCGACGGCGACACCCTGCTGGACTTCGCCACCTCCGGCGGCGCGGCCCCGCACGAGGCCGAGGCGGCGCTGCAGGACTTTGGCTTGGAGCCGGGACGTTCAACGCAAGGCCTCTCCGGCGGCGAAGGGCGTCGCGCGGCCCTGGCCCGGGCCTTCGCCGAAAAGCCCGACGTGCTGCTGCTGGACGAGCCCACCAACCACCTCGACATCTTCGCCATCGAGACCCTGGAGGCGGAGCTGCGCGCCAGCCGGGCCGCCGCCCTGATCGTCAGCCACGACCGCGCCTTCCTGGAACGCACCACCAACCGCTGCTTCTGGCTGGAGGACCGCAAGATCTTCCGCCTGGACAAGGGCTTCGCCCATTTCGAGCCCTGGGCCGACAAGATCGCCGCCGACCAGGCCGAGACCCTGCGACGCCTCTCCAAGGCCATCGAGCGTGAGACCTACTGGTTCTACCGGTCCATCACCGCCCAGCGCACCCGCAACGAGGGCCGCGCCCGGGAACTGGCGGTCATGCGCCGGCAGAAGGCGGAGATGATGCGCGACTTGAGCCGGCCCCTGTCGCTGACCGCCGAATCCGGCGCGGCGTCCGGCCAGCGGGTGATCGAGGCCAAGGGCATCGCCAAGCGGTTCGGCGAGCGGGTGATCCTGAAGAGCTTCTCCACCCGGGTGCAGCGGGGCGATCGGGTGGCCATCGTCGGTCCCAACGGGGCGGGCAAGACCACATTGGTCAAGCTGCTGCTCGGCGAACTGGCGCCCGACGAAGGCTCGGTGAAGCTCGGCACCAATCTGCAGGTCGCCTATGTCGACCAGGCCCGCGCCCAACTGAACCCCACCGAGACCCTGTGGGAGGCGCTGACCCCCTCCGGCGGCGACCAGGTGTTGGTGCGCGGCCAGCCGCGCCACGTGGCCGCCTACGCCCGCGACTTCCTGTTCCAGGACAGCCAACTGCGCCAGCCCGTCGCCAGCCTCTCCGGCGGCGAGCGCAACCGCCTGCTGCTGGCCCGGGCCTTGGCCCAGACCGCCAACCTGCTGGTGCTGGACGAGCCGACCAACGACCTGGACATGGACACCCTCGACCTGCTCGAGGACCTGCTGGCCGACTACGACGGCACCCTGATCCTGGTCAGCCACGACCGCGACTTCATCGACCGCCTGGCCTCCTCGACCATCGCCCTCGATGGCCAGGGCGCCATCGTCGAGACCCCCGGCGGCTGGAAGGACTTCGTCAGCCAGAACCCGCACTTCTTCGACAAGGCGCGCGGATCGCCGGGCGCGGTGGTGCGCAAGCCGGTGGCGCCGAAGGCCGCGCCTGAGCCCGTGGCCAAGAAGGTGGTGAAGCTGTCGTTCAAGGACCAGCACCGGCTGGAGACCCTGGACAAGCTGATGCCCAAGCTGGCCGGCGAGATCACGGCCTTCGAGAAAAGGCTGGAGGACCAGGCCCTCTACGCCCGTGATCCGGCCGGCTTCGACAAGATCATGAAGAGCCTGGACGCGGCGCGGGCCACCCTGGCCGCGGCCGAGGACGAGTGGCTGGCGCTGGAAGAAAAGCGCGAGGCGTTAGGAACGGGCTAGGGCTGCGTCTTGGTCACGTCACGCACCATCGCCTGACGCAGGATGGCGTTGAGTTTGGTCTGATAGCCGGAGCCGGCCGCGCGAAGCCAAGCCAGGATATCGGCATCGATGCGCACGGTGAGCTGAGCTTTCACCGGCTTGTAAAACGGGTTGCGAACCGCGCCGCGCCAGAAGTCCTCATCCAGAGGCGCGATGTCGGAAACGTCCGTCATCTCCTCGGGCCGCGTCCGGAGGGCTTCCAACTCCGCGCGGAGGTCGGCGTCCAGAGGCCCTCGCTGGGCGTCCGTAGCTTCGGTTCTAACGATACTTTTCTTGCTCATATCTTCGACTTTCGTGAGCCGTGGCTTTGCGGGCTGAAATGATCCGGATCGGTTCATCACCGTCTTCGTGGTCGACATGTGTATGGGCGACCAACAGGACGACCATGTCTCCGACTTGACCGATCGTGCGCCACCGACGTTCGCCGTCCTCAATTCGGTCCTGTTCACACAGTGCGAATGGATCGTCGAAGACCTGCTTCGCCAAGCCGAAGCTCACTCCGTGCTTTCGGACGTTGGAATGCGCCTTGGCCGCATCCCACTCGAACCAGATGGCCATATGACCATGTAGTGCTGCTATTGTAGTTACACAACCCACCAGATGCTTCCAGGCCATGCGACGCCTTGGCGAAATCCCAGCCCGCCTTTAGGTTGCCTCGACCGTATTGGGGGAAGCCGCCTTGAAGTGTTTGACACCGATCGTCGCATTGCTGGTCATCGCGCTGGCGGCCTGCTCTCCCGCCAAGAAGCCGGACGTCCCGGCTTCGGGCCTCACCCCCATCACCTTCGCCACCGACTGGCACGCCCAGGCCGAGCAGGGCGGATTCTATCAGGCCCTCGCCACCGGCGAGTACAGGAAGCGCGGCCTCGATGTGACCATCAAGCAGGGTGGTCCGGCGGTGAACGTGCCGCAACTGCTGGCCACCGGCGCCATCGACATGGGCATGGGCTCCAACAGTTTCATCGTCCTGAACCTCGCCAACGAGAAAGTCCCTGTCACCGCCGTCATGGCCTCGATGCAGAGCGATCCGCAGGTGCTGATCGCCCACGCGAACCAGGGCTTTCACAGCCTGGCCGACATGAAGGGCCGGCCGATCATGATCTCGGACGCGGCGGTCTCCACCTTCTGGGTCTGGCTGAAGGCGAAATACGGCTTCACCGACGGCCAGGTGCGCAAGTTCACCCATTCGTCCGCGCCGTTCCTGGCCGACGACAAGGTGATCCAGGAGGGCTATCTGACCAGCGAGCCCTATACGATCGAAAAGGCCAGCGGGCAGAAGCCCGCCGTCTTCCTCCTCGCCGACGAGGGCTACCCTGGCTACGCGGCCATGGTCCTGGCCCGCAACAGCCTGATCGTCTCCAACCCGGCGGCGGTGAAGGCCTTCGTCGATGCGACGGCCGCGGGCTGGAAGTCCTACCTCTACGGCGATGCGAGGCCCGGCGACGCCCTGATCCTGAAGGACAACCCGGAAATGACCCAGGACCTGCTCGACCAGGCCCGGGCCAAGATGCGCGACCGCGGCATCGTCCTCTCCGGCGACGCCAAGACCGGCGGGATCGGCGCCATGACCGACGCCCGCTGGGCTCAGTTCTACGCCATGGCCTCCAGCCAGGGGGTCTATCCCAAGGGGCTGGACTACAAGGCGGCCTATACGCTGCGGTTCCTGCCGACGGGCGTGAAGTAGATGCGGGCCGCCGCATGACATCGGCGCCGATCGCCGAGTTGCGCGCCGTCGAGGTCGACTACGCCCGGGGCCCCGCGCTCGGGCCGTTCAGCCTCGCCCTGGCGCCGGGCGAGATCGTCGCCCTGGTCGGCCCGTCCGGCTGTGGCAAATCCACCGCCCTGCGCCTGTTGGCCGGCCTTGAGGCGCCGACCAGGGGCGAGGTGGTGCGCGCCTCCGCCCGAGGCGAAACCGCTGTCGTGTTTCAGGCCCCGACGCTGATGCCCTGGGCCACGGCCCTCGACAATGTCGCCCTGCCCCTTGAGCTCGCTGGGGTCGCCAAGGGGGAGGCCCGCTCGCGCGCCGCCGCGGCCCTCGCCCGAGTGAAGCTTTCCGGCGTCGACGCCGCCAAGCCGGCGCAGCTCTCCGGCGGCATGGCCATGCGGGTCTCCCTGGCCCGGGCCCTGGTCACCGACCCGCGCGTGCTGCTGCTGGACGAGCCCTTCGCCGCCCTCGACGAGATCACCCGCCGCAGTCTGGCCGAGGACGTGCACCACCTGTGGGCCCAGTCCCGGCCGGCCATCGTCTTCGTCACCCACAATGTCGAGGAGGCCGTCTACATGGCCTCGCGGACCATCGTGATGAGTTCGGGTCCTGGGCGCGCCGC
>FTAI01000323.1_pt1 | contig 13640 bp, 13 predicted proteins | sample 1638941 | NCBI WGS metagenome assembly FTAI01 (sample SAMEA3914813, study PRJEB12502) | metagenome | biome: forest; material: soil | place: Canada | collected 2011-07-07 | depth 0.3 m | reverse complement strand
TTCGTGGCCGGCGCCGTGCTGAAGGATGACGAGACCGGGTTCGGCCCGATCCTGAGAACCACGCGGCTCTCGAAGTTCGACTACGTCTATGGCCGCTTCGTCGGGGCGTTCCTGGCGGCCTGCCTGGCCTTCCTGGCCGTGACCGCGGCCTGCCTGGCCGGCGGCGTCGCGCCGTGGCTGGACGACGACCTGAAGGGCCCGCTGAAGCTTGGCGCCTACCTCTATGCCTACGGCGTCTTCGCCCTGCCGGCGGTGTTCGTGAGCTCGGCGCTGTTCTTCTCGGTGGCGACGGTGACGCGGTCCATGGCCTGGACCTTCGTGGGCGTGATCGTGTTCATCATCGGCTATACGGCGGTCAATATCGCCCTGGCCAAGCCGGACCTCGAGGTGGTTGCAGCGCGCTGGGAGCCCTTCGGCCTGGGCGCATTCGGCTATGTGACGCGCTACTGGACGGTGGCCGACCGCAACACCCTGGTCCCGCCGCTGACCGGCCTGCTGCTCTGGAACCGGATCTGGTGCCTGGGCCTGGGCGTGGCGTTCCTGGCCGCGGCCTATCCGCTCTATCGCCTTCGCGCCACCGGTTTGCAGAAGGCGTCGGCCAATGACGTCGACCTGACTCAGGCGCCTCCGGGCGCGCCCGCGGCGCCGGCCGCGCCCGGGCCCGGCGCCGCGATGGCCCAGCTCCTGGCGCGCACCCGCTTCGACATGGCCCAGGTGTTCAAGAGCCCGGCCTTTTGGGTGCTCCTGGGCCTGGGCCTGGCCAACACCCTGGGCGGCCTGTGGTTCGCCACAGATGACGACCGCTACGGCGCCGCCGTCTGGCCGGTCACCCGCATCCTGATCCCGGCCATGGAGGGCGGGTTCGTGATCTTCCCGATGATCATCGCCGCCTACTACGCCGGCGAGCTGGTCTGGCGTGACCGCGACCGGCGCATGCACGAGATCATCGACGCCACACCGGCGCCGGACTGGACCTTCGTCCTGCCCAAGACCCTGGCGGTGGCTCTGGTCCTGATCTCGACCCTGGCGGCCAGCATCGCAGCGGCGATGCTGATCCAGACCTTCAAGGGCTACCACCACTACGAGATCGGCAAATACCTGCTGTGGTACCTGGTCCCGCACGCCGTGGACCTGACGCTGGTGGCGATCCTGGCGGTCTTCATCCAGGTGCTCAGCCCCAACAAGTTTGTCGGCTGGGGCATGATGCTGCTGTGGCTGGTGGCCATTCTCGTCCTGCCCAACATCGGCGCGGACCACGGGTTGTACCTCTACGCCCGGCCCATGCGGGTCAACCTGTCCGACATGAACGACCAGGGCAGGTTCTGGATCGGTCCCTGGTGGTACAGGCTCTACTATAGCGCCTTCGCGGCCATGCTGCTGGTCCTCGCCTACGGCCTGTGGCGCCGCGGCGCCGAGACGCGCTACGCCCCGCGGTTCGCGCGGCTGCCGGGCCGTCTGGCCGGAACCCCCGGGCTGATCGGGGGCGTGGCCCTGGCGGTCTTCGTCGCCTCCGGCGTCTTCATCTTCATCAACGCCAACGTCTGGAACGAGCATCGCACCAGCCTGTCGGACGACGCCTGGCTGGCCGACTACGAGCGGACCCTGCTGCGCTACGAGACTACGCCACAGCCCAGCGTGGTGTCGGTGTCGTTGAACGTGAACATCCTTCCGCACCAGCCGATGCTGGAGACCAAGGGCGTCTATGTGCTGGAGAACCGCACCGGCCAGCCCCTGCGAGAGGTGCATGTCCGCTTCGACCGCAACGTCGAGGTCTGCGCCCTGAGCGTCCAGGGCGCCCGGGCCAAGCAGACCTACAGCCGCTTCAATTACCGCATCCTGACCTTCGATTCTCCGATGCTCCCGGGCGAGCGCCGGACCGTGTCCTTCACGACCCAGCTGACCCAGCGCGGCTTCAAGAACCGGGGCAACCTCACCGGCGTGGTGGACAACGGGACCTTCGTGAACTCCCAGGAAATCTCGGCGGTCATCGGCATGAGCCGCGACCTGCTCCTGCGCGACCACGCCGTGCGCCGCCGCAACGGCCTGAAGTACGACCTGCGGCCGCCCCTTCTGGGCGACCAGGCGGCGCGGCGGAACAACTATATCGGCCACATCGGCTGGACGACGTCGGACATCACAGTGACCACCGACGCCGACCAGACGCCCATCGCGCCCGGCAACAAGACCTCGGACACCACCGTGAAGGGCCGCCGCACGGCGCGGTTCGTCACCGAGGCGCCCATCCTGCAGTTATTCTCGATCCAGTCGGCGCGCTACCAGGTGCACACCGAGCGCTACAAGGGCGTCGACCTGTCGGTCTACTACGATCCCCATCACCCCTATAACGTCGCGCGCATGGAGACGGCGCTGAAGGCGTCGCTGGACTACTACCAGGCCAACTTCAGCCCCTACCAGTTCCGCCAGGCCCGGGTGACGGAGTTCCCCGACTACGCCCGCTTCGCCCAGTCCTTCGCCGGCACCTTCCCCTGGTCCGAGGGCCTGGGATTCATCGCCGACTACCGCGATCCCGAGAAGATCGACATGGTCACCTATGTCGCCGCCCACGAGTTCGCGCACCAGTGGTGGGCGCACCAGATCATCGGCGCCGACGAGCAGGGCGCCACGTCCCTGTCCGAAACCCTGGCCCAGTACTCGGCCCTGCGGGTGATGCGGAACCTCTACGGCCCCGACAAGATCCGCAAGTTCCTGAAGTTCGAACTGGATTCCTACCTGCGCAACCGCGGCGGGGCGGTGATCGACGAACAGCCCCTGGAGCGGGTCGAGCCGGACCAGGGATATATCCATTACCGTAAGGGCTCGCTGGTGATGTACCGCCTGGCCGAGGAGATCGGCGAGGACAAGGTCAACGCCGCTCTGCGCACCCTGCTGGCCCAGTACGCCTTCAAGGGCGCGCCCTATCCCATCTCGACGGAGCTGGTGGCCGCCCTGCGGGCCCAGGCGCCGGCGGACAAGCAGCAGCTGATCACCGACCTGTTCGAGAAGATCACGCTCTATGACGTGAAGACCACCGCGGCCTCGTCCCGGCGCCGGCCCGACGGCCGCTATGACGTCGCCCTCACCGTTACGGCGCGCAAGCTCTATGCCGACGGCAAGGGCAGGGAGACCGAGGCGCCGATGGCCGAGGACCTATGGGTGGGCCTGTTCGACGCCAAGCCGGGGTCTGGCGGCTTCACGGCCGGAAAGGTCATCGCCCTGGAGCGCCGCCCGATCCATTCGGGCGTGCAGACGCTCAGCTTCGTGGCCTCGCGCAAGCCGACCTGGGCCGGCGCCGATCCCTACAACGAAATCATCGACCGCAACTCAGACGACAATCTCCTGGCCGTGAAATAGGCGGCGCCCCGATCCGCCGCCTACCCCTAGGTCTTCAGGGCGCCCTGGATGCCCCTGGCCTTGGTCAGATGTTCCTGGACCTTGGGCGCGGTGTCGGCGGCGAAAGTCTTGATCTGGGCGACGTCGCCGTCCTTGGCGTAGCGCTGCATCAGGTCCAGGGCGGCCTGGTGGGCATCGACCTGCTGGTCGATGTACATCTTGTCGAACGCGGCCGGGTCGGCCTTCAGCAGGTCGTCGAGCTTGGCCTGCAGATCGCCGGGGATGGCATCGGGCGGCGTCAGGGTCTGGCCGGAGGCCTTGATCGCGGCCTTGAGGGCCTTGGTGGTGGCGGTGTGGGCGCTCTCCATCATCCGCGCGAACGCCTTCACGTCAGGGTTCTGCGACCGGGTCATCGCCGTCTTGGCGGCCGCGACCTCGAACATGTCGCCGGCGGCGGCCTTGGCCACGAAGTCCGGCGCCGCCGCTTCATTGGCGGGGGTCGGAATGGTCGCCGACGGGTGGGCGTCGGGGGTCTGGGCCTGTTCCTGCGGCGTCACAGCGCTGGGCGGATTTTCGCTTGCGGCGGGCTTGTTGCAGGCGGCCAGGCTCAGGGCGGCGGCCGCCACGGTCAGGATGCAGGTCGGTCGGGTCATTGTTATTTCCTCCACGGGGCGCCGTTGACAGACCTCGGGGCAGGCGGCTCCAACGGCGCGGTAAGGGGAGAAGTCACGGCGCCGTGAAGGGTTCCGTGAGCCCGCCGCCAGCCTTGGAGACCGCGCTTGGGACCATTGTCAGACCTGACCGTCATCGAGATGGGCACACTGATCGCTGGCCCGTTCTGCGGCCAGATTCTGGGCGACTTCGGCGCCCAGGTGATCAAGATCGAGGATCCCGCGACCGGCGATCCCATGCGCCAATGGGGCCGAAGCCTGCCCAAGGGCCAGTCGCCCTGGTGGCCGGTGATCGGGCGCAACAAGAAGTCGGTGACCCTGAATCTGCGTTCGGCGGAGGGTCAGGCGATCGCCCGCACCCTGATCGGCAAGGCGGACATCCTGGTGGAGAACTTCCGCCCCGGCGCCCTGGAGAAATGGGGCCTGACCTATGAGAGCCTCAGCGCGAAGAACCCCGGCCTGGTCATGGCGCGCGTCTCCGGCTTCGGCCAGACCGGCCCCTACGCCAAGCGCGCCGGCTACGGCCTGATCGGCGAGGCCATGGGCGGCCTTCGCCACATCACCGGAGAGCCGGACCGGCCCCCCGCCCGAGCCGGGGTCTCCATCGGCGACAGCCTGGCCGCCACCCACGCGGTGATGGGGGTGATGATGGCCATCCACGCCCGCGCCCGGACCGGCCGCGGCCAGGTGGTGGACGCCGCCATCTACGAGAGCGTGCTGGCGATGATGGAGAACATGATCACCGAGTACGACATCACCGGCTATGTGCGGGAACGCTCCGGCGCGATCCTGCCGGGCATCGCCCCGTCGAATGTCTATCCCACCGCCGGCGAGGAGATGATCCTGATCGGCGGCAACGGCGACACCGTGTTCGCGCGCCTGGCCGAGGTCATGGGCCGGGCCGACCTGGCCGCCGATCCCCGCTTCGTCGACCACGCCGCGCGGGGCCGCAATCAGGGCGAACTGGACGGACTGATCGCCGACTGGACTGGCGCCTTCGCCCTGGACGACCTGCTGGCGCTGTTGGAGGACAACGGCGTGCCCTGCGGCCGGGTCTATCGCGCGCCGGACATGCTGACCGACCCGCAGTTCATCGCCCGCCAGGCCATCGTCGAGACCGACCACCCGGTGTTTGGCCGCATCCGCATGCAGAACGCCTTTCCCAAGCTCTCCGAAACCCCCGGAGAGGTCCGTTGGCCGGGGCCGGCGCTTGGGGAGCATACGGACGCGGTGCTGGGCGAGATGGCGGGACTGGACGCGCACGCCCTGGCGGGGCTGAGGGCGCGCGGGGTGGTTTAGAGGCCGGCGCCGCTAGTTCGCGTTCGCCGCCGGCCGGCGGCCCACCGCCTGCACCAGGGCCGCGGCGATCTGGTGGACGTTGTAGGGCTTGCGCACCACCGGCGCGTCGAAGGCCTCGGTGGTCAGGTCCGCATCGCGATAGCCGGTGGCGAAGATAAAAGGCGCCCCGCGCGCCGCCAGGGCCATGGCCACCGGCGTCACGGACTCGCCGTTCAGGTTGGCGTCCAGCACCGCGACGTCGAACGTCAGGGCCAGCATGGCCTGCGCCTCTTCCAGCGTCGCGGCCACGCCCACCACCTCCGCGCCAGCCTCGGTCAGCCCCGATTCCAGCTCGATGGCCAAAAGGACGGCGTCCTCGACCACCAGGATCTTCATGCCGCGGATGTCGTCGGCGGTCTCGGCGCCCGACGAGGCCTGCGGGATCTCGACGGGGGCCCGCGCCGGCGACTGGGCCGTCGTCACCGGCGTCACGGTCGGCCCCGACGCCAGGGCCGAGCTGTCGGCGCGCAACAGCGCCCGCACGCCGCCCGGCCTGAACTCCAGCACCGCCGAACCGCCGAGTTCACGGCCGGTGACGCGCTCGAGCAGGGTTGCGCCGAAGCCGCGCCGCTGAGGCACGATCACCGGCGGCCCGCCGCGCTCCTGCCACACCAGCTCGAAGCCGCCCTCGGCGAGCGGGCGCCACGTCACGTCCACCCGACCCGCCTCGGCGGAGAGGGCGCCATACTTCACCGCATTGGTGGCCAGTTCGTGCAGGGCCAGGGTCAGGGCGTTGGTGGCCCGGGGATTGAGGACGATCTCGGGTCCCTGCCAATGGGCCTGGCCGGGCGCGAGGCCGCCCAGTTCCGCGGCGGCGATGTTGCCGATCTCGGCCCCGCGCCAGCGGGTGGCCGTCAGCAGGGTGTGGGCCGACGCCATGGCCTCCAGGCGTCCGGCGAAGGTCTTGAGGAACACGTCCAGCGAGGCGGTCTTGCGGGCCGACTGAAGGGCCATCGACTGGACCGAGGCCAGGACGTTCTTCACCCGGTGGTCCAGCTCGGCCACCATGGTGGCCCGCAGTTCGTCGTCGCCCCGTCGCTCTGTGACGTCCTGGACCACGCCGATCAGGCGGCGGATCGGCCGCGCCTCCGGCGGCTCGGCCGCCGCGGCGGTGTACATCCACTGCACCCGGCCGTTGTCCGGCCGCACCATGCGGTAGCGCACCTCGAAGCGGCCCTGCTCGGACAGCCCCCGTTCCAGGTGCTGGCGCACGCGTTCCAGGTCGTCGACGTGGATGTGGCCGTAGATGGCTTCGCGGCCGTTGCCCAGCCGCCCGGCGGGCAGGCCGGTGATCGCCGCCATCCGGGGGCTGATCAGGATTTCGTCGGCCTGCAGGTCGTAGTCGAACTCGCCCATGCCGGCCGCCGCCAGCGCCAGCGCCGCACGGCCCTCGTCGGCGCCGTCCTTGGCCACTATGCCTTGGCCTTGCTGAAGCTCGGGCGTCTGCTTCGCCATGCCTGAACCATAGGCTTAGATGTCCACGCGCGACACCCCGCTATTGATTTGCAAGGTTGCCGTCGAAATTCTTTCACGCTTAAGGCTATATTGGGAACCGAGCCTCACAAGGGCGGAACCTGCGGCGTCCGGTAGCGTTGTCCGGGCGGCCTTTGTGGGTTCTTCCCGAAGGTGACGTTAAAAGCCCGGAGAACCGCGATGTCAGCCGACAGCATGACGAACGCCGTGGATGAAGCCAAGGCCGCCAAGGGCGCCGCCGCCAACGCCGTCGACCATGGCGAGCGTAGCTTCAACGAGGCCATGAGCGCCGCCGAAAAGACGTTGGCCGAGGCGACCAAGGCAGCCGAAAAGGTCTTCAAGGAAGGCCTGGACGCCCTGCGCGCCCAGACCCGCACCTATACCGAGAACGCCGGCGAGCGCGTTGACGAAGCGCAACGCTATCTGGTCGAGCGCGTCAAGGAGCGGCCGGTCACCGCCGCCCTGACCGGCCTTGGGGTCGGCTTGCTGCTGGGTCTGCTGCTGTCCTCGGGCAAGGACCGCTAAGCTGATCCAGAGCCTGCTCCGCCGACTGATGTTCGGCATGGTGGCGGCGTCGGCCTTCGCCGCCTGCGCGGCCGTGGCCGTGTTCGCGGTCGGCTTCGCCCTGTACGCCTTCGCCGAGCCCTATCTCGGCCGGGCCGGCGCGGCGGCCGCGGTGGCCGGGTCAGCCGCCGCATTCATGGCGATTGGGGGAATTCTGGTTGGGCTGGCCGGAGGTCGATCGCGCAGGCGACCGCCGCCGGCGAAGGGCCCCGAGGCGTTCTTGGAGCGGGCTTTCGAATTTGTTCGGGAACGGCCCGTGGTGGCCGTGACGGCGGCGCTGGCCGCCGGCTTCATGGCCGTGCGCAACCCGGGCTACCTGGGCGCCGCGCTGCGTTCGTTCCTGGAAGGCCAGGAACCGCCACGGCGCTAGCCGCAGCGTGCGACGTCAGCGACTGGCCTGATCGCCCGCGCCCGCTTTGTCTTTCAGATTCTGACCCGCGTGTTCCAGGGCGGAACCCGCACGGTTGGCGGCGCCGCGGACGGGGGCCTGGACCTTGTCGGCGGCCGAGGTGAGGCTGTGGTCGACCACGGCGCCGCCTTGGCTGAAGGACCCTTCCTTGACGGCCAGATACAGGGCGCCGCCGCCGACGATGGCCGCCATCAGCACCGCCACCGAAATCAGGGAGAACGCGGGACGCCGCGCGCGTTCGTCGCGGCGGCCGCGCTCATAGGCTTCGCGCAGGGCCCTGTCGGCCGACTTGTGGGCGGCGGTGTCGCGGATCGCGGCGTCATGCTCGATCGCGGCGCGGGTGGAGTCTGGATCGGCGGCGGCAAGCTCGCTCTCCGTCACGGGATCCGGCGCCGTCCGGCGCCAGTTGAACCAGGATCGCATGGTGATCCTCCGGGGCTAGGTAACTATCCAAGGCCGAACGGGGCAGGCCTGCGCAAGTTCCGGAATCCCGAAGGTGGCGGTGCTTTCACCGAGCCTGGTTTTGCTGTTCTATGGTTGCGGTCCTCGCACCGCGACGCGGGCGGCGAACCGGGAGGGTCTGGGTCATGCGGCTGGGTATCGCGGCGATCGGGCGCGGCTGGACAGGACCGGCGACGGCGGCGGCCGCCATCGCCGCCGCGCTGTGGCTGGCGGGCTGCGAGAGCCTGCCCAAGGTCCACATGCCCCACATGCCGATCATCCAGTCGCCGCCCGCGTGCGCCGACTTCTCCATCTCGATCTATTTCGAGCCCCGCTCGTCCGTGGTGACGCCAGAGGCCCAGGCCCTGATCGCCAGCGCCGCGCACCACGCCCGCCGCTGCCAGGTGCAGGGCGTCGATGTGGTCGGGCTGGCCGACGGTCCAGGCGTCACGGACGCCAATCTGCAGCTCTCCAAGGACCGCGCCGCGGCTGTGACGGCCGCCTTGGCGGCCAAGGGGCTTGAACACGTGGACATCAACACCACGGCCCTGGGCGGCGCTGGCGACCAGGCCCGGCGCGGGCCGGTGAAACCGCTGCGCCGACGCGTGGACGTCACGTTCCACCTGGCGCAGCGCACCCGCGCCTGAGCTCAGGCGCGCAGGGTGGAGAAGAACAGGAAATGGCGGCTCGACATCCATCGAACCGCCAAGTGATTGCATCATCGAGAAGGGGTGCGGAGACGGCTGACCGGCTTTCGCCGGTCACAAGTCGGGGGGGCGTCGCCGCCTCCGCAAAGTGGAAACGTTATCCCCCTGAAGTGGTTCCGGCGGGGCGTCGAGTTTTTTGGAGGAATCTCGCGGGCCGGCTTGGCCGGCGGAACAGCTTCGCCATGCCGAACGTTGTTCGGTCAGAGGGGGAGCGATCCGGGGAGATCAACCATGACCGAAACCGACGTCACCCACGTCCGCCAAGCCCGGCGCGGACGCCATGCCTTTGTGATCCTGACCGCATCCATGGGCCTGGCGCTCGCCGCCGTCTTCGGTGTCCTGGCCTACCGGGCCCACGACCTGCACTCCGCCGACCAGCAACCGACCAGCAAGGCCGCCATGCAACAGACGCCCGCGGCCCGGCCGTCGCCGCAAGCGGGCTACCCGCAATGAAGAAGGCCGCCCCGGCGCCGGGGCGGCCTCTTTCACGGACTCCTGACGGCCGTCACTAGACGACCGACTGGCCCCTGATGGCGCGCGCCAGGAAGCTGAGCACCAGAAGCACCAGGAAGACGACGAACAGAACCTTGGCGACAAGGGCCGCCGCCGCCGCCAGTACGAAGAAACCAAGAAAGCCGGCTACGATGGCCAGCAGGGCGAAAATCAGCGCCCACCCAAGCATGGCGATATCTCCCTATCCAATGCCCGGGACATGCCGCGGGCCGTGGAAGGAAAACGCCTCGCCGCCGCCGCCGTTCCGTCTCGCCAACCGCGCCCGCGTCAGGCTGCCTGGCGGGTCCGGCGCGGGTGGAAGAACAGGGCCTGGCCGATGGCGGCCTTCACCGTTTCGGGCTGGAACGGCTTGGTGATCAGGAAGGTCGGCTCCGGACGCTCGCCGGTCAGCAGGCGCTCGGGAAAGGCGGTGATGAAGATCACCGGCACATCGTGACGCTGGAGGATGTCCTTGACCGCGTCGATGCCCGAGGAGCCGTCGGCCAACTGGATATCGGCCAGCACCAGACCCGGCGTCTGACGCTGGACCGCCGCCACGGCCTCTCCGCGCGTCGCGGCGATGTCTGTGACCCGATGGCCCAGCTCCTTGACCAGGGCTTCGATGTCCGCGGCGATCACCGGCTCGTCCTCGATGATCAGGATGTCGGTGGCCAACTCGGCGTCGATCTCGCTCTGGGCGGTGGCGATCAGCGCCTCGACCTCCTCGAAGTCGCACCCCAGGATCAGGGCGGCCTCGCTGGGGGTGAACCCCTCCAGGGCGGTCAGCAGGAACGCCTGACGCGAGCGCGGGGCCATGCGCATCAGCCGCTGGCCTGCGTCACCGGAGGCGGTGGCATCCTGTGGCGGGCTTTCCAGGTTGGCGCCGGTTCCGCACCAGATGGCGTGAAAGACGCGGTAAAGCGCCACGCGCGGTGAAACCCCCGCGTCCAGAGAACGTTCTCCTGTGGCGAGCGCCTCCAGAGCGACCCGCACATAATTGTCCCCGGTGGTCTGGGAGCCGGTCAGCGCGCGGGCATACCGGCGGATGTACGGAAGATGCGGCGCCAGCTTGGCCAAAAGACTCATAGTCCCTCCCGAATCGAGGCCGATAGGAAGAGGCGGCGGCCGGCTTCAGGCCGCTGACGCCCCAGGAGCCCCTAACGCGGCTAGAAGCTGCCGGTTCCAACAATCTGTGGGCAATTCTAGTCCTCTCGTCGAAACAAGGGAACCGGTGAGAGCTTTTGGCGTTTTGACTGTCGATGTAAACCGATTGGGGGGGCGTGGGCCTTGCCGTCTGCGCCTTTGGCATGATCAATATCAAGGCCATGAAGCAACCGCCTAAGCGTTCGATGGCGTTCGATGAAGCGAGGCTTCGTCAGCAGGCCATTGGTGCAAAACTGCGCCAGATGTTCGACGAAGTCGTGAACGAACCGGTTCCCGACGAGTTTCTGGATATCTTGAGACGAGCGGACGACAAGCAGTCGGAGAACGGCTGATGGCGGCTGATGACAGGGTTTCGGGCGACCAGGCCGAACGCCCGCCAGTGCTGGACGAGCGTGAACGGGACAACATCTTCAAGCGCGAACTGACGGCGTTGATCCCGCAGCTTCGGGCCTTCGCGCGCACGCTGACCGGCGACGCCACCCAGGCAGACGACCTGGCGCAGGACGCCATGATGAAGGCGTGGAGCGCGCGCGCCAGCTTCGAACTGGGCACGAACATGAAGGCCTGGACCTTCATGATCCTGCGCAACCAGTTCTATTCCGAGAAGCGGCGCTCCTGGCGCCAGAGCCAGCTCGATCAGGAAGCCGCCGAACGCACCTTGGTGGCGCCGGATGACCCGATGGCGCCTGTCGCGTTGGACGAACTGCGCCAGGGCCTGGGCATGCTGCCGCCCGAGCAGCGCGAAGCCCTGATCCTGGTCGGCGCTGGCGGCTTCGCCTATGAAGAGGCCGCCGCGATCTGCGGCTGTGCGGTCGGCACAGTGAAAAGCCGGGTGTCCCGGGCGCGCCGGGCGCTCGAAGCGGTGCTGGAGGCCGGCGACTACGAACGCGACGGCGCACCGGCGGGGGAAGCGATGGGCACGATCATGGCCGACGCGGAGCGCCTGAGCGCGCTGCGGTGAAGATCGGGAGCCTCGCCGTTCCCGTCGCCGAACGCCGCGGATTGAACCTCGGCCGCCGGAGATTTGACGGCGACGCCAGAGCCGTCGACAGCGAACAGGTGGACAAGGTCTCGCACGGCTCCTCAACCAGCATCCGGGTGCGCCTGGGCATCGCCCTGGCGATCGCCCTGTTGCCGGTGCTTGTCCTGAGCGGCTTCCAATCGGTCCTGGATTTCGACCGCGAGGCGCGAGCGCAGCGGGACATGCTGGCCGCCGCCGCCGAGCGCAGCGCCGCCACGGCGCGCGCCCGCATCGAGGCGGCGGACGTGCTGCTCGAGACCCTCGCCCCCGGCTCAGTGGGTTTCCAGTGCGCCCAACGCCTGGCCGAGGTTCGCGGGCGCATCCCGGGCTACGCCAACCTGATCCGTTTCGATTCCATCGGCCGCGTCGCCTGCGCCGCGGCCACCGCCCCGGCGGATCCGGCCCGCCGCGACCGCGCCTGGTTCCGCAAACTCGCCCAGGGCGAGCCGGTCGTGGTGGCCAGTGATCCGGGCGTCGGCTACGCCACCGAGCCGTCAGTCCTGGCCGCGGTGCGCGCGGAGGACGCCTCAGGCGGCTTCAACGGCGCCCTGGCGGCGGTGATCACCCTTGCGAGCTTGCGACCTGAAACCGCCGACCGGTCTCTGCCGAGCGGCTCCGAAGTGGCCCTCACCGATGGCCAGGGCCGCTATCTCAGCGCCACCTCGGCGCCCGCCTTCCCCGCGACGCTGGGCGGGCGCCTCATGCGTGGCGGCAAGTCCAATCTGTGGTTCGGCCGCGATCGAACCGGCGTGCTGCGGATCTTTTCCTCCGCCCCCCTGGTCGGCAACGACGTCTATGTGATCATGTCTGCGCCGTCGCAGGGCCTCGTCACCTGGGCCTGGGTCAATCCGCTCACCGCCTTGGCCTTGCCGCTGGTCGCCTTCACCCTGGCACTGGCCGCGGTCTGGATCGTGGCCGAGCGCGGGGTGATCCGCTGGATCGCGTACCTGCAGCGGATCGCGGCGATCTATGGGCGCGGCCGCTTCAGCGTCCACCCCCTGAAGGCGGAGGCTGCGCCGCCGGAGATCCGCGACCTGGCCCAGACCCTCGACGCCATGGCCCAGACCATCGCCGCCCGCGACGCGGCGCTGCGCGAGTCCCTCGTCCAGAAGGACGACCTGATGCGCGAGATCCACCACCGGGTGAAGAACAACCTGCAGGTCATCTCTTCCCTGCTGAACATGCAGCAGCGCGCCCTGTCGGACCCGGCCGCGCGGATGGCGATGTCGGACACCCGCATGCGCATCGCCGCCCTGGCCCTCATCTACCGCTCGCTCTACCAGGGCCCGGACCTTAAGCGGGTGGACCTGCGCGAGTTCCTTGATGAACTGATGGCCCAGGTCCTGTCCGGCGACGCCGGCGCCATGGCCCCGGTGCGCACCGAGCTGACCATCGACCCCCTGGTGATCGATCCCGACCGCCTGGCCCCCCTGGCGCTCTTCGCCGTCGAGGCGATCAGCAATGCGCGCAAGCACGGGGTTGGTGTTCAGGGCGGCGACTTGGCGGTGGTCTTCAAGGTGCGCGGCGAACAGGCGGAGCTGAGCATCAGCGACGGCGGCGCCGGACCGGACGCGCCCGCGCCCGTCGTCGGCCAGGGGGTGGGCCGCACCCTGATGACCGCCTTTGCCCGCCAGCTGCGCGGCGAGGTGGACTTCGCCCCCAACGAGCGCGGCGGCCTGACCACCCGCCTGCTGTTTCCGACGCCAGCCCTGCAACCGGTTTAGCGCTGGACGAGCGATCAGCTTGGCCCTAGGCGGCAGGTCCATCGACAGGTCGCCATGCATCCCGCCTCCGCCTTCGCCGAACACGACCAGGACACACTCGGGGCCTTCGTCGCGGCGCGCGGCTTCGCCGTCCTGGCCGCCCAGGGCGAGCACGGACTGGTGACGGCGCATGCGGCGGTGCTGATCACCGGCGAGCTGCTGCGGTTCCACCTGTCGGCGGCCAACCGCATGGTTCCCATCCTGGCCGCCAACCCGCGCCTTGTGGCGGTGGTCACCGGGCCGGACGCCTACATCAGTCCCGACTGG
>FTAI01001098.1_pt1 | contig 13641 bp, 9 predicted proteins | sample 1638941 | NCBI WGS metagenome assembly FTAI01 (sample SAMEA3914813, study PRJEB12502) | metagenome | biome: forest; material: soil | place: Canada | collected 2011-07-07 | depth 0.3 m | reverse complement strand
GGCCCAACACTTCAAGGCCGGTTGGCCCAGACCGCTGGGATGGCGTTCCGTCCCGAGCGTCTGGCGAAAGGCGTCGTTGTAGAACTGGATGAGATCCGGCCCCCACCAGATCAACATCGGGTGATGGCTCGACAGCACCAGCTGCACCGCCGACCGCAGACTTTGCGGCCAACGCTCGCAGGGGCCGATCGGCGTCGAAGCCCAATCGAAGGCGCGCATCAGGGCGCCCATCTCACCGCCGTCGGCCAGGACGCTGGCGCGTTCCTGAGTGCTCATAATTTAATCAAGATAGAGCCGGATGGCTGAACGGTCGATGGAGTACGCCCCAAAGCGTTAGTCGTCCGGATCGCTTCAACCGTGGGCCGACAGCGTTGTAGGTCCGTCAGCGCCTGCGCCTGTCAGCGCTTTGTCCGCCAGTTGACGATCTGAGGTTTAAATCGGGCGATGCGGTCTCGGTGCGCTTGAAGTTCCTGTCAGCCTCGCGCGCCGCCATGCCGATCATGCCCTGGAGTTGCGGTCGTGGTTGGGCCGGTGGGGCATCGGCGGGACGCCGTCGACCGTTCGGTCGAAGAGGCGCGGCTGGGGGCTGCCGGTCAGTCGGGATCGGAGATGACAAGCGGCGGGCGGAGCTCCGAAACCAGATCGCTATGCTCGTTCATCCTGATATGGCTGACGACGTTGAGCCGCACGTAGAGACGGGTGGCGCCTTCCTGGTGGACCGCTTCTCGCCAGGCGCTTGAGGCCCCGGCGAGGCTTGTTATCGCCCCGCAACAGACAACCCGATGGCCATCAGGCCCCTCAGCCACACAGACGAAGTTGCCGGCGGCATTCGGCGGGTTGTCAGGCTGCGCGAGCCGGAAGCGGTAGACGGCGCCGGAGGCGCCTCGAAGATCGATGAAAGGCGTCACACGCGTGAGATAGCAGACGACCGTCGGCGACGCTGAGCACTAAGTTGCGTCGCGGCCCTCCAGACGGGCGGAAGCCGACCGTCGCCGTGTCGTTAGTGTGCGTCGCCCAAGCTGCGAGGCGATAGCCGAACGATCGCTCCCACACGCCGGAACGTTTTCACTTGCGCCGTTCGGACCGAAACCGTCTTAAAAACCGTCTTAATCTGGATTCTTATGACGGGGTGTTCCGGTAACCTATTGATTTTATGGTGCCGGTTGCAGGAATCGAACCCGCGACCTTCTGATTACAAATCAGCTGCTCTACCGACTGAGCTAAACCGGCTGGTGGAAGGGCTTATGCCGTAGGCGAGGGGCGCGTGGCAACGGTCGGGAGGGGGAGGCATGCGCGCGCGCGCTCGGCCGATGAGTTGGGAGATAGCAGGCCGGCTGGCGGGGACTAGCTAGACCTGGACTAGACCGGCAGCCGAGTCCGCGCCCGCCCGATCAGCCCCCAGGCCGCCACCCCGATCGCCACCGTCCCGATCAAGAGCGTGCACACCGCATTGATCTCCGGCGAGACGCCCAGGCGGACCTGGCTGTAGATGCGCATGGGCAGGGTGGTGGCGCCGGGGCCGGAGGTGAAGCTGGCCACTACCAGATCGTCCAGCGACAGGGTGAAGGCCAGCATCCAACCCGCGGTCACCGCTGGGGCGATGTTGGGCAGGGTGATGGCGAAGAAGGCGCGCCAGGGTGGGCATCCCAGGTCCTGGGCCGCCTCCTCCAGCGAACGGTCGAAGTTCAGCAGCCGCGCCTGCACCACCACCGCCACGTAGCAGAGGGTGAAGGTGGTGTGGGCGATGGTCAGGGTCCAGAACCCCCGCGCCTGGCCCATGGCCACGAACAGCAGCAGCAGCGAAAGGCCCATGATGACCTCGGGCATCACCAGCGGCGCGTAGATCATCCCGGCGAACAGCAGCCGGCCGCGGAAGAGGCCGCCGCGCACGAGCCCAACCGCCGCGAGGGTTCCCAGAACCGTCGCCGCGCTGGCCGAGATCAGGCCGACCCGCAGGGTGACCCAGGCTGCGTCCAGCATCTCCTGGTCCCGCAGCAGGGCGCTATACCAGCGGGTCGAGAACCCCGACCACACCGTCACCAGCCGTCCGGCGTTGAAGGAATAGGCTACGAGCAGGGCGATGGGCAGGTAGAGAAAGGCTAGGCCCAGGCCCACCGACGCGATGTTGAACCAGGACGGACCTTTCCTCATCCGCGGCGCTCCAGGGCCTTCGCCTGCTGGTGCTGGTAGATCAGGATCGGCGCCACCAGGGTGGCCAGCAGCACGATGGCCACAGCCGAGGCGCTGGGCCAGTCACGGTCGGCGAAGAACTCGGTCCAGATGGCGCGGCCGATCATCAGCGAGCCGGGACCGCCCAGCAGGTCTGGGATCACGAACTCGCCGACGACGGGGATGAAGCAGAGCAGGGACCCGGCTACAACACCGGGCCACGAGAGCGGGAAGGTCACCCGCCAGAAGGCCTGCCACGGTGACGCGCCCAGGTCGGCGGCGGCTTCCAGCAGCGTGTTGTCGAGTTTTTCCAGCGCCGCATAGAGCGGCAGGACCATGAAGGGCAGGTAGGAATAGACCACGCCGACATAGACCGCCGTGGGCGTGTTCAGGATCTCCACCGGGCCCAGGCGGAGCCAGCCCAGGGCCAGGTTCAATAGGCCCTCCGGCTTGAGGATCGCGATCCAGGCGTAGACCCGGATCAGGAAGCTGGTCCAGAACGGCAGAATCACCGCCATCAGCAGCAGGGTGCGCGAGCGCGGCGTCGCGCGGGCCATGCCGTAGGCCATGGGATAGCCGATCAGCAGCAGCAATGCGGTCGAGATCGCCGCTACCCTAAGGCTGGAAAGATAGGAGGCCAGGTACAGCCGGTCCTGGGTCAGGCGCTCATAGGTCTCGCCGCTGAGGCCCCTGATGAAGTCGCCAACGCCGGCGCCGCCTCGCGACCAGTCCAGCGTCGGGGCATAGGGCGGGATGGCCAGCACCGTGTGCGACACCGACAGCTTGGCCACCAGCAGGAAGGGGAACAGGAAGAACAGCAACAGCCAGGCATAGGGCGGGATGGCGGCCAGCCAGGCGTGGGGGTTGATACGCGGACCCTTAGCCATGGTTCGGCGACCTTGCGCCCCCTCCTTCACGTCTCGCTACGCGAGCCGCGCCACCTCCCCCGTTTCGCGGTGCTTCACGGGTGTCGCGGCGCTTCTCCTCGCCCGCAAAGCCGGAGAGGGGGACCATCGTCCGTAGCCGCAGGCGAAGGACGATGGTGGAGAGGGCGTGGCCGCCGCACGGCCGGCTCATCGTGTCAGCACCACGCCGGCATCCGCGGCGAAGCTCACCCACACCTTGGCGCCGCGTCCTATGGGCCGGTCCGCCCGGCGCGCGGCGTTGGCGCGGGCGATGCGAACGGTGCGCTCTTCGGCCAGGTCCACAAGGTAGGTGGTCCAGTCGCCGGTGTAGCCGATGTCCCAGACCTCGCCGGCCAGGACGTTGGCGCAGCCAGGCGGCGGCGGCTCCGCAGCGATGGTCATCTTCTCCGGGCGGACCGCCAGCCAGACCTGGGTTCCGACCGCGGGCGCGTCGTCGTCCAGGGCCATGAACCCTGCCGGCGCCTCCGTCGAGGACAGACGCACATGCGCGCCCTCGAGCCCCGATACCTTCGCCTCGAAGAGATTCACGTCGCCCACGAAGTCGGCGACATAGCGGCTGACCGGCGCCTCGTAGATTTGCGCGGGCGTGGCGACCTGCTCGATGGCGCCCTCTCGCATCACCGCGATCCGGTCGGCGACGATCATCGCCTCCTCCTGGTCGTGGGTGACGATCAGGAACGTCATGCCCAAGCGCGCCTGCAGGTCCTTCAGCTCGAACTGGGTCTCTTCACGCAGTTTCTTGTCCAGGGCGGCCATGGGTTCGTCCAGCAGCAGCATCTTGGGCCGCTTGGCGATGGCCCGGGCCAGGGCGACCCGCTGCCGCTGGCCGCCGGAGAGCTGGTCGGGCCGGCGCCGGGCCAGGCCGGTGAGCTGGACCAGCTCCAGCATCTCCTCCACCCGCGCCTTGATCTCGGCCTTGGCCATGCCCTCCTGGACCAGGCCAAAGGCGATGTTCGCGGTGACGTCGAGGTGCGGAAACAGGGCGTAGGACTGGAACATCATGTTCACCGGCCGCCGGTGCGGCGGCGCCCCCGCCAGGTCCTCGCCCCCCAGCAGGACCCGGCCTTCGTCCGGCGTCTCGAACCCCGCCAGCATCCGCATCAGGGTGGTCTTGCCGCAGCCCGATGGGCCCAGCAGGGCGAAGAACTCCCGCTCGAAGATGTCCAGCGTGACACCGTTCACCGCCGCCACCTCGCCAAACCGCTTGGTCACCGCCTCGAAGCGGGCCAGAGGCCGCGCGTTCGGATCGTTCCACGGCGCGAAGGACAAGCGCGCCGCGCCGATGTTGAGCCGCTTGGCCGCCACGCTATTGGCCAGTGGTGACACGGGTCCAGTCCCGGTTCACCTCCCGCAGCAGGGCCTGGTCCTTGGGCGTGACGACATAGAGCCGTGAGAACGTCTGCGGCTTCAGATAGACGTTGGGGTCATCGCGCACGGCCTTGTCCACCAGGGGCGTGGCGGCCGCATTGGCGTTGGCGTAGTGCAGCACGTTGGACGCCCGCGCGATCACCGCCGGGCGCAGCATGTAGTTGATGAACCTGTGCGCCGCCTCCGGGTCGGGGGCGTCGGCCGTCACCGTGAAGCTGTCGAACCAGACCTGGGCGCCTTCCCTGGGGATGGCGTAGGCCAGACTGACCCCATGCTTGGCCTCCCTGGCCCGATCGGCGGCCTGCAGCATGTCGCCCGAATAGCCGATGGCGATGCAGATATCGCCGTTGGCCAGGGCCTCGATGTTCTCGGAATTGGTGAACTTGCGCACCGAGGGGCGCAGCTTCATCAACAACTCGGTGGCGGCCCGATAGTCCGCCGCGCTATTGCTGTTGGGGTCCTTTCCCATGAAGCGCAGCACCGAGCCGTACATGTCCTGAGGGTCGGTCAGGAAGTAGACACCGCAGCTCCTGAGCTTCTCGAGGTTGGCGGGGTCGAAGAGCACGCTCCAGCTGTCGACCTTCACGCCCGGGAGGGCCTTGGCCACCTTCTCGCGATTGTAGCCGATCCCGACGGTGCCCCACATGTAGGGCACAGCGTACTTCGCTCCTGGATCGAAGGGCGCCATGTAGGCCATCACCTGAGGCCACAGGTTCTTGGCGTTGGGCAGCTTGGACTGGTCCAGCGGCGCGATGGCCTTGGCGGCGGCGAAGCGGGGCACGTACGGGTTGGAAGGGACGACGATGTCGTAGCCGGAATTGCCGGTCAGGACCTTGGTCTCCAGCACGTCCACCGAATCGAAGGTGTCATAGACGACCCTGATCCCGGTCTCCTTGGTGAAGTCGGCCAGGATCCCCGGATCGATGTAGTCCGACCAGTTGTAGATGTGCAGGGTTTCGCCCTTGGGCTGGCCGCCTCCGCCGCAGGCCGCCAGGGCCAGGGCGCCGGCCATCGCCGCCAAACCTCGACTGAACCCTGTTCTCATCGCCACCCTTCCGATCTCGCGCCCGGACCTTATAGGCGCCGGGGCCGCTTCGTTAAGCGCGCTTGGAAATCGCAGCCAAAGCTTTATATCTGTCGCCCTCCGCTCCGGAGACGAGATCAGATTGCAGGCATGACGCTTTCGCCCGATCACCCTTGCAATGCCTTCCGCCAGCCGGGCCGCCCGGCCGGGCGTCGAATGCGCGCCGGGTGAGGGGCCGCCTCGCCGTTCTGAGCTAGCGCCGCCGGTCCTCCACCCGCCTTTCGCCTGAGCCCTCGCCGGCGTCGATGATCGACGCCGCGCGCCATCATCACGCTCGCGTTCGACACGCGTCAGACGCTAAAGGGACCGCCCATGGCCCGTATCCTCATCACCTCCGCCCTGCCGTACATCAACGGCGTCAAACACCTCGGCAACCTGGCTGGCTCAATGCTGCCCGCGGACGTCTACGCCCGGTTCCAGCGGGCGCGGGGTCACGAGGTGCTGTATATCTGCGCCACCGACGAGCACGGCACGCCCGCCGAACTGGCCGCCGCGGCCGCCGGTCAGGACGTGTTCACCTACTGCGAGGAGCAGCACCAGCAGCAGCACGACACAGGCCGCGGCTTTGGCCTGTCGTGGGACTGGTTCGGCCGCTCCTCCTCGCCCCAGAACGCGCGCCTGACCCAGCACTTCGCCAATGTGCTGGAGGACCGAGGCTTCATCGAGGAGCGGACTGACAAGCTGGTCTTCTCCATCGACGACAAGCGCTTCCTGCCCGACCGCTACATCCAGGGGATCTGCCCTGTGTGCGGCTATCCGGACGCCCGCGGCGACCAGTGCGACAACTGCGGCTCGCTGCTCGATCCCATCGACCTGAAGGAGCCCTATTCGGTGATCTCCGGATCGAGGAACCTGGAGGTGCGCGATAGCCGCAACCTCTATCTCGAACAGACCAAGCTCGAGGGCGCGATCCGCCAGTGGGTCGATTCCAAGTCCGAGTTCTCCAGCCTCGCCCGCTCCATCGCCTACAAGCACCTGGACGAGGGCCTGATCGACCGAGGCATCACCCGCGACCTGGCCTGGGGGGTGCCGGTGACCCGGGGCGGCCAGCCGCGCACCGGGTTCGAGAGCAAGGTGTTCTACGTCTGGTTTGACGCCCCGATCGAATACATCGCCGCCACCGAGGAATGGGCCGACGCCAACGGCGGGGATTGGAAGCGCTGGTGGCGGCAGGACGAGGGCGCCGCCGACGTCCGCTACGTCGAGTTCATGGGCAAGGACAACGTCGCCTTCCACACCGTCAGCTTCCCCGCAACGATCATCGGCTCGGGCGAGCCGTGGAAGACCGTCGACAACCTCAAGGCCTTCAACTGGCTGAACTGGTACGGGGCGCCGTTCTCGACGTCGAAGAAGCGCGGCGTCTTCATGGACCAGGCCCTGGAGCTGCTGCCGTCGGACTACTGGCGCTGGTACCTGACCGCCAACAGCCCCGAGCACTCCGACAGCGCCTTCACCTGGGAGCAGTTCCAGTCGTCCTCGAATAAGGACCTGGCCGACGTCCTCGGCAACTTCGTCAACCGCACCCTGAAGTTCGCCGAGGCGCGCTTCGAGGGCGTCATACCCGCCGGCGGCGAGCCGGGACCGCTGGAAGAGAAGCTGTTCGCCCAGGTCTCGGAGAAGCTGGCCGACCTCACCGCCCAGTTCGAGGCCATCGAGATCCGCAAGACCGCCCAGGCCCTGCGCGCGCTGTGGGTAGTGGGCAACGAGTACTTGCAGGAGGCCGCGCCCTGGACGGCGATCAAGACCGATCCGGAGCGGGCGGCGGTGATCGTTCGCACGGCGGTCAACCTGGTGGCGCTCTACGCCCGCGTCTCGGCCCCGGTGATCCCGTTCTCGGCCGAAAAGATCGCCCTGGCGGTGGGCGAGCCCTATCCGCCGACCTGGCCCTCGCTCAACGCCGCGGCCGAACTGGCCAGGCTGGAAGCGGGCAGGGCGATCACCGTCCCCGACGTGCTGTTCAAGAAGATCGAGGACGACCAGGTGGCGGAGTGGACCGGACAGTTCGCCGGACAGGGTTAGCGGATCAGAACTCGTAGCCGACCGAGGCGTTGCCGCCTGATCCGGCATGCGAGAAGCTCCCGCCGACCCTGACCGACCAGTGTCCATCGTCCATGCGGTGGGCGGCGCCGAAGGCGACGGCGCTTTGCCCCCGCCACGTGCCGAAGCCGACGGTGACGATGCTCTTGCCCGGCGCCGACGGCGTGGCCAGGCCCGCCGCGGCCATGGCGGCGGCCGTGCCCGCATCCGCGCGCTTGGAGACGATGTTCAGCTCGCCGCTCAAGGCGTTGAAACGTGTGTCGGTGTAGGCGTTGGCCTGGGTCAAGGTCGCGGCTGTGCGGGTGTCCGTATAGCTGTTGGCCTGCGCCACGGCGTTGACCGCCGATTGGGTGACCTGCGCGACATTGGCGGCGTCCGTGGGCGCCGCGCCGGCGGCGACGTTGTGCACGCTCGCAGCGGCGCCGCCCGGATCGATCGTGACGCTGCTGTGGGCGGGGTTGTCGTAATGGACCGCGTTCTGGCCGAGGGCCAGGGCGGCGTTGGCGGTGGTCTGGGCCGCTACGCCTGTCGCCTGGGCCGTGGCCGCGTTGGACAGGGCCGTGTTCGCCGTCGTCTGGGCCGTCCCGGCGTTGGTCACCGCGGTATTGGCGGTCGTCTGGGCGGCGGCGGCATTGGTCAGCGCGGTGTTGGCCGTTGTTTGCGCCGTGGTGACGCCGCTCAGGGCCGCGTTGGCGCTCACCTGCGCGCCTGCGGCGGCGGACAAGGCGGTGTTGGCGGTGGTGAGCGCCGCCGCGCCCGTCGATTGCGCCGCGGCAGAGCTGGCCAGGGCGGTGTTGGCCGTGGCTTGGGCGGTGTTGGCGGTCGTCAGGGCGGTGTTGGCGCTCGTCTGGGCGGCGTTCGCGGCGGCCTGGGCGGTGGCGACGTTCTGGTTGGTGACGAACAGTTGGCCGCCGTTGACGGCCTGGGTGCCGCCCGCCGCGATCACGCCGTCCGCCACATTGGTCAGGACCCGCTCGTTGCCCACGCTGCCGAACGACACGGTGTTAACGACATTGGCCACGGAGCCAGAGCCGATCGCCACCGCGCCGGTGGCGGTGGCCTGGGCGTTGGGGCCGAGGGCCGAGGCGACCGCTCCGGTCGCCGCTGCACCGTCGCCGAAGGCCGCGCCGCCGTTGGCCGCGGCGGCGCCGTTGCCTACAGCCACCGAGCCGGTGGCCGATGCGCCCGTGCCGATGGCGATGGCGTTCGCGCCGGTGGCCGAGGCGGTCTGGCCCATCGCGATGGCGCCGGCCATGGTCGCCTGCGCGCCGTCGCCCACCGCCACCGACGATGCGCCGCTGGCGGTGCTGGCGTTGCCCAAGGCCGAAGCGTTGGGGCCGCTGGCGGTGGCGGCCGAGCCGACCGCGGTGGAGTTGGTGGCGCTGCCCGCGCTGCCGGCGCCGATGGCGGTGGAAGACTTTCCCGCTGCGTCGGCGCCATTGACCGTCAGGCCGTCTCCGCTGCCCAGCGCCGTGCCGAAGGCGCCGGTCGCGGTGCTGAGGTAGCCGACAGCGGTCGCGTTGTGGGCCGAGGCGGTGCTGCTCGTACCATAGGCGCTGCTCTCGAAGGCTGTCGCCAGGCTGCTGGCGCCGGTGGCCGTGGAGTCGCCGCCACTGGCGAGCGCTCCGGCGCCAAGGGCGCTGTCGGCGCCGATCCCGATGGCCTTGGCGGAATTGCCCAGCGCCAGGTTGGAGTTGGCGGTCGCCGCCGAATCCGTGCCGATGGAGGTGCTGAAGTCCCCGCTAGCGACGCTGCCGTGGCCTACGGCGTTGGCCTCGATTCCGCTGGCGGTGCTGCTGTCGCCGATCGCCACCGCGCCGTCGTTGCTGGCGAGGCTATTGGCGCCGTAGGCGGTGGCGTCTGTTCCTGACGCGGTGCTCGCATTCCCCGTCGCCGTGGCGCCGCCCGCCGTCGCCTGGCTGGCTGCGCCCAGCGCCGTCGAGCCGAACTGGGTTCCAAGCGCGCCCTGGCCGATCGCGGTGCTGAAGAGCCCGCTGGCGGTGGTCTGGTAGCCGACCGCGGTGGCGTCCTTTTTCGAAGCGGTGCTGTTTGCGCCGTAGGCGCTGGCCTCGACGGCTGTGGCCTGACTGCCGGCGCCGGTGGCCGTGGAGTCGCCCCCGCTGGCGACCGCGCCGGCGCCCAGGGCGCTGTCGGCGCCAATCCCGGTCGCCTTGGCGGAACTGCCCAGAGCCAGGTTCGAATTGGCGGTCGCCGCGGAGTCCGAGCCGATGGAGGTGCTGAAATCGCCACTGGCCAGGCTGCCGTTGCCCAGGGCGTTGGCTTCGACCCCGCTTGCGGTGCTGCTGTCGCCGATCGCCACTGTCGCGTCGTTGCTGGCCGTGCTGTTCACACCGTAGGCCGTCGACCCCGTGCCGGACGCCGTGCTGCTCGCACCGACGGCCGTGGACTGGCCGGCGGTCGCCGAACTGCTGGCCCCGATGGCCGTCGACTGGAACTGCGCGGCGGCGGCGCCGCCGCCGATGGCGGTCGTTCCGGTGTTGGCTGCGCTGGCGCCGTCTCCAATCGCGATCGTGCCCGAGCCCGAGGCGGTGGCCGCCGCGCCGGCCGGATCGCTGATGGCGATGGAGGGACTACCCGTGGCAGAGCCATTTCCGACCTGGACGCCGGCGGCCAGGGTCTGACCGGTGAAAAGGCCCGCGCCGGCCACGGCGAGGATGGACGCGGCCAGCAGGCGCGCGCGTGTCGACAGTCGCTTGTTCAAGGTTTCAGACCCCACTCTACCGTTCGGCCGCGAAGCGCCGCCGAGATGCCCGCGCAGACGCTAGGGGCTTGTGGGCAGTGGGGCTTGGACACAGGGGAACGAAGAGTTTGCCGGGGCGGCACAACATGGCTCTCGCTTCGTCCCCAATTCGGGTAGCCTCAACCGGGGGTCGCCACCGGATCGCCATCGGCGCCGCGACACGGCGATTTTGGGTTCTGAAGGCAAGATGGACGAGCCGCCGCCCGACTTCCGCCTTTTGCGGTTCTCCACCGACCCCCTGCCGCCGAACGAGAGGTTGGGCGCGTGGCGCGAGGTGCTGGCGCGCAAGCTGCTGTGCGTGGACCTGGCCGCCCTGTCGGAGCGACCCTTCCGGGTCAAGGCGACGCTTCGAGCCCAGCACGGCCTGCGGATGGGGGCTGGCGTAGTGGGCGCCAGCATCCATCACCGCACGCCCGAGATCGTGGCCAGGGACAATGACGATCTGGTCCTGCTGGTGAACCTGAAAGGTCCCTTCAGCCTGACCCAGGGCGACCGCGAACTGGCGTTGGGTGAGGGCGACGCCAGCCTGGTGAGCTGCACCCAGACCGGGACATTCGTCCGCGCCGCCTCCGGCAAGCTGCTCTGCATCCGCGTGCCGCGCGACGCCCTGGTTCAACTGACGCCGAACATCGATGCCGCCCTGGGCCGACGGATCGCGCATCAAACCGACCCTCTGGGGCTTCTGATCGGATATGTGGCGCAGCTTCACGAAGTCGATGACCTGGCGCTCTCGCCCGGCGCCAGCCGGCTTGTCGTGCAGCACATCTTCGACCTGACCGCGCTGGCCGTCGGCGCGGGGCGCGACTCGGCGGCGTTCCTGGCGGGACGCGGAGTGCGGGCGGCGCGGCTGACCGCGATCAAGGCTTCTCTCAACGATCATCTGGCCGAGGCGAGCATCGACGGCTGCGCCGAGCGTCACGGCATCTCCGTGCGCTATGTGCGCCGCCTGTTCGAGCACGACGGCCAGACCTTCACCGACTACGTCACCGAGCAGCGCCTGGCGCGGGCCCGCGCCATGCTGACTTCGCCAAGATTCGCCGGGCTGGCCATTTCAACCATCGCCTTCGAAGTCGGGTTCGGCGACCTCTCCCACTTCAACCGCGCCTTCCGCCGCCGTTACGACGCGACGCCGTCCAATGTCAGGGCGCGGGCGTCGGAGGAGCGTCAGCGGGCTTGAGGGCCGCGGGCTTGGGCGCCAGCGGCGGCAGGATCTTTCGTCCGGCTTTGCGCTCCGCCATTTCCCGGGGGGTGATGTCGGCGACCGCGCCGGGGGCGAGGGCGTTGTACTGGACCACCTTGTTCGTATCGATGATCACGGCGCGATAGCCCTGCCAGACCATGTGCAGCGCCACATAGAGCACGATGCCCAGGCCCACGTAGCCGATCCAGCGGTGGGTGTTGAGCAGCCTGGCGATGGCGTTGGCGGCCACCCCCATCAGGATGATCGACAGCAACAGGCCAAGGGCCAGCAGCAGGGGATGGTTGCGCGCCGCGCCGGCCACCGCCAGCACATTGTCCAGGGACATGGACAGGTCGGCGACCAGGATCTGGATGAAGGCGTCGCGGAACGACTTGGCCGGGCGGAGCGTGGCGTCCTCGTGGGCGGACTCACGCCGCAGGTCCCGCCACATCTTCCAGCAGACCCAGAGCAGCAGGACGCCGCCCGCCAGCAACAGGCCCATGATTCCCATCAGCTGGCTGGTGATGATCGCAAAGCCGATGCGCATCACCACCGCCACGGCCAGGCCCGCCAGGATCACCCGCCCGCGGTCGCGGGCCGGAAGGCCACCGGCCGCCAGCCCCACGGCCACGGCGTTGTCCCCGGCCAGAACCAGATCTATCATCAACACCTGAAAGAACACCGTGGCCGACCCCAACGCCGCGTGATCCAGGCCGCCGATCAGAGCGTCGAACGTGATCACGCAACAGCCCGCGAGGCGGCGTAGAGCGCGACCGCGGCGGCGGCGGAGACGTTGAGGCTCTCAAAGCCGCCCGGCATGGGGATTCGGGCCAGGGCGTCGCAATGTTCGCGCACCAGGCGCCTTAGACCCTCGCCTTCGGAGCCCATGACGATGACCGTGGGACGCCCGTCCAGGACGGCGGCAAGGTCCGCCGGCGCCTCGCCGTCCAGTCCCACGGCGCGCCAGCCCATGGCTTCCAGCTGCTCCAGGGCGCGGGACAGGTTCACGGCGCGGGCGTGCGGGATCTTGTCGATGGCTCCGGCCGCGGCCTTGGCCAGGGCGCCGGTCAGCGCCGGGGCATGCCGGTCCTGGACGATGACGCCCCTGGCGCCGAAGGCGGCCGCCGAGCGGAAGATGGCCCCGACGTTCTGCGGGTCGGTCACCTGATCCAGCATCAGCAGGAAGCCCTGCGCCGGCTCGCCGAGTTCCTCGACGCTGAGCGGCTCCGGCGGCGGCGCGCGGAGCGCCAGGCCCTGGTGCGCCGCGCCCTGGGGCAGCACGCGCCCGATGGACTGGCCGTCGGTCACCTCCAGCACCTTCAGCGCCGTGAACCGCTCGGCGATCTGCCGCGCCCGGTCGGGCGTCGCCAGCACGCGCTTGATCATTTCACGCGCCGGATTCTCCAGGGCCGCCATCACCGGATGCACCCCCCAGATCCATTCGGCCGAAGCCTCCTCGCGCGACGAGCCACGGGGTCGGGAAGGGGGCCTGCCGGGCGCGTTCGGCGCGGATCTGGCGGGGTCGGAGTCGGCCTTTTTCGGACCGTTTCGCCGGTCGTTGCGTTGCCGATGCGAGGCCACTATAAGACGCGCTCCGATTTGGGGCCCATGCGAGGCCAACCGTTCCGCTCTAAGCATTTAGGGCTGTGACCGGAAGGCGTTTCGCACGGTGGAGCGGGTTTCCTCCGCACTGCCGCGGGCGCCGAGATCGGGCCTTTTGAGGTTACCGCGCTGGGGGAATGTCCCGAGCGGCAAAGGGGGCGGACTGTAAATCCGCTGCGTAAGCTTCGTAGGTTCGAGTCCTACTTCCCCCACCAGGCGGTTCCTCAAAGGCCTGTTCCCGGCGATCATGCCCAGACGCTAGGAGAGCATTTCAAGCGCCGCACGGCGTGCGCGGGTATAGCACAATGGTAGTGCAGCAGCCTTCCAAGCTGAGGATGCCGGTTCGATCCCGGCTACCCGCTCCAACAATCCGACATCCCGTACATAGGACCCCGCGAAGGTAGGACGATGGCCAAGGAAAAATTCCAACGTAACAAGCCCCACTGCAACATCGGCACGATTGGCCACGTTGACCACGGCAAGACGACGCTGACGGCGGCGATCACGATGGTGC